>Ga0335072_10011353_pt1 | contig 12758 bp, 9 predicted proteins | sample Lox_Sample_21_FD_206725 | JGI IMG/M metagenome (GOLD analysis project Ga0335072, IMG submission 206725) | Soil microbial communities from Loxahatchee National Wildlife Refuge, Florida, United States - Lox_Sample_2.1 | ecosystem: Environmental > Terrestrial > Soil > Wetlands | place: USA: Florida...
CCCGGAAATGCCTACTACCTCCCCTCGAAGGCCAGTGGAGCACTCTGATGCGCGACACAGCGGGGCCGTCCCGCTCGGTTGCCCCGCGCATTCGCGGCTGACGCAGGCTCGGGTGTCAGGGCGCGGTGAGCGTCCGCAGGATCGGCTCGATGTGATCGATGGTCAGGAGATGGCCTTCTCCGGGGTGCTCGTGGAGCTGCGAGCCCGGTATCCGCGCCGCCTGGAGTCGACCGTGCGCCACCGGCACGTTGCGGTCGTCGTCGCCGTGCCAGAGGTGGACCGGGAGGTCGATGTCCTCGAGCCGGAACCCCCAGTCACGGGTGAAGAGAGCGAAGTCCTGCGCTGCCGCCATGGCCGTGGTGGGTGAGGCCCGCCGGCCACCGTCGGCGAACACCGCCCGCACTTCAGGACGCTCCAGCAACGCGGCGTCGGCCGGCGCAAATGTGCGCGCCGCGGCCCGCATGGCGGTGTCGGGCCGATGGCGCGACACGAGGGTGAGCAGGGCCATCATGGGGAACACCGCGTACTGCGAGCGTGCCGCCAACCGCGACGTCAGCCGGTTGGGCCCGTCCATGGGCATCGCGTCGGTACCACCCATGGGCCCCACGCCACCGACCACGCCGGCCATCGTCAGCCGATCCTTGAGGAAGTACGCGCAGGCCAGTGCGTGTGGTCCGCCGCCGGAGACGCCCAGGACGGCGAAGCGCTCGAGCTTGAGGTGATCGGCCAGCCGAGCCATGTCGTCGGCGAAGCCCCGCAGGGTGCGGCCCTTGTGGTAGGTGCTGTGCCCGTAACCGGGGCGGTCGGGGGCGATCACGCGGGCGCCCGAGGCGTCGATGGCCTTGTGATCGAACACCATCTCCAGCCGTGAACCAGGGGTGCCGTGCAGGGCGAGGACCGCGGGTCCCCGCTTGTGGCCGGCCTCGACCCAGGCCAGCTCCCGGCCATCGGGCAGGTCCATGACCACGGTGTCGGCCATGGACCAGGACCGTAGTCCGTGGCGGGAGACGTGGGGCGGTCTCCGTCCGTAGGGGCCGTTGTCGGCGCCGCGTCGGTGCGCCGACAGGGCGCCAGGGATCCGGCGCTAATTGATGTGGATGCCGCTGATGGCCCGGCTGATGACCAGGCGCTGCACCTCGGAGGTCCCCTCGAAAATGGTGTAGATCTTCGAATCGCGGTGCCACTGCTCCACCGGGTGCTCGCGCACGTAGCCGTAGCCGCCGAGGACCTGGATCGCCTGCTCGGTGACCCACACGGCGGTCTCGCCCGCGTAGAGCTTGGACATCGAGCCTTCACCGTTCTCGAACTTCTTGCCCTGGCTCGCCATCCAGGCCGCCCGGTGCACGAGAAGGCGGGCCGCGTCGGTGTGCATCTTCATGTCGGCCAGCTTGAACGCGATGGCCTGGTTCTCGATGATGGCGCGGCCGAACTGCTTGCGCTCCTTGGCGTACTCGAGCGCGTATTCGTAGGCGGCGCGCGCAATGCCGACGGCCTGGGCGCCGACGATCGGCCGTGAGGCTTCGAAGGTGGCCATGGCGGCCTGCGTCGAGGTCTTCTTGCCCTCCTTGGCCCGGGCCAGCCGCTCGTCGAGCTTCTCCTTGCCGCCGAGGAGGCAGCGGCCGGGTACCCGGCAGTCCTGGAGGATGACCTCGGCCGTGTGCGAGGCCCGGATCCCCATCTTCTTGAACTTCTGGCCCTGGGAGATGCCCGGCGTGCCTTCGGGCACGACGAAGCTGGCCTGGCCCCGGCTGCCCAGGGCGGGATCGACCGAGAGCACGAGGACGTGCGTGTTGGCGAGCCCGCCGTTGGTGATCCACGTCTTGGTGCCGTTGAGGACCCACTCGTCCTTGGCCTCGTCGTAGACGGCGCGCGACTTGAGCGACGAGACGTCCGAGCCGGCGTCGGGCTCGGACACGCCGAAGGCGGCGAGCTTGACGTCGTCGGCCGTTCCGAAACACTGCGGGATCCACTCGCCGATCTGCTCGGGGGTCCCGTTGGCGAAGATGCCCGCCACGGCCAGCGTGGAGCCGAAGATCGCGAGCGCGATTCCGGCGTCACCCCAGCTCATCTCCTCGTTGACCAGGCACATCAGCAGGCCGGTGGGATCGCTGAAGCACTGGGCGACGAAGTCGAAGGAGTAGAGGCCGATTTTCGCCGCCTCCTTGATGATGGGCCATGGCGTCTCTTCGCGCTCGTCCCACTCGGGTCCCGCCGGACGCACCACGTTCTCCGCGAATTCGTGGACCCACTTCTGGAGCTGGAGTTGGTCCTCGTTCAGATCGAGCGAGAAATCGGACATGTCGGCCTCCTTGGGGCGGAGCCCCCCTGCGGGGTCTCCCATGTGGGGCACCCGGGTCGTTCCCCGACCCGGCCGCCAGGTCCAGGGAACGTTGGAGCCCGGACCCGACCGTGCGTAGTTACCCAATAGTAACTTCGCCCACACGGGGCTGTCCAGGCACCGCGTCCCGTCGGGGCGCCCTCAGGTCCAGCGCCAGGTGGCGGGCCCGTTCGGCTGGTCCTCCACCGTCACGCCCATGGCGTTGAGGCGGTCCCGGAGCTCGTCGGAGCGCCCGAAGTCCTTGCGGCCCCGGGCCTCCTCCCGTTCGGCCACCAGCGCCTCGACCTCCTCGTCGGACACCTGCACGTCGCGGCGCTTGAGATCGAGGTCCTCAGGACCGTAGGTGGCGAGGCCCAGACCCAGCACGGCATCGAAATGGCGGGCCAGTCCGAGGAGCTCCCCTCCGTGCAGGGCGTCGTCACGCCCGGCCGCCGTGACGGTGGCCAAGGCCGCCGACGTGTTGAGGTCGTCACCGATCGCCTCGTCGAAGGCGCCCCGGTACCTGCGAGCGGACGGACCGAGCTCGCTCTCCTCTGTGGCACGCCCGGCGGCGTAGCGATCCAGCAGGCGGCGCAGGCCCACCCGCGCCGCGTCCATGGCGTCCCAGTTGAACTCGACCTGGCTGCGGTAGTGGGCCTGGAGGAGCAAGAACCGGTACACCATGGGGTGGTAACCGCGGTCGACCAGGTCGCCCACCAGCGCCCCGCCGCCGGTGGACTTGGAGATTTTGGCGCCCTTGAGATTGATGAAGTCCCCGTGGAGCCACCAGCGCACCCAGTCCTGCCCGTCGGAGAGGTAGGCCTGGCTCTGGGCGATCTCATTGGTGTGGTGGACCGGGATGTGGTCGACACCGCCGGTGTGGATGTCGAAGTGCGCCCCCAGGTACTCCATGGACATCACCGAGCACTCCAGGTGCCACCCCGGCGCGCCGCGTCCCCACGGGGCATCCCATTCCATCTGGCGCCGGGGCCCCGGGGCTGACGTCCGCCAGATGGCGAAGTCGGCCGGGTTGCGCTTGCCCTCGACCACCTCGACCCGTGCCCCGGCGCGCTGCCCCTCCACGTCGAGGCGCGCCAGGTGCCCGTAGCCGCCGTCCTTGGACGTGTCGAAATAGAGCCCCGAGGGCAGGCGGTAGCACCACCCCTCGGCCTCGAGGCGCTCGGCGAACACAATCATCTGGGGCACGTGGTCGGTCGCCTTGCACCAGACGTCGGGCTCGAGCACGCCCAGCTTGGCCAGGTCCTCCTTGAAGGCTGCGGTGTAGTACTCGGCAATGTCCCAGGCGCTGCGGTGCTCGCGCTCGGCCGCCAGCTCGAGCTTGTCCTCACCCTCGTCGGCGTCGGACGTGAGGTGGCCGACGTCGGTGATGTTGATGACGTGGCGCACCTGGAACCCGAACTGGCGCAGGGCCCGCTTGAGGGTGTCGGCGAACACGTAGGTCCGCATGTTGCCGATGTGCTGGTAGGCGTAGACGGTCGGACCGCACGAGTACATGCCGACGTGGGGAGGGTTGCCGGGCGCGAACACGTCGACGCGGCGGGTCAACGTGTTGTAGAGGCGCAGGGCGGGCTCAGTCACGGTGGCCCCGGCACGGGTGGGTGGGACCGTCGGCGCCGGGGCACTTCGGCATCCGGATACGGTAATCCGATCATGTCGACCCACCTGACCGGCGCGCCCCGGATCCCCGACAAGCCGTCGATCGACGGGGTGGAGGAGAAGTGGGCCGCCATCTGGGAGGAACAGGGCACCTACCGGTTCGATCCCGGCGTGGCGCGCCACGAGGTGTTCTCCGTCGACACCCCGCCGCCCACCGTGTCGGGTTCGCTGCACATGGGTTCGGTCTTCGGCTACGTGCAGACCGACGCCCTGGTGCGCTATCGCCGGATGCGCGGCTGGAAGGTCTTCTATCCCATGGGGTGGGACGACAACGGCCTGCCCACCGAGCGCCGGGTGCAGGTGTACTTCGGGGTCACCTGTGACCCCACCCTCCCCTACGACCCGTCGTTCGTCCCCCCCGCCACCGCGGGCAAGGACGGCCCGGCCGTTCCCGTGAGCCGGCCCAATTTCATACAGCTGTGCCACCGCCTCACCGAGTCCGACGAGCAGGCCTTCGAGGCCCTGTGGCGGCGCCTGGGGTTGTCGGTGGACTGGACGCTGGGCTACGCCACCATCGACGACCGCAGCCGACGGGCGAGCCAGCGCATGTTCCTGCGCAACCTGGCGCGCGGCGAGGCCTATTCCTCGGAGGCCCCCACGTTGTGGGACGTCGACTACCGGACCGCGGTGGCCCAGGCCGAAATGGAAGACCGTGAGCGTGAGGGCGCCTACCACCGGGTGCGCTTCGACGACATTGAGATCGAGACCACCCGGCCCGAGCTCATCCCGGCCTGCGTCGCCCTGGTGGCGCACCCCGACGACGCCCGGTACGCGGCGCGTGTCGGCACCACGGTGCACACGCCCCTCTTCGGCGTGGAGGTGCCGGTGGTGGCGCACGAGCTGGCGGAGCCGGACAAGGGGTCGGGCATCGCCATGATCTGCACCTTCGGAGACGTGACCGACGTCGTCTGGTGGCGCGAGCTGCAGCTGGCGACGCGCTCGATCGTCACCCGCACCGGGCACATCACGACGTCTCCGCCCCCCGGCGTCCCCGACGGGCCGGCATGGCAGGCCCTGGCCGGGCAGACCGTGCGCAACGCGCAACGGCGGATCGTCGAACTGCTGGAGGAATCGGGCGACCTGGTGGGAGAGCCGAGGAAGATCACGCACCCGGTCAAGTTCTACGAGCGCGGCGACCGGCCCCTCGAAATCGTGACCAGCCGGCAGTGGTTCATCCGCAACGGTGGCCGCGATCCGGTGCTGCGCGACGCGCTGATCGCGCGGGGCCAGGAGCTCGACTGGCATCCGCCCTACATGCGGGTCCGTTACGAAAACTGGGTCAACGGGCTCAACAGCGACTGGCTCGTCAGCCGCCAGCGGTTCTTCGGGGTGCCCATCCCGGTCTGGTACCCGCTCGGTGCGGACGGGGAACCCGACTACGAGCACCCCCTCACACCCGACGAGGACCGCCTACCGGTCGACCCCACCACCGACGTCCCCGCCGGCTACGACGAGTCACAGCGGGGAGAACCCGGAGGCTTCACCGGCGATCCCGACGTGCTCGATACGTGGGCGACGTCCTCGGTGACGCCGCACATCGCCTGCGGGTGGGAGGACGACCCGGCGCTCTTCGCCGCCACCTTCCCCATGGATCTGCGGCCTCAGGGCTACGAGATCATCCGGACCTGGCTCTTCGCCACCACCCTGCGCTCGCACTTCGAGCACGGGGTGGTCCCGTGGCGCCACACCACCCTCAACGGATGGGTGCTCGACCCCGAGCGCAAGAAGATGTCCAAGTCCAAGGGCAACGTCGTGACACCCATGCCCCTGGTGGAGGAGTTCGGCTCCGACGCCGTGCGCTACTGGGCCTGCAACGGGCGGCCCGGCACGGACACCGCGGTCGACAGCGGCATCATGAAGATCGGCCGACGCCTCGCCATCAAGATCCTGAACGCGTCGAAATTCGCCCTGGGACGTGTGGGCGGCAGCGCCCCGCCGGGGCCCGAGGCCGTGCAGGCGCCCCTCGACCGGGCTCTCCTGGCGCGGCTGGCCGACGTGGTCACGTCCGCCACGACCTCCTTCGAGCAGTTCGACTACGCCCGCGCCCTCGAGGTCACCGAGACGTTCTTCTGGATGTTCTGCGACGACTACGTCGAGCTGGTCAAGACGCGTGCGTACGGCGAGGCCAGTGCCGACGCGGCCGATTCGGCCCGCGCCACCCTGGCCCTGGCCCTGTCGGTGCTCCTGCGCCTCTTCGCACCCTTCGTCCCCTACGTGGTCGAGGAGGTGTGGAGCTGGTGGCAGACCGGCTCGGTGCACACGGCGGGGTGGCCCGAGCCGAGCGAGCTCGGTACGGCGGCCACCGGGGATCCGTCCGTCCTCACGCTGGCGTCCGGCGTGCTCGCCGAGGTGCGCCGGGCCAAGACGTCCGCCAAGCGGTCGATGCGGGCACCGGTGGAGGAACTGACGGTGTCAGGCCCGCCCGAGACGCTGGCCGACGTGGAGGCCGCCCGATCCGACATCGTCGACGCCGGCGGGGTGCGGAGCCTCGTGCTGGCGGAGTCCGGAGACTTCGCGGTAACCGTGGTACTGGCCGAAGAAGGCTGACCAATTCTGGTCCGGTGCGGGTGCCTCGGCCGGGCACCCGAGCAGATCCGAGCCGCCAGACCCCGTGACGGCCGTGGACCTCACGAGGCGGTGGGGATCCCGTGCGTGCTCGACGTCCGCACCGCGGCATTGGCAGCCGTGGGGGCGAAGACGCGCACGTGGTGCACCGTCATCGGGAACTGGGGCCGCATCCTGTCCCACTCGTGCTCCTGGCGTGCGCCGGCCACGATGCGCCGGCCGGCCTCGGCCAGCACCATGACAGCCCCCAAGGCCAGAACTCCAACTGCAACGGCGATCACGTCCACCGGCGTGCCCTTCCTTCTCTTGCGATGGCCGGAGGGCCGGGCACCGCGCTCAACATCTTGAAGGAGGCGCCGAAACCGCAATAGGGCCGAAACTCCCTATCCCGCCTCGTGCCACCTGCTGAGAGCCTGAAGGGGAAAGAACAACGGACGGACAATGGAGGGACAAAGGACTGCCAAACCGGCCCGGGACCGGTGATCGGCCGGGGCCCGGGGCCGACGCTCCGTCAGAGGTAGGCGCCCAGCGCGGCGTCGGCCATCTCCTGGGGTGTCCCCTCGTGGGCGATGCGGCCGTGGAGCATGATGGCGGCCCGGTGGGCCAGCTCCAGGGCGGTGCTCACGAACTGCTCCACCAGCAGAACCGTGACGCCGGCGGCCGCCATGGCCACGACGACGGCATAGAGCTCGTCGACGACGATCGGGGCCAGCCCCATCGACATCTCGTCGAGGAGCAGCACCTTGGTGTCCCCGGCCAGGGCGCGCGACACGGCGAGCATCTGCTGCTCGCCTCCCGACAGGCTGCCGGCGAGCTGCTTGCGCCGCTCCTTGAGGCGGGGGAATTGCTCGAAAGCACGCTCCTCCACCTGCGCCAGGTCGAGGGCACCGCGGTAGGTCCACATGCGCAGGTTCTCGCGCACCGAGAGGTTGGGGAACACGCCGCGCCCTTCGGGCACGGCCACCACCCCGGCCCGGGCCAGATGCTGCGGCGTCGATGCCTCGGTCGCCACGCCCTCGATCACCACCTGGCCCCGCGTCGGTGCCAGGCGGCCGTTGGCCACCTTGAGCAGGGTGCTCTTGCCCCCGCCGTTGGGGCCGAGTAGCGCGAAGATCCCGCCCCCGGGCACGTCGAGATCGACACCGTGCAGCACTTCGATGCGCCCGTAGGCGGCGTGGACGCCCCGGAACTCGATCCGGGGCCCCCCGGCCGGTTGCCCGCCGCTCATGGCGTACCCCCGTCCTGTGCCACCTGGCCGAGATAGGCGGCCTGGACGGCGGGGTCGCGGCGGACCTCGTCGGGGCTCCCGCTGGCGATGACCTCGCCGAAGTCGAGCACGTGGACGGTGGAGCACACCCGCAGCACCAGGTCGGTGTCGTGTTCGACCAGGACCACGGCGCGGCCCTCGGCCGCCAGCGAGACGAGCAGGTCGCCCAGCACCGCCGTCTCGCGCTCGTCGAGCCCCGAACAGGGCTCGTCGAGCAGCAGCACCGACGGGTCGATCGACAGCGCCCGGGCCAGCTCCACCAGACGGGCCGCGCCCGTCGGCAACGACGAGACGAGCAGATCCGCGCTGGCCTCCATGCCCACCTTCTCCAAGACGCCCGTCGCAGGCCGCCCGCTGGTGCGACGCGACGCCTCGAGCGCCACCCGCACGTTGTCCGACGATGTGAGCGTGCCGAACAGCTCGAGGCGCTGGAACGTGCGGGCCAGGCCGAGCCGGGCGCGCCGGTGCGGCCCCAGGCGCGTGATGTCGCGGCCTCCGAGGTGCACCTGACCACGGTCTGGCCGCTGCAGCCCGCTGATGACGTTGAACAGTGTGGTCTTGCCCGCCCCGTTCGGCCCGATGAGCCCGGTCACCTCACCGGCGCGTGCCGTGAGCGACACGCTCGAAAGCGCGTTGATGCCCCCGAAGTGGACGCTCACGTTCCCGACGCTGAGGTCCGCGCCCGGAGTCTCAGGAGACATGCGCCACGTCCTTGATCAGATCGGGCGCACTGCTGCCGCGCCCGGTGAAGGGAACCCGGAGACGCCCTCCGAGCCACGGCACACCCAGGATCCCGTCGGGGTTCCGGCCGAGCAGGATGATCCCGACCCCGGCCACCAGGCCCGTCAGGTCGGCCAGGGACGCGGGCAGGTGCGTCTGCAACACGGGCAGCGCCGCCGCGGTGACACCGCCGAGGATCCCGCCCCGGACGCTGCGCATGCCCCAGATCGCCACGAACAGCAGCAGCGTCAGGCTGTCGAAGAACTGGACGTTGTCCGAGCCGATCCCCTGCTGCTGGCCGGCATAGAAGATTCCGCCCAGACCGGCCATGGCCGCCGAAATGGCGAACACCACGACCTTGGTGCGCACGGCACTGAGGCCCACGGTGGCGAACGCGGCCGGTGAGTCGCTCATCGCCACCACGCGACGCCCGAAGCGGCTGCGGCGGATCAGGGCCACCAGCCACGCGCACAGCGCGGCCGCGACGACCACCTCGCCCATCTCGAGGCGGTCGCTGACACCGTGGACGAACGGCAGGGGGAGCCGGCCGACGTTCACCGCCTGCCCCACCGGGATGAACGAGGGGTTCGAGAAGAACGCGTAGAACGCCGCCTCGCCGAAGGCCAACGTGGCGAGGGCCAGGTACAGGCCGCGCAGGCGGATGGCCGGGAGCGCCACCAGGGCGCCGACGGCACCGGAGATCACCACCGCGAGGATCATCCCCCACCACGACGCGCCGCCGAACAGCTTGCCCATGGCGAAAGCACCCACGCCCATGAACGTCAGCTGGCACAGCGAGATCTGACCCGCGTAGCCCGTGAGCAGCACCAGCGAGAGACCGACGATTCCGAGTGCGAGGCCCTGGGAGAGCGTGGCCAGCGCCGTGGCACCGATGACGGCGGCCAGCACGCAGCCGGCGACCACGAAGGCCCCGCTCCCGGCCAGCGACATCCCCATGGAGGCCACCCGCGGGGGCACCGTGCTCGGAAGCCTCCCCGCGGCGGCCAGGCGCGCCGGCGGGATCACCAGGAGCACCAGGAAGAGGAAGGCCACCGGGATCACCTCGGGCAGCACGCCCAGGAGGTTCTCGCTCACATGGCCGGGCAGATAGGCCTGGGCGTACTCGGAAATCAGCCCGAGGGCGAGCGCGCCGACGAAGGTCAGGGGCAGGTTGCGGAGCCGGCCCACGACGGCCGCCGCGTAGCCGTTCACCACCAGCAGGGTCAGCTGCGTGATGGACAGGCCGGTCGTGCTCAGGGTGGGGGCGAGAAGGACACCGGCCAGCGCGGCCATGAAGAAGCCGAGCGCCCATCCCATCTGCGAAATGCGGAAGGGGTCCGCCCCCGACATGGCCACCAATTCGGGGTCGTCGACCACGGCGCGCATGGCGATGCCGAGACGCAACGACCGGAAGAAGAAACGCAGCCCGAGCGCGATGCCCCCGGCCACGGCCACGGTGACGATCTGGAGCAGGTAGATGGTGACGCCGTTCGAACCGAAGAGGTGGATCGTCGGGCGTGCCCCGGTCGTGGTGTTCTCGAAGAAGTCGGGCACCGATCGGATGACCTCGGCACTGCCCCACAACGCGGTGGCGATGCCGACGAGGATGACCAGAAGGCCCAGCGTGACCATCAACGAACGGTCCACGGACGCGCCGTAGAGGCGGCGCATCAGCACGAACTCGACGGCGATGCCGAGGAGCGGTGCCTCCACCAGCAGTACCACCACCAGCGCGAGGAGCAGCGGCCAGTGCCATGCCTGCCACAACTGCCAATAGGTGAAGGCGGCCACCATCCCGACGGCACCGTGGGCGAAGTTGAACACGCCGGTCGTCGTGTAGGTCACGACCAGGCCGGTGGCCGTGATGGCATAGATCGCCCCGAAGACGATGCCGAGGACGGTGAAGGAGAGGAACTCGCTCATGGCCGGTGCCAGACGCCCGGAGTCAGGCGGCTAGGACGAGCTCCCCGATGCGTAGAAGTAGCTGCCCGAGCAGCTGAACCCGCTCGTCTTGGGCTCGATCCGATGGAACGTGCCGTTCTGGATCTTCATCATCACGAAGCAGTGGGACGGCTTTTTGGCGGCGGGATCGGCCGGCGCGATGAGTCCGCCGGCATCGAAGCTGGTGATCTTCTTCAGCTGTGCCAGCACCGCCCCCCGGGTGGGATGGGCCCCGGCCGCCCGGAGGGCCTGGACGAAGAGCGCGGCCGAGGCCCAGCCGTAGAGCGTGTACAGGTCGGGCGTCCACGTGGCGTTGACCTTCTTCACGTAGCTCAGGAACTGGTGCACGGCCGGCACGTGGGCCGCGTCCTGCCCGAGGTAGAGCGCCTGTGTCTGCCCCACCAGGATCCCGTTCGTGTCGGCCGGGCCACCGGCATGGGAGATGAACTGGTCGGCATAGACCGGACCGCCCGAGAAGATCAGGCCCGGGTGCCAGTTCTGGGCCGCCGCGTCGCCGACGAAGATGGCGGCATCCTGCCAGTCGAGGGCGGTGAGGTCGACCGCGTTCACACCCTTGTTCCGCATGTCGATCACGTCCGTGGTGAAGTCGCTCGCCAGCGGGCTGACCTCGTCGACGTAGGCGACCTTGTAGCCGACGTGCTCGAGCGCCGCCGCCTCCCCCTGCCACTGGGTCACGGCCGAGGCGACGTTGGACACAATGGTGCCGACCGTCATGTCGTGGGGGAAGTGGGACTTGTAGTACAGCAGAGGTCCCGTGCTCGCACCGAGGGCGAGGGGCTGCACGCTGAAGTCGTTGGGCAACGCGTTGGTGCTCGAATCGAGGGTCACCGACACGTCGGGGACGGCGGGGTCGGCCGCCAGGGCCTTGCAGCCGTAGCCGTCGAAGAGGGAGAAGGACCCCACCAGCGCGAAGTCGCTGGCGATCGCCTCCTGGGTGTCCGTCTCGTTCTGCGAGCTGCTGAAGGCGTCGTCCTTGGAGTCGACGAGCAGCTTGCGCCCGTGCACCCCTCCCTTGGAGTTGATGTAGTCGAAGTACGCCTTCACGCCGATGGGGGCGCCCTCGAAGAGGCCCGGGACCGGGCCCGTGAGAATGGACACGTTGCCGACGGTGATCGACGTCGAGGTCACCCCGGTGGTCGACGCCGACTCGGCCGGCGTGAGCGTGGAGGGAGCGGGGCAGGCGGTGGCGGCGGACGCGGGGCTGACGGCGATGTCTGCGATCCCGCCCGCCGTCACCAGGGTGGTGGCCAGGACGGCGATGCCGGCGAGACCCCGGACGGCCCGGTGGCTGCGTCGTGTGGCGGCGGCGCGGCCTGGCCAGTGCGCCTTTCCTGCGTCCCTCACGGAACCCCCCTTGTTGCGGTCCTCGGCGCGCGAGCTGGGCGACGCCGTCGGATGCGAGCGGCTGACTCTACGTCAGATCGCGCGCCGGTGTCCGGACACGTCGATGCGTGAACGCGTTCACGAGCCGGGGCGGACCGACGCGGCGTGGTCCGTCTCGGGTCCGGTCGCCGAGTGCTTCTCCTTGTAGGCGCGAGCGGCGGTCAGGAACGCGCTCACACCCGCCGTCGTGGCCTGGCAGCGCAACGACGCCAGCACGTCGAAGGCATGCTGGGCCAGGGGCAGCTCCGCGTACGCCACGGGAGCCCGCGACACCGCACGCAAGGCGGCGACGAAATTGCGCGCCACCTGGACCGGCACCAGCGTGTCGTTGGTCCCGTGCAACACGAAGAACGGGGGTGCGTCGGGACGCACCCTTCGGATGGGCGACGCGGCACGGAAGACCTCCGGGTGCTCGGCCATGGTGGTCTTCATGACCATCCGCTCGAGCATCTCACGCAGGCCGGGCTCGTATCGGCCCGTGCTCGTGTCCTCGCCGGTCACGTCCATGACCCCGTAGAAGGGCACGCAGGCGTCGACGGAGGTGTCCTCGTCTTCGAAGCCCGGCTGGTACGAGGCGTCCCCGGCCGTCAGCGCCGCCAGGGCGCAGAGGTGACCTCCGGCCGAGCCGCCGCTCAGCGCCATGAACGACGGGTCGCCCCCGTAGCCGGCGATGTTGCTCCTCACCCAGGCCAAGGCCCGCTTGACGTCGACGATGTGATCGGGCCACGTCGCCTTGGGGCTGAGCCGGTAGTTGATGGCGACGCACACCCACCCCTGCGCGACCAGCTCGAACATCATCGGTTTGCCCTGCTCGCGCTTGTTCCCGAGGATCCAGGCCCCCCCGTGCACGTACACCATGACCGGCGC
>Ga0335072_10011354_pt1 | contig 12757 bp, 10 predicted proteins | sample Lox_Sample_21_FD_206725 | JGI IMG/M metagenome (GOLD analysis project Ga0335072, IMG submission 206725) | Soil microbial communities from Loxahatchee National Wildlife Refuge, Florida, United States - Lox_Sample_2.1 | ecosystem: Environmental > Terrestrial > Soil > Wetlands | place: USA...
CCAGCGTGCTTCCGCGTACCCACGGTTCCGCGCTCTTCACCCGCGGCGAGACGCAGGCGCTGGTGACCGCAACCCTCGGGACCGCCGATGAAGGCCAGCGGCTCGAGAGCTTCGAGGGCGAAAAGAAGAAAAACTTCATGCTTCACTACAACTTCCCCCCGTTCAGCGTTGGTGAAACTGGACGTATGACGGGCGTGGGACGTCGTGAAGTTGGCCACGGAGCACTCGCCGAGCGCGCGATTACCGCGGTTCTGCCCAGCGGAGAGGAACAGCCCTACACCATCCGCATCGTCTCCGACATTCTCGAATCCAACGGTTCTTCCTCGATGGCGTCTGTCTGTGGCGCGAGCCTCGCGCTCTACGACGCCGGCATTGCGCTGAGAGGCGCGGTGGCTGGCATCGCCATGGGGCTGGTGAAGGAAGGCGACGATTACGCCATCCTCACCGATATCGCCGGCGCCGAAGATCATTACGGTGACATGGACTTTAAAGTGGCCGGCACGCGCAAGGGAATTACCGCCCTCCAGATGGACATCAAGATTGGCGGTCTGACCCGCGAGATCCTGCAGCAGGCCATGGAGCAAGCCAAACGCGGCCGTCTCTTCCTGCTCGACAAGATGGATGCCGTGATCGAAGGGCCTCGCACCGAGCGTTCGCAATACGCGCCCCGGATTGAGACGCTGATGATTCCGACAGACAAGATCCGCGACCTCATCGGCAAGGGCGGCGCCACCATTCGCGGCATCGTGGAACAGACGGGCGCGAAGATTGACGTCGATGACACAGGCAAGGTCAGCGTGGCTTCGAGCGACGGGGACGGCCTGAGGCGCGCACTGGAGATGATCGGCAACATCACCGCCGTGCCCGAGGTCGGCAAGGTTTACCTCGGTAAGGTGGTAAGGTTGGCGGAGTTCGGCGCGTTCGTTGAGCTTTTCCCGGGTACAGATGGTTTGTTGCATATCTCCGAAATCGCCGAGCATCGAGTGAAGGACGTCAAGGACGAGTTGCGCGAGGGCGACCAGGTCATGGTGAAGGTCCTGGCCATCGAGGGCAACCGCATCAAGCTCAGCCGCAAGGCGCTGATCCGCGAGCAGAAGGCAAAGCTGGCAGCAGCGGCGGGTCCGGCGGAAGATGGCGTCGAAGGCGGGGGCTCTGAAACTCCCGCACCGGCTCCGGCGCGTCCACGCCACGAGTTCGATGAGCGCCAGCCGCGCTCGAATCAGAGCACGATCCTAATCGAGGGTGGGGAGGACTTCGACGAAGACGAGTCGGAAGAAATCGATGAGGAGAACGAACCGAACTTCAACCGCGCGGACGGTGCACCAGTCGCTGCAGGACAGAACTCCGGTGTCCCCAGACCCGGCGGTGGAGGCGGTGCTCAGAATCGCAGGCGTCGTCGGCGTCGTGGCGGCCGTGGCGGCGGCAGAAGCTAAACCTCGGACCCCCTCAAGCCGGACACAAAACGAAATGCCCGGGCTGAAAGGCTCGGGCATTCTCTTTGAGCATTTAAACGGCAAAAATGAAGCTGAATCAGCCTATTTTGATACCGCCCTCGTTGGCAGCCTGCGCGATCACTTTGAACCCCTCGACATCCTTGGATAGGGACTCTGGAATCGGCTCTGATTTTACGGGGATGCGCGGGCTTGGCGCCTCACGCGAGATATTCTTATCGTCGTACATGCGGCGATCGGCCGCGATACAGAGAGATTCAATGTCTGCAGCGTCATCGGGAAAGACCGCAACACCGATGCTCGCGCCGACCTGAACGGTATGATTGCCCACTTGCAGGGGCTCCTGCAGCATCTGCATGAGCGAGTGCGCAACGAGTTTTGCATTGGATCGGTTCGTCGGTTCTTCCAGAATCATCGAGAACTCGTCCCCGCCCGTGCGGGCGACAGTGTCGGAACGGCGAACTCGGCTCTGGAAAACCGTGCTCACCTTCCTGAGAAGCAAGTCGCCGGCATGATGGCCAAAGGTGTCGTTGACCTGTTTGAAGTGATTGAGATCGATGACGAGCAGGGCTGCCTTTGATTCGGAACGCCGGGCGCGCTCAAGTGAAAGGGCGAGGCGATCGAGGAAAAGACGTCGATTGGGGAGGCCAGTCAATTCATCGTGCAGAGCGAGATACTTATTGTGTTCAATCTGGTCTTCGAGCAACAGAAGGATCATTCCCACCGCGACGATATACTTCGGCAGGTTCCACACTTCGCTCTCGATCTGAGCGTGTGGCGCAAAGACTCCGGCTAGTGGACCAAGGACAAATACGAGCGCCCATCCGAGGAAGCCGCCGATGGTGATCAGTGAACCAGCACTCTTGCGCCGGCGATAGCTATACCAGACGTGGAAGCAGCACCCAAAGTAAACCGTGAAAAGCACCGCGTTGGAGGCAGCATCGGTACCGTTGGCGCTCCGATTTTGTACGACCAGGACAAAAACGCTGAGCATGCAATAGAGTCCGACCAGCATCCAGCGCAAAATGTGCGTGAAGTCACGGCGCGCAGAGAGCGCAATCGCAAGCGGGATCGCACCGAACATGACAGCCGATATATTCAGAATCCAGAGAGCCGGATGTGCGAATCCGAGCAGGACAAAGTAGAGCGCATTCGTGGTGAGCAGGGACACGAGCATCCAGCGACTGGAGCGTTCTCCGCGGTAGGGAATTGACGCCCACATGAACAGCACGCCTGCAGATGTGAGCGAGGCGAGACCGATGTCATTGGCGAGAACACCCCAAACACCTGGAGCAGGCAGAAAAATGAATGCGGCAAAATGTAGCGCGATCAGCACCCAGCCGGTGAGCCAGTGCCGGGAAGTCGTGGTCTGTCCGCGGCGCGCCACAGACGCGAAGGCGCATGTGAGAGCGGCGACCGCTGCCAGGTCTGGGAGCTTACTCCAATCCACCACGAATTCCTCTATTCGACAAATCTATTCTCACTAATATAGATCGGCTTTTAATGTGTGATTCGAGGATATGACGCTTTGGTTGTAAGAGGCTAGTCTGTGGCACGAAACTTGCGTAATCTTGCATTTCTCCGAGTTTGGTTGATGCTTTGGATTACCGGAGGGGAAATAGCTCCGCGGATTTGCTTCCTCTCCAACTATGCTCAAAACGATGGCTGCCAGCCTTTACATCGTCGTGGAAGGGGAAGATCCGGGCTTCGATATCTTTGTGAACGGTCACGCTTTGGCCCGGAACGAAGATGCGCTGGAACATCTGGCCGAGTCACTGCACGTATCGCCCTTGCTGCAGTTTTTCTCTGCCGACGAGAACTCGATGTGCCTGCTTCTCGAACAAGGCGCTGGCGATCCAGAATGGGCGCGGAACCTCCCCGAGCCACAATGGTTCGATCCCGCTGATGGGCTGGTGACGGTTCGCACGCTAATCCGTTATCTCATTATTTCGCCGGTCAGCCTCGGATCGGAATCAGCTCCAGTGCTCAACGAGCTTCGCGAGTATGAACGTGTGCTGGAGAAGACGAGGAAATACAAACTGCGCTGGCACCTGGCGGTGAGCTGGCGCTGAGAGGGACGCCTGCCCGTATTTCTTGCCAATACAAGCCTTTGCCCTAAACCCTTTCAATCTTAATCAGGTTTGGCTTGTTGGCCATCGTGCTCCGTGTTCCCAAGAAGATCAATCTCTCCCGTGGTCACGTGCGCGTACAGCTGGTACTCGCCCTGAAGATTCCTCCTGGTGAAGTTCCGGAAAAATCCGCCCTTGTCGGCACCGAAGGCCCTCGCCTGGACCTCACCGACGCTAACCGATGCGTTCACGCTGCGGTAGTCGCCATCATGTATAGAAGCGATCGTAATCTGGCCTGCTCCGAGATCGATATCCTTATTGCCTTTTAGTTCTTCGATCCTGACTTCCCCAGCAAACATGTGAACTCTGAGATTCGTCCTCCGCGGAATTTCTATCTTGACTTCGAGACTGTTGTCGCCTTGGCGAAGATGAGTGCCTTCAATGGATAGGTGTCCACCATTCGGAGTAGACGTGAAGTGAAGATGGACATGCTGCGCGTTGTCTTCATCTCCGGCAGTACAGGAAACCCGGATCGTCTTCTCGTCGGTGCCAACAATATGAAGCCCAGCCGGCTGCGATTCAATGACCAGGTTTGCCCGGGATTGAAAAGCCGCGTTGACCTTTTGATCGCAAGGAATCTTTGACTCCGCCAATCCAGCCAAACTACAGACGAAAAAAGCCGCGCCTGCGACGGCACAGACAGATCTCATAATCTTCTTCCTACGTTCGTGGGCGACCCTTGGTTCCCTGGATAGTCAGCAATCTCTGAATCATCCAAAGACGTTGCCCATTCGCTTGATCTGGGCACCGATGCTTTCGAGCTTCTGTTCAATGCGTTCGTATCCGCGATCCATGTGATAAACGCGATCGAGGATCGATTCACCATCGGCGACCAGCGCGGCCAGAACCAGCGAAGCAGAGGCCCGCAGATCCGAGCACATCACAGCAGCGGCGGAGAGTTGCGCGGGCCCGCGAACGGTTGCTGTCCGGCCGTCGACCTTGATGTTGGCCCCCATGCGCACGAGTTCCTGCACATGCATGAAACGGTTTTCGAAGATATTTTCCTTGATGATGCTCACACCCTCGGCTTGTGTGGCAAATGCCATATATTGTGCCTGCATGTCGGTCGGAAATCCGGGGTATTCCTCAGTGGAGATGTCGGCCGCAGTGAGCTTGCCATTACTGCGCACGCGAATGCAATCCGCCCCGAGGACATCAACCTGTGCTCCAGCTTCCTGAAGCTTGGAGATCACCGCGCCGACGTGGTTTGGATTACAGTCGGAGACCGTGAGGTCACCCTGCGTGATCGCTCCTGCGATCAGAAACGTGCCAGCCTCGATGCGGTCGGGGTTAATCCGATAGCGAGCCCCTTTGAGCCTGGTGACTCCCTGAACCCGGATCGTTGATGTTCCCGCGCCTTCTATCTGAGCACCCATAGCGCAAAGCAAGGCGGCCAGATCGCAAACCTCCGGTTCACGAGCACAGTTTTCCATCAGAGTTTCGCCATCCGCGAGGACAGCGGCCATGAGCAGATCTTCGGTGCCAGTGACGGTGATCTTGTCGAAGACAATGTGCGCACCTTTCAGCTGGTCGGCGCGGGCTTCCACATACCCGTGCTCCTGGGCAATGGTTGCGCCCATCTTCTCAAGGCCCTTGATGTGCAAATCGATGGGCCGACCGCCGATGGCGCATCCGCCGGGCATGGCAACACGAGCCATTCCCGCCCGCGCTACCAGAGGTCCAAGAACAAGGGAGCTGGCACGCATGGTCTTGACTATTTCGTACTTGGCCTCAGGGTTGGAAAGCGTGCGGAAGTTGATGCGGGTGCGGTGGTCGGCAGTTCCGGTACTGAGCTCCACTTCAGCCCCCATGGCGACCAGCAGCTTTCGTTCCGTGTCAATGTCCCGGACCTGCGGTATGTTCTCGAGAACAACTTCTTCCTCGGTCAAGATGGCCGCGGCCATGCAGGGCAGCGCAGAATTCTTCGCGCCCGAAATGTGGACGGTGCCGTGAAGCGGATTGCCGCCGCGAATGACGAACTTGTCCATCGACCCTCGTGATCCCTCAAAGGAAGTGTAAACGGGCCTACGGCCATCGACCTCGTTCTAGAAATCCAGGCCCATTGCTCTCAACCCGTCACACTTGCCTTGCACTTCTACAGGAGCTGAGCTATTCTCTTGTCGAAGTATAAGGGGGAAGACGTTGACCGGGAGAATTGAGCTTCCTCAAGGGACTCTGGATCTGCTGATCCTGAGAACGCTTTTGAGTGGCGCGCAGCACGGATGGGCAATCTCAGAGCGGGTGCAGCAGGTTTCGAGTGAGGTTTTGAGCATCCAGCAGGGCTCGCTTTATCCCGCCCTGCATCGGCTGGAACGGCGTGGCTGGATCAAGGCGCGTTGGGGTACTTCGGACAACAATCGCCGTGCCAAGTATTACGAGCTCACGCGCAATGGCCAGAAACGGTTGGAAGAAGAGACGGAGGCCTGGCGCAAGTTGGCCGTCGCCGTAGAACAGGTTCTGGAAGGAGCCTGAGACCTCTATGCTCGATGATCTGCGTTTTCGTGTCCGGGCGCTATTTCGCCACAAAGCAGTGGAGGATGAACTCGACGAAGAACTGCGCTTTCACTTCGATCGCGAGGTTGAAAAGTACATCAAGCAGGGGATGAGCGCGGACGAAGCGAAACGCCGGGCGCGACTCGTCTTTGGAGGACACGAGCAGGTGAAGGAAGATTGTCGTGATGCCCGGGGAACAAACTTCATTGAACTGACGATCGACGACACAAAGTATGCGTTTCGCCAGTTGGTGATGAATCCTACATTTGCCTTGGTGATGATCCTGACGCTTGCGCTCAGCATCGGCGCCAACAGCGCCATCTTCAGCGTGATCAACGGGGTTCTCCTGAAGAAACTGCCTTATCCGCAGCCGGAGCGCCTGGTCCGAATCTTTCTTTCGAGCCAGGAGTATCCCAAGTTTCCGCTCAATCCCTGGGACTTTCTCGACTTCCGTGCAAGAAATCATTCCTTCGAGGCGATTGCGGCTTTTACGCGCGGAGATGTGCAGATCTCCGGAGACGACGGCGAACCAACCAAGCTGAACGGGTTCGGCATTACGTCAGGATATTTCCGAGTGCTTGGGCTGCGACCGGAGCTGGGTCGCGAATTTGATTTTCAGGCGGAAATTCCGGGAAACGGCCTGCAGGCGATCCTCAGCGATCGCGTGTGGCGCACACGCTTCGGAGCGGATCCGAACATTATCGGCCGCAAGATCACGCTAAACATGCAGCCCTTCACGGTCATCGGGGTGATGCCGCCAGGAACTGAGCATCCTGGCAATGAGTACCACTCTGTGGTATATGGCGAGAGCGTTGACGTATGGTGGCCATTCTCCTTCGCGGGCGATCCGAACAACCGTGGATCGCACTTCATTGAGGGTATCGGTCGACTGAAGCCCGGGGTGAGCGTCGGTCAGGCGATGGCGGAGATGAATGCGATTATGAACCAACTCTCGCGCGAGCTATCCGGCAAGGATTCGGGCTGGAAGGTGCTGGTGATCCCGCTTTACGCTGAAGTTGTAGGAGCAAGCCGGCAGATGCTGCTGGTGTTGCTCGGCGCCGTAGGGATCGTGCTTCTCATTGCATGTGCGAATGCGGCGAATCTGCTGATGGTGCGAGCATCGGCGCGGCAGCGAGAGATCGCGGTGCGGCTTGCCATGGGCGCTCCGCGAATAAGGGTCGTGCGCCAACTGCTTACCGAGAGTCTGCTGATTTCCTGCGCAGGAGGGGCACTGGGCCTGCTGATAGCGTTTGCCGGTGTGCGAGCGCTGGTAATGTTGCTGCCGGCAAACTTTCCTCGCGCAAACGACGTACATGTGAGTTGGCCGGTACTGGTCTTTACGCTGTCAGTAAGTCTTCTGACCGGCATCTTGTTCGGCCTCGCGCCCGCCTTGCAGGCATCGCGCACCGATCCCAAAGACGGGCTGCAGAAAGCGGCTCGCGGAACAACCTCAACCAGACATCAGAATCGGCTGCGCAGTGTGCTGGTGATAGCCGAGGTTGCGTTGGCTTCGGTTCTGCTGATCGGAGCTGGGCTCATGTTACGCACTTTCCTCAACCTCATCCATCTGGATCCGGGATTCAAGGAAGATCATCTTCTTACGGCGACGGTTTCGCTTCCACATGAACGGTACAAATCACAACAGGACAGGCTGCTCTTCTATACCAGGCTGATAACATCCCTGGACTCGTTGCCGGGAGTCGAGAGTGCGGGGGCGGGCAGTGATCTGCCCTGGACGGGCTACGACGAAAACGCCGGCGGCTTCAGAATCGAGGGAAAAACACCGAGTGCGGGACAGGAATTCCACGCCCGCTATCACGCTGCGACTCCCGATTACTTCAAGGCCATGGGGATTCCTCTGCTCGAAGGCAGAGCGTTCAATGACGGAGACAAGAAGGGAACTACGAATGTGTTCGTGATCAATGAGTCGATGGCGACGTTGTACTGGCCGAAGGAGGATGTGATCGGAAAGCGGTTGACATTCGAGGACAATCCCAAAAAGGACTCGGATTGGATCACCGTCGTTGGCGTGGTGGGAGACGTCAAAGATCATCCCAACAGCGTGGGCGCTGAGCCAGCATTCTGGTATCCCGAGTACCAGGCGCCCGACTTCGACATGACCCTGGCTGTTCGTACCCAATCAGATCCACGGCAGGCAATCGATGGGTTGCGGCAAACTGTGCATCAACTGAATCCGGGACTCGCTGTCGCAGACGTAAAGCTGATGAACGAAGTTGCTGACTCGTCGGTTGCGACACCGCGGTTTACATTTGCGCTCGTCGGATTGTTTGCCGGCCTGGCGATTCTCCTTGCAGCCATCGGCGCTTACGGAGTGATTTCGTATGCCGTCGGACAGCGAGCGATGGAGTACGGCTTGAGAGTAGCTCTCGGAGCCCAGCGCGGCGATCTCTTGCGGATGGTCCTGTCGCAGAGTGCAAGGCTCGCGGTGTCCGGAGTTTTGATTGGCGTAGTGCTGGCGCTTTGTCTGGGCCGGGTTGTGCGCGGACTCGTCTACGGCGTAAGCCCTTCGGACCCTCTGATTATGACTGCTGTTGTGGTGCTGGTTCTTGCCGTCGCACTGCTGGCTTCCTATTTGCCTGCACGCAGGGCGGCCGGTGCAGATCCAATGGTTGCGCTTCGAGCAGAATAACGGGCGCGGTCAGGGCCGCATGACAGCTACAGTTCGAGGACGTTGTCTTCGATGGCGAGGCGCACATTGCCATCGGATTTGGCCAGTCTCCGAACCGCCTCCGGCTTATCCACATTGGCCTTCAGCATCACCAGGGCAACCGGGACACTGCGGCCAGCGCTCTTGATGGTTTGCACGGCCGTCTCGCGGTCGATTTTGCAGGCATTCATGAGGATGCGAATTCCACGCTCAACCAGCTTGGAATTCTGCATGTGGACGTTGACCATCAGGTTCTCGTAGACGTAGCCGAGCCGGGTCATGGCGCCCGTCGTGATCATGTTCAGGATCATCTTCTGGGCGCTCGCGGCCTTCATACGGGTTGACCCTGAGATGACTTCGGGGCCTACTTCGCCGACGATTACGATGTCCGCCGCGGCGGCAATTGGTGTCCCGTGATTACACGTGACGGCAGCGGTATAGGCGCCCCGAGCGCGGGCGTAAGCCGTAGCGGAGACCACATAGGGCGTACGACCGGAGGCCGAAACACCGATCACGACGTCCTTGCGGGTCGGGCGGCGGCGGGCGATATCGCGCTGACCGAGTTCTTCCGAATCCTCATTAACCTCAACGGCTGATGCCAGAGCCTTCGGGCCACCGGCCATGATGTATTGAACCTGTCCGGGAGCTGTGGAGTAGGTGGGGGGGCACTCAGAGGCGTCGAGGGCAGCGATCCGGCCACTCGATCCAGCGCCGATATAAATGAGCCGACCGCCGTCGCGAAGCGCTCGTGCGACGTGATCAATGACCTCGGCAATTTCGGGGAGAGCCTTTTTGACGGCTGCGGCAACCTTGGCGTCTTCGTGGTTGATGATACGGGCAATCTCCAGCGCCGACTTGGTGTCAAAGCCTTGGGATGCTTCATTTTGGCTTTCAGTGGTGAGGTGCTGGAGTAAAGAAGCCGGGTCCGTTTTGGCTTCCTCTTTTCCGTGGGCGCCGGCGCCTTCGTGCGTCGTCGTACTGGTCAACATCAAAGTGTATCCCCAGAATCCATTGTATCTGCAATTGGGGCAAGACAGACAGGAATTCGGCGGCGCAGAGATGTCACTTTAATGTCATTCGATCAAACAGATTGAAGCGCTTGCCGAACTGCATCGTGAAAGGCCGGGCGGACCCGTTTGATCAATTGGCTTTGCCGGTCGGGCCAGGTACGGTTGGTCAGCAGGGCGACAGCCATTCGCGCGTCGAGATCGATCCATAGCGAGCAGCCGCTATAGCCAAGATGTCCAATGGAATGCGCCGAAAAATGGTGCCCGGCTGAAGAATCAGCCGAAGGCGTATCCCATCCGAGGGCGCGTGAACTGCCTTCGGGTGCCTGGCGCATTGCGAAGGTTTCAACGGAATCGGAAGTGAACAACGTCTGCGCCGAAGAACGGCTCTCGTTCCTGGCGCTCGACAGGATTTCACTTGCGAACCGAAGAAGATCCGGGACATTGGAGAAAAGTCCGGCATGACCAGCCGCTCCGCCAAGAACAAAAGCATTTTCGTCCTGGACTTCGCCCTGGATACGCCGGTACCGAAGGTTCTCGTCAATTTCCGTTGGTGGGATCTGGTCACGGTCCCGAGCCTGCGGTGTGAAGCGGGTCGAGACGAGCTGGAGCGGCTCGAAGACCATTCTCTGCGCAGAAACGGCCAGATCAGCGTGAAGAAGCACTTCCAGAGCCTTGCCAAGAAGGATGAAGCCAGGGTCCGAGTACTCTGAGCGCTCGCCCGGGACGGCCTCAATTGGCAGCTCGAGGCAGGCACGGAACAGCGCCGCGGGCGTCGCGACGGTGCGGAAGAACTCCACGTAACCCGGCAGACCGGAAGCGTGCGCCAGAAGGTGGCGCACCGTGACCTTGCGGGCCCGCTCAGTGCTTTCCCGGCCCACGACAAAGCCGGGAAGCAGCTCTCCAACCGGTGTATCGAGATCGAGGGCGCCGGACTGGTAAAGGACCATCGCAACCGCGGTCGTGGATACCACCTTGGTCAGGCTGGCAATGTCAAAGACCGTTTCTGCGTGAACCTCTGGCGCATTTCCCTCGTAAGTGAAGTGGCCGAGAGCATCGGCGAGAACAACTTCACCTCCGGAAAAGACGCCGAAAGCGCACCCGGGAAAAGCATGTTCCCGGATGGCTTCTTCGAGGACTCGATAGGCAGCGGCGAAACGCTCGGTTTCCGGATGCGAAAGTGCAGTACCGGTCTGTTCCTGGGGTCGACTGGCATCCATGTTCTCATCTCCAAAACGTCACAACCGTAGCGTACTCTAAATGGTGTCGAAGGAAAAAACTTCGCGCAGCTATCTTTGCAGCAAAACTGACCGTCTATCACCTTAAGGACAGTGGGAGGGAAGATGCGTCTGCATGGCTGTACACACGGATTGACGCTTTCGACTGCCGTGGCCATTGCGGCTATATCTTCGGGCACGCTACTGGCCCAGACCACAGCGACACCGGACAGCCCTGTCACGGCGCCTGCAGCGGCCGATTCCGCATCGTCAAGCACTCCTTCTGCCAGCGCTCCCTCCAAGACGTACACGGTTCCCGCCGGAACCAAAGTTTTGCTGCAACTCCGAAGCTCGTTGAATACGAGGAGTGCCAAAGCGGGCGATGGGGTTTACCTTTCGTCGGCGTTTCCGGTAGTAGTTGGAAACCGCGTGATGATCCCTGCAGGAGTTTTCGTGCAGGGAACCGTGGATCGAGTGGTCCGAGCCGGACACGTGAAGGGAAAGGCGCAGCTCGACATGCATTTCACGTCGATGATCTTTCCGAACGGATCGGTTGTTGAAATCCCTGGTGTGGTGAGCGGAGTGCCGGGAGCCAGCAAGCAGCGGGTGAAAGGCGACGAGGGCACGATCGAGCAGGATTCTGACAAGACTCGAAATGCCGGCAAGACCGCGGAGATTGCGATCCCGACAGGTGGCACGGTGGGATCCGTCGCCGGACTTGGATCAGGGCATCCGCTGGCGGGAGGAATCGCCGGCATTGGCGCGGGGCTCGCGACGGTGGGGATCGTATCGCTCTTCACACGGGGAGCAGACGTGAATATCGAGGCCGGAACGCAGGTGGAGATGATCTTGCAACGGCCACTCATTCTGCAGCAAGAGAACCTGGCTGAGGGAACGATCCCGGGAGCATCGCCGGCGATGGTGCCTGCGGCTAATCAACCAAAGCCGTTGCAAAAGCCGGGTCGGCCGGATCTTCTGTGTCCGCCGGGGAGCCTGGGTTGCCAGTAGAGTTCATCGCGATCAATAATTCGAGATAGAAGATGTCACCTTTACCTCAAGATCCTGCCGCAACGGATGTTTCTCCCTTAGCTGCGACCACCCCAAGGGCAGAAAATGCCGGATTGGCAATGCGTGTGGCGAACTCCGGCCTCGGATTGTGGGTACGTGACCTGCTGATTTCGGCTTCGGTATCGATCCTGATCATTTTGTTCCTCTATCAACCCGTTCGCGTGGAAGGGACCAGCATGCTTCCGCGCCTTGAGGACCACGATCGGCTCTTTATCAACAAGTTTGTCTATCACATCACCTCGATCGAGCGCGGAGACGTGGTGGTGTTCCATTATCCGCGCGATCCGGAAAAGAGCTATATCAAGCGCGTCATTGCCCTTCCAGGCGATCGCCTGCGCATCGATCATGGGCAGGTGTCGCTAAACGGCAAGGCATTGACGGAAAACTACGTTCCTGAGATGTACCGCGACACGCGATCGTACGCCGAGACGGTCATCCCTGACGACTGCTACTTTGTGATGGGCGATCACCGGTCGATTTCGAGCGATAGCAGGGAATTCGGCGTGGTGGAACGCGACCTTATCTACGGCAAGGCGGTGTTTGTCTACTGGCCCGCAAAGGATGTGGGCGAAGTGAGATAAATCGCGTTGTCCACGTTACAACCGCCCGCAAAAACCTGATAGAATCTATTGAATCCACTCCTCGGAGAGGCGATGCAGGCCATTCTTGCGCTCGAAGACGGGCGCATCTTCCGCGGCGAAGGCTACGGGCACCCCGGCGAATG
>Ga0335072_10011355_pt1 | contig 12756 bp, 15 predicted proteins | sample Lox_Sample_21_FD_206725 | JGI IMG/M metagenome (GOLD analysis project Ga0335072, IMG submission 206725) | Soil microbial communities from Loxahatchee National Wildlife Refuge, Florida, United States - Lox_Sample_2.1 | ecosystem: Environmental > Terrestrial > Soil > Wetlands | place: USA...
GGCTATTGCGGAAATGGCAGACGGTGACTTTTGACGGTCTCTGGTCTTTGGTTTGAGTCCGCTGCGCAACCTCGCGAAGAGTCTTCGATCGCTGGTGTCTTGATGACTTCGATTCATGGGAGAAAACGTTGCCGTTCAAGTGGGCTGTGTCTGCGTGACCGTTCGTTTCTCAGCCGAAGATATGTCTCTCAGCCGAGGTCACGGGCCGGGAAGCTTATCGCAGCGAATTCTAAAATTAGAATTGAGAAACACGGAAATTTGCTTTGTCCGCAACACTGCCATCCCTTTCGCATCGCCTCGCTTCACACCTTTGTTTCAGCAACAATGGGTTTCCTCTCCTTGATGGTCGCTTCGGTGTTCCTTGCATCAACAGTCGCTTGTCTGCCGATGCGAAATTCCGGTACACAGACTTGTGGACCCGCCAGCTGGGAGACGATCGTCTTATTCTACCTCCTGAACTACGGTGCTCATGCCATGACCGTTGTCGGCTTTCCTGGCGAACGTGAACCGATTTCCTTAATGTGGGCTACACTTGCCCTCCTCCTACCCTATTCCGGAATAGGCAAAGCTTGTTTGTCCATCGCTTACTCGACTCCTGGATCCCGTGATCCCCTGAAACGGGCAATGTATGCTGGTGCGCTTTGCAAAGTCGTCGAAGGTGATAGTAACCTCCTTCTCAAAATTCGAAAGATACATGGGCATGTTAGTCTTCCGTCTGGGTACACCTTCGCTTCAATATTGTTGGAAGACGTTTCGTTTACAGAATTTGAGTCAACCACTTTCCACAAAATTTCAAGCTCACAAAGCCATCTAAAGTCGTGCATTGCCCTTTGTCAATTGTTATTTTCCTGTTTCACCTTGTATCACACACGCGGAAACCAAGTTCAACTCTACGGATACGCAGCCTTTGGATTCACTGTTGTACCATACGCAGTTATGTCGCTAGTCAATTTGGTTGCTAATCTGATGAGCCCCCACTACCCGATGGTGTAGATGGTGCGAACGCCACTGATGAACCAAGCAGAAGAAGCCGGTGGACGGTTTGAAGGTGTTGTCGGCGTCCAGAATTCTGTCAACTACATCAACTTCAAGACTGCTTCGCTTTCCAATATTCTCTTCTGGCTTCTTCTCATCATGGCGATTATCACGCCCTACATTATCCTTAAATCCATGACAAATTTCGACGCCGGTGATAGTACCCAGGCTCAAAGAGGCTGGACAATGGGATGGCTTGTGGTTGGCCAGTTATACGGATTGTTGACGGCCTTCGCAGGTTTCACGTTCTGGCTCGACGACTCCTTGTCTTCGTCGCAACGTTATATTCTCTGCGCTTCAATTGTAATACCGTCCGCGGCTGCTATAGGAGGGTTTGTTGTTGTTGGACAAATGCTTGTTGTTCACGGCCAGTGTTCAACATCAACTGCGCTGTGATTCGTAGTTAGCTGATGAAAACCGACGGATTACGGGGAACGATGTTATGTGTCTAAAGTGGTCGTGAATGCTGTTACTGGATGTATCTGATTCTGTCATATCGATACTACATAGTTATAGTAACTGCTATATCCAATTGAATGTAATCATAAAACCAACCTTTTCTTCCATTTAGTGAAGAACAATCCGATAACGTGATTTCTGCATGAACCCCGCGAACGCACTTCCCAAAGCCTTCTCCACAGCTTCTTTAGGATCATTGTCGCTAGTACCACCAAAAACGGGGATTTCAGAATACGCACTCCACTTGACTTCTTTCAAATTCCTCATTCTCGCAAAATACGTGCAGCAGTCTATGTGTAACGGCTCGCACCTTTTCAACAGATCGGAGAATGGAGGTGAATGCGTCGAAAACAAGGGAACAATAGCGGTCGATTGCATTTGCATCGTCTTGATCAATGGGAGGGCCTTCGAAGTTTGATATTGCGAATTTCTTGAGGTTGCGCAGACATGGAGATTGGAGGAGAGTGAGAACAATGTCGACGGGTGTGGTGCTGAGAAAGACCACTTCCGTCTCGAAGGTTGCTAGATGCATGGGGAGCGTTGGAGGTAGTCGACGAGAGCGGAGTTGATAGGACCGATGGTGAGGAATTTAAGGTTTGTGAATGCTTCGAGGGAAGTAGGAAATGTGTCTTGGGTAGAAACAGGTAAGACTGAGTTCAGTTAAAGGTTTGTGTGGATTGAAGAGGGAGCCATGGTTCAATTGCGGTCGGAGGCTCTTGAAAAGCCCATGCATCCATGTGCAGTGTCTGCAGACGATTGAGCTGTTTGAGTGAGCCGTAGAAAGTCGCATTCGATTTGCAACAAATCAATGTTTCGAGGAAAGGGAATGAACTTGCGATTTCATTGAGGTCGATAGCATGGCCCCAACGTATCTTAAGTTTGAGATATGAGCGCATGTTGAAGCTAAGATGTCGATAGCTTCACTGAGCTCCGTAGACCCCTTGAGGTACTTCGTCAAGTCCAATTCGATCGCTCGAGTATTCTCTCTAACGACGTGTATAGAAAGAAGGAATAAGTTGGGAAAATGAGAAGTCGGGTTTGTACCAGAAATCCATTTGTGGAGTAAGAGCACGGAAGTGTCGACATACGGAACGTAACACGAGAATTGGGGAGACTTGACGGTATTGTTTGCCGTCCGACACATAATCGATGAAGAATCAATACGGGAGGAAGGAGAAGATGTGAAGTAGGATTTCGTTTGGAAGGGTGAGAATCCATGGGGTTGGTGGTGGAAGGTTGATGTTCGAGGGGATATTGGTCATTGAAACGTATGCGAGTTTCGTTGGGCTGCTCGTGGCATATCCCTCAGGGGTCCTCGTATTCATTTGCATCGGCTGGATCATCTACATACCGTTGGCGGCCTGTGAAGTGGAATGGGAAAGGTTTTTGGTGGAGGAGTTTTGGATTTGCATATTCATTTCGGGTCCTATGCTTTGGTCGGCTATTTTCAGTTTGATCTCGATTCCCTTGGGCCTTCGACCAGATGTTGCTGCTTGGCAGTGGTATGACTCTTTATCGGATATATTGTTGGTTTATTGAGCCGGGAAGCTGGATCAAGGGAGGAAACAGGATGGAGGTACTGGACGAGTTAGTGGCGTCTTAGTCAAACAAGTTGTTGCTTTTGGCTTGGGATTGCGTTGGTATGCCAGTAATGGTAGTTGTCGCAACTTGCAATCTGGTTGACGCGTTTCTTCCTTTGTGTAAGTGTTTCTGTTGTCTTGGAAATTGTTGTGGCTGTTTAATGGAACGTCTTGTGTATCTTGTCACTTGTGAAGATGAAGTTGTTGATGGGATTTATGTACCTTTTTACTTCGGTATTTGCAGCAACAGTGAGCATAAGAATTAAACCAGATACAGGACAGTCACAATACGTCACGCTGCTCGCTGACCTTACTCCGTATTTGATTTGATGAAAGAGATAAAGAACAATGAAGCACATTTATACAATAACGAATCCTTCTATGTCGACATCCCTAGCCTCAGGCCCACCAAGTACTTCAATCTGCGGTTTCTGTACAAACTCCTCAAAAGCCTTGTTCAAAGCCACAACATTCTGTTTAGGATTCTCTGCCTGTTTAGGAAAATACTGATGCGACGAATACGGCGATCCATCCCATTCCAGCAACTTCAAGTTGCGCATTCTACTGAAAAACTGGCAACAGCCAACAATCAATGGAACGTCTAATTGTATTTCCTGGACGGAAGGGAGCGAGGAGGTGAATGAATCAAAAACAATGCGCCAGTAATCTTCTTCTGAACTATCGAAGTAAGGCTCACAATCATCTACCGTTGATAGTTCTAGTTGTGTGATTGTGCGGAGACAAGGTGCGTTGAATATGTGTTTGATAAGGTTTTCTGGAAGAGAATGGGCAGCTATTGCGGTTGAGAAGGTGGAGAGATGACAGGACGATTGAAGGAGGTATTTACAAAGGGAAATAGAGAGAGGTTCGACGTGGAGGGAAGTAAGGTTTGTGAATTGTTGAATGGAGGGAATGCCGAAGAATTCTTTCGCTACCGATGTCGATCCGTAATAGTTGCAAGTTAGAGTGAGATCGGTTAGTTTTGAAGCCGACTGGAGGGGAAGCCATAGTGGTATGGGTTGTGAAATATAGCTGATGTTCATTTGCAATTCTTTTAGATGCTTGAGTTTTTTGAGAGAGCCGTAGATAAAGTTTCTGACGGAACAGCGTAGTATTTCGAGATGACGGAGAGATGCGATTTTGCCAAGGTTGAGGGAATATCCTTCGGGAATTTCGAGGGTTGTGATATGTTCACACGAGGATAATAGAGAGATTGCCGTGTTTAGGAGTGTAGGACGTCTAGATTTTGAACCTACAGCATTTAGGTCGGTCCCGAAGTCCTCCTGACCGAACATAATGTCCAACTTGATGGCTCGAGCATTCTTTCGGAATAACGGAATACATTGCATAACAGTTTCCAATACATCAACACTCTCAAACGTCCATTCAGTCTTACGTCTCCCAAAATAATCCAGCAACGCGTCATCCTTGAAAAGGACTGTGAGACATCGCGCTTCTTGAGCATGACGCAACGAGATGCCGTCAGGGTGATTCGGGTTGATATCTTTATTAAGACTGGACGAAGGGAGAAATCGCGTGAACTGAAAGTCGGATTCGTACCAGAAGTCTACTTCTAAAGTGATGGCACGAAAGTGACGACATACGGAACGTAATACGCGCAGTTGTGAGAATGAGTCGTGGTTGATCTGAGAGTAGTCAGGGGGACGGCCGTCGAGGGGAAGGCAGGGGATGAATGAGAGAATTCGATGAAGGACTTCATTGGGAACTGTGAGAATCCAGGGAGGAGATTGTGGTCGAGAGTTGTTATTGTGGGAGTTGATGTTGCTCATTGAACCGAGTGTGAATTGTGTTGACGCGACGCGACTTGAATTGAGTTTTGGCGGCGGACGCGAATGGGGATCACTCAACCAAGAAACCTAACCCTACTACAGGCGGAATTGTATGTTTCAAACTAATGCTTAATTCATTGAGCGAGTAGATTTACACACGACATTCTGAAGAACTACAAACAAATGTTTCGGATCCCAGATTCATGACCTCGTTGGATTCCTTAACATACATGATACGACACACACACGTCCGATTCCTTAGCTGAATACTGGATCTCAGTCTCATATCCTGCTTCTCCCACATGGGCTACACTATAGGGAGTCCAGGAGTCCACTACCGCCACTCTACAACAACATAACGAAAGCTTTCAACAACGTAATTTGGTCATGCTGTGTCTCTAGCCCAGGAATGAGACAAAGAATGTCGCCGTCAAGCATTGCGTCACCGGGAATACGCATACGATGGTCATCATACTTTTGTCTGTGTTTAATCCAGAACGGCCGGTACATTGCCGGTTCTGCCATTGCCGCCATTTTGAATGAGAGGGCTGCATCGAGAATAGGGGTCGCAAAAGATTTGACTAGGTGTTTCGGGATAGTAGGAAGAAGGATTCGTAGTAAGTGAGAAAGTTCTAGATGAGCGTCCTCGGACAGAACATGAGAGGACGATAAGCGAAGGAGTGCACGACGAACAGCTTGTTCAATCACCAAGACATTTGACTTTTGGAGTCCTATAAGTTGTCAGTCGCGCCAGCAAACGAGAAACTTACCCCGGTTTACAACCGAGTTTTCTATGAATGTCAAACCACCGACAAGTCCATCACTCAGATCCAATCCATGCCTGCCGAAGACACGATCCGTGAGGAAACCCGCGATGATATGTCGTATTAATGAGATTTGTAAGGGCCTCAGATAGTACAAGCGGGGCAATTTTTTGGACTTCTGAAACATTTCTGCTGAATCTCGTCCGCTATCTCCTGAGTGCCGCAGACATCTCAGGACCTCTTCTACAGCTTCAGTCGAAAGAGATGTACCCCTGCTTTGAAAGCCCACGAGGCTTGTCACATGGCTTTCGATCAAGGCGTATAGAAAAAGATACTGTCGAATAGAACGCGAATCGGCTTGATTCGTGGTTGTAGAGTCAGGAACGGGAAGAACCTCAGTTGTGGAAACTCCACCCCATTCCAAAGGTTCCACAATTGAGTAGAGTTTGTGCCCGTATTCTGGGTAACTCGCAATTCTCGCAGCGAATTGCGCGGAGACTCTCCTTTGGGGCTTCTCCTCGATTCCTCCAGGACTTGGTATTTTGGGATAGAAGACATCGGGAAAGCAGACCTGGGCAGCTTGAAATAGAACATCTTGCAGGTACAAATGTTCTCTGGTCACCTCATCACCAAGGGCTGTGTATAACTCTTCGGCCACCAGTAACACAACCATGGTAATTTCCTCGACGAACGACTCCGGGTGCCTTGCGCGAATGGGAGTCTTCACACGAAACCAGTTCATCAAATAATGCAGTCTTTTGTTCAGTGGACACCCTCTAAGCCTACATTGTCAAACAGAAACGGAGGTGGGCACGTACCCAGACATCAACGTAGAAATTTCGTTTGTGTCATCGAAGATTCGTCTGTGGAAGGCACGTAATGCTGCTTCCAATGCGAATAAGTCGAGCTCAACATGCTTGGCAAAAAATTCCCGCTCTGTCTCCACCGCATCGTCGTAACGGCCTTCTTCAGCATATAATTTGGTCAGTAACATCGGAAGGACTACATTCTGCGGATAATTGCGCATTCCTGCCTTGCAGATAGAAATGGCATCGTCCCAGTCATCTTTTCTCGAAGTAACGTACACAGCGATCTCATAACAAACCCAGGGCACGAGCCGTTCAGGCAAATGAGCCAATAGTTTTCTGAATAACGCTTTCGTGTTTTCAAGTTTCGGATCTTCTGCAAACTCGGAATCTTCCAAGTTCCTCAAATTGAACTCATGCAGTCGTTCAATGGTCTCGAAGTATTGATGGACCACTTCCTCGTGCAAAACCCTTGCGGCGACTTTGAATTCTTCTCCTCGCACACAGAGGTCCTCCCCTAGTTCATATAACCACTCTATCTCACTTGAACAACGTGCTCGTAACACAAGCCACTCAGGAAACGACACATAAGCCATCTCGAATATTGGCTCCGCGAGCGGTCTGACTAGGACTGTTTTGTAGGACTTAAGAATATCGAGGACGGAAGTGACGGTTGGCCGTTGAGAAGGATCTTTGCGAAGGAGGTGGTAGACAGTAGAGATAACAAGATTAGGCCAAAGTTTTGAGGGCCATGGTACGGAAATATTTGGTCTCTCGTTTTCGGAATATTGCATAACAGCGTAATCTCCAAGAAAAGCTTTTGATCCTGTGAGACATTCGTAGAGAATACATCCTAGTCCCCAAATATCGGCTGTTTCTGTGAACCTGGCAGGGTCGAAATAGAGCTCCGGTGGACGATAACATGGTGTTCCTCTTGATAATGCAGTTGTAGCACCACTGGTCTTTGCTTGACCCGATATTCCAAAATCCGTCAATTTCCACAGACTTCCCTTGTGGAAATACAATACTGTTGTTAGAGTTGCGAAGGAAGGGGTTACCGTTTGCTGGTTTCAAGTCGCGATGGACATACCGACGTGAGTGCATATAGCTCAGTCCTGAAGCGATATGAATTCCAATAGTCGATCCTTGTGATTGCAGAACAATTCCGTGGTACAATCGCTGGTTTACAGGAAGTCCAATCCACATCGAGGTCAACGGTGCCAAAGTATGATTTGACATAGTCTTCAAGTGTAAAAGCACCCAGCTCCATATCGATGAAGTAATAGCCTTTTGAGCCGGGAAGTGTGTTATGGCGTAGGATTTTGACGATGTTAAGGTCTTCAGTCTTATCGCTACGGCAGAGCTCAGACATGATATCCGCTTCGCGTTTGACCTCTTGTTTCGTCGATCGCCTAATATCGATGACTTTTCTCGCGAACACCTGAATCAGCATTGTCTAGGTGGCTATAAGTACCAGCTTGGTTTCCGTATTCTCGAGCTACGTCGTCAGTCAGCATCCACTGGAGTTTGCGTACCTCATGGACTTGACCATACCCGCCATGCGCAATACGTCTTCGATGCGAAATCACGTCTTCATTTCCGCAAATCCATAGAAACTCGTCTTCCTGATCGCTCATTTTCAATGGAAAAGAAGATGGATGACTGGAGGCAGAAGTTCGAAAGCTAGACCGTGGTGAAAAGGGACTTGAGGCTGAGAGGAGGCGTGCAGTCTCGGGAACCGGACCGGCAATGCCGTAGTTGAACCTTATTTTCGTCATCAGCGCTTCGGCCTAAATTGGAACGTCTTGTTCGAATGCAGTTACTGAGCATCAAGCACAACCTGCTCTCGTTGCTGAATAGCAGGTAGGGCCCGGACTGACTGTAGGACTCAAAGAGTTCAACTCCGACACTCCATCTTTAGGATTGCCTCGCAACATATCGTGAGAGTAAGCAAGTGACATGCTATGGGCTTGACTTTATGAAACGAATATTAATAGATACAAATTTACGTCACCACTGGCTACGACTCAAAGTCACACTGAAGCGTGGTTTCTCGGTAAACTCTGAAAAAGCACTCTCCAAAGCCTTCTCCACTTTTTCTTTATGTTCCTCCTCACTGTCCATTGAATCCAATCCTGCTGGAAAACATTCAGCAGAAGCATCCCAATCGAGTAATTTCAAATTCCTCATCCTACTAAAATACGCACAATATTCTAAGCATACCGGCAGATTTAGTAGGACCTTTTCGACGGAGGAGAGTAAAGATGTGAATGAGTCCAAGGCGAGAGACCAGAATCGTTCGGCTGCAAGTTGAGTGGCGTCGAGAGGAAATTCGTCACTCCAGTCTACGAAGGCGACTTGTTTGAGATTGCAAAAGCAGTCTGCCCGGAGCATGTCAAGGACTTTATCGATTGGGGCTCGTAGTGGGTCTATTCTGACTTTAAAGGTGTCTAATTTGATTGGGGAATGGATGAGAATGTCGCAGACAGTTGGTAATAGAGGTGCTATCTCGAGGGATTTAAGGTTGATAAATGCTGCCATCTCGGAGAAGCAATCAGTGTCGAGTCTGAAAGGGCCATAATTGAGATTGAGTTCAGTTAATGTTCCAGTGGATTGGAGAGGGAGCCAATGTCGGACACCCTCACGCAGGGAGACCCGCATGCGTAATCTCTGTAGACGGTCGAGTTCCTGCAGTGACCCATCGAATTGGCTGAGCCCGCCACAATCGAGGATTTCGAGAAAGGGGAACGAAGATGCAATTTTAGTGAGGTTGACCCTATAAGCAGCCTTTATAGTGAGTTTTACGATATGAAAGCAAGTTGATAGCAACTCGATGGCTATATCAGTTGATGAATGCCGGTGTTCTGAATCCTCCGTGCTGGCAAAATGTGTTCGAATATTCAACTGGATTATTCGAGCATGTCGTCTGAATAATGGAACAGCCACAATAACAGAACGCAATCCTTCAAGACTGCCAAATGCCCAGGCTTTCTTACGTCGTCCCAGAGAATCGACCAGATTGTTGTCGGCGAAAAGGATGTCAAGAAATTCCGATTCGTCAAGAGGATATTCGTTTTCCATGGACATGAGTTGCGCAAATTTGAAGTCAGGTTCGTACCAGAAATCTCGGTCGGCGGAAAGCGTTCGGAAGTGAAGACATACTTGGCGAACAACAAGCATTTGGGAGACTGAGTAGTCCTATCCATTCGAACGGTATGTCACGAAAGATTTTGAATTTAAGCAGACGAAGTTAAGGATGTGAAGTAGGACTTCGTTCGGGAATGTGAGGATCGAGGGAGGGGGCGAGTCGATGATGTTCGAGGCAGGATTGATGCCAATGGTGCTCATTAACGCGTTGTGTTGGTGGACGACAAAATGTCAAGAATAGTGAAGTCAGTCCAGTCAAAAATTGAACCCTAACCCAAGGCGTCGTCAGATCGGAGGGTCAGTCACATCGAAGTTTAGTGCAGTAAATGAGGGCTCTACAAAAGAATACTGGACAAAATGTCCGTTAGACAGTGAATTGCGGATTGCCCATAATCTTACAAATGCACCGCCATTCTCTTTTATCTCTGAAAGTGGCAAATGGTCACTCAACCCCACTTGATCTTAAGAATTATGGTCCCAGCTCATCCCTCCCGCTGGAAGACTCTGGTTCTTAGGATGGCACAACAGGGGGTAAGAGCTAGATCGGGGTGGGACTGAGACATGAGTTTAAATAAGCCGGCCTCTTACAGGAAATCTAGCAACGAGCGTCTCCTCGGCAGCATTGAACTCATTGAATTAATTAACTTCAGGTGTGGCTTTACGACAAGGATAAGGCATATACCTATAGTCAAGCACACAGAAAACACGCGGTTTCTCCCTAAACTCAGAAAACACACTCTCCAAAGCCTTCTCCACCTCTTCTTTAGGATTCTCGTAGCTCATACCAAAAGGTAAATACCGACTACCATCCCAATGGAGCAATTTCAAATTCCTCAACCGACTGAAATATGCACAGCATTCTAAGTGGAACGCAGCATCTATTTTTACTTGTTCGACGGAGGAGAGCAGAGATGTGAATGTGTCGAAAATTAGGCGCCAATAGTGTTCTTTCACATGTATTTCCGAATGTAAGGAGGGGTAAACCCAGTCGTGGTCACCATGTGGTACCACGTAGTGTGCCTCGTAGTAGTGCGATAAGCTGAATTGTCTGACTGTTCGAAGACAGGGTGCTTGGAACATTGTGATAAGTTTGTCAATGGGTACAAGAGGGCGAAATATCGAAGGTTCGAAAACCTCTAGTTGACAGTGCGACCTGAGGAGGGAGTCACAAATTCTGGGATTGAGAGGTCCAATTTTGAGGGATTTTAGGCTTATGAATTCATCGAGTGCGTTTAAGTCGAAGAGAGAATTACCGATGGCTTTATCCCAGTTGAGGCTCAGGGTTGTTAGCGTTTTGGTGCATTGTAGAGGGAGGCAAGGGCGGCGAATTATCCGTTCGTCCCCCTGCCACAGTCTCATTTGCAAAGTCTCTAGACCACTGAGTTCATCGAGTGAGCCTTCGAAAGTAACGATGTCGAGACAATTGAGATTTTCGAGAAAGGGGAACTTTGTTCCAATTCCACTAAGATTGACACTCCACGTCTCGCGTATGCTGAGCGTCGTGATACGAAAGCACACTGCCAACATGTCAATGGCGGTGTCAACTGGTGATGGTATAGTCGAGTTCTGCATCGTAATCCACAAACCAATAGTCCTAGCATTTTGTTTGAATAGTGGCACATCCTCCATAACAACAATCAATCCTTCAAGACCTTCAAACACCCACTCTGCCTTACGCCTCCCGAGAGAATCAACGAAATTCGCATCCGCGACAAGAAGCTTTAGAAGTCCTTCTTCTGCAATACGACGCAAAGAACAGTAATTAGGGATGAAGAAGTGCGGAAAGTTAGGTGTCCTGGATGGTTCGCGATAAGCTACGAGTTCTGTAAATCGAAAGCCAGGTTGGTACCAGAAGTCCAATTCTGGGCTAATATAGCGAAAGCGTCGACATACTGAACGTAACACGAGGTTTTGGCAGACTTCATACTTTTTGCCGGTTGGTGACTCGATTTCTACGAAGGGTCGGACACGATGGGAGTAGTCTTGGTGCTTCTGGTTGGGGAGCAAAGGGTCGACACGATAGGCGTTTGGGTTCAGGTTGTCGCAAACGGAGTTGAGGATACGAAAAAGAATTTCATTTGGAAGTCTGAGGATCGTGGGAGGATCAGGTTCCTCAACATTCAAACCGGGATTGATGGTGTTCATTGACAAACACCGATAAGACCTTACGTTTCGTGAAAAACTCCAGGTCGAGTTCCGAATCGACTGGAACCCTAACCCTCGTGTGACGACGATCTGGCGATTGTAACACGATCTCAATTAGAAGAAAGACAACGAAGCATTCACTCCAATTTGGAGACAACGTTCACGAAGATATGTTGGAGTGCTAAATCCGTCATTTTGGATCTGATATCTCATTTACTTTGAAGTTCTAACAGATGTTGCTTTCGTCCTGCCACTTCAAGTTGCAACTTCCCCTGGGCGATCTATGGAGATGCGTGTCTGAGACCTTTGAAAGTCCTTCAGAAAATTGTCGGAGTGATTTATATAGCCAATAAATAGACATTCTACCGGTCGGGATAGCTCAGTGCGTAGAGCATCGCATTTCACTCGCGAAGGTCCAAAGGTTCGAATCCTTCGTCCCGGCATCTCATCACCAAATTTAGACCTTTTGTTTTTAGATTCACTAAAGACACTTTGCAACAACAATCAAATCGAAATCCCTATCCTGCTTTCTGCGCCAGACTACTTCCTGGCCTTAAAATACACTGCCAACTTCGGTTTCTCAGGAAACTCTGCAAATGCGTTTTCTAACGCGTCCACCATTTTTCGTTCATCGGGACCCTGCATAACGACGGCATATAAAGAGGAAGAGTCACCCCAATCGAGGATTTTCAGGTTTTTCATCCTGCTAAATAGTGCACAGGATTCAATATGAAATGGAGCAGCCAATCGGACATGCTCGACGGAGGAGAGCATTGAAGTGAAGGCGTCGTAAAATCGAAGCCAGTACTGCGATAGCGTTGTGCTTTCGAGACGGCGATCAGAATGACCGCCACGCCAAACGAATTCTTTGACTGTTTGGAGACATGGTGCTCTGAGCACGGCGATTACCGTGTCGATCGGAGCGAGATCAATAATGAGATCGGTCTGGAAGATTTCGAGATGGCATTGTAAGTTGAGGAGGAAGTCTGCAATTTCCCGGTTGAGAGGACCAATGTCGAGGGATTTGAGG
>Ga0335072_10011356_pt1 | contig 12756 bp, 11 predicted proteins | sample Lox_Sample_21_FD_206725 | JGI IMG/M metagenome (GOLD analysis project Ga0335072, IMG submission 206725) | Soil microbial communities from Loxahatchee National Wildlife Refuge, Florida, United States - Lox_Sample_2.1 | ecosystem: Environmental > Terrestrial > Soil > Wetlands | place: USA...
GTTCACCCATTTCGTGATCGCCAACGGCGGCGAGAGCATCGTCACCCCCGACGGCAAGTTCCACGGCGACGATCCGAAGGTTCGCGAAGCGGCGATCAGGTCGGTCGAGTTCATGACCAACCTCTATAAGGAAGGCGTGGTACCGCCGGAAGCGCTGAGCTGGAACGACGCCGACGACAACAACGGCTACCATGAAAAACTGTTCATGATGGACTTCGACGGCACGCTGTCCACCGAGCTGGCGATGATCAAGGACAAGCAGGCCTTCTATCACGACATGCAGACCCTGGCGCCGAAGCTGAAGAACGACGGTTCGCCGATGAAGACCCAGATCAATGCCGGCGGCGGCTTCATCCCGAAGGGGGCCAAGGGCATCGAAATCGCCAAGGACTTCATGAAATATTTCATGCAGCCCAAGGTGATGAACGAGAATCTGAAAGGCGGCCTGGGTCGCTGGTTCCCCACCATCCACTCGGTGGTGAAGGACGATCCCTGGTGGCTGAACAGTGGCGAGCCGTGCCTGAAGCCGTATATCGAGGAAGGCGTGCTGAACCCGACCCTGCCGGTGTTCGAGGGCTACTCGCCGGCCTGGGGCCAGGCCAACGCCGAGCAATTGTGGGGCCAGGCACATGCCGACGTGATCAAGAGCGGCATGAAGCCGGCGGACGCCATCGACAAGGCGTTCAAGCGTTGCAACGAAATCTTCGCACGAGTCGCGATGTAATCCTGACGAGGCGAGAACATGAGCGTTACACAGCAGGCGCTGTCCGCCGGTCGGGCAGTGGGGCTACGCACCAGGCGGCGTGCCTGGCATGGCGAACTGATCGGTGCCGAGATCGTCTGGGCGATCGCGTTTGCCCTGCCTTACGTCATTATGTTCTTCGCCTTCGTCATCTACCCGATCTGCTACGGGATCTATCTCGGCGACCAGCCGGAGCTTTACGCCGAACTGTTCACCGATCCCCGTTATCTCACCGCCGTGCTCAACACGATTCTCTACGTTGGCATCGGCGTGAACGTGAAGATGTTCCTGGCGTTCCTGCTGTCAGGCTTCTTCATGCGCAAGCGCTGGTGGATCAAGGCGCTGCTGGTGGTCTACATCCTGCCATGGGCAACGCCGGCGCTGCCCGCCTACATGTCGATCCACTGGTTCGTCAACGGCCAGTGGGGCATGCTGAACAACCTGCTCTACTACATCTTCGGCATCGACGGCCCGGTCTATCTGAACGATCACTGGATGGGCCTGGCGTGCAATATCGGTGCCTATATCTGGAAGAACATGCCGTTCTGGACCATCATCCTGCTGGCCGGACGCATGGCCATCCCGCAGGAGCTCTATGAAGCCGCCGCGGTGGACGGCGCCAGCGGGTTGCGCAAGTTCTTCCATGTCACCTATCCGCTGATGGCAAACTTGTATCTGGTCTGCATCCTGCTCGACACGGTGTTCGCACTCGGCGACTTCAACGCGACATTCTTCGTATCCGGCGGCGGACCGGCGATGCAGACCGAAGTGCTGGCCACGCTCGGCATCCGCTACGCGTTCACCGTGGCACTGCCACGCCTCGGTGTCGCGACGGTGATGTCGGCACTGCCGGTACTGATCCCGCTGGTCTATATCCTGATGCGCAAGCTGCGCCCATCGGAGGGGCAACTATGAGCGCCACCACGTCCGGCCGGCAGATCGGTTCGCCGAGGTTCTACCGGTTACAGCGCTGGGGCGTCGAAGCCCTGTGCCTGATGCTGGGCGCCATGTTGCTGTTTTGGACGGTCGCGCCGATCTACAACATGTGGGAGATCGCGCTCGACAGCCACGACGACATCTTCGCCGGTGCCTTGTGGCCGGCGCATCCGTCGCTGGACAGTTTCCGCGTGGTGGTGACGCAGGACTTCTGGTACCTGGCGCATTTCTGGCACCAGTTCGGCAACAGCTTCATCGTCGGCCTGTCGACGACGTTCCTTACCCTGGGCATCGGTTCGCTCGCCAGTTTCACGGTCGGACGGATGCGGCTGAAGAACGGCTGGATGCTGACCAACGCGGCGCTGATGACCTATGTGATCCCGGCCTCGTTCCTGGCGATCCCATTCTATCGGATCATGCAGATCTATGGCCTGGCAAACCACCTGTCGTCGGTGATCCTGGCGCTGTCGACCTTCGCCACGCCGTATGCGATCTTCATATTTTCGCAGTACAGCAAGTCGATCCCGATGGAACTCGACGAGTCGGCGCGGATCGACGGCGCCAACCCGTTCCAGATCTATTGGAAGATCTACCTGCCGCTGATGGCGCCGGCGCTGGTGGCGGTGGGAACCTATGCGCTGCTGCTGGCCTGGAATGAGTATCTTTATAACTTCCTGATGCTGTCCACGCCGCAGAGCATGACGGTTGCCGTTGCGCTGGCGCAATTCCTCAACAGCGACGAATCGCCGTGGAATTTCATGATGGCGACCGCGATCCTGTACGCGCTGCCGCCGATCATTCTGTACTACGGGTTCCGCCGCTATATGGCCGCCGGCCTGACCATGGGCGGGGTGAAGGGATAGCCGCCGTCCGCGCGGCAATCCACCGCGGACACATGGGCAGTACGCAGCAGGTTCTGGGATTCCGACAGTCGGCGACGGCGGGCGAATCCCAGCGCCCGCCCTGGCAGATCCGGCTGCAAGGCTCGGACACGACATGGGCGATCGCGTTTCTGGTCCCCTATGTCGCGGTGTTCGCCGCGTTCGTGGCATACCCGGTGGTGTTCGGCCTGTGGATGGGCAGCGACCCGGCTTTGTACGGGCTGCTGTTTTCCGATCCGCGCTACCTGTTGATCGCCGCCAACACCCTGCTGTTCGTCGCCATCGGCGTGAACGTGCAGATGTTCCTGGCCTTCCTGTTGTCCGGGTTCTTCATGGACCGAAGCTGGTGGGTGCGATCCCTGCTGGCGGTGTTCCTGCTGCCCTGGGCGCTGCCGGGACTGGTGGTGTTCACCTCCATCCACTTCATGCTGGTCACGCAATGGGGCCTGCTGGACAGCCTGTGGCGCGCCGTCACCGGAAGCGACGGACCGCTGTTCCTGGTGCACGCCTGGTCGGCGATGGCGGCGAACATCGTCGCCTATATCTGGAAATGGCTGCCGTTCTGGACGCTGATCTTTCTCGCCGCGCGGATGTCGATCCCGCAGGATATCTATGACGCCGCCGAAATCGACGGCGCCAGCGGCCATCGCCGGCTGCTCTACGTGACGTTTCCGCTGCTGGCGAACATCTATCTGATCTGCACCCTGCTATCGAGCGTGTGGACGCTTGGCGACTTCCCCACCGTGTATTTCGTCTCCAGCGGCGCGCCGGCGCGCCTGACCGACGTGCTGGCCACCTATGGCTTCCACGAGGCGTTCGACTTCGGCTATCCGAACCTCGGCGTCGCGGCCATGATGTCGGCGCTGCCGCTGATGATCCCGCTGATCATCCTGCTGATGCGGCGTGTCCGCGCAACCGGCGTGCAGCTATGAGCATCGCGCTCGCCGCCGCCCCGCCGGCCACTGCCGCTGTCGCTGCCCGTCCATCGCGCCGCCCGCGCCGCCGCCGGCGGCTGCTGTCGAAGGTCCTCGCCGCGCTGTTGGGGGCAGGGCTGCTGATCTGGACGCTGCTGCCGGTCTACAACATGCTGCTGATGGCGCTGGATTCCGACGCCGACGAGTTCACCGGCAGCATCTTTCCGCCGGATCCCGATTTCAGCAGCTTCGCATCGGTGTGGAACGAAGACTACTGGCTGATGCAGCATTTCTGGCATCAATTCGCCAACAGCATCTATCTCGGCGTCGCGACAATGCTGCTGACCGTGCTGATCGGCTCGCTGGCAAGCTTTGCGCTGAGCCGGATGCGGCTGCGCCGGGGCTGGCTGGTGACGGATTTCGCGTTGCTGACCTACGTGCTGCCGACAGCATTCCTGGCGATCCCGTTCGTTCACATCATGCATCAATACCGCATGGCGGACAGTATCTGGGCGGTCGTCGCGGCCATGGTGACCTTCGCCACGCCGTACGCGATCCTGATCCTGCACCAGTACGGCAAGCTGATCCCGATGGAGCTGGACGAGGCGGCGAAGGTGGACGGCGCATCGCCGCTGCAGGTGTACCTGCGCATCTACCTGCCGTTGATGGCGCCGGCCCTGGTGGCGGTGGGCGTGTACGCGCTGCTGCTGGCGTGGAACGAGTATCTCTATCAGTACCTGCTGCTGTCCTCGACCAGCCACATGACCGTCGCCGTCGCGATCAACCAGTTCTTTGACAGCGACGAGGCGCCGTGGAACTACATGATGGCCATCGCCATCATCTATTCGCTGCCGCCGATTGCGATCTATTTCGGCCTGCGCCGGTTCATGGTGGCGGGCCTGGCCATGGGCGGCGTCAAAGGGTGACGGTCCCGGCCGGCGTCACCCCGCCGGCGACCGGCGCGTGAAGATCAGCAGCGGGATCACGATGATCGCCAGCACCAGCATCAGCTTGAAATCGTCGACATAGGCGATGATCCGCGCCTGCCGCGTCACTTCCTGGTTCAGCATCGCCAGGCCGTGCACGGTGTCCGGATTCCACAGGCGCGCCGCCGCCCCCGTCTGCAAGGCACGATTGAACGGGTTCACGTCGCCCGCCATGATCGCGTGATTGACCTGCGTGTTGCTCTCCAGCAGTGCGCCGGTGATGGAAATGCCGACCGCGCTGCCCAGGTTGCGCATCAGGCTGTAGATGCTGGTGCCCTCGGTCCGGATCGTTGCCGGCAATGTCGCGAAGGCGATGATGTTGATGGGTATCGCCAGGAAGCCGATGCTGACTCCCTGGGTGAAGCCCACGCTGATCACGCCCCATTCGGAAATCGCCGGCGTCCACAGCGTCATTTGGTACAGCACGTAGGCACCCACCACGAAGCCGAAGCCGACCAGCAGGCGCGCGCTGGCGCGGCCGATCACGCGGCCGCAGATCAGCGCCGCCAGCATCAGTCCGGCGCCGCGCGGTGCCAGCACGATGCCCGCGGTCAGCACCGGGTAGTCCATCAGCGTCTGCAGATACGGCGCGAGCAGGGCCAGCGACGCGTACATGATCAGGCCCATGATGGCGTACAGGATGCCGCCGACCGCGAAATTGGTGTCGGCGAACAGGCGCGGCGAGAGAAACGGCCGGGGCGCCAGGAAGAACTGCACCAGGAAAACATAGAAGCTCACGCCGGCGACGCAGGCTTCCAGCACGATCTCGCGCGAGCTGAACCAGTCCAGCGTCTCGCCGCGGTCCAGCATCATCTGGAACGCGCCGATGGCGAGGCTCAGCGCGCCGAAGCCCAGCCAGTCCAGCCGCGCCGAACGGCCGTACGGCGTCTCCTTCAGGAACGCCAGCAGCCCGATCGCGGTGACGATGCCGAACGGCACGTTGATGTAGAACACCCAGCGCCAGCTATAGTTCTCGGTCAGCCAGCCGCCCAGGATGGGGCCGCAGATCGGTCCCATCATCACGCCCATCGTCCACAGGCCGATCGCCTTGGCGCGTTGCTCGGGCGGATAGATTTCGTACATCACCGATTGCGACAGCGGCACCAGCGCGGCGCCGAACACGCCTTGCAGGATGCGGAACAACACGATCTGGCCCAGCGATTCCGCCAGCCCGCACAGCGCCGAGGCAACGGTGAAGCCGATCACCGCGGTCACGAACAACCGGGTGCGGCCGAAGCGCGCGGCGAGGAATCCGGTCGGCGCCGTCATGATCGCCGCCGCGATGATGTAGCTGGTCAGCACCCAGTTGATCTCGTCCTGGCTCGCCGACATCGTGCCCTGCATGTACGGCAGCGCGACGTTGGCGATGGTGCTGTCCAGCGACTGCATCAGCGTCGCCAGCACGGTGCACACGGTGACCAGCATGCGCACGCCGTTGCCCGGCGCCGCCGGCTCCGGCACGGCGATCGCGTCCGCCGCCGCGCGGTCCGCGCTGCGCTGCGCTGTGTCAGACGCGCTCACGCATCCCGGTCCGTTATCTGCGCGAGGTTCTGGCAGACGCGATCCAGCACGCGGCTCGCGATCGCCAGCTCGTCCGGCGACAGCCCGACCAGCGTGGCCTTGCGCACCTCGCGCGACACCGCTTCCACCTGCTCGGCGATGGCAAGGCCGCGCGCGGTCGGCACGATGATCTTGGCGCGGCGGTCAGAGCCTTCCTCGTGGCGCGCGATGAACTGCGACGCCTCCAGCGCGTCCAGCAGGCGCACCACCGAAGAGCCGTCCAGCGACAGGGCCGCGGCCAGATCCTTCTGGCGCATCGGCGCGGTTGCGCGGGCCAGGTAGATCAACGGCAGCCAGGTCGCCTCGGTCAGTCCGAACGGCTGCAGCCGGCGGTCCACCGCGCGCCGCCATTGCCGTGCGGCGCGGGCGACCAGGGACCCAAAGCCGTCGCGAACCTGCCGTTCACCGCTCCGCATCGCGCCGCCCCATTCGATGGTGTGCCAATATATGGCGTACCATCTAATTACGCAAGCCGCCCGCAGCCGCCGCCCGCAGCCGCCACCCGCACGCCGCCGCCCGCAACCGCCGCACGCACCGCCCACAAACCCGCCCGCCCGCGGCCGCCCATAACCCCCGCACGCCGCCGCTCTGACTGCCTTGTCATCTTCCGGCGCTTCCCCTTCGCCCCCTCGGCGCGGCAGTCTGCCCCGATGCGTTCCCTGCTCCACGGCCTCGCCCACGTGCTCTCCGCCATCGGTTTCCTGCTGCTGTTGCTGGTCGCGCTGGTCGCCGGCGCGCTGTGGCTGACGCTGCCCCGCGCCAACCAGGCCGCTCGCATCCCGGGCCTGTCCGCCCCGGTGACGGTGACCTTCGACCAGGACGGCGTGCCCCGCATCCGCGCCGCCAACGACCTGGATGCCGCCGCGGCGCTGGGCTTCATCCACGCCCGCGACCGCATGTTCGAAATGGAGCTGATGCGCCGCAACGCCTCCGGTCGCCTGTCGCAGATCGCCGGGCCGGCGACGCTGCCGCTGGACCGGCTGATGCGCACGCTGGGCCTGCGTCAGGCCGCCGAGGCCGACTACGCGGCCCTGCCCGAGGCGACCCGCGCGGTGCTGCAAGCCTATGCCAATGGCGTGAACGCCTGGATCGCCAGCCGCGGCCGCTTCGCCGCCCCCGAATTCCTGGTGCTCGGCCGCCCGGCGCCCTGGACGCCCGTCGACTCCCTGCTCTGGGGCAAGACCATGGGGCTGTGGCTGTCGATGAACTGGCGCCAGGAACTGTCCCGCCAGGCGCTGGCCGGCAAGGTGCCGCAGCAGCTCATCGACGAGCTGTGGCCCGACCAGAGCGGTCCCGGCCGCCCGGAAGCCGCATTGTCGCTGCCGCGCCAGTTCGCCGACGCCGTGGCGGGGCTGGAGACGGTGCTGCCCGATTTTCCCTCGCCGTTCACCCTGCCGCACACCGCGTCCAACGAATGGGCGGTGGACGGCCGCCACACCGCGACCGGGGCGCCGCTGCTGGCCGGCGATCCGCATCTGGCGTTCGGCTTCCCCGCGATCTGGTACCTGGCCCGCATCGACACGCCCGGCAATACGCTGGCCGGTGCCACCGCGCCGGGCATCCCGGGCCTGGTGATCGGCCGCAACAGCCACATCGCCTGGACCTTCACCACAACGGGCGCCGACACCCAGGACGTGTTCATCGAGACCCCGGTCGGCAGCGACGAATACCAAACCCCGGACGGTCCCAGGCCGTTCACCGTCCGCCAGGAAACCATCAAGGTGCGCGGCCGGCCGGATGAGGTGCTGACGGTCCGCTCCACCCGCCACGGCCCCGTCATCAGCGACCTGCGCGCGCAGAAAGGCGGCCCGATCCTGGCCGTGGCGATGGCCAACCTCGCCCCCGGCGACACCGCCGCCACCGGCCTGTTCGCGCTGAACCACGCGCAGACCGTGCGGCAGGCAGGCGAGGCGGCGGCAGAGATCAGTTCCCCGGTGCAGAACCTGCTGGTGGCGGACGCCCATACCATCGCGCTCTACGTCACCGGTCGCGTGCCGATCCGGCGTGCCGGCGATGGCGCGGCGCCCGTGCCCGGCAGCGGCGCGTACGACTGGGTGGGCTGGGCGTCCGGCGAACAATTGCCGCACTACGTTTCGCCCCCCAGCGGGCGGCTGGTGAACACCAACGAACGCATCGCTCCGCCCGACTTCCCGGTGTTCCTCGGGCGCGACTGGTTCGGCGACTGGCGCGCCCGGCGCGTGCGGCAACTGCTGGAGGACAACAATCGCCTGACGCCGGCGGACTTCGCCCGCATGCAGGTGGACGTGGTCAGCACCTTCGCCCAGCAGGTGCTGCCGGCCCTGCTGGCGGTGCCGGCGCAGCCCGGCACGGCCGGCCGGGCGCAGGCGCTGCTGAAGGGCTGGGACGGCGCCATGACCATGGACGCGCCGCAGCCGCTGATCTTCAACGCCTGGATCACCCGCTTCTACGCCCTGTTGCTGCGCCGGCACGGCATTCCGCTGTCCGACGGCGGCCCGGTGCCCGACTTCACCGCCTTCGTCCTGACTCCCGCCGGCGCGCACTGGTGTAATGGCGACTGCAACGCCACGCTGGCCGAGGCGCTCAACACCGCCGTGGGCGAGCTGTCCGCCCGGTTCGGCGACGATCCCGCGGTATGGCGCTGGGGCACCGCGCATCCCGCCGTGTTCGCCCATCCGGTGCTGCGCGCCATCCCGGTGCTGGGCGCGCTGACCACCGCCCGCATCGCCAGCCCCGGCGACGACACCACGATCGACCGCGGCGGCCCGCGCTTCAGCGATTTCAGCTCGGTGCATGGCGCCGCCTTTCGCGGCGTGTACGACCTCGCCGACCTCGACCGTTCCCTGTTCGTAATAACGCCCGGCCAGTCCGGCGACCCGCTCAGCCGCTACAGCCGGAACTTCATGACGCGGTGGCGCGATGGCGCTACCATCACGCTTGGCCCGCAACCCGGGGCCGTAACCGCCGAGCTGCGCCTGACCCCATGATCTACCGCGCTCCACTTCCCGACGATGATGCGCTGACCGATGGCGTGATGACGCGCCGCGTGCTCGCCTGGTTCATCGACGTGCTGCTGATCGGTGTGATCTTCGTCAGCCTGTGGCTGGCCCTGACGCTGTTCGGCTTCCTGACACTGGGCCTGGGGTTCGGCGCGCTGGGTGTCCTGCCGCTGGTGCCGTTCTGCTATCATTTCGTCTCGCTGCTCAGCCCGCTCAGCGCCACGCCGGGCCAGCACTGGCTGGGCCTGGTCGTGCTGCAGAACAACAGTTTCGCCCGCCCGACGGCGCTGCAGGCGGTGGTGTCCACGCTGCTGTTCTACCTCACGCTGGCCACGTCCGGCCTGCTGTTGCTGGTTGCCCTGGTCACCATCCGCCATCGCACCCTGCACGACCTGCTCAGCGGCCTGGTGGTGGTGCGCAGCGCGGCGTGGCAGCCATTGACCCCGCCCTACGGCTACGGGAACATGACAGGCGGATCACCCTACGCATGAGCTACAAACCACCGCGCCGGCCGCAATTCTTCTACACGACGGCCCCTCTGCCCTGCCCCTATCTGTCGGGGCGGACCGAGCGCAAGGTGGTGACCGAAATCACCGGCCCCGACGCGGACTCGCTGCACGACCGGCTGTCGCGCGCCGGCTTCCGCCGCAGCCACAACATCGCCTATGCGCCGGTCTGCCCGTCCTGCCAGGCCTGCGTGCCGATCCGCATCCCCGCCGCCACCTTCCAGCCCGACCGCACGCTGCGACGCATCGCCCGCGCCAACGCCATGCTGGAGGGCTTCGAGGTGCCCGCCCGCGCCACCGCCGAGCAATTCCAGTTGTTCCAGCGCTACCAGGTCGCGCGCCATGGCGAAGGCGACATGGCGACCATGAGCTTTTACGACTACCGCGCGATGGTGGAAGACACGCCGATCGAAACGTTCATCGTCGAGTTCCGCGATCCGGATGACCGGCTGGTGGGCGCGTGCCTGACCGACAAGCTGGGGGACGGGCTGTCGGCGGTGTACAGTTTCTTCGCGCCGGGATTCGAGAAGCGCTCGATCGGCACCTACACGATCCTGTGGCTGATCGAGCGCGCGCTGGGGGCGGGGCTGCCCTATGTCTATCTCGGCTATTGGGTGCCCGAGAGCAGGAAGATGGCGTACAAGTCGCGGTTCCGACCGAGCGAGATTCTGATCGGCGGGACGTGGCGCATGATGACCGACGCCGATCTGGGGGCAGAGGAGGCGGCGGAGGTCACTCTGGTGCCGGAGTCGGCATGCTGACCGGGCCGCCGACGGGCCGGACGCAACGCCGCGGGACATGGACTTTCCTCGGCTGCCATCCCGGAGCAGGTGAAACTGGTGCGGGGCGCGGAGGGTGTGAAGTCGCATAGCGGAACGTTCGCCACTTGCATCGTTGCCTCGCTCCGGCCGATGCCCTAGCATCCGCGTTGCCGATTCCGAGGAGATCGCCATGCTCCACGAACCGCGCCCATGTGCCGCCGGCGCCTTTGGTGTTGCGGTCGCGCCGGCTGCCGCAATGGTGACCCCGGCATGACCGATCTGCACAAGCTGCTGTTCGAAACCAAGGCGCGGGTCACCGATCGCGAAGTGCTCGCGACCGCCCGGCTGAACGCGAGCGTCAAACCCTTCGCCGGCCAGGAACTGTCCGAGGACATGATCGACCGGATCAACGCGGCGATCTTGGAGGAAGCCGACCGGCTTGTTGCCGACGGCGTGTTGCGGGAACGGCCGGACTGGCTCGCCGCCATCGTATCGCGGCGTCTTTATGTGGCGTTCGGCGCCCGTGCCGTGCAGCATCTCAGCCGCGAACTGAAGCGCATGGGCGCGGTGTAGGCGCGGGCGCGCAAGCGATCCGGTGGTTGCCAGGCGCGAGGCGCGCAAGCGATCCGGTGATTGCCAGGCGCGACGCGCGCAAGCGATCCGGTGATTGCCAGGCGCGAAGCGCGCAGGCACCGCAGGGCGCGCGCAGCCGTTGACCGCGATCGCGTCGCCGCTAGGCTTCCGGCAATGACAACCGGGAGGAAGCCAGGCCGTGCCTGCCATGGAAGAATTCGACTTCATCATCGTCGGCGCCGGTTCCGCTGGCTGCACCCTGGCCTATCGTCTCACCGCGGACCAGCGCAACCGCGTCCTGGTGCTGGAGGCCGGCGGCAAGGACAGCGATCCCTGGATCCACATTCCCGTCGGTTTCTACCGCAATATCTATAACCCCAAGGTCGCCTGGTATTTCGAAACCGAACCGGTGCCGGAGATGGACAACCGCCGCATCTCCTGGCCGCGCGGCAAGGTGCTGGGCGGATCGTCGTCGATCAACGGCCTGATCTACATCCGCGGACAGAGCCAGGATTTCGATCTGTGGCGCCAGCTCGGCAACACCGGCTGGTCGTACGACGACGTGCTGCCCTATTTCAGGAAGGCCGAGAACCAGGAGCGCGGCGCCGACGACTATCACGGCGCCGATGGTCCGCTCGCCGTGTCCGACCTGCGCACCGACCATCCGCTGTACGACGCATTCATCGCCGCCGCACAGCAGGCCGGCTATCCGTTCAACCGCGACTTCAACGGCGCGCAGCAAGAGGGCGTCGGTCCGTTGCAACTGACGGTGCGCGGGCGGCGGCGATGCTCGGCCGCGGCGGCATATTTGAAGCCGGCGATGCAGCGCCCCAATTTGCGCGTCGAAATCCGCGCGCTGACCCATCGCGTGCTGCTGGACGGCAGGCGCGCGGTCGGCATCGAGTACAGCCAGAACGGTGCCATCCGCCAGGCGCGTGCGCGGCGCGAGGTGATCCTGTGCGGCGGGTCGATCAACTCGCCGCAGATTCTGCAACTTTCCGGTATCGGCCCCGGCACGTTGCTGCAATCGCTCGGCATCGGCGTGCAGCACGACCTGCCCGGTGTGGGCGAGAACCTGCAGGACCATATCGGCGGGCGCATCATCTATCGCTGCCGCCCCGGCGTCTGGACGATGAACGAGGTGTACCACAACTGGCTGCGCCGCATTCATCACGGCATGCAGTACGTGTTCCTGTCCAGGGGCGCACTGATGACCGGGGCAGGGCCGCTCGGCCTGTTCGTGAAGACGCGGCCGGAACTGGCATCGCCCGACGTGCAGTACCAGTTCCTTGCCGGCAGCGCGCCGAAGACCGGCGATCCGATGCACAAATTTCCCGCCTGCACGCTGGTGGCGATTCCGTGCCGTCCGGAAAGCCGCGGCTGGCTGCGCATCAGATCGTCCGACCCGACCGAGCCGCCGGCGATGCAGCCCAACTATCTCTCCACGCAGCGCGACAAGGACACCATCATCGCCGGCCTGAAGGTCTCACGCCGCATCTTCCAGACCCCGGCGATGCGCGACTATGTCACCACGGAGGAAATGCCCGGTCCGCAGGCGACCACCGACGAGGACCTGTTGAACCACGTGCGCGCCACCGCCGGCACGACGTTCCACCAGACCAGTACCTGCATGATGGGGCCGGGGCCGATGGCGGTGGTCGATACGTCGCTGCGCGTGAACGGCATGGAGCATCTGCGCGTCGTCGACGCATCCATCATGCCCACGGTGGTTTCCGGCAACACCAACGCCACGGTGATCATGATCGCCGAGAAGGCAGCCGACGCGATTCTGCGAGCGGCCTGACATTGCCGCGCCGTCCCCGGCGCGACAGGCGCGCGCTCACGCGAGACATGTCCGTGCTGACGCACGACAGGTCCGCGCGCTGACGCACGACGGGTCCGCGCGCTGACGCACGACG
>Ga0335072_10011357_pt1 | contig 12756 bp, 9 predicted proteins | sample Lox_Sample_21_FD_206725 | JGI IMG/M metagenome (GOLD analysis project Ga0335072, IMG submission 206725) | Soil microbial communities from Loxahatchee National Wildlife Refuge, Florida, United States - Lox_Sample_2.1 | ecosystem: Environmental > Terrestrial > Soil > Wetlands | place: USA: Florida...
CCCGCATCGTTGCAAATATGCTTCGTAACGAGATCGCTGTCGCCTGAGAGGATTTTGACGTCGATGCCGTCTTCCTTTAGACGCCGTATCGTATCAGCCGCATCGGGAAGGATCGGATCTGCAAACGACAGGTAGCCTAGGAAAGTCAGGTTGTCTTCATCGGCGACGGTGCAGTTCGTTTTGGACCCGAGCTCACGCTCGGCAACGGCGAGCACGCGGAACCCGTTGGCGCTCTCTCGCTCGTAGAGTTGCCGGAGAGCGTTCCTGTCTTCAGTTGTGATGGGGACGTCCCGACCGTTGCGCTCCGTTGCTGTCACCAGGGGTAAAATCCCCTCTGGCGACCCCTTGCATATCAAAATGTTTTTGCCGTCTCGTTCCACAATGACGGATAGCCTGCGGCGTTCAAAGTCGAAGGGGATCTCGTCCAGCTTCCGCGGCATCGAGAGGCTTTGCATTGGTACTGCGAGGATCGCGGTGTCCAGCGGGCTGTGAATGCCGGTTTGCTGCTGACTATTAATGCGTGCTGCAATGAGTGCTCGCGTCGAGGATTGTCCGTCTGGTCCAAGACTGGCGTGTAGCTCCAGAACACCCGATGTAATGGTCCCCGTCTTGTCGCTGCATAAGATATCGATGCTCCCGAGGTTCTGGATTGCCGGAAGGCGTTTCACGATGACCTGCTTCCGCGCCATCGCCAGCGCGCCGCGCGAGAGAGTGACGGAGGTGATCATTGGAAGGAATTCGGGGGTCAGGCCTACAGCTAGTGAAACGGCAAAGAGCAGCGATTCAAATGCCGGACGATGGAGAGCGAGACTCATCAACAGAACAAACAGCACGAGCCCGAAGACAAATCGTGTGATCAGATATCCGAATCGGCGAAGACCAAGATCAAACGCAGTTTCCGGGGCTCGCTCGGATAGCCGGGCCGCAATTTCACCGAAAGCGGTGTGGGAGCCTGTGGCGACTACTCTTGCGATAGCGGTTCCGCTGACCACAGACGTGCCCACGAACACCATATTCGCTGCATTTGGCAACTCGGACGGCGGAGCATCCGATGCCATCTTTTCTGCAGGGGCCGATTCACCTGTGAGCATGGCCTGCTGCACATAAAGATCGCGCGCTTCCAAGAGCTGCGCGTCGGCAGGGATCACATCGCCCGCAGAGAGTCGAATGATGTCTTCAGTAACGAGTTCACGCCTGGGCAACTCTTGCCACTCACCATTACGCAGTACGGAGGCCGTAGCGGCTACCTTGGCCTGGAGGTGTTCGATGATCTTACGGGAGCGGTAGGACTGGATGAAATCGATAGTGGCGCCAAGAAGCACGAGGATGGCAATGAGCGTTGCGTCGAAGGTTTCGCCGATCAGACGTGAGATGGCAGCCGCGATCAATAAGATGATCGCCAGCGGGTTCGTAAAGAGAGCAAGAAAGTCCAGCCAAGGAGGACGGACATGTTTTTGCCTTAGGTCGTTAGGACCGGATTGCGCCATCCGGTCTGCGGCATCATGCGAGCTCAATCCCGGGAAGGAACTGTTGGCTATGGCGGCCATAGGATCTCTCAAGCCTGAGGGAGAAGGACTGCCGTGTGATTCAGTTGATCGGCCTTTTGGGCACAGAGCGCCTCATTGACATGATCGAGAGGATAGGTATCTACCTCCGGTCGAAGATCGATTGCAGCTGCGATCTTCAGGAACTCGTGGCCATCCTGACGGGTCATATTGGTGACGCTCCGCAGTTGCCGTTCTCCCCAGAAAATTGAGTCGTAGTCGAATTGCGGTATATGGTCCAGATGGATTGCATTGATTGCCACAATGCCGCCTTTGTCGATGGACTTGAGAGCGGTCACAACGACACTCCCCGCGGGAGCAAAAGTAACTGCGCGGTCGAGCGGCGTTGGGGGTACCTCGTCACCCTGTCCCGCCCAAACAGCTCCTAACTGACGTGCCAACTTCTGATGCCGTTCTTCACGGGTAGAGACGTAAACCTTGCAGTCCCACGCATGCAGTACATGGATCAATATCTGAGCGCATGACCCGAATCCGAACAGACCGACCTTCTGACCACGCTTCACATCAGCTACACGGAGACTGTGGTAGCCGATCATCCCCGCGCACATCAAGGGCGCTGCCACCGCGTCTTCAAGAGAGTCCGGTAGGCGATAAAGAAAATCCGTGCGTGCGGTCGTATATTCTGCGTAACCACCTGTGTGGGTGTATCCGGTGTAGACGGGATGGTCGCAAAGATTCTCCCGGTCCAATCGGCAAAACCGGCAGGTTCCATCCGTTCCACCGATCCATGACACTCCAACTCGAGTACCGACGCGAAAGGTTGAATCGGGTGATTGGACAACCTCTGCAACGATCTCATGGCCGGGAATTATGCAGGGAAGCTTGGGAGGCAACTCGCCCTCGATAATGTGGAGGTCGGTTCGGCAGATACCGCACGCCAATACCTTTAACAGCGCATAGCCGGTTTCGACGGTTGGGATGGGCACGTCTCGAACGCTGAGTGGGTTTCCGTCTACTGGACCTGGTTTCGTCAGTATTGCCGCCTTCATTGTCCACTCCGATGCCGCCAGAAGCAGTTTGCTCTACCGATGGCGAAATAACAGTGATTGAAGTCACAAATGTCCGTGATAAAGGATGCGGCATTCTCTCGAACGAGTTCCTACGCTCTCCTTAGATCCATGCGGATCGAAGGAGAAATATATGTCCAATGCCATTGCCATCCGTCCAACCAACAATCGGGACTTCTTCGGGCTTAGCTCTGACCAAATTCTGAAGGACATGCAATCGATCCACGACGATATCGAACGTGTTGCATTTGGTCTTTTCCAACAACGAGGAGCAAATGGAGAATCAGCGCTCCATGATTGGCTTCGCGCCGAATCCACGATGGTTCGACCAGTGCCGATATCCATCCAAGATAACGGTGACAAGTTGATTGTCACTGCCGATGTCCCCGGTTTCTCAATGGATGAGCTGAAGGTCCATACAGACGGCTCCGAATTAAGAATCTGTGGCAAGTCGGAGGTGAGCGACCGAAAGGGGAAGGAGGACTCAACAACAACCCGACGAATCTGCTGCACGGTTACACTGCCCTCTGCAGTCAATGCGGAGAATGCGTCAGCCACGTTGGAGAGTGGCGTCTTGAATCTTAAGTTGCCAAAAGCTGCGCCGCCAAAGGAGATCGAAGTCAAGGTCGCAGCTTGACCGCGATCGATCCAACGTTCGGAAGAGGGGGAGCAGGGTCCTGTCCCCCCTCTTCTTTTATCGACCCGAAGCAAAGGGTTTAGTCCGAGAAGCGATGCGTGAACCTTCCCTGGTCGCCGAGAGGGACGGAACGAGAGAGCCGCTAAACGCGAAGCGATCGGTATTCTTCTAGATTTCAGGGCTGAGCTGGCGGTGCGTAGAAACGCCTCCGGCAATATATAGAGCTCCTATTGGCAGCGTGTGCTCACATTCAAAACTGGACAGGTCGCGTAACGAAGCACACGGGTGACCGTACGCCACGGAGCATGGTCGCTGTGAGGCCTATGATTCCCGACCCCCAAAACAATGAGATCCGCGCGTTTCGCCTGCGCAGCCGCTAGTATTTCATCCGCTGGATCACCATAGGCAACAAGCGTCTCATGTCGACAACCCGCTAACACGGTTGGGCTGAAAAGGTGCTGTAGATGGATACAGATATTGTCTTCGACCCACTTCCGTGTTCCTCCCTGGGCATCGGGTTTGTCTTTCGCGACGTGCAAGAGCAGTAGGTTTCCATGGCTCTCGGTTGCAATGGACGCGGCATAGTCAGCAGCAGAGATGCCGGTTTGGTCGAGGTCACTCGCAAAGAGTACGTTTCGCCAAACCACTCCATCTGGCGCAAACTCCGGACCGATCGCGAGCACCGGGCACTCCGCCCGACTGAGCATCGATTCTGAAACGGATCCAAAGATGAGTTGCTCCAACCCATGCCGTCCGTGGGGCCCAACAATGATTAGATCGGCATTCTGTGTGCGAGCGCTGTCTAGTATCGCGGCATCGGGTCCCTTAGAGGTGACAGATACGTGCCACCGGGGCGGCAAGGTTCCCAACACGGCGGTGATCAGGTCAATAAATCGCGTTTTCGAAAGCGTTAGGGTCTGCTCAAACAGCGCTGGCGGGATAGTGTCGTAGTCGCCTATCGTTGCCCGCGGGCTCAGAGCATGTATGGCAAACACATCGGCACCGAAGCGCTCCGCGATCCTATTTGTGATCTTGATGGTTCCGCGAGCAACATCCTCGTTTTCGAGCCCCACAATGATCCGATTGAATGTGCCTCTTTGCTCAAAACCTTTACCAGAACTACTGCTGGGTTTCACGACTGAGCTATTCATGGGTGTCTCCCGATCGCCCTCGTAGACGGCTTTCTAAACAACTAGTCGCAACTCGAAAGAGTTGCCGTGATGCGCATCACAGCATGCAATGCGCGCGCTGCTAATAAAGATTCCGAGACATGCGTGTGGGGTGATTGCTACCAGAAGCGGCATGTGAGCGCCATCACAGAATCACTCGCCGCTTTCAGGCCTAATGAAGCTGCCGCCCAAATGGAATGCGTTCGGCAGGAGGAAAGAGATGATTAGCAGCGATTTGCAACTACGACAGCATGTTCAGGATGAATTGGAATGGGAACCGAGCGTGAGCGCGGAAAAAATTGGCGTCGCGGTGCATGATGCAGTTGTGACACTATCAGGAACTGTGGAGAGCTTCGCTCAAAAGCACGCAGCAGGGGAAGTGGTTGCATCGATCCGGGGAGTCCGAACAGTGGCAAATGAACTGGAGGTCAAGCTGCCGGCCGATACGGAGCGCGGGGATGACGCCATCGCGCATACGATCGCCTCCATTTTCAGTTGGAACACCCTAATACCAAAGAACCGGTTGAGGGTTCTGGTCTCGCAAGGATGGGTGACTCTGGAAGGAGCTGTTGATTGGCATTTTCAGCGTAGCGCAGCCGAGCATGCAGTGCTTGGTCTTATGGGAGTCAGGGGTATCACGAACTCCATCACCGTGAAGCCTGTGGCTTCACCGAAGGATGCAAAATCCAGACTCGAAGCAGCCTTGGCCCGGTCCAAACGAGAGGCTGCGAGAAATCTTTGTATCGCAGTGGATGAAAACACCTTGATCCTCTCCGGTCCGGTTCTAACGCCGGCGGTTCGCGATGCGATTGAGGCGGTGGCATGGAAAACTCCAGGGATCGAGCGTGTACAGAACGATCTGCACGTGGAGCCCCTTGAAATAATCGAGTTCGCTCAGCTGGCATAAGAACGGTCGTGGCTTTCTTGATCGATAGAGCGACCAGGGGGTCGATGGAGTTCTGACCAGCATTTGTGTTTGCCTACAGGTTTGCGCACGCGAGCGGCCTTTGGGGATATTGCTCACCAATGGATCTAATCGGCGGCAACAGTGGCTACGGCAAGCCGGTTCCGAGGTCGCGGGATAATCGGAGACGGTGAGGCGGTCTTCCGAAGCACTCTACGAGCCCTGGGCGGTCGCCGACGCCGACCGCAGAGAAGAGGGTTACGAAGAAGCGTTACACCGTTTTTATCTCCGTCCTTGTGATCCTCATCACACGCGCATGTGACAAGGACTATCGCAACAGAATTGGCGCCCCCATAATCTTGGTCAACGATGTAGGACAACAGCAAAGGGGGCAAGAAATGCCAGTCATAGGAGATGAGGTCGGCCTGACGCTCGATCAGGTCATAGTTGCGACGGACTTTACGCCAGTATCCGAGATGGCCGTGACGTATGCGGCGGCATTGACGAAGCGCTTCGCCTCGAAGCTGACAGTTGCAAATGTAGTGGACCTTTCGGTTGCCACCCGATCGGATGAAGCCGTAATAGGAATTCCTATCGATACGATGCGCAAGGATAGCGCCGAGAACGTCGAGAATCTGGTGAACGATCTCGCACTCGACGGAGTACATGCTCTCGGAAGGACGCTGGAAGCACACAATCCCGCAGCCGAAATCGTGCGCCTCGCTGATGAACTCAGCGCTAACCTGCTAATCATCGGGACGCACTCAAAGACCGGCCTCAAGAAAATGATCCTCGGCTCATTTGCGGAGGGAGTGATCCATCATGCTCATTGTCCGGTCGTCACTATCGGACCCCAAGCGCGTCCCCTTGCAAAAGAACTTCCGTTTCGCACGATTGTCTTTGCAACCGATCTTAACCATGATTCAGTGCAGAAGGCCGCCGTGGCCCTGACCTTCGCAAAGGACAGCCTGGCGAGGATTTACATGTGCCATGTAATCGCTCATCCGCCAAGCGACCTCACCCATTCGCTTGATCTTCAGTTTAGTTCCGAAAAGAAGCTAAAGAAGTTGATTCCCGCCGCAGCCTATGAATGGTGCAGCCCAGCATGCACCGTGGAATACGGTGACGTGGCGCAGCATATCCTACGACTCGCGGAACGGACGGGCGCGGATTTAATTGTGCTGGGTGCTCAGCGTAATACAAGCTGGTTCACCCATCTTAAGCAAGGGACAGTGGCCCAAGTTCTCTCCGCCGCGAACTGTCCGGTAATGACAATCTGCACCGCCTGAGGAGCGCTATCAAGCAGCGATCAGAACTGTACGCACCCGTGTGGCGCGTTCAGCAGTGGAAGGCAGTCCTTAGTTTTCCGAAGTTGCTGTTCCTAGAGAGAGGCAATGGCACTGCGAATTTCGCTGGTGATCTCCTCATATGCTTGAGAGAACGCTCTGGGCTCGGAAGCTGTCGAGTGTCTCCGATCGCGATCGTTGAAGAGAATGGGTTTTCCGAACGTAACCCGAACTGAACCTCTGCGCGGCCATTTCCATTTGGGGTTCAGCACACGATCCATGCCGACCAGTCGAATTGGGACAACAGGAACTCTCATACGATCTGCGATGACCGCTGTACCAGGAAAAAAGACTCCAAGTTCGCCCGTTCTGGATCGTCCTCCTTCTGGAAAAATCATGATCGACCAACCCTCCTCTATGAGCTCACCGGTATAACGAAGCGATTGCCGGGTCCCATGTTCCGACTGGGATAAAGGAAAGGCTGCAAAGAGCAGTGTCACAAGGAAATACAAGATGCTGTTGAGCCATCGTTCCGGAAGCGAATGACGCTCGGGGAAGAAATGAGCGTCGAAGAACTCCAACCACATCGCCGGCGCGGTCTTATAGCGCCGGCTCGAAGGCAAGGCGGCAAAGATAACTGCCGGATCAAGATAGCTCTGATGATTGGCTGCAAAGATCACCGGGCCCTCGAGATCCTTCAGATTGTCGAGCCCTGTGACGAAGGACTTCGCGAAATATCGTGTCAGCGGGAGAAATATAGTAGGCAGGAGCAAGCGTCTAAGCACACTGGCAAACAGCGTCCTTGAGTATCGGGGTTGCGGCAAGTCCTTCTTTCTAAGCTTCTCGGGATGCTCCAGGTCGGCAATGGTCTTGACTGCGGAAAGCGCCTCATCATCGATCTCAATGTCGAACTTGTTTTCTAATTCAAGCATCAATTCCACCCGGTCAAGCGAGGTTAACCCCAATTCATCTAAGGTTGTGGTGGGGCGAATCTCGCGGTTTGGCGCGCGGCTTTCAAGGAGAGCAACCACCGAATCAGCCGCTGGACCTGTAGATGGAGCTGAGTTGCTGGAGACCGTCGCGGCAATTTGAGCCCGCTTGAGCTTCTTTGTTGAGATTGTTCGCGGCAGGTCGGGATCTCGCCACAATGTGTACGAGCGGATTCGTTGATGAAGCTCGAGATGTTCGTTCGCGGCTCGCAGAATGGATTCAGGATCGGATCCCACATCAAGCACCAAGACCGCATGGACCCCGTCTTTATCGATGACGGCACAATCGCGAACCCCAGGTATCTGCCGAAGAACGCCCTCCACGTCCTCCGGATAAACTTTTAGGCCCTCCGGCGTGACAATGAGATCCTTTTTCCTTCCGCGGACGACCAGCTCTCCATTGGGTGTCATCTCACCCAGATCGCCCGTCTGCAACCAACCTTCTGTAAACGAGGCCGCGGTAGCGCTCGGCTGGTTATAGTAGCCAGGACTGACGCCAGCTCCCTTCACTAAGATCTCTCCGTCACTGGAGATCTTTACTTCGGTTCCCACCATGGGGCGGCCCGCGTTTGCATGGCTGGCGTGAAAGGGATGGTTGAAGCTGATGATTGGAGCTGTCTCGGTGAGTCCGTAGCCCTGCGCGACAACGAATCCGAGGCTACGCCAGAACTTCTCGAGATCAGGTGGAAGCGGCGCGCCCCCGACGATGAAGCAGCAGAATCTCCAACCAAACAGCTTGTGAACGTCGCGATAGCGGAGCCAACGCATTGGCCATGCTGATTCGATGTGAACGGAGGCGTCTTTTGTGTGAGCAAACTTTTGGATCACAAACTCCCGCAGCAACTCGAGAATCCTTGGTACCGAGACGATTACGCATATCTCCCGCATTCGAATCTGTCTCGAAATCTCCTCGGGATTGTTCGTATCCAGGAACACAACCGTACCAGGAACAGAAGGTAGGACGAACATCGCGATGGCCTGACCGAAGAGATGGCTCATTGGCAAAAGATCCAACACGCGAAGCGGCGTAAAGAGCGAGAGGTACCTACGGTACGGAGCAAGTGCTTGTTCAATTGGATCGATGCACGCCGCAAGATTCCTATGGGTCAAAAGGACACCCTTCGGTGCGGCCGTCGTCCCAGATGTAAAAACAATCTCCGCCAAATCAGACTCTCGCGGCGTCTCGGCAGGCAGTGGATACTGCCAGCTACTATCCTCAATGTCGCGAAGCCGGAGTACCGGCAGTCCAGCAAAGTCAAACGATCCCTGCAAATCGCCAAGGAAGACCGTCTTCGGCCTGATCTCGTCAAGAATCCGCTTTAGTAAATCTCCACTAGCATGGGGTTCGACCGGAACGACCACATAGCCAACAGTCAGACTAGCCCATAAGACAGCAATCCAACCTGGCCGACTCTCCGACCAGATCACGAGGTGGTCACCAGGCTTCAACCCTTGTTGTATAAGGCGCAGGCGGACGTAATCAGCCATAGACGCAATCTGAGCGTAGGAATAAGACCATCCGCGCCAGCCGTCATCATGCACGACGTACTCGCGCGTCAGTTTCGAGACGTGTCGCAGAAAATTAGGAATGGGACTTCCTGTCGGCTCCCTGTAAGATTCCGTGTCTTTTACCGCATCCGACTGCCTAACGGCGATCATGTTGGAGCTCCAGATCCGAACTAGTAGCGCAAAAGGGCACCGGTTTGCATTCCGTGCAAGCGTTCTGGCGGTGGAGCAATGATCTCCACCCCCGTTTGCAGAGCCTTGCGCACGATTAGCTCCGCGACTGGTGTTGCATACACGGTGTTCTTGCAATTGATGCAAATCGCTGTGCCGACTGGATACCAGCTATCACAGCTTGGGCATTCCATGCGCTCGCACTCTGGGACAACTCCAAGGAAGAGCTGCCTGACTCGACCCTGTTGGAGATGCTTCAAAATTTCTTCAATGTCCGTAGAGGCATGGCCAGCATCGGCGGAAAGAGTGTTCCAGAAGGCCTTGTACCCCAACTCCTGCAGCCGATAGTGCACCGCGCTAGCCAACCTAAGCACTTCCGGCAGAGTCATCCCGAAGCCGGTGAGATGAAATCTGTCAGTTTTATTCACACCAATGCGAGCAAACTCCGCCTGGAGCTTATTCCAAACAGCATTGCGGCATCCAACGACAACCTGTCTGCCGCCAATGCTCCAGAGGTAATCACGTGCGTTTTCGGCAAATTGTCTTAAGAACCGGTCAACTCGCTCTTCAGCATTTGCATCGACTCGATGCGGCCAGCCCTCACGTTCATTGTGAGGATGTAGGCCAATATCGGCTTCTTGGCGTAGCTCCTCGCATTCCTCTATGGCATGGCCACGCGCCTTGAGCACTCGGGCCTTGCCGTTTTCAACCAGAAACACGGCGTAGGGTTGGGATGCCTCGAGAGCACGCATGAGCTGGAGCAACTCAAAATGCCGGCCGAAGTGCAACACGCCAACATCGGTCGCGACTGGCAGCACGATGTAATGCCGCAGTTCGTGCTTGCTTGATGCAAATACAGCACGAAATAATCTGGGATGGAGACGGATCTCTGACTCAAGAGAACGCAAGAGTTCCAGATCTGTTTCCGCACCAGGGACCGTGGATTGCCCATGTGAAATGAGAGACCGCAGCCGACAATCCTCCTGCTCGTGGGAAGAGGCCGAGGCTCCGGCCGACCCGAAGTAGAAGGTCATAGCTTGCTGCCGTTCATCGAAGAAGCCGGCCAGATCGGTAAGCATCTGCTGAGAGTCGAAACCAACCGGGGTTGCAGACTTGCTGATGGAAGACAGGTGCGCAACTGACATAAAATCCTCCTCCAGAGGACCTATGGTCGTCCCTGGATGCTAAGCAACTCTCTGGGCGATCTTCCTCGGCCGTCCCTTGTGCAGCGCATGTTTTCGTATCCAGGCAGTCGCAAGTTGCGCTACTTGATCAAGAGTTCCCGGTTCCTCGAACAGGTGGGTTGCTCCAGGAACAATCGCCAGCTCTTTGGGACACCCTAGATGCGCGAGAGCCTGACGGTTCAAAGCAATCACGGATTCATCCAGGCTGCCGACAATGAGCAACGTTGGAGCGACGACCCGTGAGAGGTGTTCGCCGGCAAGATCGGGTCGTCCACCCCGAGAGACGATCGCCGAGATTTCATGGCCTAGCTTCGCCGCGACTGCTAAAGCCGCGGCCGCGCCGGTGCTTGCACCAAAGAGAGCAATGTTCATGTCGGCTATGTTGGGTTGCCGTTGAAGCCAATGGATCACCTGCAGAAGACGGCTCGTCAGGAGATCAATGTTAAATCGAAGTGCCGCCGTATGCCGGTCCTGCTCCTCTTCTACAGAGGTCAGGAGGTCGAACAGTAGCGTCGCCATCCCCTGACGATTCAAGAACCGCGCCACATACTGGTTCCGCGCACTCAAGCGACTGCTGCCACTTCCATGGACGAAGATCACGATTGTGTCCGCGCCAGACGGGCAGGCGAACTCCCCAGGTAGCGAGATGCCGCGTAAAGGAATGTCCACAGGGCGGGATGCAAAGTCGGAGAATTTGGCGGCACGGCGGAGGAGTCTAATTACCTCCTGATCGGAGGTTTGCTCAAAGTGCTCGTAGAACTGACCGACAGCGTAGAAATTGAGCGGTGCTTGTAGCACTACTAACCTATCCACTTGATGTTCGAGCGCGCGACATGTCGACAACGGCGCTACTGGGGCTGCCACCACGATCTTCTCGGGCTTCATCTCGCGCAGAGCATGGATCGCTGCGATTATGCTCGCCCCAGTCGCTATCCCGTCATCGATGAGGATGACCAGCTTTCCTTTTACTGCCAGCGGTGGGTTACGTCCTCGATAAAGCAGGGCACGTTCTTCCAGTAATTGTCTAGTCCGATCCATGATCGCTGCAATCTGGCCCTTGGTAATCCCCATCGCAGCTATGATTTGTTGATCCAGGTACAGGCCGTCTCCCGCGGCCAGGGCACCGAAGGCCACTTCCTCATTCCCTGGAACTCCAAGCTTTCGCGAAAGCAGAATATCCAACGGAGCCTGAATCGCCCTCGCAACTTCAAACGCCACAGGAACACCGCCACGAGGAAGTCCGAGCACGATTGTATCTTCACCGGCAAAGGTCATCAGGCGTTCTGCGAGCTGACGACCTGCATCAAACCGGTCTGTGAACTTCATGATGTCCTCCAACAGTCGAAAGATTTTCCAGAGCACGACCGCGAGTCGAGATCGCAAAACAAGATGCCGATGCGGCGCACTGGTAGCTAGGCCGTCGCAGTCGCCGCCTTCGGTCCTATTGATTCGCTGGTTGCGAGTCGCAGTTACAAAGATTCAATCGCCGGTCAAATCACAGTCGACTGCGGCGGCTCGAGCTTCGAGCCCTTGCGGTGCTTGCGAGGCTGAAACCGGCGATGGATTGCGAACGCAATAGCTCCCATCAAAATGAATGTGAGGGTGCCAAGAATGAGGTTGTCCCGCATATGTCCTCCTAAATGTGTAATCAGACTCCTGAGGGATACGTTTCCGCAGGTTCTGTTTCAGACGTCATGGTAAAAACCTCGAGTGGCTCCACTGCACGCGTTGTATCGATGTGGACCACAGCATCGAACTGTTTGGCCAAGCTGGCCATGAAATAATGGCTACTAAGCTCGGTCTCCGGCTTGTAGATGACACCGATCGCCCGCTCAAGGCGAGGCGTTTCCAACGCATTTGCAACAGGGCTGCCGGGAATGAGTTGGATCAGGGATTCAGCGAGATCGGCATTCTTGAACAGACCTTCGTAGCTGTCGGGATGGGCCGGTCGGACTCGTTTGAATTCCGCGGGACCACCCCATTCGGATGCTGCGGTCACCGTACCTTCGTAGGTTGTGAACCCGATAGAGCAGACCTGCCGAACGTACCTTTCCTTTAAGAGCTGCCCTAGATTCAACTCGCCGTGAGAGCCCATCGTGGTTGCCCTGGCGTCGCCGATGTGTGAGTTGTGCGCCCAGATCACAACCTTCGCATTTCGATACCTGTCATAGAGATGCGACCTTAATCTCTCGAATGTCCCGCCCATATGGGAGTCACGCAGGTTCCAAGAGGAAACCTCGCCGAGAAACATCGTTCGATAATAAAATTCCGCATCTCTGACAATCCGTGCGTTCTGTTCTGCGGAAAAGAACTCTTCCGATGCAGCCCAGCCATCGCG
>Ga0335072_10011358_pt1 | contig 12755 bp, 10 predicted proteins | sample Lox_Sample_21_FD_206725 | JGI IMG/M metagenome (GOLD analysis project Ga0335072, IMG submission 206725) | Soil microbial communities from Loxahatchee National Wildlife Refuge, Florida, United States - Lox_Sample_2.1 | ecosystem: Environmental > Terrestrial > Soil > Wetlands | place: USA...
TTTGATGTGCTTCAAGTAGCTGATGGGAAGCTGAGGCTCGATGCTGGAAGTCAGGGACCCGGCCGACGTCCGCTCAGTTGTCGCCGAAGTGCCAGCGATGACCGCGGCCGAGGTGGCGGAGGCGTACACCCGGGCCCGGGCCGCGTTCGAGGCGTGGCGCCGTGTTAATCCGCTGGACCGCGCGGCGGTGCTGGCGCGGGCCGCGGACCTGATCCGGTCCAGGTCCGAGGACGGCGCCGTGACCCTGGTACGGGAGAACGGCAAAACGCTCGCCGAGGCCCGCACCGAGGTGACGAAGACCGCCGACTTCCTCGACTACTACGCGTCGTTCGCCCGCCAGCCCTGGGGCGAGCTGCTGTCCGACGCGCGGCCAGGCAGCTCGACCTCGGTCCGGGCGGAGCCGGTCGGCGTGGTGCTCGCCATCTGCCCGTGGAACGACCCGCTGATCACCCCGGCCCGCAAGCTCGGCCCGGCCCTGATCACCGGCAACGCCGTGCTGCTGAAGGCGGCATCGCAGACGCCGGGAATCGCGATCTGGGCGGCCAGGCTGCTCGCGGAGGCGGGGCTGCCCGAGGGCGTGCTCCAGGTGATCACCGGGCGCAACAGCGAGATATCCGCTGCCCTGCTCGCCTCGCCCGACGCGGTGACGTTTACCGGCTCGAACGAAGTGGGCGCCTTCCTCCGCCAGACGCTCGCCACGAGGAACGTGCGGCTGCAGGCCGAACTCGGCGGCAAGAACGTCTCGGTGGTGCTGGCCGACGCCGACCTCGACATGGCGGCCGCCGCCGTCGCCAGCGCGGCGTTCGCCCAGGCGGGCCAGCGCTGCACCGCCACCAGCCGGCTGATCGTGGAGTCGCCGGCAGCCGAGCCGTTCATGTCACGGCTGCGGGACCGGGTGGCCGAGATCGTGGTCGGGCCTGGGCTTGACCCGGCGACCACCATGGGGCCGCTGTCGTACGCGGCACACCGCGACGGGGTGCTTGAGCACATCGAACGGGCGCGGAAGGAGGGCGCCTCGGTCATCGCGGGCGGCGGGCGGCCGTCGGCCGCCGCGCTTTCTCACGGCTGCTACGTGGAGCCGACCCTGATCAGCGTGACCCCGGAGCAGTCGCTGTGGCGCGACGAGGTGTTCGGGCCCGTGCTCGCGGTCAGCACGGCCGACGGGTTCGACAACGCGGTGCGACTGGCCAACGACACGGTCTACGGCCTGTCCGCCGCCGTGTTCACCACCAGCCTGACGTCTGCCAACGCGTTCATCGACCGCGCCGAGGCCGGGCAGGTCGCGGTGAACCTGCCGACCGCCGGATGGGACGTGCACCACCCGTTCGGCGGATTCCGCGAGTCGGGCTCCGCCTTCAAGGAGCAGGGCAGCCCCGGGCTGCGCTTCTACACGCGGATCAAGACCGCCGCGGTGAGGTTCGTATGGTAGCCGCGGACCGGGGTGGTACTACCGGTGCCATGACGACAGAAGACGCGGTACACGGAAGCGGCGGGCCGACGGCGCCTGTCGGCATCGTCGGGGCGGGAATCGTCGGGCTGGCGGTCGCCAGGCAACTGGCAGCGGCCGGGGTGCCCGTGGTGGTCTTCGAGAAGGAGACCGCGGTCGCCACCCATCAGACCGGCCACAACTCCGGTGTCGTGCACGCCGGTATCTACTACGCGCCTGGCTCGGCCAAGGCACGGATGACAAGGCGCGGCGTCTCGCTGCTGCGCTCCTACTGCGCCGACCGGGGCCTGCCGTATGACGAGCGGGGCAAGCTCGTGGTCGCGCGCAACGACGCGGAAACGGTCAAGCTGCGCGAGCTCGAGCGGCGCTCGCAGGCCAACGGGGTGCCGGGCGTCCGCTGGCTCTCCGGTGCGGAACTGCGGGAACTCGAGCCGGACGTAGCCGGCGTGGCCGCGCTGCTGTCGCCAACGACGGCCATCGTGGACTACCCGGCCATCGCCAGGTCCTTCGCCGCGGACGTGACCGCCGCCGGCGGCCAGGTGCTGACAAGCACCCCGGTGACCGCGCTCCTGGCAGGCGGCGACGACCGGGTGGAGGTGGACACGCCGGGCGGTGCGCACACGCTGTCCCGGCTGGTGATCTGCGCGGGGCTGCAGGCCGACCTGCTCGCCGCGACCGTCGGCGACAAGCCCGCGCCGGAGATTATCCCGTTCCGCGGCGAGTACCTGCGGCTGCGCCCGCACGCCGTGGGCCGGGTGCGGCGGCTCATCTACCCGGTGCCCGACCCGCGTTACCCGTTCCTCGGCGTGCACCTGACGCCGCGCGTCGACGGCACGGCCGACCTCGGCCCGAACGCCGTGCTCGCGCTGGCCCGCGAGGGATACCGGCGCAGGGACGTGTCCCTGGACGAGCTCGGGCGGCTGGCCCGCTCGGCCGCCTTCTGGCGGCTCGCCAGGCAGCACTGGATGACCGGAGTCCGAGAGATGCGCGGGTCGCTGTGGCGGCGCGCCTACCTCGCCGAGGCCCGCACCTACCTGCCCTGGCTTCAGCCCGGCGACGTGGCCAGCGCGCCTTCCGGGGTGCGCGCGCAGGCGGTGGACCCCAGCGGCGCCCTCGTGGACGATTTCCGCATCAGCCGGGTCGGCCCGGTCACGTCCGTGCGCAACGCGCCGTCGCCGGCGGCCACGGCATCGATGGCGATCGCCGAGCACATCGTCGCCGAACTTCAGCTTCCGCTAGGTAAAGAAAGGTAACAATCCGTGTTTATTGTCGATACTCAGGTTCACATCTGGAAGGAAGAGACCCCGGACCGGCCCTGGATCCCCGGCGCTCGCGAGCGCATGCGGCTGAACGGGCACCGCGAGGCGGCCTTCACCTACCAGGAGTGCATCGACCTGATGGACGAGGCCGGCGTCGACCGGGTGCTCATCGTCCCGCCCTCCTGGGAAGGCGACCGGATCGACTACGCCCTCGAGGCCTGCGAGGCCTACCCGGGCCGGTTCGGCATCATGGCCCGTATCCCGCAGAACAAGCCGGCCGAGGGCGAGGCGCTGATGCGCGACTTCGCCCAGAACCCGCACGTGAAAGGAACCCGGCTGACCTTCCACCGGCCGCAGGACCGGAACTGGATGATCGACGGCACCAACGACTGGTACTGGCCGCTCGCCGAGGAGCTCGGCCTGGTCACGATGGTGCACGCGCCGATATGGAAGGCCGAGCTCGGCCAGATCGCCGACCGTCACCCTGGGCTGAAGATCATCATCGACCACATGGGGATCATGGCCCGCTGCGTCGACGACGCGATCGGGTACTGGGTGCAGGAAACCGCTGACCTGTACCCGCACCCGAACATCTACGTGAAGGTGTCGGCGATCCCCGGCTACTCGACCCAGCCGTTCCCGAACCTGAACATCGCCAAGTACGTCAGGGAAATGGTCGACAAGATGGGGCCCGAGCGCTGCTTCTGGGGCACCGACCTGACCCGGCTGATGGAGCACGGGCTCACCTATGCCGACACCATCGAGCAGTTCACCAAGCACTTCCCGTTCACGCCGGAGGAGCTTGAATGGATCATGGGCCGCGGGATCAGCGAGTGCCTTGGCTGGCCTGTCCCGGTCGAGACATCGGGTAAGTGACGCGCTAGCCGCTGGTGGCGGGTGCGGAGGTGAGGGACATCCGTCGCCTCCGCACCATTCCTCCGGGGGACGGGGGGCGAGTCATAGAAGGAGCGGAGTAAGCGGAGATGACACAGCTGGACGGCGGGGACGCCGTACTTCAGGCGGCCCGGGACCTGGGCGCGGATTACATCTTCTCGTCGGCCGGGTCGGAGTGGGCGCCGGTTTGGGAGGCGCTGGCGCGGCGGGATGCGGCTGACGCCGCCGCGACCGGGGGCGCGCCCGTGGTGGGGCCCCGGTATCTCGATCTCGCCCACGAGACTCTCGCGGTCGCGATGGCGACCGGGTACGCGAATGTGACCGGCCGTGGCCAGATGGTGCTGCTGCACGCGGCGGCTGGGCTGTTGCAGGGGGCGAACGCGATTCACGGGGCACTGCTTACCGGGGCGCCTATGGTGGTCTGCTCCGGGGAGTCGACGGGCTACGGGGATGCGGCGGGGGCTGATCCGGGGTCGCAGTGGTACCGGAATTTGTCTGTGGTAGGGGGGCCGCAGGCGGTGGCGGCGCCGTTTACCAAGTGGGCTAATGCGGCGGCGGACGTGTCGGTGCTTTACGGGATGCTGAAGCGGGCGGGGGAGCTGGCGGCGCAGGCGCCGGCCGGGCCGGTCTACGTCAATACGCCGGTGGAGGTGCTGCTCGCGCCGTGGGAGCCGGCCGGCGTGTCGGCCGGGCAAGCTGGCCTGGGCGGCAGCACGGTGGCGGTGGCGGAAGATGTGGCGCTGGCGGTGCGGCTGCTGGCTGCCGCGCGGCGGCCGGTGCTTGCGGTGGAGACGGCGGGGCGGGATCCTGCGGCGTTCGCGGCGCTGGTGGAGCTCGCGGAACTGCTTGCGATCCCGGTCGTTGAGCCGCAGTCCGCGGTTAGTTCCAGCTTCCCGCGGGGTAACCCGCTGCACGCGGGGGGCGAACTCGCGCCGCTGGCCCAGTACGCCGACCTGGTCGTGCTGGCCGGGTGCCGGTCGCCGTGGTATCCGCCGAGCAGCAAGCCCGGGAACGCGACGGTGCTGGTCATCGATGAGGTGGCGCACCGGCCGCACATGGCCTACCAGGTGCTGACCGCCGACCATTACGTCGGTGGTGCCGCCGGGCCGACGCTGCGCGCGATCGTTGACGGGCTGCGCGCGGCTGAACTGGACACGGCGGCGATCGAGGCGCGCCGGGCTGAGCTCGGGGCCGCCTTCGCCAAGAGCGAGGCGGGGCGTGCCGCCGCCGAGCAGAAGGCGCTGGCCTCGGCCGGGGGCCCGGTTGACCCGGTGGCGGTCGCGGCCACGCTGCGCGAACTTATCGGCGACGACGCGCTGGTGGTCGACGAGACCATCACGCACAGCCGGGTCATCGCCAGGCACCTGATGGCCGGCGCGCCCGGCCGGTACAGCTACGTGCAGGGCGGCCTCGGCCAGGGGCTCGGCGTCGCCCTTGGCACCAAACTGGCCGCGGGTGACCGGCTTGTCGTCCAGACGGTCGGGGACGGGACCTGGCTGTACAACCCGGTCCCGCAGGGGCTGATGGCGTCGGTTCAGTACGGCCTGCCGCTGCTCGTCGTCGTCTTCAACAACAAGAAGTACCTCTCGATGCGGTTCAACCTGACCCGGGCATACCCCGAGGGCACGTACGTCACGAGCAAGGCCGGCTACGGCGTCGACCTGTCAGCGCAGCCGGACGCGGCGGCGGTCGCGGCGGCGGCCGGCGCGGCCGGCTTCACCGTGACGACCACTCCGGAGCTTGCCCCGGTCCTGGAAAAGGCGATCGCTACCGTCCGGGCCGGCCAGACCGCCGTCGTCAACGTCCACCTGACCCGTTAGGAGTCCGCTGAATTAGACCGTTTCTTGAGCACTGCACCCTGGGTAGAGCCTGGTCAGCCGCGAGACCTCTCGCCCGAGCGTCGCTAATTCAGCAAACTCCTAGGCCATGGCCGGGGGCTTACTTCGCATAGCTGATATCCACTCTTCGCATCGCCAGTGACCATGATCGTCCCCTTTGCATAGCCGGTGACCTTGATCACGCCCGGTATGCGGCAAATGTCGGTACCCCAGCTATGCGCCGGCTTTCAACACAACTCAGGAGGGTTACCGATGTCTGAAGGAACGAAGCCAGCGAAGGTGCTTGTCGGTGCGGGGGAGCTGCGCGCGCTTGTCGCGGGCGTGTTCCAGGCCCGCGGCGCCAGCGAGACCGACGCCGGGACCGTGGCGGACGCGCTTGTCTGGGCGAACCTGCGCGGGGTCGACTCGCACGGGGTGTCGCGCGTGCCCCGGTACCTGGAACTGTTCGACAAGGGCGAGTCGGTGGCAAGCGCCGTCGTCACCGTCGAACGGCCGCGCGCCGCGATCGCGGTCGTCGACGCGCACGCGGCGCCGGGTCCGGTCGCGCTGACCCGCGCGGCGGCGGAGGCGATCGCGGGTGCCCGTGAGGCAGGCATCGGCTGGGCCTCGGTGCGCGGCACCGTGCACACCGGCGCGATCGGCTACTACACGAGCAAGATCGCCGAGGCCGGCTTCGCCGCGATCGGCGTCGTGGCGGGCGTGCCGAACATGGCCTACGCGGGCGCGAGGGGCGCGGCCGTCGCCACCAGCCCGCTGTCGGTCGCCGTGCCCGCGGCCAAGCACGAGGTCGTGCTGCTCGACATGGCCACCGCGGTCATGGCACTCGGCCGGATCGCGCAGCTCAAGGCGGCCGGCAAGGAACTGCCGCCTGGCGTGGCGCTGACCGCCGACGGCGAGCCGACCACCGACCCGGCCCTGGCCAAGGTGCCGACCCCGGTTGGCGGCGCGAAAGGCGCGGGCATGTCGCTCGTCTTCGAGATGCTCGCAAGCGGTCTTGTCGCCAACCCGATCGTGCCCGCGTACCACTCCGGCGCCAAGGAAGGCAAGCGGCACAGGCAGAACGCGTTCCTGCTGGCCGTCGACATCGCCGCGTTCCTGCCGCTCGACGAGTTCACCGCGACAATCGACGACACCGTGGACGCGATCAAGTCGCTGCCCCTGTCCGACGGCACCGGCGAGATCCTCGTTCCCGGCGAGCGCGGCCGGCGCAGTCACGCCGGGCGCGCCGCATCGGGTATCCCGCTCGGCCCGAAGGTCTGGCGTGAGCTGACCGCGATCGCGGCCGGACTGGACGTCCCCGTCCCGGTCCCGCTCGGCTAAATCACTTTTCGTGTCATGAAGAATTAGTGTCCGGGCGCGGTCACGCCCGGACATTCCCGGCTCGGCCCGCTACCTGGGGCGATGTCGCTCCGCGCGGTCCCGCGGCGGTGACAGTGCCGTTTGACACAATGTAAAGTTGTTGGAGCCGGTTTGCCTGGAGTGATTCGGACCGTGTGAATGCTTAGGTTGCACGGCCAGCGCTCCCGGTAGTCTCGGCCCAGCGTTGAGAATCGGGATGGATGCCTGGGTCTCCCTGATACAACGCCCCGTCGGCGGACCAGCGAGGCGCGGCTAAGCCCCGCCCGGACCACTGGCTGCTCTTGCGGCTCCGCCCGTCGGGGAGACAACAGATCCGCACTGCCGAGGGGTGAGATGGACCAGCTAACGATCATGCGCAGCTTCGTCGGCGTGACGAAGTCCCGCAGCTTCAGTCAGGCCGCGCGCCAGCTTGGCATCTCCGGCTCGCTGGTGTCCAGGCACGTCGCCGAGCTCGAGCGTGCCCTCGGCGTGCACCTCGTGAACAGGACGGCGCGGACCATCAGCCTCACCGAGGCCGGCTCCAGGTACGCCGACTTCGCCGCGCGGATCATCGACGAGATCGACAGGGAAGAGGCGCAGCTGCGCGGCCTGCGCGACAAGGCCGAGGGACAACTCGCCATCATCAGCCCGAAGTGGATCGGCAGCAACGACGTGGGCGATGCCATCGTCGCGTTCTCCGCCAAGTACCCCAAGATCCACATCAGGTTCGAGGTCGGCGGGATGTCCGAGCGCTCGTACGAGTTCCTCGACCAGGGGTTCGACGTCGCGTTCCACACCAGGCACGTGCGCGACTGCAACCTGATGCTGCGCAAGATCGCCGACCTCAAGTTCGCCCTCTGCGCCGCGCCCAGCTACCTGCACCGGGCCGGCCAGCCCACTCAGGTGAACGACCTGCCCGAGCATGACTGCCTGGCGAACACCAACGATCCGATCTGGCATCTCAGCCAGGACGGGCACGACGTGCACCTGAAGATCAACGACCCGGTGTACTGCTCCAACAGCTACCTGACCCTGCGCAAGGCGGCCATCGCCGGGCGCGGCGTTGCGCTGCTGCCGATCCGCCTGGTCAGCGACGAACTCGCCGACGGCACGCTGGTCAGCGTCATCCCGGACGTCGACGTCCCGGACCGGCCGCTGTACGCGCTGCACTCGCCCGGCACCCAGACGACCGCACGTGTCCGGCTCTTCCTCGACTTCGTCTCCGAGTGGTTCAGGAAGCAGTACGCGAACCAGCAGGCCGCGCAGCCCAAGCTCGCCGCGGTCAAGTCCGCCTGATCAGCGCGGAACCCGGCGGCCACGGGCACGAAACCCGGCGGAGGACGTTCGCGTGATCCGGCCGCTGCAACCTTGCGTCCGCGCGAGACGGGCCTGACCGCTGAGACGTCGAGAGCGAGGGGTTTCCCGCAGCTCTCGTTCGCGCTGCAGGGCCTCACAGGGTCGTGATATCTGCGATCGGGGCCGGGCAGCGGGGGGGTACGAGGGGCGTCCCCCCGGCCGGCAGGGTCGTCCCCCCCGGACCGAATCTGCAATTAAAGGCTTCGGCCGCTGCTTGATCCGCCCATCTATGCTTCCACGAGCAAGCCCTTTTGAGCAGGCGAGGAGACCGCTGAGCAATGACGGTCATGCGCGTGGAACGGGTCGTGTACGGCGTCCCCAACCTCGACGAGTGCGTTCGCTTCTTCACCGACTTCGGTCTCGACCCGCTGGACGGCGGCGAGACCGGGACCCGGTTCGCGACCCAGACCGGGCAGGTGATCGAACTGCGCGACGCCGGCGACCCGACCCTGCCGCCGCCGGTCCAGGACGGGCCGACCCTGCGCGAGATCGTCTGGGGCGTCGACACCCAGGAGTCGCTCGACAAGCTGGCGACCAACCTGCTGTCGGACCGGTCGATCTACACCGACGCGGACGGGGTCGCGCACACCGTCGACGAGACCGGCTTCGGCGTCGGGCTGGCGGTAAGCCAGCCGGTGACCGGGAAGATGAAATACCCGGGCAGCAACAGGACGGGGAACATCAACCGGTGGAACGAGCCGCTCAGCCATCCCGGCCGGGTCAGACCGCTGCGGCTGTGCCATGTGGCACTCGACATCAAGAAGGAAGGCAAGGAGGAGGCGGTCGCGTTCTACACCGGCCGGCTCGGCTTCGTGCCGACCGACCGGCCGGCCAAGGTCGGCGTGTTCATGCGCGCACCGGGCGACACCGACCACCACACGCTGCTGCTTTGCCACCGGCCCGACCGCAACCAGATCAACCACTGCGCGTTCGAGGTCGCCCGCATCGACGAGGTGATCGTCGGGGCCAACGAAATGATCGAGAAGGGCTGGCACGAGGCGAGGCGCCTCGGACGGCACACCGTGGGATCGAACGTCTTCCGGTTCATCCACGCCCCGTGCGGCGGCCGGGTTGAGTTCGCCGCCGACATGGACCGCGTCGACGAGAGCTACGGCCCCAACGACTACGAGGAAACTCCCCCGCACACCATCTGGACGCTGCGGCTCGAACGCGACGCGAAAGAAGAAGGCGGCCACTGAAGTTCCCCGGGGGGACGCCCCCCGTCCCCCCGGTGCGCGCCCGGTGGCGAAAACAGCCAACGTATCGGGCGCGCGGGCCCAGAGCGTGGAAGAGAGCGACACCGATATGACCGAGACTGAATACCCGGATATCAAGCTGTACATCGACGGCCAGTGGACCGGCGGTGCGGGCGGGCGCGGGGACGACGTCATCAACCCGGCCACCGAGGAGGTCCTCGGCCGGGTCCCGTTCGCCGGGCCCGGTGACGTCGACGCGGCCATCGCGGCGGCGAAGGCCGCGTTTCCGAAGTGGCGCGACGCCGGGCCCGACTTCCGCTCCGGGATCCTCCTGGCGGCCGCGGCGCTGCTGCACCAGCGCGCGGAGGAGATCGGCCGGGTCATGACGATGGAGGAGGGCAAGCCGCTCGCCGAGGCGACAGGCGAGGTGCACCGGGCTGCGACCGGGCTGCAGTGGAACACGGAGGAGGGCCGCCGCGCCTACGGGCGGATCATCCCGAGCGGCCCGGACGAGATCCTGTCCGTGCGGGTCACCCCGGTCGGCCCGGTCGCCGCGTTCGTGCCGTGGAACTTCCCGGCCGGCGGGCCGATGCGGAAGATCTCGGCCGCGCTCGCCGCAGGCTGCTCCATCGTGATCAAGCCGTCCGAGGAGGTGCCAGGCACCGTTTCGCTCATCGCCAGGGCCTTCGAGGACGCCGGGTTGCCGGCGGGCGTGCTTAACGTGCTGTTCGGCGTGCCCGACGAGATCTCCCGCAGGGTCATCCCTGATCCGGCCATCCGGTTCATCGCGTTCACCGGCTCGGTGCCGGTCGGCAAGCACCTAGCGGGTCTCGCCGCCAGTGCCATGAAGCCGGCCCACATGGAACTTGGCGGGCACGCGCCGGTCATTGTCTGCCACGACACCGACCCGGTCAAGGCCGCGAGAACCGCGGTGCGTGCCAAGATCGTCAACGCCGGGCAGGTGTGCACCTCGCCGAGCAGGTTCCTGGTCGACCGGCGGGTGTACGGCGCGTTCACCGAGGCATTCACCGAGGCGATGGCCGCGATCAAGGTGGGCAACGGCCTGGAACCGGGCGTGCAGATGGGGCCGATGGTGAGCCACCGGCGGCTGGCCGCGGTGCAGAAGCTCATCGAGGACGCGGTCAGCGCCGGGGCGAAGGTCGCAGTCGGCGGCCGCCCGATCGAGGGCAGGGGCTACTTCTATCAGCCGACCGTGCTGACCGACGTGCCCGCCAGCGCCGCGATCCTGCAGGAGGAGCCATTCGGCCCCGTCGCCCCCGTCGCCGCGTTCGACGACCTCGACGAGGCACTCGAGATCGCGAACTCGCTGCCGTTCGGGCTCGCGGCCTACGCCTACACCGACTCGGCCGCGACGGCGGAGAAGCTGATCGCCGGGTACGAGGCGGGCATCCTGTCCATCAACCACTGCGGCGGATCGGTACCGCAGGCACCCTCCGGCGGCTTCAAGGAGAGCGGCTACGGCCGGGAGGGCGGGCCGGAGGGGCTTGAGGGGTTCCTGGTCACCAAGCGCGTCTCGCACAAGCTGAAGCCATGATCTGGTGCCGCTTCACCGATGGCGGGCGCCCGGTCTACGGGCTCGTGGAAGACGAGGCCGTGATCCCGGTCACCGGAGATCCGTTCGGGACCTGGGAAAGGAGCGAGCGGCGGATTCCGGTTACCGGGCTGCGGCTGCTGCCGCCGGTGATCCCGGGCACCTTCTTCTGCGCGGGGCTGAACTACCGGGCGCACGCGGAACGGGCCAGCTACGGGGGGCACGCCGTGCCGGAGCGGCCGGAGGTCGGGTACCGGGCGAACAACGCGCTGACCGGGCACCTGTCGCCGATCGTGCGGCCGTCGGACTGCGACGAGCCGCTGGTAGCCGAGGGTGAACTGGTCGCGGTCATCGGGCGCCCGCTGCGCCACGCGACGCCGCGGGAGGCCCGGGACGGAATCTTCGGCTGGACGATCGGGAACGACGTCAGCGCCCGGGGCTGGCAGCGCTCCGACCGGACGTTCTGGCGGTGCAAGAACAGCGACACGTTCAAGCCGATGGGGCCGTTCATCGTGACGGACGCCGATCCGCTTTCCGCGACGACCACCGTGCGAGTCGACGGCGAGGTGAAGGCGTCGTTCCCGACGGGCGACATGCTGTTCGGGCCCTATGAGTACATATCTGCCATTTCCCGCTACATCACGCTTTCCCCGCGGGACGTGCTGTGGCTGGGAACCGACGAGACGGCCACCGTGGTGCCCGGGCAGGTCGTCGAGATCACCATTGACGGCATCGGCATGCTGGCCAATCCCGTTACCGAGGAGAAACTGCCATGAGCGATAAACCCGCCTATATCCATCACGTGAACTTCCCGACGACGAACCCCGAGCGGACCATCGAGTGGTACACGAAGGTGTTCGGCATGAAGTACATCAAGCCCAAGTCGAACACCAAGGTCGTGCTGATGACCAGGGGCAACTTCGACCTGCACTTCACGCCGGTCGAGGAGATGGACCGGATGGCGCCGTACCACTTCGCGGTTGAGGTGGAGGACTGGGACGGGTTCCTCGAGCACCTGGCGAAGCTGGGCATCCGGCACACCCGGGTGATCACCAGGCCGGAGAACAACTCACAGTTCTGCTATATCCACGATCCCGACCACACGATGATCGAGCTGGTCTTCCACGAGCGCCGCCCCTACCCGCCGGTGCCGAAGAAGGAGCCGGCCGAGGCTGCCGCCCCGGCTGGCGGCGCGGCCGAGGGCCCCACCGACGCGGACCAGGCGCGCGCCGAACTGGCCGCGGCAGAGGGACGGTAGCGGCATGGCCATCGCGCTCTCCGGCGACGCCAAGATCTACTACGAGGTGCACGGCTCCGGCCCCGCCCTCATGTTCGTGCACGGGTCGGGCGGCCATCACGCCGCCTGGTGGCAGCAGGTCGCCGCGCTGTCCCCTGAGTACACGGTCATCACCGTCGACCTGCGCGGCTTCGGCAACTCACGCTGGGAGTCGGACCATGACGCGCGGAACTTCCCTGGCGACATCGTCGCGGTGCTTGACGCGGTGGCAGCTGGCGGCGGCCCGGCCAAGGCGGTCCTGGCCGGCCAGTCAATCGGTGCCGCCGCCGCCCTGCGCGCCGCCCTCAGCCGGCCCGACCGCGCCTCCGGCGTCATCCTCGCGCACTCGCTGGGCGGCCTCCGGCACGACGAGCTGTCCGCCCTGGTGAAGTCTGACCGCGCCCGGGCGGAGCGGCTGCCGGTGCTCGACCGCCTGCTCACCCCGGAGTTCCGCGCAAACCGCCCCGACCTTGCCTTCCTCTTCCGCCAGATGGGCACCTTCAATACAGCCAAGATGCAGGACCTCAGAAATCTCAGCACGGACGGCCCAACCGTCGAGGAGCTGTCGCAGGCACCGTTCCCGCTGATGCTGCTCGCCG
>Ga0335072_10011359_pt1 | contig 12754 bp, 7 predicted proteins | sample Lox_Sample_21_FD_206725 | JGI IMG/M metagenome (GOLD analysis project Ga0335072, IMG submission 206725) | Soil microbial communities from Loxahatchee National Wildlife Refuge, Florida, United States - Lox_Sample_2.1 | ecosystem: Environmental > Terrestrial > Soil > Wetlands | place: USA: Florida...
AAAGAATCTCATCGCACTGGGTGCGTGCAGCCGTGCTCAGGTGTATTGCGTCCGGCGGCTTAAGCGAACGTTGAAGTTCTGCGGCCTTGCGCATCAGGTCACGCGCATCTGCCGCAACGAGCCGATAGAACTCGGCTAGCTTTACCGGCGAGGGAGGCTGCCACAATGCGTCAATCTTCCTCAGTACTTCAGCATCCAGCGCTGCCGGATCTTTCGCTGATGCGGCCAGCGACACCTCCGTGATTGACAACACGGAGGTAATAATTTCAAGTTGCCCGGCGCTCGCCTCGTCCATGAGTACTTCAATATGATTTGCCCGGCCCGGTTCGTCCTTCACCCACGCGAGGAACACGCACGAATCCCAGTAACTTCGCCTGACGGGTTTACCAGCCATCGCGCACCTGCCGGACGGCTTGCTCGGCTGGAATGCCATCCCACGGCAGGGCGCCCCGCGCCCCGCGCCATGCGCCTGCCCCGAGCACTTCTATGGGGGTAACCGCCGTTATCCGGCGGATCGTGTTCGGACGGCCCGTCAGCGAGTCTCTGCGGATGTCGCCCTCGACTATTGCAAGCTGCCCCCAGAGTTGCTGGATCATGTCTTCGTTGCCGGGGCTTAGGTAGCAGGAGACGGCATGGTCTTCCAAGGTGTCATACAGCGTGAACCGCAGGCTGCCCCTGTTGCTCAGAGTCTGGATTCGGCCCTCCACCGCCCCGAATGCCGGAACTAGTCGGGTTTGCGGCTCGGAGGGTCCGGCATGGATCGTGAAATCCCGCTGCGGAGTTTCCAACCGCACGGCGGTAACGTGATTTTTCAGCAACCCCGCAAGTTGTCTCGCCGGGCGGCGGATGCGTAGCGAGTACGGGATCACCGCGCGCCGCGCCAGTGCTTCGGCTACCGCTTCATAAGCCTCACTTACAAGGATGGTGCCCTCAGGATCACCTTCGAGGACGCGACCTCGCACGGTTGCGATAGTGCTGCCTACTTCAAGTGACTCCACATCCCACGCTAGCTTTGACTCCTTGGCAACCTCAGCGGATAGCGCCTTGAGTAGTTGGTTAAGAGCCGACACCGCCGTAGCGAAACTGGGAAGGGGGATCTCCGGCCCATCCAGAGCCACAGTGATGGTGACATCTGCCATCCCGCCCGCCCTCCCAGCCCGCCCTCCCGCGCGAGGTGTCTTGCGGCTAACGTACTTATGTTACGCCGGGTGAACGCGATGCAACCGAACATCTCCGGCGCCGGCGCGTCGGAGAGCAAGGGGTAACGATCAAAGAAACCTGGGGGCAACCAAGATCGACAAGCCCTCCACGCTACCCCCGACCTGCGGAGACCGTTTCACCAAACCTTCCTAGGGGCCAGCGAAGCTGGTTACCGACTGCCCGCCGAAGTTGGCCACGAACAGGTTCCCCGCGTCGGCCGCCAGGGCGTCGGGGGCGTCGAACTCATAGCTGGGGTCGGAGACGGCCTGTACCAGGGCGCCGGCCGCGCTGAGTTCGGTGAGCGTGCTGCCGCCCAGGTTGGCGACGATCAGGTCGCCGTCGTCCGTGATGATCGCCGCCGGGCCGTCGAAGTCGTAGGTCGAGCCGGCCAGCACCTGGACAGGGTCACCGGTCGACTCGCTCACTTCGGTGACCGAGTTGCCCGCGTAGTTCGCGACGAAGAGGTCGCCGGCATCGGCGGCGAGCGCGTCCGGCTCGTCGAAGTCGTAACTAAGGCCGGAAAGCACCTGCACGAGTTCCCCCGTGGCCTCGCTGAACTCGGTCACCGAGTCGCCGCTGGCGTTGGCCACGTAAACGTTGCCGCCGTCGACCGTGATCCCCGCGGGGTCGCCGAACTCGTAGTTCGCACCGGAAATCACCTGGACGAGCGACCCGGTCGACGCGCTGAACTCGGTCACCGAGTTGCCTGCCCAGTTGGCCACGAACACGTTTCCGCCATCCTCGGCGATGGCGAACGGATCGTCGAAGCCGTAAGCCGGGCCGGAGACGACCCGCACGAGGTCGCCGTTGGCCGGGTTGATCTCGGTGACCGAGTTGCCGCCGCCGTTAGCGACGAACACGTCTCCGTCGCCCGCGGCGATAGCGTAGGGGAGGTTGAACTTGTAACTCGAGCCGGTGATCACGCGGACAAGGGCGCCGGTAGCGGCGCTGATCTTGGTGACCGAGTTGCCGCCGCCATTGGCCACGAACAGGTTTCCGGCGTCGGCGGCGATCCCTGAGGGAATGTCGACACCGTAGCTTGAGCCGGAGATCACTCGCACGCGGGTGCCCGCGGAAGCGCTGATCTCGCTGACCGAGTCGCCAGACCAGTTGGCGAGGAACAGGTCGCTGCCGTCGGCGGCGATCGCCACCGGCTCGCGGAACCCGTCAGCCGAAGACGAGATGACCCGCACGAAGGTGCCCTTCGAGGCGCTGAACTCGGTCACCGAGTTGCCGTTCGCGTTGGCCACGTACACGTTGCCGCCGTGCGTGGTGACGGCGTCGGGGTAGCTGAGCTTGTAGCGCGGGCCGGAGACCGTGCGGACAACCTCGCCGGCCTTGGCGTTGATCTCGGTGACCGAGTTGCCGCTTGAGTTCGTGACGAACAGGTCTGTGCCGTCGGCGGCGAACGCGTCAGGGTAGTCGAACTCGTTGCTCAAGGGCGACCAGAACACCTTGCTCAGTGCGCCGGTCGAGGCGTTGAACTCGGTGATCGAGTTCAGCGCGGTATTGGCGACGAAGATGTGGCCGCTGTCAGCGGTGATGGCGTCAGGGTAATTGAACTGATAGCGGTCGGCGGAGACCACCCGCACCAGCGCCCCGGTAGCCGCGGTGAACTCGGTGACCGTGTTCCCGCCGCCGTTGGCCACGAACAGGTGCCCGCCGTCTGACGTGATGGCATCCGGGTACTCAAACTGATAGTCCGCACCCGCGATGACCCGCACGAGGGCGCCGGTCGATGCCTTGATCTCGGTAACGGAGTTGACAGGTGCCGTGCCGGCGAGCGACCGTGCGGGCGCGTTCTCCCCGCTGGCGGTTGCCGCGTAGCCCGGCTGGTCGGGGCCGCGGCTGCCCTTCTGGCTGCAGCTAGCCACGCAGAAGACGCCGGAGGTGCCCGCCGAGTTGACTACGAACACGTCGCCGCCATCGGCCGTGATCGCCGCGGGGTCATCGAACTCGTACTTCGCGCCGGAAATCACCCGGACGACCCCGCCGGTCGAGGCGCTGAACTCGGTGACCGAGTTGCCCACCGCGTTGGCAACGAACACGTCCGCGCCGACGGCGGCGATGGCGTCCGGGTAAGCGAAGCCCCAGCCGAAGACGTGGGTACCGGTCAAGGCGGCAGGTGAGGCGTCGGCCACCCCGGCCGTAAGCACCGCCGGGGTGCCAAGGGCAAGGACGCCGGCCACCAGGACGCCTGCCGCAAGGCTGACGCGCCTGCCGCGCGCCGGCCTCCACCTCGAGTTCACCATTCCGACCCCTCATGACGGCGCCCGGTACGTGTTCGGTGCGAGCCTAATGCCGTGCCAGGCCGAATAGTGAGCTATCGGCCGGAACGTGGTCCACGCGCTGGCCAGGACCGGGCCGGCCGGACCGCCGCCGATGTAGGGTTCGAGTCTCTGGTGCTTTATGGCTGCTGAAGCCTTTGGTTCTTAGCTGGTTACGGGCGGAGCGATGCGTGCGGGTCGATGACGCTGCCATCGCGCGCGGTGCCCTGGTCATCGGCGCGATCACGGTGGCCTCCCGCGTCGTCGGACTGGTGCGCACGCTGGTTTTTTCGCAGGTCATCGGGGCGACCTGTCTCGGCTCGGCGTACCTTACCGCGTACCAGGTGCCTAGCCTGATCGCGGAGCTTGCCCTCGGAGGCGCGCTCACCAGCGCCTTGGTCCCCGTACTGGCCAGGCCGGCCGCGCTGGCCCACGTTGACCCCGCAGAAAGGGCGCGGGTCAGCGAAATCAGCTCCGCGGTGCTGACCTGGGCCATCTTGATCCTGCTCCCGGTCGCCGTCGCGATCGCGCTAGCGGCCTGGCCGATCGCCTCGCTGCTCACTCCGGCCAACCCGCAGGCTCACTGCCAGCGAGGCGACGTGCTGCGGATCACGGCCAGCATGATCGAGGTGTTCTCGCCTCAGGTACTGCTGTACGGGGTCGCGGTCGTGTTCATCGGGCTCCTGCAGTCTTATCGCAGGTTCGCCGGCCCAACGGCGGCACCGATCATGGCCAGCCTCATTCTCATCGCCTCTTATCTCGCCTTCTGGGGTATGGCTCATCAGGCGCCGCTGGCAAACACGCCAGGTGCCGCCGGACTTCTGCTCTCGGCGGGAACGACGCTGAGCGTCGTCGCGCTGGTGCTCGTCATGGCGGTGCCGGCCACGCGGCTGCGGCTGAAACTCCGGCCAAGGCTGCGACTGCCTTCCGGGGTGACGCGCAGAGTCGGCGGGCTGGTCGCGGCGGGCATGGCGGAGTTCGCGGCGGCTGACCTGTCGGCCGTTGTCGTGGTCGCGCTGGCGAACGGCCGGGGAACGACAGGCGCGCTCGTGCTTTTCAACTACGCGTTCCTGGTGTTCAACGCCATGTACGCGATCTTGGCCATCTCGATCGTCACCAGTGCCTTTCCCGCGCTCTCCGCAGCGGACGGCGAGGAGTTCGACCGTACCTGCGCCGGGTCTACCAGGGCGGTGCTGCTGATGTCTTGTCTCGGCTCGGCGATGATGGCGGCCATTGCGCTGCCTGTGGCCCGCGTGCTGGCAAGGCAGCCCGACCAGGTACCCGCGCTCGTTGCCGGGTTCTTGCTGTTCGCCCCCGGCCTGGTCGGTGCCGGCCTGACAGCTAACCTTGCCCGTGCGATGCTGGCGATCAGCCGGTTCACGCTTGCCGCACTCGCGCTCGCGGGGAGCGGACTGGTGGCGATCGTGGCCGACCTGGTCCTGACCGGGTTCGCGCCCGCTCACCTGGTGGTCGCCGCGCTGGCGCTTGGCGGTGCCCTCGGCCAGACGGTCGTGGCCGTTCCCGTCGTGTTCGCGATCCGCCGCCTTCGCGGCCGGGCGGCGTTGCGTGGTGCCTGGCGTGCCGGCGTCGCCGGCCTGGCGGCCGGCGCGGCCGGGGGAGCGGCGGGCGTGGCGGCCAGCGCCGTGGTAGATGCACAAGGGAAGCTGCTGGCCGCCGGCAGCGCGGCGGCCGCGGCCTGCCTCGCCGCCAGCGTGTTCCTGGCCGTGGCCTACCTGCTAGACAAGCCGGACTCCAGCCTGCTCATGGCGCGGATGCGGGGGATCAGAAGCGGACAGTCTGTGCCTGGGTCCAGGTGCCGTTTTTCTCGCTGGTGACGAATGCCGGGCCGATCAGCGGCTCCGTGGTCGAATAGCTACCGCCTGCGGCGCAGGCGCCGCCACGCGCGCACGAGACGGAGTCGGCCTGGGAGTAGTCAGCGGTGTCGAGGGCTTCGAGGCCCGGAACCTGGATTGCCCTGGCCCAGCGGCCGTCCTTGAAGCTGATCACGAACGCTGCTTCCCCGTCTATTTTCGTGGTGTCGTACCATCCGCTCGCGGCGCACGCGCCTCCGATGGCGCACGACACCGACTGAACCTGGCCGGCGACGCAGGCATTGGAATCGGGCTGGCAGATGCCGGAGCTTGGTGGCGGAAAGCCTGGCACGTCCGCGGCCTTGCCCCAGCGGCCGTTCCTTTCTGTAGCAAGGAAAGCCTCCCAGGCTCCGCCCTGGAAGTCGGCCTGCCCCGCGTAGCTTCCTCCGGCGACGCAGTTGCCGGCGGAAACGCAGGACACGGCCGCGAGTTCGCCGTCGCCTTCCTGGTTCAGTTTCGTGAAGCCTGGCAGTTCCGCGGCCCTGCCCCAGCGGCCGTTCTGCTCGCTGGCTGTGAAGATCTCGATGGCGCCAGAGCGGGTTTGATACGTGCCGCCGACGGCGCAGTTCACAGCGGCAGTGCAGGAGACGGAGGTAATGGCGGGATACCTTCCGAGTGCTTGCACGCCTGGCACGCGGACGGATTTGCTCAAGTGCCCGTTTTGCTCGCGGGCCACCAAGGTCCCGAGTGCGATCGTGCAGCCGCCGGCTGAGACGCACGACAGGACGACGCTGCCGCTCCTGCCCTGAACAGGAAGCTGCACGGCCTTGCGCCACTTGCCTTGCGCCTCGCTGACCATGAAGGGCGGACGGCCGCCGGCAGCCGTGCAGTTACCCGCCACCCGGCAGAACAGGTATCCAACCTGGGTGACCGTCGTCGACTTCGGTCCCGCGGTGAAAACCGTGGTCAGGCGGCTCCACCGGCCGTTTTGCTCCGTGGTCACGAACGCGTGATAGTGCGAGGACGTGCCCGCTCCCCGGTAGTACCCCCCAGCGGCGCAGCCGGCTCCAGGCGCGCATGACACCGCGCTGACATTCGAGTACGACGGCTTGAGCGCTGCCAGGCCAGGAACCTCGATCGCGGTTCCCCACCGGCCGTTCTTCTCGGTGACCACGAACGCGTGACCAGTGAGCGAGGAGTCAATGTATCGTCCGCCCGCGGCGCAGTTGCCGGCCGAAGCGCAGGATACCGAGGTAACTACCGCGTCACTGCCCGTTCCCGCCGGCACCGCCGCGTTCGTGGTTGCCGCCGCGTTCGTGGTTGCCGCCGCGCTCGTCGTTGCTGCCGCGCTCGTGGTTGCTGACAGCACCAGCGGCGCGATCCATGCCGTCGCCGCCGCTACGGCCACCCATCGACCTGCTCGCATCCGCGCTCCTCGTTGGACGGCCTGACGGACATAAGACGCGTGAGGGCAGCACCCGGTTGACAAGCGGCGAGTGGCGAGTGGCGGGCGGGGAGTGACGGGCAAAAGGAGCATATTGCAGTGCGTGACAGCATCTGTGGACCGTTGATGCTGTTCAACGTCGCGCGGCTGCCGCAACGATGGAAGTTCGTTGTCGCGGGAACAGCATCGCCGAGCCACCGTTGCGGTTGCCGCTGCGCTGTGAACCGCATCGGTGGAACTTCGCTGCTGTTATCGGCGGGCGCCCCAGTACCTCAGGTAAGCGTGCACCGGATAAATCTGGCAGACTTTGTTCGTGATTCTCGGGATTAATGCTCAGCGATTTATCGCGGCTGCTGCCATTCTGTCGGCCGGCCTCGCGCTTTTGCCAGGCTCGGCCATCGCGGCGGCAGCCGGACCGGCCGCAGGATCGGCCGCCGGACCAGCAGCAGGATCAGCAGCAGGATCAGCAGCCGGGCCAGCAGTCGCGCCTGGCACCGCGGTGGCCGCCGGGCAGGCCAGGGCCCAGGTGTCAGGAACCGGGAACCAGCGCGGCGTCCTGACCGGGACGCTGCTCGGCAGCGACGGCCGGCCCCAGGCCGGTGTCTGCGTCACGGCGTCACCGGCGAGGCGAGGGGTGCCGGGCACGGCAGGCCGTACGACCGTGACCTCAGCGGCCGGGAGGTTCCTGATCGCCGGCCTGCCCGCGGGTCCGTACCGGCTGAGCTACCGGAGTTGCCTTGCCCAGGCAGGCGGAGCGACTGCGACGCCGGCGCGGGTCGGCATGCAAGGCGCGCTGATCGCGCAGGCGGGCGCCGCTCGCGGCTACGTGGCCGGCGGGCAGGTCACGATGCTCGGCCAGATAACGGTGCGAGCGCAGGCAGCGGTGCGAGCGCAGGCAGCGGTGCGAGCGCAAGCAGCAACCATGCCGCCACGGGCCGCGATCAGGAAACTGCCCTTCAGCAGGCTCGGCGCGGTCCGCTCGCGGCAGCGGTCTGGCGCGCAGGACTTCGGCGGCATCGCGGGCAAAGTGCTCGGGCCGCACGGGCGGCACCTGAAAGGGCTGTGCGTCAACGTCTATTCCGGTGACGGCTATTCCGGGGAACAGATAGGCCCGAGCGGAAGGTACAGCACAGGGAAGTTCCTGCCGCCAGGGACTTACACCGTCGGCTTCAGCGCTGCCTGCGGCGATCCTTTCGGAGCCGCGTCCGCCAACTGGGCGCCCGAGTGGTTCAAGGGCAAGTTCCGGCCGTCCGCCGCCAGCCACGTTGTGGTCAAGGCAGGGAAGATCACCAGGGGCATTAGCGCGGTCATGCGACCAGGCGGGGTGATCTCGGGAACGGTGACCGGGCAGTCTGGCCGGGGACTAGGCGGCGTGTGCGTCGTCGCGGTGACACCGGGCGGCATCAACGTCCAGCAGGTCACCACCCCGCGCAGCGGCAAGTACCGGTTCCAGGGCCTGGATCCTGGCCGCTACGGCATCGGCTTCTTCCCTGGCTGCCTGGGGGGAAGCGGGTACTTGCCTTCGTGGTGGCCCGGCACGACGAGGGCGTCACGCAAAGGGCTGATCAAGACCGGTTTCGGCACCGCCCGGACGCACGTGGACCAGAAAATGGTGCTCGGCGGCGTGATCAAGGGCGTGGTCAAGTTCAGGAACAAGCAGGGAAGGCCGATCAAGGGCATCTGCGTCGACGCGACCCCGTCAGGCCGCCCTTTCGCCGCCGACTACCTCGTCTCCACCAGTGCCAGCGGCCAGTACGCGATCAGAGGACTGACCGCGGGCCGCTATGCGCTGAACTTCGGCCCTGGCTGCAACAACAACGGCAACTACCTGTACCAGAACTACCCGCACGCGGTAACGGTGCGCCTTGGCCAGGCGACGAGCGGCATCAATGCCTACCTTCAGCCTGGCGCGATCATCGAGGGCAAGGTCACTTCCAAGTCTGGCGGCGCGGGACTGCCAGGGATCTGCGTCACGACGGCCGATGGCAACTCGTTCGCCGTCACGGGCGCAGGCGGCACCTACGCCATGAACCAGCTCCCTCCTGGCAAGACTCAGCTTCAGTTCTTCAATTGCTCGTCCAAGGGGAATTTCGCTCCGCTGACCTATCGCCATTCCATCAAGGTAAGGCAGGGACAGGTCGTCAGCGGAGTAGACGCTGCCCTGCTGCCTGGCGCGACGATCAGCGGCACGATCACGCTGACGACGGGCGGCAAGCCAAGCAACGTGTGCGTCGATGCCATACCGGTGAACTGGGAGGAGGACCTTTTCGGCGGCCAAGCCGGCAGCCACCGCGGCAGTTACACGATCAAGAACCTGCCGTCCGGCCAGTATCAGGTCCAGTACTTCGCCTGCGGCGGACCAAACATCGCAGACGCCTGGTTCGCCGAACCAGGCAAGGTAACAGCCGACGAGACAGCCGCGGGCCAGATCAGCGTTCCTTCGGGCGGCCTCGTCGCTGGCATCGACGCGGTACTGCAGCGGGGCGGCTCGATCAGCGGGTGGATCCACGGGCCGAGTGACCAGCAGGGATCGTTCGTGTGCCTGGAGATTACCGACATCAAGACCGGCGTCGGCGTCTCCGACGACTTCCTTGGCTCTGTCGGCGGTGGCTACACCATCTGGGGATTCGCTCCGGGGAGGTATGCGGTTGAGTTCTTCCCTTGCAGCGGGCAAAACCTCGTCGTTCAGTGGTATGACCGTGCGTCGCGACCAGGCAAGGCCACGCCTGTACTGGTGCGGCCTGGCCGCACTACCAGCGACATCGACGCCTGGCTGACCGCAGGCGGAGCTATTGCGGGGCGGGTGGTGAGCAAGGCGTCAGGCAAGCCGCTCGCCGGCGTCTGCCTCTGGGCAGCCGCCGTCGGCCAGCCGTTCTACGGCTACGGCGGCACCAACCGTGCAGGCGATTACGTCGTCACAGGGCTGAACACCGGCACCTACCTGCTGTACGTGACGTCCTGCGGCAAGTCCCGCCTGGTTCCCGTCGTGACGGGCACCGTGCACGCGATCGCCGGCAAGACGGTAGCCGGGCCACGGGTAGCGATGCTGACCTATCAGGCAGGCGCGATCTCCGGGCGGGTCACCGTCGCCGGGTCGCAGGGCAGGCCGGCCAGCGGTGCATGCGTGCAGGCGTTTTCGCTTGCGGGCGGCGTGGTCGGCGAGCTTGAGCAAGGGTCAGGCTACGCAGGCAAAGACGGCTACTACCGCATCGCCGGCCTGGTACCTGGCAAATACAAGGTCCTCATAACCGACTGCGACACCAATCTGCCGCTGGCGTCGCAGTGGTACCAGGGCACCTCGCGTCAGTCGAAGGCGACCGCCGTCTCCGTATCGCCAGGAAGCATCACCAGATCGGTCGACGTGGCACTCGAGCGCTTCGGGTCGATCGCCGGCGTCGTGACAGGGCCGGGGCCAGCGAAGGCGCCGCTGCCAGGAATCTGCGTGCTGGTAACACCGGTCAGCGGGCCGGCGACGCCGTACCTCGCGGAAAGCGCGAGCGAGAACGGCGGTTACCTGATCGCACCGCTGCCGCCAGGCAGGTACCTGGTCAAGTTCGAGGCAGGCTGCGCGACCGCCGGCTACACCACGCAGTGGTGGCAAGACGCGCCAAGCATGAAGGAGGCCACCCCGGTGCGGGTGCGGCCAGGTCAGAGGCACTCCGGGGTCGGTGCGAGCATGAACAAGGCAAGCTGAGGATGCCGCCGCGTTGTGTCACCCGATCGGGCGTCATGACAGCGTCGCGTTAACCGGGAATGCTGGCAAGGTGCCAGCCCGTCACTTGATGACGCCGCGGTGCCCGGCCTTGCGGCTAGACCCCGGGCTCGCGGCTGACCCGCCGAGGGCAGTTCCGGGGGGACTTAGGCGTCCCGGGCCTTTCACAGGCCCGGGACGCCTTGGCTTGGGTAAGCCGTGCGCGCGAACGAGTTGTACGGCATGATCTCGCCCGGCTTGATCACGCCGTCCTCGATCGCACGGGCGAGCAGCGCGTCCTTGCTAGGCGCGATTCTCCCGGTCGCGGCGTACTTCGCCCGCGCGCGGCTGATGTACTGCCGCACCGTGTTCTCGCTGATCGACATGCGCCGCGCGACCGACGCCTTCGACATGCCCTGGAACCACAAAAGCAACGCCTGCCGCTCCTGGTCAGATAGCACGGGCCGGGCCGGCCGCTGGTCGGCGAGCATGGCCCTGGCTTGCGATCGCGTCACGTACGGGCGGTCGGCGGCCGCCGCAAGCACAGCCTCGACCAGGTGGTCGCGGCCTTCTTCCTTGGAGATATAGGAGTGCGCACCGTTATCCAGCGTCTCCATCACGATTGCCGGCTCGCTGTGCCCGGAGAAGGCCACCACCCGGTATCCGGCTGCCACCAGCCCGGGAATCAGCGTGGTGACCAGTTCGCCGGACAACTCCAGGTCCAAGATGACGACTTCGGCTTGCGGTACGGTGCTGAGCCCGGTCAGGTCCCGCGCCGTCTGCACTAGCCGCACGCGGTGCGCCGGGTCGGACCTGATCCAGGACTCCACCCCCTCGGTCACGACGGGGTGATCTTCGACGATCGCGACCGTCACCTGCTGTTCCATCGCGCCTCCGCCCAGAGCGTGCTCCCGTCTTGCTGCTGCTCGATGGCAACTCCTTCGCACCCGGCTGGCAGCCCGACGAGCGCGCCGGTATCGGCGACGAAACTGACGGCGATCCCCGTGGTCACCGCTGCGAGGGTGATCCTGGCATGACTTCTTGCCGCGGTCAGGATAGCGATGGCCGCGTCGGTGATGACGCGCCTGGCGGGGCCTGGTACCGGCGGCAGCGGTCCGGCCGTTTCGATCGAGATGGCGACCCCGCGCCGCTCGGCCACATCGGCGCTCGCGTGCAACTCGTGCACAAGCGACCCTGGTTCCTCGTCGCTTTCCGCGAGCAGGCGGCGCAGCCTGGCCGCCTGGACCGCGCACCTGATGCGTACTTGCTCATCGCCGGGGTCGGCCGTCCCCGCGGCCAGTTCGGCGACCACCGGGAGCGCGCCTTCCTGCAGCGTCAGCCAGCGGGCGTGCCTGGCGGCCCTGATCACTTCCGCGGTGGCGGCCCGCTCGCGCGCGGCGTGCTCGCTCCTTACCGCCGCGGCTGCCTCGCCCGCGGCGGCGTCCAGTGCCCTCACCCCGGCGGCGACGGCGATCTGAGCGCCGGTCGACCAGGCGAGGACGGCGAAGAACCCGGCCAGGTCGGTGCGGTTAAGCCCGTCCCACGCCTGCACGCTCAAGGTCGCCAGCGCCTCCGCCGCGAGGAAACACGCGAGCTCGGCAAAGCGGCGGCGAAGCAGCACGAGCACGCCTGTCCAGCCGGCGCTTCCCCATGCCCAGTTCACCGCGAGCATCTGCCCGGCCGGGCTGGCTGCTGCCGCTGCGGTGCTCGCGGCAAGCGCGATCACCGCCAGCGTCCAGGCGGGCAGCCAGCCGGGCGTTCCGCGCAGCACGAGCGCCGCGCCGGCCGCTATGGCTACCGCCATGATCAGCCACATAGCACCCTGGAACGCGAAGGAGCCGTAAGCCGACCTGTCGTGCAGTAGCTGTCCTCCCGCTCCGGCGAGATGCCAGCCCGCGACCAGGAAGATCACCGCGATCGTGAAGGCTCGCTGATAGCGGCCGGACATCAGCGTCCTCGGCTGCACGGCGATCATGCGGGCCAGCTCACCGTGACGGTGGTGCCCGCACCCGGACGGCTGGCGATGACTGCGCGGCCCCCGGCCGCCAGCATCCGCGCGGTGATCGAGTCGCGGATGCCACGGCGTGACGGGCGGGTGGCGGCCGGGTCGAACCCGCGCCCGCGGTCTGTGATCTTCACGACTGCCCAGCCGGCTCCGCCGGTGACGGTGACCTCGGCCTGGCCGGTTCCCGCGTGCCTCTCGACGTTACGCAGCGCCTCGCCAACGCAGGCGACGAGCTGATCGGTGACGGTCGACGGCAACGTGACAGGTGCGAGCTTCAGCCGGACGGCCAGGTCGTCTGTGCTGGCCGCGGCGCGCTCCAGCTTCGGCCGCAGGTCG
>Ga0335072_10011360_pt1 | contig 12754 bp, 10 predicted proteins | sample Lox_Sample_21_FD_206725 | JGI IMG/M metagenome (GOLD analysis project Ga0335072, IMG submission 206725) | Soil microbial communities from Loxahatchee National Wildlife Refuge, Florida, United States - Lox_Sample_2.1 | ecosystem: Environmental > Terrestrial > Soil > Wetlands | place: USA...
TACCTCGCGGCTATCCGCACGGTCACCACCGCGCCGGTCAGCATGCTGGTCAACACCCACCATCACCCCGACCACACCAACGGCAACGGCGTGCTGGGCGCGGCCGCGATCGTCGCCCACACGAAATGCCGGGACCAGCTGGCCCGTGCCGCGGGACCGCCGCCCGCCGACCTGTTCGGCGCGGTGGACTGGGGAAACATCGCTCCTGTCCTGCCGGGCATCTGCTTCGACAGCCGCCTGGACCTGTACGCAGGCGACCGCCGGGTCGAGCTCCTGCACTTCGGCACCCCCGCGCACACCACTAACGACATCGTCGTCTGGCTGCCGCAGGACCGCGTCCTGTTCGCAGGCGACCTGGCGTTCAACGGCGGCACGCCCTTCGCGCTGTCCGGCTCCATCGCGGGATGGCTCGATGTCCTCAGTGCCCTGGGCGGGCTCGACCCGGCCGTAGTCATCCCCGGCCATGGAGCTCCGGGCAGCCCCGAGGTGCTCGATGAAACGGCCGGTTACCTGAAATTCGTCCAGAACGCGGCCGCCCAGGCCCGCGCAGCGGGGATAACCCCGCTGCAGGCGGCCGCCGAACTCGACCTCGGCCCCTACGCCGGGCTGACCGACAGCGAGCGAATCGTCGGCAACCTGCACCGGGCATTCGCCGAACTCGACGGCCGCGACCGCGGCTGCCAGATCGACGACGCCCAGTGCTTCACCGACATGGTGACCTTCAACGGCGGCGCACCGCTCCGCTGCCTGGCGTAATCCGGTAAGAACGTGGTTCACGTTTTCGCCTTACCCATTGGCGGAGGTCGTGCGAGGGTTAACCAGGAAACCGGTGCCCGTCGGGTCCCCGCCGTATGGACCATCGTGATCGTATGATGCCCGAAAGGCGGGTTAAGTCCTGTCGGTCCGGCAGCCTGAAGGAGGCAGTTGCGTGACGAAGCTTCCCGTTGCCGGTGATGATGGTTACCGTGTACTGCCGCCTGGGTTCGACACCAGTGTTGCGCACCCGGCGCGGGTCTATGACTACTGGCTCAGCGGCAAGGACAACTTCACGGCCGACCGGATCGTCGCCCAAGAGGTCATCACTGTCCGCCCGACGATTCTCCTGGATATCCGGGCCAACCGTGCGTTCCTCGGCCGCGCGGTCCGTTTCCAGGCGCCGAAGCCGGGATACGGCAGTTCCTCGACATCGGCACCGGTCTTCCGGCCAGCCCGAACGTCCATGAGGTCGCGCAGTCGGCAGCGCCTGAGTGCAAAATCGTGTATGTCGACAACAACTCCATCGCACTTTCGCGTGCTCGCGCGCTGCTGACCAGCAGCCCGTCGGGCGCGTGTGCGTATCTGGACGCGGACCTGAAAGACACGGCCAAGATCCTGGCGGAGGCGGCGTAGACGCTTGACTTCTCCCAGCCTATTGCGGTCCTGTTCATCGGGGTGCTGCACCTAGTCTCCGACGACGAGGACCCATACCGGATCGTGGGAGAGATAGTGGAGGCGGCCGTGCCGGGCAGCTACCTGGCGCTGACCCACCCGGCCAAGGACATCAACGCGGACGTGGTGGCTGAGGGCGCCCGCCGGTACACGAGCATGTCAAGTGCCGCAGACGCGGCGTACCCGCGAGGAAACCCTGCAGTTCTTCGATCGTCTGCAGGTCGTGCCGCCGGGCGTGGTGCAGTGCCACCGCTGGCGGCCGGATCCAGGAGCCGCCGGCCTAGAGGAGAACGTGTCAGCCTGGGGCGGCGTCGCCAGCCTGGCCGCCGCCTCCGGTGGCGGCGCGTACGGCAGCCGGGCTGCTGCCCGCCCGAGTCCTCCACGCGATCATCACCCGCACTTTTGGAAGCCTCGGTCGAGCCGTGGACCGATGGCGGACTGACCGTCACACCTTCGGCGGGGCGTCGGCTGACCCGAGGCTTTCCTCGAGTGCTCCGGCCACCCTCCGGGCGATGCCGAACTCGTTGACGGCCCGGCCGATGATCAGCCCGCCGCCGTGGACGCGGAAGGCGGTGCTGCCGTCGGCCCAGTGCATCCGCACCGTGGCGTAGGCCAGGGGCCCGTGCCTGACCGTCAGCGAGTCACTGCCCCGCTGGGTGACCTGGTAACCGCGGCCGAGCTCGGCCTGCAGGGCGTCTGTCGCCTGCTGCGAGGTGACTTCTTTGTGGATGGTGGTGCCTGGCATAGCGGGCCTCCTTTGTGGATGGACGATAATCAGGTGCCACGGGGCAGCCAGCTGAACCGGCGGAGGGCGACGATCAGGCCTGCCGCTCCCCAGGCGGCCAGGATCGCCAGGTAGCCCCAGTTCAGCCCGGACCCCGTGGTGTGCGGGTTGTAGGCGGACAGCAGCGCCGCGGCGAGGGGGTGCACCGGGAAGACGTAGCCGATGCCGGCGAGCCACCCGGGCAGTTCGGAGCTGGCGATGAAGATGCCGGAGATGAAGCTGAGCGGCAGCACGGTGGCCAGCACGACGGGCTGGGCTGCGTCCACGTTGCTGATCAGGCTGGATGCCGCGAAGCCGAGGCAGCAGAACACGACCGCGCCGAGGACGACGTCCAGCGCGAAGGCAGGCGCCGTGCGGCCGGGGATGGACGCCCCGTAGGCGGCCCAGCCGATGGCCAGCATGACGACGGTGATGGTCAGGGCGGTGAGCACCGCGACCCCGGCCCGCGCGGCGATCACGGCGCTGGCGGGCAGCGGTGTGGCCCTGCGGCGTTTGTAGACGCCGGACTCGCGGTTGTGCACGGCACTGGTGGTCAGGTTGGAGAACGCGGCGGCGATCAGCCCGTAGGCGATCAGGCCAGGCACGTAGTACACCGATTCCTTGATGCTGCCACCGGGCACTTTTGACGGTGGCGTTGCGGAAGATCGAGGCGAGGATCACCAGGAACAGCACGGGCAGCAGGAGGGTGAAGAACACGTTCTGGATGTTGCGTACGAAGCAGCGCAGGTCGGCGTGAAACTCGTGGCCGATGAGGTACGGCAGCCGGCGCCGGGTTCCGGTGACCCGGCCGGGCGGGGCGAACACGGCGGTCATCGCGACTCCCTGGTCAGTTGCAGGTAGACGTTCTCGAGGGTGGGACGGTGCACCTCGAGGTCAGGAAGGCCGATGGCGCGGGCCTGCGCCCAGCCCGCCAGCGCGCCGAGGACGGGCAGCGGGTCCGGCGTCCGGGCCGTGACCCGCTGGCCGGCGCTGCCGGTGACCGCGGCGGCCGCGAGGGGCGGCAGGTCCGCCACGTCGACGCCGGCCGGGAGGGTGAAGCTGACGATGGCCGCCTCGGTGTCCCGCCCGCCCAGCGTCGCCGCGGTGCCTTCAGCCACGATCTGGCCGGCGGCCAGCACCGCGATCCGGTCGGCCAGACGCTCGGCTTCCTCCATGTAGTGCGTGGTCAGGAAGATCGTCTTGCCGAGATCCCGCAGCCCGGCGATGACGTCCCAGGCTGATTGCCGCGCCGCCGGGTCAAACCCAGTGGTCGGCTCGTCGAGGAAGATCAGCTCCGGGTCACCGATCAGGGCCAGGCCCACGTCCAGCCGCCTGCGCTGACCGCCCGACATCCGGGCGCAGCGAGCGTTCCTGCGATCGGCCAGGCCTACCAGCTCCAGCACCTCAGCGACCGGCCGCGGGTGCGGGTAGTACCCGGCGTACAGCGACAGGCACTCCTCGGCGGTGAGCTCGGCCTCCGGCTCGGATTCCTGCAAGACCACCCCGACGTGGGCTCGCCAGTCCCGGCCTGCCTTGGCGGGATCGGTACCCAGGACGGACACCTCCCCCGCGTCGCGGCGCCGGTATCCCTCCAGGATCTCCACCGTCGTGGTCTTGCCCGCGCCGTTCGGACCCAGGAACGCGAAGACTTCTCCTGCCCGGACTTCCAGGTCAATGCCCGCCACCGCGTCGACGCCGTCATAGGACTTGCGCAACCCGCGGACCTCGATCACCGGGGCATGGCAAACCCGCCTGCCACTCTCCGGCACCGGGGTCGCAGTTTCATCGCGGGTGGCTGTCGCGGGCTCTGCATGAGCGTTCACCGGACCAGGCCTCCTCTGGCCGCTTTCGCTCCCACCGTGCGCCGCGCTGCACGTCCTGTGCAGGACCGCAAGTCCCGCCATAAGGCCCGCCGCGGCCGGCACCTCAAGGTCTAAGGTCACCTTGCGGGCTACTGCCGGGCCCGGTTCTTGCGGTACCGGTGATGCCGCACCGTCCGGGCTGACTGGTGCCTTCGGACTGCCGAGGACGCGCAGGACGCCAGGCGGCAGCGCGCAACGGGCTGGCTTGGTCCCTACGGCTCGGGGTGCTGCCGGGCGTGCCGTTCAAAGGCCGCTACGCCCGCCGCCATCGGGTAGGGGCCGCGGATCCGCTGAAGCTCAGGCGAGGCCTGGCGGTAATCCAGGTCCGGGTCATCGCCGCACTCGCGGCAGACGATCTCGAACTCGTCCGTCCAGCCGCCTTCGGCCCGGCCTCCCACCAGGCGGGCCGGACGCCGCCTCAGCAGCACGTCCCAGTCCCTCCGGCGCTGATCCACAGTCATTACTTCTGCCCCCTCAGAGTTGCTTCGTCCCACGGTTCCCACCGTGGGCCGCGAGCTGGCCGCCAGCCAGGGCCGTTGGTCCCAACAATGAAGCGGCCCTTCGTACCAGCCCCGCAGGCACCAGGCGTGCGACCGGCGGGTGGAACCGCCGCGGAGAACGTACGTGACAGGGACAGGCAGATGACGTCCCCGGTCCTCTGGCCAGGACCGGGGACGTCTTGGTCGGTATCGGGCCCGAGGACGGCTGAGCGGGCAGCTACGGTGCGGCTTATGCGATCGCAGTCCGGCACCGGTGCGGGTAACCCGGGAAGACAGCAGCGGCCGTTACACGCAATCACGAAGCGGGGCTTGGCAGCGCCCCGCCCGCTAGTAACGACCAGCTGCCTGCATCGACATCGCGTGCTCGACCAGGGTCACGAGCGTGGCCTTGGTCGACTCGCGGTTACGTGCGTCGCAGGGGATGATCGGGACAGTCGACGGGATCGCGAGGGCTTCTCGCACGTCGTTGGAGCGGTGCGGGAACTGGCCGTGGAACCCGTTGATGCCGATCACGAACGGCAGGCCGCTCGCCTCGAAGTAATCGACCGCGGGGAACGAGTCGGCAAGCCGCCTGGTGTCGACGAGGACGACCGCGCCGATCGCGCCCTGGATCAGGTCGTCCCACATGAACCAGAACCGGTGCTGTCCGGGCGTGCCGAACATGTAGAGCACCAGGTCCTTCTCCAGGGTGATCCGGCCGAAGTCCATGGCGACCGTGGTGGTGTTCTTGTCGGGAACGTGCGACAGGTCGTCGACGTCCGTAGACGCGACGGTCATGACCGCCTCAGTGGTCAGCGGGGTAATTTCCGACACCGAGCCAACGAAGGTCGTCTTACCCACACCGAAGCCGCCGGCAACGACGATCTTCACCGACGTCATCGCCGAAGCGTCACCACCTCCGTGCGGGCGGGCGACGCTAGATCTTACGGAGTCCACTTAGCACCCTTTCGAGCAGGTTAAGGTCGGGGCGGCCCTCGGAGTCGTCACGCTGGTGAATGCGTACGAGGCCGTCCGCGCTCATATCCGCGACAAGGATCCGGGCAACGCCAAGCGGCATCCTGAGCACCGCCGAGATCTCGGCGACAGAACGCCAGTCGAGGCAGAACTGCAGGATGGCCTGGCACTCGGGCGCCAGCACGGACAGGTCGCGCGGCTCATAGACAGTCGCGCTTACCAAGGCCTCAAGCGCCAGCTTGTACCTTGGCTGTGTCCGGCCGCCGGTCACGGTGTACGGCCGGACTAGCCGTGTCGAGCCGCTCTCCTCCTCGGCAGGAAACTGCTGCGCGGGGGGATACGGCTGCCGCTGTGGTGGCGGCTCGTCCCATGGCCCGGTCCGTCCTGGACCCTGCCATGCGGGCGCGCCGCGGTCGTCACCGCCGCGGCCGAGCCCCGACACCACGTCCCCCAGAGATGGAGCCACTTACGCTCATCATCGCCTTCCGTCTCCCGGCAGCGCGCCTTGCATGACACCGCCACGCGCGGCGGGAGTGAGCACCCGGCCCGCGCGCTCGACAAGCAGGGTCATCTCGTAGGCGACGAGTCCCAGATCGCAGGTGGAGGCCGCGAGTACGGCGAGGCTGGCACCATTGCTTATTGCCATGATGACCAGCACACCGCGCTGCATCTCCACCACGGTCTGGACGACCGCACCACCTTCGAAGACCCGGGAAGCACCCTGGGTAAGGCTGGTCAGGCCCGAGGTGACCGCAGCGAGCTGATCCGCGCGCTCTTGCGGGAACCCCGCGGAGAACGCGAGCGGCAGTCCGTCCGAAGACACGACGACCGCATGGGCCACGTCCGGGACCCGCTCCACGAAGTTCGTGATCAGCCAGCTGAGGTCCTGGACCGGGCGTCCTGGCGTGCTCACGCGCGCTCCTCTCCTCGCCCGTGCATACAGGCTCCTCCTCTAGTTCCGGTGGCTTTATCCGTGGGTCTCATGCGTTCTATGGCTCCTCGATCTGGGGTGCGGCGGCACGTGCCTCGCGAACACCGCGCTGGAAGCTCGACATCCGGTTCCGGATCGTGTCCGCCGACCGGGCCGGCGGTGCGCTCTCCGTCTCCTCGCCGCCGCCAACCGAACCGGGCACGAGGTTAGCCCGGGGAACGCGCTTCGGCAGTCCGGCTGTCGTGGTTTCTCCCGCCTCTGGCGATGCCACAATACGCGCGGCGCGCCACCCCTCGTCCGCCGGCGAGTTCCAGGCCTGTCCCGCGGCCGGGGCCGCGCTCGAGGTCAGCGACTTGCCACTGCGGCGGAACCAGTCAGACTCCAGTGAGTCGAAGATCGGCAGCCGTTGATCGGTCGCGGGGGTGACCGTTGGAGGGATGGTCACCTGGCTGCCATCGGAACCACCGATCCCGCCGGCCGGGCCGGTCGACGGCACCGGGCTGGTACCCGCCGATCCGCCGTCGCCGCCGACCGCGGGCAGCCGGGTGGTGGCGAAATCGTCGTTGAGTGCGTCGCCGCCGAACACCGAGCCGCCCGCCGCGGGAGCGCCAGGCCCCAGCGGGTGGTTGCCTGGCGTACGGACCGGGAGCGGACCGCCGGGCGCGTCGATTGTGGAGTTGGGACCGTTGCCGGCGTTCGGCACGGCCGGAGCGGGCCGAGCGGTGCCGCCGCCGCCGAAGGCGCTGAAGCCGCTGTTGCCGTTGCCGCCAGGAGCGGCGTTGCCCCCAGGGGCACCGCCAAGCCTCGGTATCCGGGCCGCGGTCGCCGCTGCGCCGGTGAAGCCGCCGTTGCCCGCTGCCGCTGGCGCGCTGGGCAGGGTAACCGGGCCACCGCCGAACCCGCTCGGGGCGCTGCTTGGCGCGGTCGGGGCGGAAAGCGACGGCGCGGGGCCGTAATCGTCGGCCTCGAACTTACGCAGCCGGCCAAGCGCCTGCCCGCTCTCTGGCATCGCGACCGACTCGGGCAGCCAGATCAGCGCGGTGAGGCCGCCGGACTGCGCGTGCCGCAGCCGGACCCGGACCCCGTGCCTGGCGGCCAGACGGCCGACCACGAACAGGCCCATGCGGCGGGACACGGCGACGTCCACGACCGGGGGGTTGTCCAGGCGCCAGTTCGCGTGCGCCATCTCCTGCTCGGAGATGCCCACGCCGCCGTCGGTGATGTCGAGCAGTACGCCGCCGCTGGTCAGCGGCTGGCCGGTGACGTACACCTGGGTGTCCTCGGGGGAGAACGTGGTCGCGTTCTCCACGATCTCCGCGACGAGGTGCACGATGTCGTTGACCGCCTGGCCGATAACCTGGATGCCGGGCTGCACGTTGAGCACGACGCGCTCGTACTGCTCGATTTCCGAGATCGCGGCGCGCAGGACGTCGACGAGCGGTACCGGCTGGCTCCACCGCCTGCTCGCGGCCTCGTGGCCGGCGAGGACCAGAAGGTTTTCCGAGTTGCGGCGCATACGGGTCGCCAGGTGGTCGAGGCGGAACAGGCTGGACAGCCGGTCGGCGTCCTGCTCTGTCTGCTCAAGGCTGTCGATCAGGGACAGCTGGCGCTCGATGAGCGACTGGCTGCGGCGCGACAGGTTGACGAACATCGCGTTCAGGTTGCCGCGCAGCATGGCTTCGTCGGCCGCCAGCCGCACCGCTTCCCTGTGTACCTGGTCGAACGCTCTCGCCACTTCACCGATCTCGTCGGTGGAGTTGACACCGATCGGCTCGATCTCGGCGGTCGCGTCGCCGCCCTCGCTCTCGCTCAGCCGGCGGACCATTTCCGGCAGCTTGCTGCCGGCGACCTCAAGGGCGTCAGCACGCAGCTTGCGCAGCGGGCGGATCATGGACCGCGCCACGAAGGTCGTGATGAGCAGGACGAGGATCAGCAGGAGCAGCGTCGCGACCGAGACGAGAATCGCGTTGTGCAGCGAACTGGTGGTCAGCGAGTTGGCCTGCGCGGTGATGTCCGCGACGAGGCCGTTACTGACCATGCGCATCTGGCTGATCTGGTACGTCTGGGTGTTCAGCCAGCACGCCGCCGGGCCCAGGTGGTCGGCGACGCAGGTCTGCTGATCGCCGATCTGCAGCGCCTCGCCGGCGGTGGCGGTGGCAACGGCGAGCTTCTCCGCGCTCTTCGCCTCGTCGACCTGCGGGCCCGCGACGGTGTTGTTCAGCGTCTGCTGCTCGGTGACGGTCGCCGCCTGGTCGAAGGCGTTGGTATCCGCTTGCTGCTGCTCGGTCGCCTGGTTGAGGTCCTGGAGGGCACTCGGTGTCAGGCTCGGCGTCGGGCTGGCAAGCGCCTGGTAGAGGTACGCCCGCTGGAGAGAGGCGTCGTCTTCCATCCGAAGCAGCGCGTTGAGCACCGAGACATCGGACTGAAGCGTCGCGTTGCCGGTGCCGGCCGCGACGTCATTGCTGAACGTGATGAACGCCTGGATCACGCGGTCGTAGTTCGTGATCACCGATAGCGCGGGCGACTTGGTCGTCAGCGCTGCCTCGCGGATGTACTTCAGGTCAGAGATGTTGGCGAGCACGCCGTTGCTGAGGTCAAGAACCGTCTGCGCACGGTAGCCGCTGCCGTTGATGACGGCCTGGGCCTGCTCGGTGATCTCGTTGGTGACCTGGGTGGTCTTGGCCTGGTCGCTGAGCACTTGCGCCTTGAACGGCGCGGCCGCCGCGGCGCCCGTCTGCCCGCCCGCGGCCACGAAGCCCGCGGTGTCGTCACGCTCGTCGGCGAGCAGGCCGGCCCCGCTGACCACGAGCGAGTTCAGGTTCGCCAGGTCCTGGACGCGCTTGAACGACGAGTAGTTGTTCACCGAGCCGACGATCTGGATCACGCCGAGGATGAGGGCGGTGACCGTCGGGACGGTGATGATGGCGATGAGCCGCCAGCGCACGCGCCAGTTGCTTATCGAGAAGGGCGAGCCCTTCCGGGGGGCCGGGGCGACGGCTCCCGCTCCTGCGCGGGGCGAGGCAACGCCGCTCCTGCCCGCCCGCGACGCCGGGACAGGCAGGTTCGCCTGACCCGAAGGACCGCCATGGCTGGCAGCCCCAGGGCCGTGCTGGCCCTGGCCGACGGCCAGCGGACTGCCCTGCGGAAGGCTGTCGCCACCGCTGCGCGGTACGCCGGAAGGCGGCGTCTGCGGGCCGCCGTTTCCGTTGGTCATCGAACGTCTACGCACTGCGCTTTACACCTCGCAGCTTCAAGGGCCACCTGGACCAGCACAGGGCCACTCTTCCAGCTAGCGCTACAAAACGGGTAGGGACATATAATCATCAATCAGCAGCCCTCGACCCGGCATTCACCGGGAATCACCCCCAACTTTGGCGGTACCCACCCCGATACGCCGCGGCCAGGCTAGGTCAATATGACCCATAGGACTCATGGAAGGCTACCTCTCCCGGGCAACCCATGACATAAGAACCGCCAAGGTACGTCCCGCCGGAAGACTACTGCGCCGAAGGCCACCTGGCGGTATGGTAGCTGCCAACGGCTTACCGCCCTAGAGCGAGGAGATGGCGATCCTGACCTGCCCAAACTGCGGCATCGGGGTGCAGCCGGAGGACTTGATCTGCTTCCGGTGTGGCGCCAACCTGCCGCACGCCCCGTACCCAGACGACGACATCCCGTCGCCGACGGTGTCGCAGTACATCCGGCCGGGCGACAGCAGGCCGATCTGCCCGCACTGCGGCACGCCAGTGCAGGATCCCGCCGATGTCGTGTGTCTCAACTGCCGGCAGCCCCTGCCCGGGGCGCGACGGCGTCCGTCCCTGGTCGTGCTGCGGATCGCGTTCCCCACGGGGAACGTCGACGTTCCCGCCGGCACCTCTGTCATCCTCGGCAGGGACCCCGCACAGTCCCTGGTCGCCGCGGCCTTCGGCCAGTACGACAACGTGTCGCGGCGGCACGCCACCGTGATGGTGGATGACGGCGGGCGGGCCACGATCCGCGACGAGGGATCCACGAACGGAACTTTCGTCAACGGCGAGCGGGTTCGTCCGGGCGACGAGGTCCGACTCGTGGACGGCGACCAGATCCGGCTCGCCGCGGACGTGACCGGCGACGTCTCGCTCCCCCGGGGGGAGCCAGACCCGGCCAGCCTTAGCCGCAACGGCTTCGTCTGACGGCCCGTCCGATCCACTGCCCTCCCGTCGGGAGGGTCCTCGGGGGCGCGGGGACCCTCGGCGTTTAACACCCCGATACCATCGCCTTTCCCATCGGGCAGGTTCCCGGGGCACAGGAACGGATTAGCCAGCCATGTCGTCTCCGCCAGAGCCGCCGTACCCTCAGGGGCCCTATCCCTACGGAAACCCGGTCCCGCCAGCGGCGGTGCCCGGGCACGGCGGTCGTTCGCTCCCCGCGGCGCTGCCACCAGCGGGGGCGGGCACCGCGGAGACCGACGCGGCGACGCGGTGGACATCGGCGGAGAACGCGAGCAGCCCCGGCTGGTACCCACCGCCGGGCGGCTACCAGGGAACAACCGGAGGACCCGGCGGGTACGCGGGCGCGCCAGGCGGTGGTGCCGCTAACGGCCCGGATAGCGGCGACTTGTTCTCCAGGACAGAGCCCGGGCAGCCCGGCAGCACCGGGGCGCCAGTTGCGGGCGTGCCGGGCGGTTATCCGGGGGGCGGGATCCGCTACGCGGGTCAGCAGCCCGGTTACTGGGCACAGCAGCCGGGCTATGCGGGGCCGCAGCCGGGCTATCCGGGACAGCAGGGGGGTTATCCCGGACAGCAGCCGGGTTACCCCGGACAGCAGTCGGCTTACCCGGGAGTGCAGCCTGCCGGACTTGCCGGGGCGGCGGGATTCGGTCCGTCGGGCGGTACGGCAGGCCCGGCACAGTCAGTGCCAGGCGGCTATGCGGGGCAGCGCCCTTCCGCCGGGTATCCCGGCCAGCAGCCGGCCGGCTTCGCCGGAGCCGGCGCGCCGGGTCCTGGCGTCTCTGGGGGACCTGCCCTCGGCCCGGGTTACGGCGTCTCCGGGCCTGTCGCCGGTCCCGGCGGCTACGCCCCCGCGCGGCCCGCCCTCCCGGCTCTCCCGCCCGGCCTGCCGTCTGCTCAGGCCAGCCTCCCGAGTTCACAGTCCGGCTTCCTGACTGGCCAGCCTCGCGCCCTGTCTCCGCTGGCTGGCTCCACCGCGCAGCCAGGGTGGCCCGCGCAGCCAGGGTGGCCCGCGCAGCCAGGGTTGCCCGCCAGGGCTGGCTATCCGGCGCAGCCGGGCCTTGGCTCGCCACCGGGATTCGCGTCGGAGCCGGGCCCTGTTCCGCAGGGCGGGTACGGCGCCGACGGGTACGGCGGGTACCCGGCCGATGGCGGCGGTTATCCCGGCCACCGCGGCCAGCTCGGTACTGGCGGCTACCCCGGCAGCACTGGCTACCCCAGCAACGCCGGCTACCCCGGCAGCACTGGCTACCCCAGCAACGCCGGGTACCCCGGCAGCACCGGCTACCCCGGCAACGCCGGGTACCCCGGCAGCACCGGCAGCACCGGCAACCCAGGAACCGGCAACCCGCCCAGCGGGGGCTACGACTCGCGGGGTGGCTACGCGCAACCGCAGCAACGGGATATCGGCCCCGGCGATGGTCCAGGCGGGCTCGGTCATGATCCGCGCAGCGGGATCGCCCGGCACGGGTCCGGACCCCAGGGCGGGGCTGGTCCACGGGGCGGCGTCGGGCGTCGCCGGGACCGGCTTGCCCTGCCGCCTGCACCGCCCGCCCAGGACCCGTTCGCTGGCCCCGGGCAGTTCGCGGAACCGTTTGCCGGGCCCGGGCAGCCGGGGGGAACCGCGCCGTCGCAACCCGCCGGTATCTCCGGCACACCGCCCCGCGACCAGTTCCCGCCGGAGCGGCAGCTCGCTTACCCAGACGTCAGCCAGTTCCGAGGGACAGCCCAAGACCCCGCGGCCTCTCCTGTTTCTGGGACAGCTCAGTTCCCAAACGGATCCCAGCCTGCCGACCGGTCCTGGTTCCAGGACGGACCGCGGTTCCCGGAGGGATCCCTGTCCTCCAACAGACCTCAGTTCCCCGGCGAGGCAGGCTCCGGCGACGGAGGCGGTTCGTGGCAGCAAGGCCCAGATCAGCGCTTCGGTTCGGCCGGACCAGGCGCGCCGGAGTCTTCGAGCGGCCCGGTTGGCGGCGGCGGCCCTGGCCGGCACAGCCGGGCCAGCGGCGCGTTCGGCCGGCCGGGGACGCTGAGCCCGGCAGCGGACGTCAGTGTCACGCGAGCCGAGCGTGCCCTCAGGCTCGACGACGGTGCCGCCCCAGCCCGGT
>Ga0335072_10011361_pt1 | contig 12754 bp, 17 predicted proteins | sample Lox_Sample_21_FD_206725 | JGI IMG/M metagenome (GOLD analysis project Ga0335072, IMG submission 206725) | Soil microbial communities from Loxahatchee National Wildlife Refuge, Florida, United States - Lox_Sample_2.1 | ecosystem: Environmental > Terrestrial > Soil > Wetlands | place: USA...
TATGTCCCGACGGCCAAGTATCGCCCTCCGGAATGGGGACCTCAATAGCTTCCTCACTCTGATTATGTCATCAACACATGAATCTACACGAGACAGCCCAAAATCCCAAAACAATAATTTCTTAAAACCAAAAAAATAAAAATATAACTGAGAAAATTAAACACACATACCTGATAATGAAAAAACCAGTCATGAACCTGAAACTGAATCCACGCCGCCGCCAAAAGATTCACAATCGTCGCCGGCTTGAAACCCCCATCAGCCCTGTTCATCAGCCTATCACTCACAACCCTCGGATTAGGAGTCAACAACTCCTCCTCACTCGGCGCCTTCGTATACTTCCTCGGGACATTCCTCCCAAATCTCATCCCCGCACAGCCCATCAACGGCTCCTGCAAATCATTAAACCTCCCCTGGGGATTCCTCGCACTAACCCACTCATGGCTGGGCGGCATCGGGACCGTCTCGGGGGTGCCCTGCGCGGCGACGGAAGGGTAGACATCGTAGAGGTTTTTAGAACGCAGCTCGATGCGGAAGGCGAGCAGGTTGAAGATGCCGATGTAGCGGGGGAGTTTGTCCCAGGTGATGAATTTGTTGATGCCTTTGAACACGCGGACAATGGTGCGGTCGACGAGGGTCGGGTGGTAGGCGAGGCCGTCGTAGGGACATGTTTCAGCAGTTCCATTTGGGGCGGAGTCGGCGGTGGGCGTTACAGGGGTTATGGGGGTTGAGGGTGTTGCGTCTGTGGCGTTTGTGCTTTTGGAGTCGCGTTTGCCCTTCATGGTTGGCTCTGAGTCACGTGGCAGGATTAGTAATGGCGGTGTGGAAGGGACCTCTTTTTTTTTTCCCCCTTCTCTCCAAGTTTTTTTTTGGCGAGGAAAATTATCGAAGGGGAATTGGGAAGTTTTTCTAATATGGGAAATGAGCACATGCTGTCAGACCACCCATTTTTTTTGCTTATCTTAGAGCCGTAATCCTGTTAATTTCGCGTGGTTAAAGGGCTAGCTGATGATGAAGTAACGGTGCAGCGATCGCTGTCAAATCCATGCTATGCATGCTGTCGTGGCTCTCGGGCTTTTCTGTTTCTCTCTAGGAAATAATCCATGCAGCTAATTTCCAGGCTAACCATCGCGTCGGTAGCGACGTGGACCCTTGTTCATGGCGTTTCAATAGGATCTAGATATATCAGCCTCTCACTTCGCTTCTGATAAAATTTTACCCTGCCGTTATGCCATTGCTTGATCATATGTTTTCTGTCAATTGACCTGGACTATGCTATTTTGCTATCGCTCAATATCTCAACGTGTTAACTGAATCTCGGTGATGACAGCCGAATACGTAATAATGTCGGGCTTTAGTGAATATTTGTTTTGCCAATGCAGCAGTGTTGCTTGTGCAGCGGTGTGCCACGTCACTTGAACTCGCTTCAACACGTGCATGGTTCGATATGCTGGGGCGTCCCAGTAGCGTCAATCCTTCGCCGCCGAACAGGGCTAACCCTTCAACCGTCAAATGAGATCTTTGGGCCTTCGAGAACAATTCTTTTAATTCAGGCTTCGATTCGGTAAGTAGGCGGCAACAGCTACGCCACATTGCTGCTCGGCGCTAAGGACAATCGCAGAAGACAATCCTGCTAGGTAGCAGTCCTTTCGTGGCCCAATCGGTAAGTACGGCAGGTAATTAGCCAAAAGCCAGGGCTTCGACGGCGTCACGCTGTAGACCAAAATATCTTCTGGCTCCTCCATTCAATTGATATCTATAAGATTGTTTAGAGTTCGTAGATAATTAAGAGAGGCAGTATCTGCCGTCCCTGCTAGCTATCAGGGCCGTGCGAGCACGGATCTTCAAACATTTGGGACGGCCTACGGCAGCTTTTAATCCCATATGCAACTTTTCGTCTAACGGAAACGGCTTGCCATTCTCGCCGTTCTGCCTCTCGACTCAGGCCCCACATATTCTCTTCCATACTCCGCAGGTCCGCATACAGCGCTGCGAAATGCAGCATTGTTTGGCTTGAATTGTTGACTTTGTCGAGTTTCGTGTCAGGGCATCGCTGTAGGAGGTCGAAGTGTTTGTCACGGGTGTGAACGCTTGCACCGGCTATGAGAAGCAGTTCTACGAAGCGGAGTGAGCCGGCTTGGATAGCTGCATGTAGTGCGGTGCGGACTTCGTAGTCCTGCAATTTGATTTTCGTGTCAGCTTGAAGAAGTATTTTCACGGCCAAGTCGTCACCTCTAAGTGCTGCCCAGAATTGCGGACTTTGGCTTGGCATATGTAAATTGTTTTATCTCCAGTCGGTGGACTGGTTCTTCTAACGCCCTGGAGAGCTCGACTGACTGTATGCCGACGACAACGCGATGGACGTATGAGAAGTCCCACAGTTCGGAATGACTGCTAGAAACGCCAGAAAATGTAGATTCATAAGCCTTCGCCAACTCGATTTGATTCCGTGAGTATAGATATATGATGACACGATTCTCGCTAGATCCAGACTGCTGTCATCCTCGAAATAGGGATCAACTTCAAGATTGAGTAGAAATTTACATGTTCCAATGTGTCCAAGCTCGAGTAGGAAGTACAGCACGGAATGGCCGCCTAGAGATAAGTTATTCGGTGAGGCCCTTCGTCTCTTGAACATCTCGATGATACCAGGTATGTTTCCATCACGGGCATACTTTAAAATGCTGTCTTTACCGCCATGATTAATCCTGTTTCGGCCTTTGACCCCAAATCTTGGCTCAATCGATTGTCTTAAATAGAAACCGGCCTAGGAATGTATATGTGGTAGCCTAATGCCGCATCTAAAGTCAAAACAGCCCCTATCCATAATCCCATGCTCTAGGCAGTCCTAGCACGTCCAGGTTAGTGCCCACCGAAGTTACCATACTGCACTAAGGACCACAGTCAGGACCACTGCCGCCTTATTTAGGCCGCATCATCACACCTACCCCGATGGACAGGGCGAACGGTCGCAAGAAGATAAGTGCTGTATAAGTGAGTTAGGGTGAGCGAAGCCAGCATAAAAAGGACGGATTGCTTACTGTAGCCTCGATTCTCCTAGCCTTGACTATGGTACCGGTCATCTCTTCGATGGACTGAGTCTCACCTTGTTCAACAGACTCATGGTGGTCAACTCGCACCAAGCCCTCAGGCTCTAAATTGTTAGTCGCTGCCATAATTAAATAAACCGTGCGATGTGGCAGATTTATTGGACCCTTTGGATTGTTGAGAGAGTAGGATGTGATATGATGTGATGTGATGTGACTTGAGGAGGCGAAATGAATTAATGGTTTCCGTCGACGTTATATAATGGCTAGTTGTGCGCGATGTAACTCGGGGCTTCATAGAGGGTATTTGGAATTGCCCTGCGAGGTTTTTTTTGGATTTGTCAGAGAAGAATAGGAACTGTGGATGTCAAAGCGGAAGAGACTATTGCAGAGCCTACTTACTAAACAAGATTGGCAGCGACTTAGTGGTGCTGTAATCGAGCATCCTTTGTAGTGTGTAATACGAGTAAACCTTCACTACGGGTCTGAAACCTTATATCGCAGACCCACTTCCTCATATTAGGTCTTGGGCTCTTCCCTATTCCGCATACGGTAATACTTGGCAGCACCCTTCAGAGTCATTCGCCATATGGTATTCTGCTCCCACCTTTGTCCAATTCAACTGGAATACACGAACTAGGGTGGCACGCTTTTGGTTGTAATATTGATATTGTCTCGTCTTGACAAAGTAATATTCCCGCTTCGCGTAAGTCAGCCAACGCTGCCATCATATCGGCCTGGATATTACCGTAACCATGCCTGCGCTCGCTCATCTGGAGTTTTTGCGTCAGTGGATATTACTGAGCGGTGTGGATTCATATGTTAGTACGATGAATGCGGGTGCAGGTGGTGCGGATGTGGATGCAGTGGATGCTTGCAGGTGCGGGCACTGGCGTGGTTCGAGAGTAGGGATGCGTATGAACATGCATGTCCTAACTGGCGTGGTTCTCTTGATCTGTCTGCGGTGTTCTAAGATATTCATAGATGAATCTAGTATTAGCCTTGCTTCAAGGCTTTTACCCCACAAGTCATAAGCAACATCGCGGATTTCATTCCGCTTTCCTATGAGGGTTCGGGAATTCCGCCTTTGAAATTTAGATTGTAGCTGACCCCATATTTCTATAAATGAAAAGCAACACGTGATATAGCATGTCTTTTAGTGATTAAGCTTTTTAAATTATTTTAAATAGGATACATAAATCCTAGCAATCACGAGTATTTCTAGGGTAAATAACATATATACCCTTAATTTAGAGTAATTTTGCATATAGTCACTATTTATTTTCTTTAATTTTATGATTTAATAGCATTTAGTATACAAAAAATTTATTACCTTAAAGTATAGCTTTCATCTATCTTATTATGCTTCTTGTTAAACTATTCTTGTATACACCCAGTCGCGTGTCAGGTAGAACACATGCTTCCAAATCACAATATACAACAACATACGAATTCGTTATAATTCCATTCTTCCTGGCAATTTCTTAAATAATCAGACTTGTTGGCTGGTTCTAGCTATTGCAAATACAAAGGAGGCAGCGGCAGTGTGTAGTACTCTTCATGAAAGGCATTGCTAAGCAATGAAGTAGGAGAGAATACCCTTATTGGCTAGGTGGCTCAGCGTTTCAGGCATCGATGTCATTCGCTGGTATTATATTTTCTCCCAATTTATTTACAGTACAGTAGGATTATAGGGAAACTACCTACCGTAATACTGAAGTATTCGGCACTGGTAAGTTGTAACCGATTATTAAAGCAGTGTGTTTATGTTATAATAGACACACCTCGTACAGGCCTGACATGCAGATTCCAAACACTCTAACCAGACATGAAATAGCGCCTTCGATTCTTCAACGAAGCGATATCTTTGCTTCTGTTGATATAAGAAGATTCTCTTTCCCATCGCCGCAGCATCTTTGTAATATCATCACAGACTCTCCTTCGAACTAGATCGAATTCCAGTTAAACGCAGTACAACCTGTGTCTACAAATCTAGCTAACACTATCGCTAGCAACAGCAGCCAAGATGTCAGCACAATTAATGGACGCAGTTACGAGCCGCCGTACAATATACGCCTTGGGAAAAGAATCTACGATTCTAGACGCTAGGATCTAGGAGATTATCAAGGATGCGATTCTTCACGTACCCAGCCCATTCAATGCACAAAGTTTGAGGATTATCCTGCCAGTAAAGGAGGAGCATGGCAAGTTGTGGGATATTGCTCTGGGTCTGTTCAAGGGGATTATGCCGGCCGAGAGGTTCCGTGCTATGGAGGCGAGGTTGAATGGGTTCAAGGAGGCTTACGGAACTGTGTGTTTTCTTTCCTCTTTTACAAGATTTCTTTTACTCTATTCTTCAGTTGCGGTGGCTATCATCCACACAATCACCCCCGGGTGGGGAGGTACCTCTGCAGGAAGAGAGAAAGGAGAGAAAAACGATCAAAAAATAAAAACAAACACTAAATAGATAAGTAACTGATCCTATAGCCCGGGTCCTCTTCTTCACCTCCTGCAACGCAGTCTCCGCCATGAAAGAAAAGTTCCCCCTTCACGCTGAGAAGTTTCCTGGCTGGGTCGTCCAATCCGACTGCATGCACTAGTTCGCCATTTGGACGGCCTTAGCGCAAACCCGCAGCATTTCAATCTATTGATTGACGTCACGGTCGCCGCTACTTGGGACGTTTCCGCTGACTGGGAGTTGAGTGCTCAATTGGTCTTTGGGGCTCTTGCAGCGTTAGCTAAGAAGAAGATATTCTAGCCCGTTGAGGAGAGATTTAAGGTTTTTGGTACTTAGGAGGGTAAGGGATTCGAATTATTTGTTCCTCTATGCGAGATAGGGCGCTCGAGCTATTAATAGATGTTTATCCCTTATAAACTGTAGGGTATGGTTGCGGATGCGCTATGATTCTCTGTGACAGTTCACATCTCCCTCGCTCCCTCTCATCTCTCCTTATGATCTAAAAGAATTCCCCCTTTGAATTACATTTATGCCACTTCTGCTATTCATCTTTTCGCCCTGTTATACGATATTGCAGATGCCACTTATCAGCTTGTTTTGGAGGGAACTAATTTCTGAGATGTAGAGATACGGTAATATCTGATTATCCTCTAGCTTCCTTATGGGTTAAAACCTAATGATTATCTAGACATATCCACTATTCACTGGACGGGACGACTTTCCTAGGAACTATTCCAGAGTCACAGACTAGAAACCTAACATGCATATAGACTTTTAAAGAAGCCACATGCCAACCTTCGGCGGCGAGGCGAAATCTCGGTGTCAAGTATTAACGCACTAAGAGGAAGACGTTTAAGGCGGGCGACTTGGCAACTTGGAGTATGGTGCAAAAATAAACCATATTGCAGATATTTATCATGTGTCGTTCTAAAAATACAGTTTAGTGAAGAGTTCGATTCTGATGATACTATACCACAGAATCCCTGTATACGCAATTTATAGCTACTCTGTGGCAACATCACTCTCCCCCGAGGACTTTATGTCCTCACCGCTACCATTTCTAGCTCCACTAAGCGTGATCTTAGTGATTTTCATGATTTCTTTGCTTCTAGTGTAGTATAAAACAGCCTCCTAGCTTTCATTCTCCCATCTTTACCATAAAACCACGTCTTTTTGGTCAAATCCTGCACCCTCTGGCCTTCAATGTTCGACAGGATGTTTCCATGATATGGATACACCTTATAGCTCTATCTCTCTTATCCTCACTCCCACCCTCGAGGGCCTGGTTAAATGGCTATGCCCGCTGACAGGATGGACCGGAGTGTTTTCGCTTACGACCACGTCCACTTTGGCGCAATGTTTTTCCGAATTGGCAATTCTAATGGGACGCAAGCGCAAACGACTCCCAAATTCATTTCAGCATAGCTCCAGATAGAGAAATATGTTGAAACTAGGGTGTGCAAGGCTTTGAGTATATATACTGCACAAATATGCTCAAGGATAAGACTATAATTAGGGCGATTTTCTGCCTCTGGGGCATCTTTAGTTTGGCTATGCATGGAACAACAGGGGCGATGAGCCATGCGTCGATATTTAGATGTACTATAGCCGACGCATAGTACAGGGGAAGAATTGGATCGCATACGCGTATGTTCCCAATGATAAGTGGAATAGAGACGCAAACCACAATGGCAATAGTGGCCCAATTGAGGAGTCTATATTAGAGTAGAGGCATGATGTGAAGGTAGAAGCATAGAATGGATAATTTGGTGAAGGGGAGGTCAACTTGGTAGCAGATAAATGCACCATATAATTCACGGTAAGGCTGGATGGCTACGTCTTGTCCGTACAGGGTTGCGACGCCAGCGATGGTTTTTGCTATAACAGAGACGAGCTGCTTGAGATGTCAGTAGTAGATCTGTATAATATATTCCTTGCAAAGAGAGTATGCTTCATACGCAATGCGAAAGCAATGATAATATCATCCCATCCTCAACTCATTAGAATGCGTAGTTTTGCATAAGCTCGTCCAAGGACAAATATACTGGCAATAATCAAGGGAGTGATCATTCCCGCAATTGCAGGCCGAATCTGGGATTGAAGCCCCTACATATGTTAGCGGCTTGTTACGTTAGATTTGTATATAGATTATGTACTGATGTCCCAGAGTCTCTAGATGGCAGATACATCATAGCTAAGGATGATAAGTGGTACAGGAGGTATTTTGAGTTCCGATTTATATTACCAGCATTGAAGAGCTGACCCAAGTACAATGTCCTACTGTCACATGACAATACATCATAGAAGTATCAGGAATCACTCCGTAATTTCCGAACCCCAATTCCCACCCCTATATAGTACCCTACTCCTAGATAGCTATTCTACAGACCGAATTCAATTGAATTGCTCCCAAAATTGGTCCCACTCTCCCATGCGACATCTACGCACTAATCGACCCTCAACGACCTAATATCTCTAGTTACACTTTGGGCTTATTGTAAATTGGCACTCAAAAAATAGGTTTTTGGTAGAAGCAGATAACGCATTTAGCACATTGTTTGACCACTTCTTGAACCTTGTGGCGACCTGAGTCATTGCGTCCCTGAATCAGGCGGGTGAGTGTCAGATGACTTGGATGTCAGTGGTTTCGGTGGGGTGACAGGCGGTGCGATAAATGATTCGGGCCGAGCCTATCGGCGACTACCGCGACTCCACTAGCCTAGTTTTCGATTCTGGCGTGATGTTATGTAAACTCTCTCCAAATCAGCCCATGTTTCTGCTCGAGCTGAAGTTACGTCTAGGGAAGTGGCGTGATGCTCGCGTTATGGGGTCATAGCATTCGTATTGCTGTCGGCAGCATTAAGATTAAATGGTATTAAATGGGGAGACCTGCCGCGTCTTTTCCATCTAAACGTTCTTGATCGTAACCATTTCATTCTAACAGAAGCACACCCAAACCTTCCAAAATGTCAGCAACGTCACCACTGCCGACAGCCCCTATTGTAGTCGATGCATCATCTTTCTCGAAATCATTCCAAGTAATCTACCAAATCATCACAGCGATCAAGACCGGAAACGTCCCCGACGATGCCAAAATCGAATTTGTGGTGAAAGATCATCCTGAGATTATAGAAGATATCAAATGCTGGTGTAGCGCCAGGGGCCATGGATTCTATGATATAGACACGAAAAGAGATTCAGGAAAGGATTGTATCGTGGTGGCGCCGGGAACGAAACGATATGGGCTGGTAAAACACACAAGGATGGGAGAAGATGAATGGAAAGCGAGAAGTAGAGGACATGAGACGAGCATGACGGCGATAATATCGACTGAGGATTTGGAGGAAGTGTTATTCCCTCTTGAGAAAGCACTGGCAGCAGCAGTCCTAGGCATGGACGTAAATGTTGTCTTCGAGGGTGCTGGAGTAAGATTTATGAAACGGGGCTATCAACCCGAAGAGGCAATCAAAATCTTAGAGGAATTGGGGGCAAAGTTCTGGATTTGCGGGCTGTCTATGAGAAGCTACAAAGTAGAGCCTGAAGAGGTGGGTGCAAAAAAGTGGACAGCTGCAGGGCCGGTGACATGGGTAGAGCTGCTAGCGACCACAAATGTGCATGTTTTCTCCTAGGCACAGCATAGCTTTTAGTGCTATTATTTATCACGAGAGTTTATCACTTTAGGCAGCTGTAATGTATAATTCATGGGAAGATAATGCAAACGCTTGTTGTACGGGGGAAAGTTATATGAAATTGTCAGTCGCTATATCGTGACATACAAAAACGCAACCGAAGAGAAAGCACTAACAGCTTAGGCACAATTCAAACTTTCTCGAGTTAAGGTGTAGGGTTACTATATATAGAAAATGATCTGATCATTCCCGCTACTATCCAATCATGGGCTGATGTATTTACTTTGTGCTTACCTGAGTCTGCTCCTTGCTACAGAAGCCTGATGTGTGTTAGGATTCTTTTCAACTTAGCTTCGGGCTGCTCCGGTAAGTAGCATGTCATGCTATACTTTCTAGGACTCAAGAAGCAGATATCGATTAATTACATTCCTATCTATACTAAATTTACTTATTTAATACTCTAAGATTCCCGCTATGTTGCTGTAGTCTTTAGCTTTATTAAGTTTCTTATCTTGTGTACCCTTTTTCCGGCCTCTGGTGAGCGCAATCTAGTCCCTCAATAAGCATAAATAAACCGGTATCATTCTCGAGTTAAGAACTCATTCATGTTGACCCCATAACATGAAGAATACTCAGGAATCTAAAAGGAAAACCTCTTTTATATTACCTTCGCCCATCTCAACCCCATATGGACGGAGTACTCTGGCATTTTCCGCCATGACCGACATACCTACACTCCGCTACGTGGCCACAAAAGGCGCAGTGCTGCTCTAAGAGAGCAGCATTTATTCTACTATATAAGGAACATACTACAGTGCGACTCTGCATCTGACTATTACTCACATGATCCTAGATATCGACCGCGACATTTACTGACTTTTACCTACAGCATGGCTTGGTCCGCCAACACAAGCAGTGAAAGAGCATCCTCCGCCTGAACTTTGAATGGTAGTTCGACTTTACTCCACATTATCATCAAAAGAAGCTAGGGAACCCTAAACCTAAGGACTTCAAAGATCTTAATAAACTAACGGCAAATGACTGCACTACCCCCCAACTAGATTGAAATACCCAAACTACCCCCCATATTTTTGACAAATACCTAGACTACCCCCCGAAGTTTCATAATACCTAAAGTACCCCCCGTATGCCTAATGTACCCTCCAATATTTTTCGAAATGCCTAGACTACCCCTTATATTTTTGAAGCTATTCCCAGTCCTACCGCTTGCATAAACACTTGCATTAGTGTCCAAACCCTGCATATCCGTGCCCTACACCCACCCACAACTTATTTCTCTTCCCACACACTTTTTTAGGACTATTAGCTATAGATTTAAAGCTATTCGTACTTTCCCAACATGGTTCAGAAAGGTGACACTTTTTCCTTAATGGAAGTTGCCCGCGATGCAGTCCAAAGGCACGTTCTCAACGACGGCGAATCATATAAGACCATCAAGTCTGATCAAAAACGCTATATTCTTGCTTGCAAGGACGATAAGTGTGGATTTCGTATTCGAGTGTCCAATAGAAGAAAATCTGGGCCTGCTATCACTGTTCTTAAGGCTCATACTTGCCGTCCTTCTACTCACTATAAAAATAAGAGAGCACACTCTATCAAATACCTTATTAAGCATCATCGAGCCTCAATTATCAACAATCCCCGCATTACTGCTGCCCAAATTCTATCCAACAAGCGTTTGAATTACTACAACGACATTAGCTATAAGCAAGCTTATCGTACAATTCAAGCTGTTTTGCTTAAAATGTATAGTAATAAAGCTGCATCTTTTACCAAATTCCCTGCGTATTAAGAGCGATTCATAGCTGCTAATCCAGAGAACTATTGCAAGCTAGTAACAAATAAAGAAACTAGTAATTTTATAGGTATATTCTTTGCCCCAGCAGGCTTACGACATACTCATAAAAGCATGATTGAGATGATTGGATTCGATAGTACTCATACAGCTTCCCAGTTCAAAATGAACCTTCTAATCGCTAGTGGTGTTAATGCTAATAGTAGAACACTGCTATTAGCATAGGCATTAGTGCCTATTAAGAATGGAATATAGTGGAGGTGGTTCTTAAAGCATTTGAAGAAGGCATTTAAGCTTACAAGCATTCCAACGTTTGTTTTTATGTCTAATCGAGAGAAAGGCATACCTAGTGCACAAGAAGAGATTTTTCTTAAAGCTTCTCCAAGCTATTGTTGCTAGCATATTGCTAATAATGTTTAACAGCAATATAAGGCCAAATGTAGACCTCTTTTCTGGAAATGTGCACGAGCAAGGACAAAGGAAGAGTTTGATATTGCTCTTTAAGCGTTGCAAGATAAGAGTATTAATGCTTAGGATTATGTTAAAGCTATTCCTTATAAAACTTGGACTCGGTATACTATTTTCCCTTAACTTCTTATATAATTAATAAAGCTAATACTATATAAACATGCTTTTCCAACCCCTCGTTGCAGAATTGATACAAACAACATTATTAAGTCAATTAATAGTGTGTGGGGTAATATTCGCCAGCTTCTACCACTTCAAATGATTAATGCAATATATACCTACCTCATAAAGTTGGTTTACAAACGGTCCCAGGAAAAACAGCGTAGCACGCACTTTGCAGACGTCCCACTTGCTCGATTCAATGACAGGTTGAAGCTATCACAAAGATATCAAGTTTTTAGGTCTCAGAACGGTATATATCAAGTGCAAATCCCAGATTTTGGTCGGAAACACGTTGTCAACCTTATTGAACACGATTGTGATTGTAGGAACTTCTACGAATATCAATCAGCATGTACGCATGCAATTGCAGCATGTAAATATGCAGCAGAAGACCCTTTCAACCACATAGATTGGAAGTTTAGTGTTAAGGCATTACAAAAGACATATAGCCACTCTCTAGTACCTATTAGCATTAAAAGCCTATCCTCCAAAAAAGGCGTTCAACCTCTAAAAGTTAAAAGGCAGCGGGGACGGCCAAAGACCAAGAGAATTCGAAAAGGGGATTGGAAGCAGAAGCCTATTTGCTGCAGTCTTTGTGGCGTTGTTGGAGATCACAATAAACGTCGATGTACAAATGCACCATTAGCAAATGGACGGCAACAGAGAGCTTGAGACCAAGAAATAGATATATCGTCTTCTAAGTCTTCTGATTTGTTGGAAGACTTAGAAGCTTCAAACGACCGACAATTCAGGCAGGAGATGGACGACTACGACAGAGTTATAGCTAAAGCTCATGAAATTGCTAAAAAGGATCGTCAACGCCAAGAATTAGAAAGCGACAGTGAGCATTCAGAGCTAGCTAGTAGCGCATGCAATAAAATGGAAGGCATTGAAATAGGCAGTGGCACTGTAATTGGCACTACAATTGCAGTAGAGGATCAGGAAATGGGTGGTACGCTTACAGACGGCCAAATCGGCCAAGGAATGGGTAGGACGGAGACTAGTGGCAACAGCGAGGCTCAGGTGCCTGTATTTAGTCCTAGGAAAACCAGATCGGGTCGGGTTAGAAAGTGGGAATAGCTTCAAAAATATTGGGGGGTACATCAGGTATTTTGAAACTTCGGGGGGTAGTCTAGGTATTTTTCAAAAATATGGGGGGTAGTTTGGGTATTTT
>Ga0335072_10011362_pt1 | contig 12753 bp, 11 predicted proteins | sample Lox_Sample_21_FD_206725 | JGI IMG/M metagenome (GOLD analysis project Ga0335072, IMG submission 206725) | Soil microbial communities from Loxahatchee National Wildlife Refuge, Florida, United States - Lox_Sample_2.1 | ecosystem: Environmental > Terrestrial > Soil > Wetlands | place: USA...
TAGCAGGTCAATGCGAACGAAGTCGCTCACCTGCAAGATGAAGCCCCGCACTTTCTGATGGAGGGTGGCAAGTGCCTTAGACAGTTCCGTGTTGAGCAGAGCGACTTGCTTGCGTGAACAAAGAGCGGCCCGTATTTCGTGCAGGGCTTTGCGCGGATTCTTCGGAAAATCGGCTACCGATTTCAAAAGCGCCTGCTTGTGCCAGAAGCCTTCGAAGAGGATGACGTAATAAACTCGGAGTGAGTACAAACTGTCGGCTTTTTGCTCGAAGTAGCGGAGTCGGTTCTTAATGGCCGCGTTAACAACTGGGTTCGCGTACTGCTTGTGCGGGATCGTCTCGTGATTCCGTTTGAAGAGATATTGGTAGACGCGAAAGTTACTGTCGAAGAGCCGGAACGTGGATTCGAGACGCTTCGTCAGCGTGTCGAGCGCGTTTCCGTCGAGGCATTCGTAATCCACGCCGTGGACCTCAAGGATCACGCCCACATCGCCTGATTTGGTGAGAAAGGCGTGCGAGTCAATGAAGCCGAAGAGATTGATCTGCTCATTGAGAGCCCCGGTTTCGGTGTACGGCTTCAGAATTCGTCGGAGGTTAAGCATTCGAGACCCTGCGAATCGTGATTGGGCTGAACTTTGCCGGGTCGTACTGCGCTTTGAATTTGGCCGCTGATAACAGGAACCGAAGAATCTGCGGGTCGGTGTTCGTAGCCCAGCGAGCGAAAATATACAGAAGCGCAAAGATCAAAATGCCGCCGAGCAAGCTCGAAAGCATGTTGAACGTGGCCGCGCCCATGCACATGGCGAAGAAGAAGAGCTTTCGTTCCACTCCCATGATCGTGAGCGGACGATGAAGGGCGCGATAGACCGTGTTAATTCTTCTTGTGTTCGCCATGTGCTTGCTGCTGGAACGAATTTGGTTTAGGCACCGGGAAAGAGCCACGCGAGGAAGTTGACGGCGGCGATGGCCATGCCGACGCCGAAGAGCACGCCGGCAAGGATTCGCTTCGATCCGCCCTCACCGAAAGCGAAGGTCAAGCCCGCGACCACAATGGAAACGAGCGAAAGACCGCGAGCGATGGTGGTTGTGAACGCCTGCATCAAAACGTTGACCGCATTCTCCCACGGTGAGCCGCCTGCCGCTTGAGCAAACGCTGCCGAGGCGAGAATCAGCGAGCAAGAGCACGTGATGAGTGCGGGCCGCAGCCAGCGGGAGACAAGTTTGTTTTGGAAGAGTTTCTTCATTGCGGGCAAGTTCCTTTCGGATGACGCGAGCCGGGCCCGCATCGGGATTCGAAGGCGAGCTCTCGCCGGACTGCGTGGGGCGGGACGTGTGGCGTGGGGGGACTGAAGCTTGGTTTGCAGCGAGCGGCTGCTGGGCTGCTCCCAACATCACACGAGTCGCCGAATCGCCTTTGGCGGAGTTGCGAATGGCAGCAAGTTGGGATGAGTGGTGGAGAACTGCTGCGTTTTCGTTTTGCTCCGTGGGGGCGAGGACTCCGGCGAGAGTTGCCTTCTACTCTTACTAATGGGCATAAACCCGGCAAAATCTTTCAAAGAAAAATCTTTCATGCTTGCACCACTTTCTCTTGTCGGAGCCGCAACACCTTTGCGCTGTCGTGGGGGTTTGAGTCGCCGTTCTTAGCACTGAGAGCGAGTGCCGCATGTTCAAGGCGTTGCATGATTCTGTGGACGCGAAGATGAACTGCTTGCTCCGAGAGCACACTGTGACGGTTTTGAATCTCCTTTCCGCTAAAGCCATCCACCTTGAACTTGATCAAGAGGTGCCGCTCGAACGGGGAGAGGAGTGCCTGCCGGGTGCAATAGTCCAGAAAATCGTTCAAAACAGAAATGGTCTGGAAGGTAGGCTCGGCTGCTGGTTGACCGCTGCCCAACTCTGTTCGGAGTTCCCGCTGGCGCTTGAGGAGGGCGCGTTGTTCCCTTTGTGCCCAGCGAAACGACGTTTTTCGCAGGCTTCTAGAAAGAGCGATCGGCAAGAGGCCCGCGACGTTTTCGACGCGGGCAGATACGATGAGTTCCAGAAAGAATGTGAGAATTTGCTGTGCAACATCCTCCGGTTCGAGCTCTCGGAACCAAGCGCAAACCTCCCGGTAAGTCCGATGGATGGTGGGCGCGAAGGCTAGAACGAGGACGGAGTGAATTAGCTCCAAATCGGGAAGGGACCCCTGTGCGCGAGTCAGGGCGGTTAATGTTTCGCCTGCCTGTGACCAGTCATAATCGCCATTTCTAGGCGAATGAAGGTGGGCGAGCAATTCCGATATGTTCGTAAACTTGGCGAGTACCGGGGAACTGTTGGATAAAGCTAAAAAGCGAGTGCTGCCTGACGGGTCAACCAGCGCTTCGAAGACGCGGTCTGCCGACGGTTTCGGCGACTGCCTTTGAATCACCCGTCAAGAGAATGGTCTTAAGGCCAAGAGACTGGAGGCGCTCAATAGAAGCCTTCGCCTCTGGTCGGACGATATCCGCTACCTGGATCGAACCGAGCAGGTGTCCATCGCGTGTTACGAACACCGACCCGTCTGGATTGGCATCTGGCGGCTCAGAAGTTCCTATCCCTGTTTGCTTGGAATGCGTCCAGTTGCCGACCGAAATCGTTTCACCGTCGCTCTGCGCGACAATTCCTTTCCCAGGTGTGTACTCGAACTGTTCAGGATGTCGGATGCGAATTTGCATTTGGGAAGCTTTGCTCAGGATGGCCCTTGCGACGGGGTGCTCGGATGGGGATTCCGCGATAGCCGCTACTTCGAGCAGGGCTCTCGCAGTTATTCCGTTCGCTGGCCGAAGATCGATGACTTCGGGCGTGCCGTAAGTCAGAGTGCCGGTTTTATCGAGAAGAATTGTGTCCACTTCCGCAAGTTTTTCGAGATAAAGGCCGCCCTTGATAATTGCCCCGTCCTGGGCGGCCCGGCCGATTGCCCCTAGTATCGCCAGTGGTGTGCCGGCAGCGATGCCGCAAGCGCCGGCCACGATCACCACGGAAATGGTCGAGCGCATGTTGTGGGTAATCAGAAAGGTGACGAGTGCTGCGCCCAACGCGAAATAAACCAGATAACCAGCAAGCCGGTCGGCAATACCCTGAATGGGAGCGCGTGATTTTTCCGCTCTTTCGACGGCTTCGATGATCTTTCCAAAGGTGGTATCCCTTCCGATTCGCTCGACGCGGACTTCGAGAATTCCCGATTGGTTGATTGTCCCGGCGTAAACCAAAGCGCCAGAAGTCTTCTCGACCGGCATCGACTCGCCCGTAATCGGTGCTTGATCCACAAACGAGTGGCCGGATGCCACTGTTCCGTCGATCGGAACCCGAGCGCCTGGACGAACGAGTACTTGATCGCCTCGGGCGATCTCACTGATGTTCACGTCCTGCCATTCCTCGTTTCTACGGACGGTGGCGATGTTCGGCAGCAGGTCAACAAGGCGCTGAATTGCTTGACGGCCTCGTCCGACCGTCAAGCCTTCCAATATTTCCGCCACGAGAACAAAGAGCGTGATGATGAGCGCGGTAAAAATCTGGTCGATTGCAAGTGCGGCGACAATGGCGATGGTCATGGAGAGTTCCATCGTCATGCGCCGCTCTACAATGTTCTCGTACGCTTCGCGGAGGATCGGGAAACCGCCAACGACGGTACAGAGGACGCCGGTGATGGTGATGTAAAGGGTGTGGTCGTGACGCAGGAACCAGACCGCGCCGGCAGTGGCAGCCACGAAGAGGACACGACCAATTTCGCGCCAATCGAGAGCGTGCTCGTGTTGATGCTCGCCGTGTGCCGTGTCCGCCATCGAGGTATGTCCCGATAGCCCGCCGCCGCTCGGGAGTAGCTGTTCTTGATTCGCTTCTGCACGACTCATTTCTTGACCTCAGACCAACCGCACTTAGCGCGCTTTGTTATTTCAAATAGGCGCGGACAACTTCGATCAATTCCTCGGCCGCGCGCGCCTGTGGCGAGTTTTTGCCGTTTTCCGGCGAAAGGACGTGAAAGCGAACATGCCCCTCCATGACTTCTGCCATCAAGCCGTTCAGCGCACCACGACAGGCAGCCATGAGCTGCAACACGCTTGTGCACTCTTCTTCCGATTCCAAGGCGCGTTCAATGGCATCGACCTGTCCCCGAATACGACGCACGCGAACCAGCAGTTTTTCTTTCTCTTTTGTGGTGTGGGCCATAGGATCAGTATACTATACACCACTACAGTATACGAAAATGGTTGTCTCCTCGGAGTAGCGCGTGTCGCGAGACTTACTTCAGATAGGTGCGGACAATGTCGACGAGATCCTCGGTGGCGTCTTCGGAAGACTTGCTGTTCCGGGGCATGTGATTGCGGATGTGGTCTTCCATGAGCTCCGCCATCAGACTGTTGATGCCCCCGCGCGCAGTTGCGAGCCGCTGAAGCACGTCGGCGCAACTCGCATCATCGTTGAGAGCACGCAGCACAGATTCAAGCTGACCGATGACCTTCTTTGTTCGGCTCACCAGATCCAATTTTTCTCGCGAGACATGGGACATTTTATCTTGACCTACCCTATAGGGGTATGGTATCAGACAAATGGGCTTGGAAGAAGCCCACCCAAAGATAGAGAAAGGCTCATGGACATTTCAATTCAAGAACCGGAACCTCCGGGTAGTCGCTGCTTCCCGGACGTGAACGAAGAGCGAGTTCAAGGGTAAGGCGTTTCCCTACCTAGTCCCCTCGCTCTCGTGAAGGAAGACAACGCGAGCGAGTGGGAATCTTGCAATTTCCGTAAAGGTCCCCACCTGACAAGTAGTTGAAATTAAGCGAAGCCACTGTATTGGTTCGACCAATGCAGTTGTGTGTCGCCACGGGAGGGGAGCAGGCGGATTCTTGTCAACAATCTTGAAAACACAAGGCACAGCGGCCTGTACCGCATTTGGGTGCCAGCCGTCGAAGGCCAACCCACGCCGTTGGTCGCACGCTGGATCGATTCGGAGGTGAACAAGGACGACCAGCGTGAAAAGCAGAATTCGTCCGGCGAAGAAGGAGCGAGGACGCGATGCTCTGGTACGAATTTGCGGGCCGCCTGATCAGTGCGTTTGTCCTCGGCGGACTAGTGGGCGTCGAGCGGCAATGGCGGCAACGGACAGCGGGACTGAGGACGAATGCTCTCGTCGCGATGGGCTCAGCCATGTTCGTGATGACGGGCTGGGTCATCGCTGGGGCTGACGGTCAAAGCAGAGTCGCGTCGTATATCGTTTCCGGCATTGGGTTCATCGGCGGCGGCGTGATTTTGAAGGAAGGGTTCAGCATCCGCGGCTTGAACACTGCCGCCACCTTGTGGTGCACCGCAGCGGTTGGCACGCTTGCCGGCTCGGGTCATGTAGTCCTAAGCGCCCTCGGAACGGTAGGTGTGCTCGCCGCCAACCTGTTGCTTCGTCCGTTGGCTCAGAGAATCAACCGTACTCCGGTCCAAGCACCCGAAGAGATTGTTTTGTATCTCTGCGAATGTGTCTGCCGAAGCTCCGACGAGGGACAGGTTCGCGCGCTCCTGCTGCAAAACATTGGCCGCACATCGCTTTTGCTCTACGCCCTCCACAGCGAGGACGACGAACGGAGTGGCCGGGTAAAGGTCCGAGCGAACGTTAAATCAATCGGCAGAAAGGACGAGCTGCTGGAACAGATCGTGGCGCGATTATCCCTCGAACCCGGAGTCACTGCGATTCATTGGGAGATTGTATCGGCACTGGATGCGGGCGTGGAGGGAGGCCCCGTGATTGACGAGGAATCGAAGGCATAAGCGGGAGTCTTTTATCAACACGCTGTCTCAAGGCGAAGCGAGGGCAGCGTGTAACCGGGCTGTAATGCGTTGGCTGGATACTGGCGCTTTTGATTTAGGCGAAGAGGGCCTATTTGTCGATGTGGGAACTGTGCCATTCGAGTTGAAGGAGGAGGATTCATGCGGTGGTTTTATAAGCGCGTGTTCTTAGTGGCATTTCTGAGTTCACTGGGAAGCGGTGCGAGTTTCGCCCAGCGGCCGCTGACTTGGCAAGAGGTTCGCGCAAGATTCGAAGCAGCAAACCCGACGTTACAAGCGGGAGAAATAGGATTGGCGGAGTACCGCGCCGAAGAAACCACGGCGTTCTTGCGGCCGAATCCGACCCTCACCCTCGGGGCCGACCAGATTGATCCCTTTCCTGGAGGGCCGGCGCATGGACCTTTCGCGTATCTGTTTCCGTCCGCAGTGATCAGCTACCTTCACGAGCGCGATCACAAGCGCGAGCTCCGCCTGCAAAGTGCGCAGGGAGCGACTCAAGTGGCCACATCTGATCAAGCCGACCTCGAACGAACGTTGCTTTTTAATTTGCGGATGGCCTTCGTTCAAATCTTGGAAGAAAAAGCAATTCTCGATTTGGCCCAACAGAACCTCTCGTATTACGACCACGTGCTCGACGTGAATCGCGACCGATATCATGCGGGCGCAATCGCAGCTGTGGATTTGAACCGGCTCGAATTGCAGCGGGTTCAGTACGAATCAGACCTACAAACAGCGGAGGTCGGCCTTCGCACAGCAAAAATCCAGCTTTTGGCGCTGCTCGACGACCGGACACCGGTCGACCAGTTCGATGTCGTAGGGCCGTTCGATTTTTCGGATCAAATTGCGCCCCTCGATCAGATTCGTCAGGCGGCACTCGATACGCGACCCGACCTGCGCGCGGCATTGCAGAGCGTAGACAAGGCTGCGACCGACCATCGCCTGGCGATTGCCGACGGCTCAACCGATCCGATTTTCAGCTTTGATGTTGCCCGCAATCCACCTATCGATCAGTACTTCGGAGTGAGCGTCAACATCCCGCTGCGTATCTTTGACCGGAATCAGGGAGAAAAGGCGCGCACACAACTCGATATCGACCGGAACCAAAGGTTGGTGGAAGCCACGCGCACTCAGGTGTTCAGCGACGTAGATTCGGCCTACGCCGCCGTCAAGAGTGCCGTAGTTCTCCTTGAACCTTATAAGGATCATTACCTTAAACAGGCGACCGATGTTCGGGACACCATCGAATTTTCCTATGAACACGGGGCCGCATCGCTCATTGATTTTCTAAATGCACAGGCCGACTACCGGAGCGTGCAAGTTAATTATCTGAATCTGATCGCCTCCTATTTGGAAGCGGTAAATCAGTTGAATCTGGCCGCAGGACGCGAGGTCATCCAATGAAAACATTCGCATTTGTACAAGTCGCCGTGCCCTTGCTGGGCCTGGGGCTATTGGTGGCAGGTTGCGGCGGAGGGCAATTCGATCCTAAAGCGGGCGCTCCGCCGCCATCGAAGGTCGAAGAAATTGCCGATCAAAACGTCTTCCGCGTCGATCACCCCGATCAGTTCCCGCTGATCGCCGCTGTCGCATATGTCTCCACATCGCAATTGAAGGTTACCGCGACGGTGAATCCAGATATTTCGCGGAGCGTTCCCGTTATTTCGCTCGCGACCGGGCGCGTGGTGAGCGTGAAGGCACGTCTAGGGGACACGGTGAAGAAGGGCCAGGTGCTACTCCAAGTCGAGAGCGCGGATGTTTCCGGCGCGTTCTCCGACTATCAAAAGGCTGTAGCCGATGAACAACTTTCCAAGACACAACTGGTGCGGGCACAACTCCTGTATGGGAGAGGGGCGATCTCGCTGAATGATCTTCAGGTTGCTCAAGACGCGGAAACGAAGGCACAAGTTGATGTGAAGACCGCAGCTGACAAGCTTCGCGTCCTAGGCATCGCGAATGTCAATGACCCGTCCGGGCTCGTCAATGTCAGCGCCCCGATTTCGGGCGTCATCACGGACCAGGAGGTCACAACGGCAGCGGGCGTACAAGGCTTGAGTTCTCCCAACCCGTTCACTATCTCGGATCTGAGCTACGTCTGGATTCTGTGCGATGTATACGAAAACGACCTGCCCATCGTGCATCTCGGCGAAACAGCCGACATTGAACTAGACGCATATCCCGGCAGGCACTTCAGAGGGGTCATCAGTAATATCAGTCCAGTTCTCGATCCCAATCTCCGTACGGCTAAAGTTCGGATCGAAGTGCGAAATCCAGGCTTGATGCGGCCTGGCATGTTTGCCACCGCCACTTTCTTCGGCCGGCAGAAGATCACCTATGCGGCTGTACCCTCCACTGCGATTCTGCGTTTGCATGATCTCGACTGGGTATACGAGCCGGCGGCACGCGGAGCATTTCGTCGTGTTGCTGTAAAAGCTGGCGACATGCTGCCCAACAACATGCAAGCCGTCCTGTCCGGGATTTCGGTAGGCCAGCAAGTCATCGGAAACGCGCTGGAATTTCAGAACACGGTGGAACAGTAATGATCCGCTCAATCGTCGATTTTGCTCTGAACAATCGATTCATTGTCCTCAGCGTGGCGGTCGCCCTTTTCATTTGGGGAATCATCTCGTTTGAGAGACTGCCCGTCGAGGCCTACCCGGATGTTGCGAATACCTGGGTTCAAATCATTACGCAGTGGCCGGGGCGCGCCGCGGAAGAGGTCGAGCAGCAAATTACCATACCGATCGAAATCGAGATGAACGGCATTCCGCATCTGCTGCATGTTCGGTCGAATTCGTTGGCGGGCCTATCGGTGGTGAACCTCATTTTTGACGACAACTCCGATAATGATTGGGACCGGCAGAAGACGCTGGAACGTCTGTCGATGGTGACCCTGCCGCCGAATGTCTCCGCGCAGATTGGACCCGACTTCAGTCCCATCGGTTCCGTCTATTGGTACACGTTGGAGAGTACGAATCCGAACTACGACCTGATGCAGCTCAAGTCGCTGCAAGATTGGGTCATCAACAAGTACATCAAGGCGGCGCCGGATGTCGTGGATGATTCATCCTTTGGAGGGCTGACGCGCGAGTATCAGGTGCGCGTGGACCCGGACAAGTTGATCTCCTACGGCCTGAGTCTCGCCCAGGTCGAGCAGGCGCTCACCAACAGCAACGCGAACGGCGGCGGTAGCTTTATCGAACAGGGCGCGCAGCAGGTCAATGTCCGCGCGGTGGGCCTAGTTCAAAACATTTCTGACATAGAGAAGACGGTTCTCAAGACCGAAAAGGGCACGGCGATACGGGTTAAAGACATCGCGGTCGTCTCACAAGGAGCAAAGATTCGCCTGGGCCAAATTGGGAAGGCCATTCATCGTTCGGACGGCGTGGTCGTGGATGACAACGATGTTGTCGAGGGAATCGTGTTCATGCGCAAGGGAGCGGAAACGGCCTCGACAATGGATGGGATACATGCCGCCGTTAAGAAGCTAAACGATCACATCTTGCCCCCGGGAGTGAAAATCGTTCCATACCTGGACCGCGACGATCTTGTTCATTACACCACGCACACGGTGCTCCATAACCTCGCCGACGGAATGATTCTCGTCGTAATCATTCTCTTCCTGTTTCTTGGAAACGTGCGTGGTGCGATCATCGTCTCGTTGACCATTCCGTTCGCTTTGCTGTTCGCGTCGATCTGTCTAGACCTCAGGCATATTTCCGCGAACCTGCTGTCCCTTGGGGCACTGGATTTTGGAATGGTTGTAGATGGCGCGGTGGTGATGATCGAGAACATCTCGCGCCACTTAAATCGTCCTGAAGAAAGGGATCATCGCACGACGCTGGACAGGATTCGGGACGCTGCTCATGAGGTGCAGCGCCCCGTGTTTTATGCGATAGCCATCATCATCACGGCCTATCTTCCGATCTTCACGTTACAGCGCGTAGAGGGGAAATTATTCAAGCCGATGGCGTGGACCGTGGCGTTTGCCCTGCTTGGAGCGCTCCTCTTTTCGATGCTCGTTGCTCCGGCGCTAGCGAGTACTCTTTTCGGCTCGGGCGTGACGGAATGGAAGAATCCGGTGATGGGTTATTTGACCTCCCGCTACAGGAAGGCCGTAACGTGGACGATCCAGCACCGAACGCTCACCGTGGGAGTGGCGTCCGTTCTGTTCGCCGTGTCGATGTATTTGGCTTTCGGCGGTGTCATTGGGTCGGAATTCCTGCCGCACCTGGATGAAGGGGCGATCTGGGTTCGGGGCACCCTGGCACCGAGTACGGGGCCAACGGAAAGTGCACGCATCGCCGAAAGGGCGCGTGAAATCTTGTGCTCGTTCCCGGAGGTGCCCCAAGTTGTGAACCAGATTGGGCGTCCCGACGACGGCACGGATACAACCGGCTTCTTCGACATGGAATTCTTCGTCGATCTTCTGCCGAAGGACAAGTGGCGGCCAATATTTCACGGGGACAAAGACAAGTTGATCGCCGCGATGGATTATCAGCTGGAAACAATTCCGGGAGTGTTTTGGGGATTCTCCCAGCCGATTTCCGACAATCTGGAAGAAGCCGTTAGCGGTGTGAAAGGCGCTCTAGCCGTGAAGATTTACGGAGACGACCTCAAAACTCTCGACGCCAAGGCGGATGAAATTGTCGGGGTGATGCGCAACGTTCGTGGCATCCAGGATCTCGGCGTCTTCCGGATACTCGGCCAGCCAAACCTCAACTTTGCAGTGGATCGCGACCAAGCCGCACGGTTCGGCATTAATGTGTCCGACGTACAAGATGCGATCCAAACGGCCGTGGGAGGAAACGCTCTCAGCCAGGTGCTGATCGGAGAGCAGCGATACGACCTTGTGTTGCGCTACTTACCGCAGTATCGGGACACAAAAGAGGCAATCGAGAAAATCCGGCTGCTTTCGCCTTCCGGTGAACGTGTCTCGCTGGCGCAGCTTACCAAAGTGACCGAGACAGATGGCGGTTCGCAAATCTACCGTGAAGACAATTCGCGATATGTGGCGGTGAAGTTCAGCGTCCGCGGAAGAGACTTGGGAAGCACCGTCAAGGAGGCGGTACAAAAAGTGAACGCATCCGTCAAACTGCCGCCCGGCTACACACTCGATTGGGCCGGCGAGTACGAGAGCGAGGTCCGTTCACAGCGCAGGTTGAGGATCATCGTGCCCGTCACGCTCGTGGCGATTTTCATCATCCTCTACTCCATGTTTCAGTCGGTCAAATGGTCGCTCCTGGTCCTCGCGAGTGTCTCGATGGCACCTTTGGGAGGCTTGCTCGCTCTGCTTGCGACCCACACGAACCTCAGCGTCTCCTCAGGAATAGGTTTTCTCGCTCTTTTCGGAGTCTCTGTGCAAACCGGTGTGATCATGGTCGAATACATTAACCAGCTTCGAGCAAGAGGCTACACCATTGAACAATCTGCTGTGGAAGGGGCGGTTCTGAGACTGCGTCCGATTATGATGACGATGCTGGTCGCGACACTCGGTCTGCTGCCAGCCGCGATGTCGCACGGAATCGGGTCGGATTCGCAGCGGCCATTCGCTATCGTGATCGTCGGAGGGTTGGTCGCGAACCTTGGGATCAGCATTTTTCTTCTCCCAACGCTGTACACGTGGTTTGCAAGCTCTCATGACGAACTTCCAGAACCCGAATCTGAGAGTGCAGTTTGATGTCATTCGGGGTCGAATTGAGAGGCATTAGGCATGACCAAAACTGAAGTCTGTAACGTGATTCGGGACGTGGGCATTATTCCCGCTATTCGAGTCTCCTCTGCTGAGGAAGCTCATTTTGCGGCCGAGTGTGTTACGAACGGCGGGATTCCGGTCGTCGAAATCACGATGACGGTCCCCGAGGCAGTAAAACTGATTGCTCATCTGGTCCGGTATCACCCCAAGATGGTCGTCGGCGCGGGTACCGTCCTGAACGTGAAGCTGGCGACCGAATGTATCGATGCCGGCGCTAGCTTCATTACCAGTACGGGCTTTAATCCGCAAGTTGTCGACTTTGCAGCGAAAAAGGAAATAGCCGCTCTGCCGGGGGCGCTAACCCCTACCGAGGTGATCGCAGCCTGGGAAGCCGGATCGGACTTTGTGAAAGTGTTTCCGTGTACCCAGGTGGGAGGAGAAGCCTACATCAAGGCGCTGAACACTGCGTTGCCACAAATTCCGCTGATCGCAGCAGGTGGGGTCGGTCAACATTCTGCGGGGAAATTCATTTTGGCTGGCGCTACGGCAATTGGAGTTGGCACGGAATTGATACCACCCGACGCAATTGAACACCGGGAGTCAGAGCGGATTCGAGAGCTTGCCCAACGGTTCGTGAGCTTCGTAAGAGAAGCCCGTGAGCGACTAGGACTTAAAGAAAAAAGCGTGACCGCTTCCTCGGGCGATTCCTGGAAGCATCATCGCCCACCGAAGTAAGTCGAACGATTGTGGAAGTCTTTGGCCAAAACATCGAATAAGAGAAAAACAACAGGTGCCTATTAGAGCTGAGAGTCACGCGACGAAGCAGGCAGCCTCCCTGTGCCAAAAGTGTGCCAGAATCCGATGTTTTTCGATCACTTGGGCTTAACTTCGAGCGAAAAGCACATTCCCCAAGTTGATGAAAACACAGTAAAGGTGAAGTAACCGTTGGATGCATTGGAGTCGGTGGTTACGCGCCCAAGGCAGGCGCGCTACCAGGCTGCGCTACGCCCCGACATGAAATGCGACATTTATTCTAAAGCACTTCGGATATTCGTCCTAATGCGGGCTATTGTTTTCACCGTCGAAGGTGAAACTCGCTTTGCAAATCAGCCACGCATTACTCATAACTATGGCTGCCAGCCTCCCCCGAGCGCGCTGTAGAGCTGCACCAGCGAGAGACGCTCGTTGAGCTCCGCTTGGGCGAGATTCAGTTCCGCGGCGAAGTAGTTCGTCTCGCTTGTCAGCACCTGCAAATAACTTGCTCCGCCATGCT
>Ga0335072_10011363_pt1 | contig 12753 bp, 9 predicted proteins | sample Lox_Sample_21_FD_206725 | JGI IMG/M metagenome (GOLD analysis project Ga0335072, IMG submission 206725) | Soil microbial communities from Loxahatchee National Wildlife Refuge, Florida, United States - Lox_Sample_2.1 | ecosystem: Environmental > Terrestrial > Soil > Wetlands | place: USA: Florida...
GTAGCCGGCGAGCGACACCGTCCGCCTGGCCTCGCGTATGTTTTCCGTGATGTCGCGCAGGAAGCATGCCGACAGTGCCGCCGCCTGCTCCGGCGTCAGCGGCGGCACCAGGCGGGTCTTCGCGTAGTTGGGCCGCGGCGCCTTGGCCATTACCGCCATGGCGCAGGTGGTCGCATTGCTCATATGGCGTCGCACCGGAGGTGGCCGGCGGGCCGCGGATGCGATCGCCGCCACTGCCCGGCGTTCCGGGCAGCGGGCGGACTGGTTATGCCTCGGCGCGCGTGGTCTTGCGGCATCACTCGCTCCCCTGTTGAGCCGACCTCGCTGGCGTGGCTGGGCCGGCGCCCGAGGGGTGGTCTCGTTGAGCCGGACAACGTTACACGGCGGAACGCGCGGCTGGCGCACCCGGCGTTACCGCGCTTTGGACGTCCGTCCGGTAAACCGCGATGGCGGCCGGCGACACGCATTCGTCATGTGGCTGGCGTCTTGCGGAGCGTCAATTCGCGCCGGCCGCACGCCAGGCGACGCCGCTGGCGCACCCGGCGCCCTTGACGCCGGCCACATCGCGCGGCCCATGATCCGGTGGACGGGGAATGCCCCGCAGGAGGAACGGCATGACAACGGCCCTGCCCGAGGACCGGCTGATCGACCTGGAACGCGGCATGATCAGCCGCGAGATCTTCGTCTCGCCGGAATTCTACCGCGCCGAACTGGAAAAACTGTTCTCGCGCGCCTGGTTGTTCGTTGGCCATGAAAGCCAGATTCCCAATCCCGGCGATTTTTTCGTGTCGCGGATGGGCGAGGAATCGGTGATCCTGTGCCGTGATGCGCAGGGCAAGGTGCACGTGTTCCTGAACTCCTGCCGCCATCGCGGCATGAAGGTATGCCGCTACGAGCAAGGCAACACGTCTCTGTTCGTCTGCCCATACCATTCGTGGAGCTATACGACGGACGGCAAATTGCAGGGCGTGCCGCTGTATCGCTCGCTGTATGAGGGCACGCTGAACCGCGAGGACTGGCCGCTGATCGAAGTGCCGCGGCTGGCGATCTATAAAAGCACGGTGTGGGCGTCATGGGATCCGGCGGCGCCGGAGCTTCTGGAGTATCTCGGCGGTGCCGTCGATCACCTGGACCAGGTGCTGGACTGCCGCGATGGGCGGCCCGGCGGGTCGGAAGTGATCGGCGTGCAGAAATGGGTATTCCCGTCGAACTGGAAATTCGCATCGGAGAATTTCCTTGGCGATACCTATCACAATCCGTCGCACCGGTCGGTGGACATGATCGGTATCGGCCCGAGCGGGCAGCGCGGCGTGAAGGGCCGGCGCGACAACGAGTACAACAAGGGCCGGCACGTGTGGGTGGCGCACCCGGCCGGCCACGGCATGCACAGCGTGCTGATGCCGCCGGAGATGGAGTACGAACCGGCCTACCAGCAATACCCGGTGGTGGAAGCGTATTTCCGCCACTGTTTCCATGAACGCCAGCGGCGGCAAGGTGCGCAGGCTCGGCTGCTGCCGTTCACCGGCTGCATCTTTCCTAACACCGCGTATCACGGACGGCAGCCGCGCGCGCTGTGCGTCTGGCATCCGCACAGCCCGACCGAGACCGAGGGCTGGCGCTTTTTCCTGGTCGATGCCGATGCGCCGGCCGAAGTGAAGGATGTGCTGCGGCGGTTCTACATGCGCTACTCCGGCCCGGCAGGGATGACCGAGCAGGACGACATGGAGAACTGGCTGTACGCGACGCAGGCGAGCAAGGGCACGATCGCGCGGCGCTATCCGTTCAACTACCAGATGTCGATGGGGGCATCCCGCACCGACGATCCGATCCGCGGCGACGTGTCGCTGCAGATCACCGAGCATACGCCGCGGAACTATTACCGGGTGTACTCGGCGTATCTGAACGGCGGGGATTGGGATGCGTTGATCGGGCGCGAACGCGCCGCGGTGCGTGAGGCCGCGGAGTAGTGCGAGGATGTCCGGCTCCACCTCGGCTGTCCACTCGCGTGCGGCGATGGCTGCCGCGCCGTGGCAGGTGGCAGGGGTGATGGCACCGAGGCGGCGGATATGGCGTCAGCCAGGCGTGGTAAACATCGGGCAGGAAAGTGAAAATCTGTCTTGAGTAGGTCCCTCCGGGCCCGCTGTGGCTTTGGAACGGGTCTTCCAGGAGTCGTGTGGGTGGTCCGGCCGGGATCGACGGTACATCGCGTCTCGATGCGGAATGCACATGCAGTTGGTTTGGGGGCGTTGGCGCATTGTTATGGAACCGCAGATAAACGCCAATGAACGCAGATGATGCGGGGCAGCCGCGAGTTCGGTGCCTTCCCCACAGCCGCCTGACTAGACAATGGATCTCCTGACGCGGCCGGCCGATGTACAGCATCAGGCACAGCCGCAAGCGCATTTTCGTAGACCTTCTCCAGGAAGCCGCACCCGAACGCGTTCGCCACAGTCAGTGCACAGCCGATGGTACGCTGGTAGATACCGTTCAACATTGAATCATCTGCGTTCATTAGCGTTCATCTGCGGTTCCATTTTCTAAACTGCATTGTGACGGAGAAAGGTTGCCAAAGGATTTATAGTCTCACGAAAAGCCCAGCTCGCAACTAAGTTTTGCCACCATTTATTTCACTATGGCGTACGCCTGCTTTGTCGTCCCCGCGCCCACCCGGCGGCGATCATGGTACAACCGGTCGATCGGACGTTCCGAAATCAAGTGCGCCGCCCCACGCCTGGTTTACCCCGTTCGCGCGATTGCCAGCCCCCTCCCTCCGGCCAGCCTTGACGTGGACGCCGCCCGATGCCCCAGAATAAGCGCGAACAAGAGGAGACGCGGCGATGGCGGCCAGTCAGCCCACGGATCGCATGATCGACCCGGAGCACGGCACGATCAGCCGCGAGATCTTCGTCTCGCCGGAATTCTACCGCGCCGAACTGGAAAAGTTGTTCACCCGCGCCTGGCTGTTCGTCGGTCATGCCAGCCAGATTCCCAATCCCGGCGATTTCTTCGTCTCCCGCATGGCCGAGGAATCGGTGATCCTGTGCCGTGACACGCAGGGCAAGGTGCACGTGTTCCTGAATTCCTGCCGCCATCGCGGCATGAAGGTGTGCCGCTACGAGCAAGGCAACACCTCCCTGTTCGTCTGCCCGTACCATTCATGGAGCTATGCGACGGACGGCAAATTGCAGGGCGTGCCGCTGTATCGCGCGCTGTATGAGGGCACGCTGAACCGCGAGGACTGGCCGCTGATCGAAGTGCCGCGGCTGTGCGAGTACCGGGGCAGCGTCTGGGCTTCCTGGGATCCGCAGGCGCCGGCGTTCGAGGCGTATCTCGGCAGCGCGATCGATCACCTCGACCAGGTGCTGGACTGCCGTGATGGGCGGCCGGGCGGCGCGGAAGTGATCGGGATCCACAAATGGGTATTCCCGTCCAACTGGAAATTCGCGGCGGAGAATTTCCTCGGCGATTCGTATCACAATCCGTCGCACCGCTCGGTGGACATGATCGGCATGGGGCCGAGCGGCCAGCGCGGCCAATCCAGCCGCCGCGACAATGAATACACCGGCGGCCAGCGCTTCTGGGTCGCACATCCGGCCGGGCACGGCATGACCGGCGCCCTGATGCCGGAACAGACGGAGTATGTGCCGAGCTACACGCAGCACCCGACGGTGGACGAGTATTTCCGCCATTGCTTTTATGAACGGAAGCGCCGCCTGGGCGGCAAGGCGCGGATGTTGCCTCTGGTGGGCACGATCTTTCCCAACGCGTCCTACCATGGGCGGCAGCCGCGCAGCATCTGCGTCTGGCACCCGCACAGCCCGACCGAAACCGAGGGCTGGCGCTTTTTCCTGGTCGATGCCGATGCGCCGGCCGAGGTGAAGGACGTGCTGCGTCGGTATTACATGCGCTATTCCGGGCCGGCCGGCATGACCGAGCAGGATGACATGGAGAATTGGCTGTACGCGACGCAGGCGAGCAAAGGGACGATCGCGCGCCGCTATCCGTTCAACTACCAGATGTCGAAGGGAACGTCGCGCACCGGCGATCCGATCCAGGGCGACGTGTCATTGCAGATGACAGACCAGATGGCACGGAATTTCTATCGGGTGTACGCGCGATATTTGGCAGGCGGGGACTGGGATTCGCTGATCGGCAGCTCGCATGCGGCCATGCCGGCGGCGGCGGAATAGGCCGGCACCGACGGCGGAACAGGCCGATACCGGCGCCGGCGGAGCACGTAAACCTTGCCCGCGGCAACGGCAAGCGGGCACGCAAAGCGCCGGATCAGCCGCGGCCGAGCGCGTTATAGGCGCGCTGGCAGATCTCCAGCCAAGGCTCGGTCAACATTTCCTCGCCGTCCTCACCGAAGCCAAAACGCGCGATGTATCCTTTCAGCAAATCCGGTTCCAGCCGTTCAAGGCTGCCGGAGGGATGCTGCGGGTCGGCAATGGTCACCCACAGCAGGATATTCGGTCCGCGCCGCCGCAGCGCCTGCAACAGCGGGCGGATTTGCTCGTCCCGTGTCGTCGCGTGCGACTTCCACACCCAGATCTTCTCCCCGGCCGCCAGATCCTCCAGCAACTTTCGCCGCAGGAAGCCAAGCCGCAGGGCTTCGGCGGCCTGCAAGGCTTCGGCGGTGATGTCGGGCTCGTAGCGGAACGTATGACCGCGCAGTCCCCAGGCGGTTTCGTTCATCATGTATTCGCGTTCCGCGCCTTCGGCGGTGACGTTGACGGTCCCAGGTTCGCCCAGCCCTGCGAAACCGCTGTCGAGCGCCGCCACCAGGTGCTCCAGCCGGATTTCCACCGGCTGGAAGAAGCCGAGGAACCGCAGCAGACCCAACGGCTCACTGTTCACGTGGCGTTGGGCGGTACCGAACTCGCAATTGTCGCCCAGACTTTCGAATGCCGTCATCAGCTCCACCAGCGGTGTCGGCTCCGGCAACGGCGGTGGCGGCGCGCGCGCGGCGGCAGCGGGCACCGCCGGCCATTGCGCCGCGAGCGCCGCAAGGTCGATCCGCCATTCATGCACCCCGCCCTCCGGGGTCGAGGGAAACACGTTGCCCCAGTAATGCAGGCCGCACGATTGCGCGAGGCGGTTATAACAGGCGTACTGAAAATGCTCCGGCATCAGTTCCCACAGCACTGCGCCGGGCCGCGAGAACAGAATGCCGGTGAGTGCCGCGCCGTGCGCACCGATGATCACGCGCGCGTCGCGGAACAGTACGATCCGTTCAGCGAATGACATCCCGGCCGGCGGCAGGATGAACGCGCCGCGCGCACGCAGGAAGGCGATCACCTCGTCTTCGTTGACGATCGGGCCATAGAAAGGTTTTGGGCACGGCACATAGACGATGGCGTGCGGCGACGCGCCTTGGCAGGCCTCGGCCGCGCGCCGGCCGGTGGCGGCGAGGCAGCGGGACAGTTGGAACGTGGTCCAGCCGTGCAGGAAGTCGCTGTACTCGGCGTCGGGCAGCAGGTATTGCGTCCCCGGCTTCAGCACGACGCGCGGAACCTTGGCGTGGCCCAGCAGTGCCAGCGTCTCCTCCTGCCATGGCGCCAACGGCGGCAGCAGCAGACGGCAGGGCCGGTCACGCTGTTGGCGCAGCGACCAGTCGATCGCGGGCAGGCACTGCGTCAGCCAGTAGAAGACATAGCGATAGGCAAGGTTGCAGCCGATGACAGCGGTTGCCGTGTCCGGAATGCGTACCTGCCGCGGCGGCCGCGCGCCGGCGGGACGCTGGTGCTCCGGCGAACCAAACGCCGCGGTCTGCGCAATGGTTCGGCCGTGCTTCGACAGCAGCATGGTGTCGGCATCCAGCACCGCGTCGCGAATGCGGTACGTCCGCACATGCGGCGTGGTGCGCAGCGCGGTGAAATACCCGCCGCTGAAGTTGGATCGGAGCAGTACGTCGTCCAGGACCACGTCGCGCGGGTCCAGCAGCACGCAGGGGCTTTCCAGGCAGACAACAGCGTCGGCCGCCGCTTCCAGCGTCAACGGCTCGGCCGGTGCGGCGTCTGCTTCCGTCATGCAACGGAATCATGCGTGCAGGCGCCGGGCTGTCCAGTGCCGGTCAGCGGCCAGCCAGTCGTTACTGATGCGCGGCGCGGGATCGCCATGCTCGATTGCGGCGGCGCGGGGATCGACATGCTCGATCGCGGCGGCGCGGTGAACGCCTTGCTCGATAGGCGCGGCGCGGACGGCGATCAGCCGCCCGCCTTCGCCAGCGCATCGAATTGTTTCAGCCACTGCACCAGGGCGGGCATCTCGCGCAGCGGAATCATGTTGGGGCCGTCACTGGGCGCGCGATCGGGGTCGGGGTGCGTTTCGATGAACACCGCCGCCACGCCCACCGCCAGCGCCGCGCGGGCCAGCAGCGGCGCGAACGCGCGTTCGCCGCCCGACGACGCGCCCTGGCCGCCCGGCTGCTGCACCGAGTGCGTCGCGTCGAACACCACCGGATAGCCGGTGCGCGCCATGATCGGCAGCGCGCGCATGTCGCTGACCAGCGTGTTGTAGCCGAAACTGGCGCCGCGCTCGCACAGCAGGATGTTGTGGTTGCCGGTGCCGGCGATCTTCGCCGCGACATGTTGCATGTCCCACGGCGCCAGGAACTGGCCTTTCTTCACGTTGATGGCGCGCCCGGTGGCGCCGGCCGCGAGCAGTAGATCGGTCTGGCGGCACAGGAAGGCGGGGATTTGCAGCACATCCACCGCCTCGGCGGCGGGGGCGCATTGCTCCGGCGCGTGCACGTCGGTCAATGTCGGCAGGCCGGTTGCTTCATGCACCTCGGCCAGGATCGCGAGGCCCTCGGCCATGCCGACGCCGCGCACCGCCGTGGCGCTGGTGCGGTTGGCCTTGTCGTAGCTGGATTTGTAGATCACGCGCACGCCGGTCGAGTCGGCCAACGCGCGCAACGCGTGGGCCACTTCCAGCGCATGGCCGCGCGACTCGATCTGGCACGGGCCGGCGATCAGCACGAACGGCAGTTCGTTGCCGATCGCGATGCCGCCAACCGTCACGACGCGCTGTGCCTCGCTCTGCATCGCCATGGTCCCTCGTTCCGCCATGGACGGAGCATAGCCCAAGCGCGGCGGTGGCGCGCGACCCCCGTGCCAGGCCCCCCGAACCTTGCGGCGCGCGCGCGGCATCAGCGCCAGCCGCCCGGCCCCCGACCCATCATCGCGCCGCCAAACCCGGGGCACGGTGGGAAGCCTCCCGCGGCGAGCCGGCCCGGACCGCCAAAGCCCAGCCTGCTGGACAGCAAGCGCGCGGTCTGTCCACTATCCAGCGCCGCCACCAGCGTGCTGCCGGCGGCATCCACCGCCTTGAACGCGGCGGCCCGCTGGTCGAACAATTTCGCCATGACGGCCTGGTGCTCCTGCCAGGTCATGGCGCGGAGCTTATCGCTGTCGATACTGCCGTGCAGCAGGTGCATCTGCGCTGCTACGTCCTGCACCGCCTTGGCATAGCCGTCCCACGCCGCCTGTTGCTCCGGACGGATTGCCAGCGCCGCCTTCAGCGCATCGAGCCCCGCCGCCGGGTCGGCCACGCCAGCCGCGCCGTGCACAGGACCATAGCCGCCGAAACCGCGCATGAAGCCCATCGAGCCCGAGCCGCCGTCCGGGCCATAGCCGCCCATCATGCCGGGACCGCCCGGCCCGTAGCCCATCATGCCGGGGCCACCGGGGCCGTAGCCCGTCGTGCCGGGGCCGTCGCCCATCATCCCGGGGCCGGGCGCGGCCCCCTGGCCGCCGGTCTGCGCCATCGCCACCAGGCTGCCGCCGCCGATCGCCATCACCGCGGCCGCGATCGCCATGCCCTTGCTGATCTTCCTCATCGGAGTGGTCCTTCGGTTCCCTGGCGGCCCATGTCTCCGCCGCGCCGCCGCTTCTGGACCCGATCTGTCACCAGGCTTTGCCGCCCGGCGGCGATTTTGTGCCTGGATGTGGCAGGCCGGCCGTCTGCCACATCTCGACAAACATTCCCTGTCCCGTCCCCTGCGGCACATCGCCTATGGTCCGGTGCATGGAAGCGTCGCCGCATATCCTGATCGTCGACGACCATCGGGAAATCCGCGAACTGGTGGGCCGCGCCCTGACCCGCGAGGGCTTCCGCGTCACCGCCGTGGGCGATGGCAAGGCGATGCGCCACGCGCTGACCGATGCGCATATCGACCTGGTCTTGCTCGACCTGATGCTGCCCGGCGAGGACGGCCTGTCACTGTGCCGCTGGCTGCGCGCCGGCAGCGACGTGCCGATCATCATGCTCACCGCCAAGGGCGAGGAAGTGGACCGCGTCATCGGCCTGGAAATGGGCGCCGACGACTACCTGCCGAAACCGTTCGGCAGCCGCGAACTGATCGCGCGCATCCGCGCCGTGCTGCGCCGCAGCCAGCGTGCGCCCGCGCCGGCCGATGCTCCGCCGGCAACGCCGCAATATCGGTTCGGGCGCTGGACCCTCAACACCGCCGCCCGTGAGCTGCTGCGCGAGGATGGCGTCACGGTGCCGCTCAGCAACGGCGAGTACGAACTCTTGCTCGCGCTGGTGGAGCGCCCGCAACGCGTGCTGAACCGCGACCAGTTGCTGGACCTCGCACGTGGACGCGCCGCCACCGCATTCGATCGCAGCATCGATACGCAGGTCAGCCGGCTGCGCAAGAAGCTGGAGGATGACCCGGCGGAACCGCGCATCATCAAGACGATCTGGGGCGGCGGCTACATGTTCGCGGCCGCCGTGCACCGGGCATGAGAGGTGACGCGCACCCGGAGCCGCCCGGACGCCGCGACCCGGCCGGGATGTCCGCGCCGCCAATACGCTCTGCCCTGACACGTTGGCTGCCGCGCAGCCTGTTCGGGCAGATGCTGCTGATCCTGCTTGTCGGGCTGCTGGTGTCGCATCTGGCCGGCACCCTGATCTACGCGTCCGACCGCGCCCTGGCAGTGCGGCAGATCGGTGCGTTCGCGGCCACGCAGCGCATCGCCAATCTGGCGCAATTGCTCGACGACGCACCGCCGGACTGGCGCGCCCGCATCGCCGCCGCGGCGAGCGATCCGACGATGCGCGTCGATGTTTCGGCACAGGCGCCGCCGTTCGCCGAAACCAGCGACAGCGGCGATGCCCTGGCGATCCGGCGCTATCTGGTGGCGCAACTCCCGGCGCCGATGGCCGCCGGCCTGCGGCTCGCGGTGTCCGCCGCGCCGCCGTTTTTCCCCGGCGTCACGCCGCATATGCCGATGGCGGGGATGATGCCGATGGGCGGCGGCATGGCGATGGCACCGCCGCCCTGGGGCCACGCGCCGCCGCCCGGCTTCGCCGGACCGCCCTGGCTGCATGGCCCGGGGGCGCTGCGATCGCTGCAGGCCGCCATGCCGCTGGCCGACGGCACCTGGCTGGGCTTCACCACCGCGCTGCCGAACGCCGGTCCCGCGGCGCCCTGGCCGTTCGCCGTGGCGATGGCGACGATGGCGGTGATCGTGATCGGCGCCTCGGCCTGGGCGGTCCGGCGCGTCACCGGGCCGCTGCGGCTGCTGGCACAGGCGGCCGAGCTATTGGGCCGCGATGTCAACGCCCCTCCGATCGCCGAGGCAGGAAGCACCGAGTTGCGCCAGGCGGCGCAGTCGTTCAATCGTATGCAGGCGAATATCCGGCGCCTGCTGGACAACCGCACGCGCTTGCTCGGCGCGCTGTCGCACGATCTGCGCACGCCGCTGACGCTGCTGCGGCTGCGCACCGAGACGCTGACCGAGACCGATGAGCGCGACCGCATGCTGGCAACGCTGGATGAGCTAGACGCGATGGTCGGCGCGTCGCTGGCACTGGCGCGCGACCAGGCCAAGGCGGAACTCTGGCGGCGCACCGACGTCAGCGCCTTGCTGGCGGCGATTGTCGACGACATGGCCGACGCCGGCCTGCCGGTGACGATGGTGCCGGCCGAGCCGGTGGTGCTGGATTGCCAGCCGGATGCGCTGCGGCGCGCCCTGGTCAACCTGATCGACAACGCGATCAAATACGGCGGCAGCGCGCGCGCAACGATCGAGGCCGGCGGCGGACGGGTGCGCATGCACATCGACGATTGCGGCCCCGGCATTCCCGAGGCGGAGTTGCAACGCGTTTTCGAACCGTTCCACCGGCTGGAGCAATCGCGCAGCCGCGAAACCGGTGGCGCCGGCCTTGGGTTGTCGATCGCGTGGTCGATCGTGCAGGCGCATGGCGGCGCCATCGCCCTGGTCAATCGAAACGGCGGTGGGCTGCGGGCAACTGTTTCGATACCGGCCTGACCTCGGCGCGGCCGCCCGGCCCGTGGCGGTGCTGTCGCGTGGCGCATCGCCGCGGTAAGACTCCACGGCTGAGGCGAGGGAAAGGGCAGGCAACCGTGACCGTCGAATTCATCGGCATGATCCACCACCGGCACGGTTCGGAGATCCATCCGCCGCCGAACGTGGTGCTGGACTGCTTGTATATCCGCGACTTCGCGCAGGCGGCCGAGGCCGGCGGGTTCGACAAGCTGCTGGTCGGGTATTTCTCCGATGCGCCGGATGGCTTCCTGGTCGCCGCATCCGCCGCCGCGCATACGGAGCATGTCGGCTTCCTGGTGGCGCATCGCCCCGGCTTCGTCGCGCCCACGCTGGCGGCGCGCAAGTTCGCCACGCTGGACCAGATCACCGGCGGCCGCGCCGCGATCCACGTGATCAGCGGCGGCGATGACGTGGATCAACTGCGCGACGGCGACACGCTGGACAAGGACGCGCGCTACGCCCGCACCGACGAATACGTACACATCCTGAAGCGCATCTGGACCGAGACCGGCCCGATCGACCACGACGGCACGTATTATCGCTTCAAGGGTGCCTCCACCGCGGTGCGCTGTGTGCAGCAGCCACGGATCCCCATTTATGTCGGCGGCGCGTCCGAGGCGGCGATCGACGTGGCGGGCAAGCACGCCGATGTCTACGCGCTGTGGGGCGAGACGCATGCGCAGGTGCGGGAACTGACGGCGCGCGTGCGGGCGGCGGCGGCGCAATACGGGCGGACCGTGCGGTTCAGCCTGTCGCTGCGGCCAATTCTGGCGGCAACGGAAGACGCGGCCTGGGCGCGCGCGGAGCACATCAAGCAGCGCATCGCGGAGCTGCGCGCCAAGGCCGGGCTGGGGGCGCGTGATCCGACCAACGAGGGCTCGCGCCGCTTGCTCTCGGCGGCGGCGCAGGGCGAGCGGCTGGACAAGCGGCTGTGGACCGGCGCGGCGCTGCTGACCGGCGCGCGCGGCAATACCACCAGCCTGGTCGGCACGCCGGAACAAGTCGCGGAGGCGCTGGTGGATTATTACGAGCTCGGCGTCACGACGTTCCTGATCCGCGGCTTCGATCCGCTGGAGGATGCGATCGAGTACGGACGCTCGCTGCTGCCGCTGACGCGGGCGCTGATCGCGCGGCGGGAGGCGGAGCGGGACGCGGCGTAAGATCGCCTGGCCGGTTCGCGGGCTCAGGGATTGCGGTTTGGCGGTGCGAAACCATTGTGAAGCCAGCCGCTGGTATCTTGCACAAACGGTCCCGCGGCCGCGTCGGCGCCGACGTCGCACGATCCCATCATCGATGGCGAGACGATTGATACGGCCATAGCTTGTCGCGCAGCACGACCGAAACTCGGTCACCGAGGAGCCTGCGGTGCGTTTCGACCCATCGCTTCATCTGGCGCCCGATGGAACAGATCTCCCGGTGTTTCCTGCTCCTCATGCTGACGCCAGTACTGCTCTCGTCCTGCAATCAGGCAATCCGGGGTCAGGCGTTGGACACCGAGGCCGCAAACGTCTTCGATCAACTCACGCGGCGTCAGAATCAGGCACTGGAACAGCGCTTCGATCCGACAATGCGCGGCCCTGACTTTGTCGGGCAACTGACGGCAATTGAGGACATAGTGCCGGCGCTTGATCCCCGCACCCTGCGAGCACTTTCCACCAGCCTCTTTGTTTCCAATGGTACAACCACTGCCTTGTTAAAGGACGAATACGATTACGGCGATCGCGCGGCCTTGGTACAGTTACGGGTTCGTCGTGATGCCGGTTCGGCGAATTGGGAAATCGAAGGGTTTCACGTCCAGGTGGCCACATTTGAACAACTCGCGGCGAATGATTTTACGCTGACCGACAAACCGGTAGGGCAGTATGTGTTCCTTGCCCTCATGTTCGCCTCACCGTGCATCATCGTCATGGCACTGGCGAAGGTCCTGCGGACCCGTGGACTTCGGCGCAAATGGTAATGTTGCATCGTTGCGGCGTTTGGCATCTGCGCTTTTCGGATGAACTGGACTGACTGCAGCATCGCTATTGACCCGATATACCTTGAAATCCTGGGAGTAGGGTTTGTCAGGGGCGGGACGCGCTTTTCTCCGTGGATACTGTCCGTTGCGCTGCCGATCGGGGCAGTACTGATCTTTTCCGGAATCTGGGCGAAGCCTCGGCAGCCAGGGCTGGAACGTCGTGACGGCCACAACGCCTGAAATTCGGCCGGAGGGTTACGTCGGGCAAAAACACGATCTTGCTGCGTCAGAATTCGAATACAGCCAGGCCCGGTGACATTCACTCGGTCCGCTTCGTTTGGCGCCGCAGCCATTCGTCTGCCAGGTCGCTCTGACGCTGCCCTTGTTCGGCCCCCACCCCAACGCTACGTCCTTAGGCCAACCGTTGGGAGGCCCCGACCCATGCCGCAGCCGATTCGACCGGTCATGCTGGTGATCCTGGATGGTTTCGGTTGGCGG
>Ga0335072_10011364_pt1 | contig 12753 bp, 7 predicted proteins | sample Lox_Sample_21_FD_206725 | JGI IMG/M metagenome (GOLD analysis project Ga0335072, IMG submission 206725) | Soil microbial communities from Loxahatchee National Wildlife Refuge, Florida, United States - Lox_Sample_2.1 | ecosystem: Environmental > Terrestrial > Soil > Wetlands | place: USA: Florida...
CATGGTGCGGCGGTTCGAGCAGCTGGGATTTCCGCTGGAGCGCATTGATTCGACCGGCTTCATGGTGGGCAAGACGGGGACCATTTACTACCGGGCGATGCACGCGTGGAAGGGCGCGTACCTGCTAATGATGGCGCGGGGCGGCTGGGTGAACACGGTGCACGGAAATCTGGAACTCATTCGCGGCGGCGATGCCGCGTGGATGGCGCGCGCCCAGGCACTGTTTTTTGAGCTGCAGGGGCTGGGGCGGATGCATTCGTTTGGAGGGATTCCCGGCGATATAGAGCCGTATGGATTTGGCGGGGAGACGGCGCGTGGCGCGGTGTATGTTGCCGTGAATCCGGCGCAACGCATTGCGAGCATCAAGCTGCCGCGGCTGGCGTTCAATCAAGAATCGCCGGGGGTGGGGCGGGTGCAGTTTCGCGATGCGGGCTTTGTGCCGAAACTTGTGGGCGATCAACTGACGCTGGGGCCGGGGCAGATGGCGATGGTCGGGTTTGGGGCATATGCGTCGCCGCGATACGACTTTGGCGTGCAGCAGGACGTAGTGATTCCGCGGTCGATCGCGCCGTTCACGGCGGAGTTTCACGCTACCGGCAAAGGCTCGATTGAGGCGATCGTTCAGCCGCCGCCAGACGGCGTGTTGCGGGTGATTGTGCGGCAGAGGACTCCGGAGGGAGTAATTCGGCGAACATGGGCGGGCGGTCCGCCGTCGGGCGAGAACATGGGCAAGGTTTTTGCGTTGTCTGCGGCGCAGGGCGAACACGCAGTTCCGGTCGAAATCAATTACGACAAGATTGTGTGGAGCGGAATGAGCTGGGCGGTGGGCGAGATCGATGCGAAGAGTCTTGAGAAGGGCAAGCCGCTGACCATCCGGTTCCACTCAGAGGAGAAGGATCCGGTTGAGTTGGAGGGGACGGTCTACGTGGTGAGGTATTAGGCTATTGATCGAGATTCGTCCTGTCACGGGCCTTAAAAGCGAGCGCGAAATGGTATGAACTGCCGAAAGGCAGCTGCAAGAGCAACCGCAAATTCTTCGTCGCTGCGCTCCCCTGAATGACAGCGTGACAGGGGTGGCGGCGGGACTTCGCTGAGGATGACCGGTGGTTATGCTTAGCTAAAAAAGTCGATGGACACTGCTCACCTGGCGTCGATGGCGGCCTGTCCGTAACTCGAGAGCACAGTTCCATTGCGGCTCAAGAGGAGCGCGGCTCCGCGCTGGGGGCTGATGGTGAAGTGAATGTGCGCGCCGGTGCGCGCGTCGAGTATGTTCACGGTCTGCGGGTCGAACGATTCATTGCTGAAGCTGTAGATTTCGCCGTCGGGAAGCACGGTGGGGAAGGCGAGCACGTCGGGAGAGAGAGGCGAGACTTCAGTGAACGACGGCTTGACGCCGGCCTCATCGAGCGCCCAGCGATAGAGCGCCGCAGACGCGGCGTATCCTTCGGCGAACTCGACGGGATCTGCGGTCCACAGGATCTTGCCCTTGCCCCACGGGATGATTGCGGCGGACTTGCCGTCAGGGAAGCGCATGGTCCATGTTTCGGATTGTTGCACATTGGCGGGAAAGGCTAGCGGATAGGATTTGCCGTCGGGCAGCGTGAGCGTGGATCCGCGCACAGCCAGCGGGATCACGGTCGCCGCAGGAATCCACGAAATGATGCGGTTTACCGGCTGCCAATGCTCATCGCGATCGACGGGCCCGGTGATCAGCAATGTCCCGCCCTGCGCGGCGTAATTGACAAGTTGGTTCCAGGCATCGTTGGTGAGTCCCTGCGGGGAGGGAAGGAAGACGAGCTTGGGCGAGCCAAGATCGGCGAGGCGATTTTCCGGCAGCATGCGCAGCGGCGTGTGATCGCAATAAGCCATGGCGCGCAGCGCGTGCTTTTGCGTATCGAGCGCGAGCCCGCCGAGAATTGAGTACAGCAAAGTTTGCGAGGTGACCATGGTGACGGAGGGCGGCTCGATGCGGGTAAAGCTTTGCGGGCTCTTATTGACGAAGGCAGCGAAGCCGGCAAGAACCTGCGCTTCAGGCTTTTCTGTTTCGTCGGGACGAATGGCGCCGATGGTGATCTCGTTATCGTTGGCCATGTAGGCGTTGACGTTCCAAACCCATTCGAGCGCGCCCGCGGCCTGCGCAAAGGAGATGGCGATCTTGCGTTCGAGTTGCCAAACCTCGACTTCGGCGCTGAAGCGCAGCTGATCGTCGAGCGTGAGGCGGCGCTGCTCGCCGGTTTCCTGGATGAGCAGCGGCTTGCCGGGGAATTTGGGCGCGAGCGACGCCCAGAGGATGGCATCGTAGTCCCACCATGTATGGTCGGCGGTGAAATTGACTGACGGAAGGAAAAACGCGGGCGTGGGGCGTCCTGCGATGCCGCCTTCGTCCTGGCCGACGGTGATCAATTGGCTGGAGCGCGTGTCGCGGATCAGCTGATGCATTTTGTCAACCCAGCCGGCGAATATCGATTGCGCGAGGAGCGCATAGTCATAGTCCTTGAGCGGATTGAAGCCGCTGCGCACGGCGTCGGACTGGAAGGCGCCGGGCTTGGGAAGCGCGAAGGGATCCTGGGCGGCGATTTCGGGCGCGGCCGATGTCGGACTGGATTGCAGGTCGCGGCCGATGCCGAGCGACGGCTCCGCCAAGTCGTGGAGCAGCTTCGCGCGATCCGGATAGCGGTCAGTCATCCATTGGCGCCAGGCCGCCGACTCGAAGGGATCGTAATCAGGCAGCGTGCGCCAGAGATTTTTGTTGGGGCTGGGCTCGTTGATCAGATCCCAGGCGAGAAAGGGAACGGCGCGGAAGCGCTCGACCACCGATTCCGCATAGATTGACTCCGCGCGGAGCGCAGCGGGATCGAGATAACCGTTTTCTCCGCCGAACTCGTCGGGATAAAAGGCAAAGAGATTGAACTGCACGGGGAGATTGTTGTGGCGCGCGCACATGAGGAAGGCTTCGATGGTGCGCAACGCGTCTTCGCTCAAGCGGCCGTCGGGAGCGAGAAGATGCTGCCAGGTTGTCCAGAGGCCGGTGCGAAACATGTTGAGGCCGGCGGCGCGAATCTGCGCCATGTCGTGGTCCCACACGTACGCATTGGGCTTGAGCAAGTAGAGGCGCGAGACGTCGCCGGACATATAGGTGGTGCCGACCACGGGCAGAGGCCTGCCGTCGAGCTCGAAATAGTCGGGCCCGACGGTGAGCCTGGGGCCGGACAGCAGATATTGCCAGTCGCGCATCCAGAATCCTGAACGGTAGATGCGGAGCGGTTTTCCGTCGCGGAGAAGGGCCGCTTCGACGGTATGGAAGCCTTTGCCCTCGGACGCGCCGGCCGGCAATGTGAGCACGGGTGCATTGGCGGGAACGGTTTCGTCGTCGTGCACGGCGCCATCTTCAGAGGTGACGCGGATGTGCAGTTGATTGGCCGGGAGCGACGCGTCGGGCGAACCGGATGCAGCGAACTCCAACTCCAATGACTCGCCCGGAAGAAAGAGCGGCACGCGTGGGCGGAGAGTGAAGCGATCGTTTTTGCGCAGTGCGAGATCGGCCAGCGCGCCGAGCAGCGCGGTGTTCGAGAAGAAACCGGCGTCCGGCTCGCAGGCCACAAAGATCCAGCGGCCGCCGATGAAGCGGTAGGCGTTGTGATCGAGTTCGATGACCGGAGCTGCAAGTTTGTGGCCGTCACGCTCGCCCCAGGCCAGCGTGGTCAGGTCCATATCTTCGCCCCCCGTAGCGCCGCCGCTGGAGTCGTAGTTGATTACCGAGAGGCGGACAACGGGGCTGAAGGCGCGCTTCCATTGAAGGGGCGGAAGATGAGGAAAGACGTCGTCGTTCGCGGTGAAGGTGAGGGCGTCGGAGCCCGGCGTTTGCTGATAGCCGTCGATGAACAGCTCGAGCGACTGCGCGGTGGATTCGGCGCGGACGCCCCAGCCCTCTGCATTTTGATATGCAGCGCGCGTGAACGGCTTGCCGCCGAGGACGATGAGATTGCCGCCGCGATCGAGGTAATGGAGGATCGCGTCCCAATCGGCTTCAGGCCACGCCGAACCGTAGGGCAGAACGAGCAGGTCGGCGCCGGGGGCGGCGAGGATTGCGGAAAGTTGGCTTGCGTCGGCGAAATCGGCATTGGAGAAGGCGGCGCGCAGTGCGGATTCGCTGGGCGCCGGGGAATCGATGGCCGGGAACCCGGGCTGCCAGAAGACGACTGTTTTTGCCAGCGAAGACGCGGGAACCAGGGCGAACATGAATGAGAGAAGAAATCGCGACCAGTTGCGCATTGCAGTTGAGCTCCTCTTGGTTAGCGGGACCACCATAGCACAAGGCGCGACGGAGGAGATAGCAAGGGCATCGCCAGAGTTTGGGCGGGCTGCGCCGCCGCGAATGGGTATCGGTCAGGCGCGTCTGGAAGCCTTATGGTAACGGCGGCCGCAGCCAGGGATGAGCTGAAAGTGATAGGATCAACGGCCAGAGATTTGTGTGCGGCGAGGAAGCCGGCTGCATCAAATCGACTCAGAGCATTCGTGCTCTCTCACCGGCCCATGACTGAGCCCGGTCGATGAGAAAGAGGAGGGCCGATGAGTCAAAGACATTATCTGGCACTGATTGCGGCATTCTTTTTGGTCGCGTGCAGCATGGCGCGGGGCGAGGCGCCTTCAAGGCCGAATTACACACGGGCCGAGGTGGAGAAGATGGCCCGCGACGCCCACACTGCGGAGCAGTACCGGGAGCTCGCAGAGTATTTCCGTTCACAACAGTTGAGCTTTGAGCTGCGCGCCCGCGCGGAGAAGCACGAGTGGGTACGGCGCACATTCGATGAAACCGCGCCGGGCAAATACCCCTCGCCCGAGGACGCATCGCGGAATCGCTACGAGTACTTCAGCTACGAGGCAGCGAAGATGGGGGCGCTGGCGGCGCGCTATTCGGTGCTGGCGGCGGAGTTCATGCGATGAAGAGGGCATTGGAGCGCTGCGAGAAGTGATTTGAAGCTGAAGGATCTGCAAGGGAGATCGAGAACGATCATGTGGTCGCGACGCAAGTTCATTTCTGAGAGTGCAAGGGTGGGAGCGGCGCTTGCCGCAGGCGCAATCGGGGCGCGGATACTTCAAGGGAAGATCCCGGCGGTGATGCCAGCGTCGTTTCGCGATGTAGCCGGCAAACGCTCGTTGAAGGCGCACGCGCAACGTCATGGGCTGATCTTCGGATCGGCTGTGATTATTCCGAACGTGCAAAACGATGGGGATTTTGCCGAATTGATTGCGGAACAATGCGGCATCGTGGTTCCGACGAACGAGTTGAAGTGGGTGGCGCTGCGGCCGGCGCCGGACAAGTTCGATTTCGCCGCTCCGGATTTTCTGCTGGCCTTTGCGAAGAGCCACAAGATGCTGATGCGCGGCCACACGTTGTGCTGGCATCAGTCGGTGCCCAACTGGCTGAAAGAGCCGGAGAACAGCGGGAAGGCGCGGCAATTTTTTGTCGATCACATTACGACGGTGTGCCGGCACTTCGCGGGGCAGATTCAATCGTGGGATGTGGTGAACGAAGCGATCGAGCCCAACGACAAGCAGCCGGGCGGAATGAGGAAGTCATTCTGGTACGAACAGATCGGACCCGAATACATCGAGCTGGCGTTTCGCACCGCGCGGGCGGCGGACCCGCATGCCAAGCTGACCTATAACGACTACGGCGTTGAATCGGAGAACAAGGGCGATGCGGACCGGCGGCGGCTGATCCTGGAGATGCTGAGCGGCCTGAAAAAGCGCGATGTGCCGATCGACGCGGTGGGGATCCAGAGCCATATACGGGCGGGACAGACATCGGGATTCGGCCGGGGGCTGACGGATTACATCGAGAGCATCCGGCAGATGGGGCTGGAGGTTTATCTGACGGAACTCGATGTGAACGAGGATGGCATTCAGACCGACGACGAGGCAAAGCGGGACGCGGCGATCGCGGAGACCTACAGCGATTACCTGCGCGTGGCGCTCGTCAATCCGGCCGTGAAGCTGGTCTTGACGTGGGACTTCAGCGACCGGTTTACATGGCTCAACGAAATGCAGTCGCATCGCCGTCTGCGGCCCAACCGCCCGCAACGCGCGCTGCCCTTCGACAGCGATTACCGGCCGAAGCCGGCGTTTTTCGCGATACGGGACAGCTTCGATCAGCGGCAGGCGACCTAACGCGTCACAGCACAAATTAGAAATGGTTGGAGTGGACGGCCGAACCTCGCCGTCACGCTAAAGGCGAGGCGCGCGTGCCCGGCGCAGGTGATTCCCAGTCTTCGCGGCATGATACTCTGCGGCAAGCAAAAATCGCATGCCTGAGAGGTCCGCATGAGAAGTCAATCCGTTTTCCCAGTTTTATTTGCGGTTCCGAGTTTTCTTTTTCTCTTTCCGGCAGCGATTCCGGCACAGCAAACGGGAACCGGTCAGCAGATCACATGCGGAGCCGAGCCGTGCCCCTATCTCAATCCTGCGCTCAAGGCGGAGGAGCGGGCCAAGGATCTGGTGAGCCGGATGACGCTCGAAGAGAAAGTGAGCCAGATGATGAACGATGTGGCCACGACCATCGCAACGGAGGGCCGCGCCAAGTACAACGAGGCGATTCGCAACGGGGATCACAGCCGGTTCGCCGGGCTCACGTTCTGGTCGCCGAATATCAACATCTTTCGCGATCCGCGCTGGGGGCGCGGCATGGAGACGTACGGTGAGGACCCGTTTCTGACGGCCAGCATGGGCGTGGCATTTGTGAAGGGATTGCAGGGCGACGACGCGAAGTACATGGAACTGGTTGCGACGCCGAAGCATTTTGCGGTGCACAGCGGTCCGGAGCCGCTCAGGCACGGGTTCAATGTTGCGGTTTCAGAGCACGATCTTGAAGACACGTATCTGCCGGCGTTCCGGGCGGCGATCATGGAGGGCAAGGCGGACTCAATCATGTGCGCGTACAACGCGATCGACGGCGAACCGGCATGCGCCAACGCGATGCTGATGCAGAAACATCTGCGCGGCGATTGGGGATTTGCGGGATTCGCGGTCTCCGATTGCGATGCGGTCGCGGATATCGCGCGCGGGCATCATTTTGCGGCGAGCATGGAAGAGGCGGACGCAGACGCGGTGAAGACGGGGACCGACCTGGATTGCGGCAGAGCGTACCAGGACCTGGTGAAGGCGGTGAACGGCCACCTGTTGCCGGAATCGGAGATCGACGCTTCGGTTGTACGGCTGTTTACGGCGCGGATGCGGCTGGGGATGTTCGATCCGCCGGGGATGGTACCCTTCAACGCGATTCCGTATTCGGAAGTGAATTCAGCGGCGCATCGCGAACTGGCAATCGAAGCGGCGCGTGAGTCGATCGTTCTTCTGAAGAACCGCAACGGGACTCTGCCGCTGAAGGCGCCGGTCAGAAAGATTGCCGTGTTGGGGCCGACGGCCGACCTGCTGGAGTCAATCGAGGGCAACTACAACGGGACCTCGCCCGATCCGGTGACGCCGCTCGAAGGGCTGCGCCGGGCATTCGGCAACGAGAATGTGGTGTATGCTCCCGGTTCGATTCTTGCCGAGGGCACGCCCGCGCCGATTCCGCCGCAGTATCTGCGCACGGATTCTTCACTGAAAACAGCAGGGCTGAAGGGCGAGTACTTTGACAACGTGAAGTTTGAGGGAACGCCGAAGCTGGTGCGCGTGGATGCGAAGATCAACTTCGACTGGAACCGCGCGATCCCGGCCGGGGATTTTCCGGTGAAGACGTTTGCCGTGCGATGGACGGGCGTGCTGAAGCCGCCGGAGGCGGGCGATTACGTGTTGAGTTTTCGCGGGCCGCGCCTGATTCCGCCATCGGCGGCGAGTGGATTTACGGCGACGCCGGGGCAGGCGGCGCAGGATCGAATCCGGATGTATGTCGATGACAAGCTGGTGATGGACAGCCACAGCAACCCGGCGAATGCGCATTTGAGTTTTGCCGACACGCAGCCGCATGCGATTCGCGTTGAGTATGTGCATCTGCCGGACGACCGGTTTGTCGACCTGGAATGGCAGCCACCGGCGAACAGCCTGCTTGGCCCGGCGCTGGAGGCGGCGAAGCAGGCTGACGCGACGATTGTCTTTGTGGGGCTGTCACCGAATCTCGAGGGCGAGGAGATGAACGTCCATGTGGACGGGTTTGATGGGGGCGACCGCACCAGCATTGAACTGCCCGCGGCGCAGGAACACCTGCTTGAAGCACTGGGTGAAACGGGTAAGCCGCTGATCGTGGTGTTGACGGCGGGCAGCGCGCTGGCAGTGCCGTGGGAGAAGGAGCATGCGGATGCGCTTGTGTCGGCGTGGTACTCCGGTGAAGAGGGCGGCACGGCGATCGCGGATGTACTGAAGGGCGCGTGCAATCCTGCCGGACGATTGCCGGTCACGTTTTATCGCTCGACGGCGGATCTGCCTGCGTTTACCGATTACTCGATGCGGAGCAGAACGTATCGCTACTACAAGGGAGATGTCCTGTATCGCTTCGGGTACGGATTGAGCTACTCGAAGTTCGTTTATCGGATTCCGACGCTGAGCGCAGCGGCGATTCAGGCGGGAGACACGGTGACGGTGACGGCGGAAGTGCGCAACCTGAGCCAGCGCGACGGCGACGAAGTGGCCGAGCTTTATGTGATTCCGCCGCAGACGGCGGTCTCGCCGCACGTGGAGCTGGAGGGGTTTGAGCGCATTCACTTGCGCGCAGGCGGGATGCAGCGCGTGCAGTTCACGCTGGCGCCGCGGCAGTTGAGCGAGGTGGATGAGAAAGGAAATCGCGCGGTGGCGCCGGGCGATTATGCGATTTATGTCGCGGGCGCGCAGCCGGAGCCGGGAACACCCGCGGCCAAGCTGCACATTGTGGGGACGATGGCGCTGCCGAAGTAGGCGTGGCAGACGCGCGAGACTGGTTGCCGGTCACTTCGCCAACGCTTTGATCTGGGCGGCGACGAAATCGTGGACGAACATGACGCTGGTTGGGACGGTGACGGTGGCGGGAGTGTTCTGGCCGGGAGTGTGAATCAGCAGTACCGGGCGCGGGTCCCAGGCGCCGCCGTGCGAGATGCGCTCGTCTTCAGCGCTCCAGCCCGGCAGCGGGCGCCACATGTGCGTGCGCCAGGAGTGGTCGCCCTGCACAAGGACCGTTGTGGCAGCCCATCGCGGCTGCGACTCGAGCAGATCGAGAATCTGGCCGAGCAGACGGTCGGAGTAATCGAGCGAGTCGAGATACGAGCCTCCGACGGCGAATGTGCCGGTGCGGCGATCCCAGAACGATGGCGGATGCGGGGCGGGAAGATGCAGATAGATGAGGTCGGCCTGGCTGCCGGCGATGGTGGAGAGCGCGTGCCGGCTGACATCTTTAACGGACGTAATGTGACCTCGCGCGTTCCAATCCGCCTGGTCGGCCCAGGCCTTTGAGGGCCAGAGAAACTGTTCGACGAGAATGCGGAGGGGGAACCAGACATTCTCGGCGAAGCTGGCGTCGAGGGAAGTGGGGCCGCGATCCTGCGCGTCGTCGTTGCTCCAGTAGCATTGCGAGGCCACGCTCGAGAAGATGGGGCAGTAGGCTACATACCAGCCGACGATCGACGTGGACACGCCCATTTGCTTTGCCTGGCCGAAGAGTGAAGCGTCGACGTCAAAGTTGGTCCAATGCGAGGAATCGGCGATCTGAACGAGGTAGCGATTCTGCGAGGTGTATTCGACGTCGGTGACGACCTGGCCGAGGAGCATGCTGGGAACGACTCGCGTGGTGCGGTAACCGATGGGCGTCATGTGGGTGTAGAGGGTGCTTTCGCTGCGCAGGCGATCGAGGTTGGGCAGGTGGAGCGAAGGGTCGCGCGATTCAAAGGTGGGCCGATAGGCGAGCTCGTCGAAGAGAATCCAGATGAGACGCGGGCGAGTGGAGGGTTGCGCAGGAATCGGCGTTGCGATCGCCTGGGGGCCGGGCTTCCAGAGAGCCGCGCGAAGCAATTGCCAGGTGATGACCGCCGCGAAGACGACGAATCCGGCGAGGACTGCGCTGCCGAGGCGGCCGAGATTGAGCGCGAGCGAGCGGGCTCGGAGAACAAGAAAGACGATGAAGGCGATCCAGAGCAGGCTGAGGGCGATGACGACCGCATTGGGAATGTCGAAGGGGAAGACGTTGAGATTGCGCACAAACAGGAAAGGCGGAAGAAGCGCCATCAGAGCCCAGCGGATCGCGGGCCAGGATTTGAAGCGGCGCAAGAGGGCCATCAGGCCGGCGAAGACCAGGGCGACGATGGCCAGATCGGCGAGCTGAGCCAACGCGATTCTGGTCAGCGGCACGGGAAATCGCATGCGCGAATCGCCGGCTGAGGAGGTGAGGTCGATGTAGTTGGGGAGAAGAAGAATGGCGGCGAAGCCGCAAGCCTGAGCGATGCGTTTCATCATGCCGGGCCGGCCTCGGCGCGGAGCGGCTCCGCGGCTGTTGTTTTGTCTCGGCCGGCGATGCGGTCAAACAGGAAGAGAACGCGGCCGTTGTCGAGGGCGCAGCGATCGGCTACAGCGAAGAGCGGCGAGAAGGCGCGCCGCAGGTCTTCTTCCGACAGGTAGCCGTAGAGATCGTCGCGTCCGCGGAGCCACTCCTGAAACATGGGGTCGGAAGGCGGCACCCACTCCAGAACCAGCCAACGGGTCGTGAGAGCGGCGCAGAGCTCGGCGATGTGGCCGAGCGGCACCTGCTCGCGCAGAATCAGGTGGTGAATGACGGCGAGCATGAGGATGAGGTCGAATTTTCCGGTCAAACGGTCGAGGAGCGAAAGCTGCTCGCCGTTTTGCCAGCCCGCGGCGGGGGTGGGCCGCGCGATGTTGGCGACGAGGGTGGTGATGGGTTTGTCTTGTTGGAGGGCTGCGGTCCAGAGCATTTCGAGCGCGGCGGGGTCGGCGTCAAGGGCGACCACCCGGGCGCCGGCGTCGGCGGCGATCAGCGAATATGTGCCGGTGTTGGCGCCGACGTCGAGGACGCGCGAGGGCGCGCAGCGCTGAAGTGTTTTCCGCACGAAGTCCTGTTTGCGGGCGGTATCGGCGGGCTGATAATGAGTGGCTGTTTGCGAGTATTGGCTCCACTGGCTGCGATGGCGCGAACCGGTCACGCTGGCGATCTGCTTTTCCAGGCGCCTGATGCGCTTTTCGAGAATATGGGTGGCGAGCTCGGGATGAGACGAGGCCTGCGATTTTTGCGAAGGAGGCTTTTTGCGGCCGGGCCGGTCAAGAAGCGCGGCGAGAGTCACTACGTCGAGCAGGTTCGGGTTGAGGCGCTGCCAAAGGCCAAGCGCGTTGCAGATCTGGCCGGGCTCGTAACCGTCGCGCCAGAAAAGAGTGGCCTGCAGGGGCCAGCTCAGATGCTTCCGGGCGACAAGCGGCAGCAAGAAAGTGCGCACGAACTGGCCGTAGGCAAGCCAGACGGTGGAACCCGGATCGCGGCGCTCGAACGAAAGGACGTCGACCAGGACGGGTCGAGGGCCATCGAAAACGATGTTGAGGGGCGTTGCATCTTTCAGGGTCCAGCCAGCTCTGACGGCCTCGCGGGCGATGCGCAGGGTGAGCTCGGCGGCGGCGCGCCATTGCGCGGGTGTCCACTCCCACGGGTAGCTGATGGGATCGATGCGCGGGTGTTCGAGCCACAATTCGCCGGATGCAACACCGGAGTGGGCGGCGGAGCCGGCGATGGTAGTGGCAACCAGGTGGCCGCTTTTTTCAAGGGCGGTGCGGAGGGGAGACGCGAGATATGCCAGAGTGGCTTCGGCGGCCGCGGGATGAATCTGGCGAAGAGCGCGATGGGGAGTGAGGCGGAGGCGGCCGGCCGGATCGCGGAATGTCGGCTCGAATTCGTGTCTGCCGACAGAGGTATTTGCCTCGGCGGGCGTCGGCGCGGCCGGAACGGTCACGATTGGGTCGAGTCCTGATGGTCCGAGGCGCCTGAGGTATTCTCGGGCTCAGCCTTAGGTTGGTTGCGATGGAGAAGCGCATAGATCTTGCGGCGCAGGTACCATCCGGTAGCGACCAGGGCCGAACCGGCTGCCTGGATGGCGAGCAGGCCGGAGCCGGGATCCGCGTAGGCATACGCGGGACGCTCGGCCAACAGGAGCGCGCCTAACAGGATCAAGGCGAGGGGGAAGATGCGCAGCAGGAATCTCATATACCGGGTGGTAACTCCAGTTGGAGCGCCCGAGAAGCTGGGCTCCGAGGGCGCAACTGTACTTATCGTACTAAATGTATGACGGGCGCCCGGAAGCGGGGGTTTACCCTTACCGCAGGGGTGGCGGAATTTCAGCATATTCATGCCAAACCTTACAATAAAGGGGACGTAAGTGCATCCTGGGACGCGTTTTCTCCGTCTTAACAATGTACAGGTATCGGTGCGAGTTTCATCTGCATTCCCCGCGGAGGTCTGTGCAGGCTACTGAATGCACGGATTTTCCAGCCGGTGAAAGCGCGCCCAATTCCACAAAGTGGGGTTTAAAAGAACACGACCGGAAGATCGGGATCGTGGAGAACGGCATGAGTTTGACAACGATTTCTTTGCCGGCCGGCGCTGCGAAGGGCCGTTTTGCGGCCCATTTCCAGCTTCTGCGACTTGACCACTCAGTCAAACAGGTATTCGTTTTGCCGGGAATCGTGATTGCGGCGAGCCTGACGGGCGCGGCGGTGAACGCGGCGTTGTTGTGGCGCGCGGCGCTCGGGGTACTAGCGGTGGTTCTGACCGCGAGCAGCAACTACGTTCTCAAC
>Ga0335072_10011365_pt1 | contig 12753 bp, 5 predicted proteins | sample Lox_Sample_21_FD_206725 | JGI IMG/M metagenome (GOLD analysis project Ga0335072, IMG submission 206725) | Soil microbial communities from Loxahatchee National Wildlife Refuge, Florida, United States - Lox_Sample_2.1 | ecosystem: Environmental > Terrestrial > Soil > Wetlands | place: USA: Florida...
AATCCTGCGGGGTCAGCAGCATGCCTGGCAGAGCTTTGCCCTTGCGAACTTTTTGGATCCGAAAGCTGGTGTCAATGATCTGCACACGGCTGTAACTACCAATGTCGTCTTCTTCGTCTTGAGGCTTCGGCGGTGGTCTAGATCGTGGAAAGGATGTGGGAAGCTTCTCATTCTGGCGATTCGGGGAGCTGGCGGAGGGGGGCGTTGAGGTGGAGGCTGGTGAGGCTTGACTGTTTTGAGTACTTTGACCTTCTTCCAAGACAATCATATCTTTGATCTCTTCGATGCGGCGGTAGTTTATACCGCAGTTTTTACTACTACCAAATTTAAGCCAAGTTCTATAGAGGCAGTAACAATTTGAGATACATACCACTTTACTTGTGTTTGAGAATCACCGATATTCTTGAACTGGCAATTGGGACATTGTGTTGACATGGACAATGCATTCCGTCGTCGAAATATCATGGTCATGTCGAGTATTCGCCCAGGCTACGGCAGTTAGGACCTTTAGCTCAGCTATTTATAGGAATCCTACCCTCATAAGTGCTCCCCAAGGCTTGGTTATATCGAGGATTTGGCCAGTATGGTGATCCTGGAGAAACCACTCGCCTCGCATTATTTTCTTCAGTCCTAGGTCTTTGAATCTGTCCTTCAGAATTTCTGTAAAAACCTGGAAATAAGTCAGTGCTTCCCTCCTTCTTAGGAGTCAAGGTTCTTTGCCGACCTCTAGTGACTGTATTGTGTCCAGGTCAAGGCGTAAAGGTCTGTCCCGTGCGTCAATTACTACCACAGGGGTTCGGCCGATCAGATGCAAAGGTAATTGATTTTGGGCTTTTTGGGCCATAAGACTCATTTTGGGCTGGGTCATAATTCTATTCGCAGCGGCTTCTCTTCGCCCTAGGAAGTGTTAGCTGAACCCTTTCTAATCAGCCAACCGAAGATTTAAATAGATTCATAGCTAACCATCATTCCACTTTCCGTTTGAGGAAGACGTTCTAGAAGAGCCTTCATAGTAGCCGCCGCGGTAGCAGCAGCAAAATCCTGCCATTTCTTGTTTTTATGACTATCCGCATAATCGCACACGCCTTTGATAATGATGCAAGGTACATCTTCCCAAACACCTCCAGCTTCCATCTCGAATGCAATGATACCTTCCGTATTGGCAATTCTATCTCGATCCTCTGCAGACTTCATCACTTTGTCGCCCGTAGCAACCGACCCGACATAGATTGCAGGCTCTTGAGCTTCATCGATCTCCAACTGCCGTTTTTGTTCGAGTCGCTTTCTTCGCACTAGTCGACTTTCGTCGCATCCTAATTCTTCACAAGCGGCGTTGAGCGCATCGTCGCAGATAGAAGAAGATGTCCCACCGTCCTCCCTACAGGCACATGTCGGGGAGATATGGTGTCTATGACAATAACTTGATTCAAACAATTTATCCTCCTCTGCTCCAGGATAATCGTACTTTCTGACTCGGCACTTGCTTGGAGTTCCTTGAGGAAATGGGCGGTCTTTTTTTGAAGAAGCCATCGACCTCGGTCTGTCTCGAGCTGAGTCACTAAGCTGCGGACATACTTGTTTGGTTTGCCAGGATTGTCCTCAGCCGTATTCTTACGGACAAACTTATGGGAGAATTGTCTTCCATAGTCGTATTGAACAATACTCTTGCTGATAACCACATCACCTAGCAAGATTTCGTCTTTACCATCTTTGCCCACTCGAGATACACCGCCACAGATTCCAACAAGGAGGGCGAACCGCAAACGGGTGTAGCTCCTACCAATACTGGCGGCTGCACTGCTTGCATGGGCTTTGCCCATATGACATAGAAGAGCCAAGACGACATTGTGCTTGCCAATTCGACCAGTTGTATAAATATTGGGATCTCCCTCTGCTCTTCCGTATGGGTCGCCATCTTCATCGAAGAACTCTTCGAAAACGGAAGACACAGCATTATACTCTAGTGACAATGCGCAGATTATGACTATCTCGAAATCTTCGCGTTGAGAGGGTCTCGAATAGTTCATCGTGCTAGCCGAGGAAAGCTCTCGGGGGGACCTATGTTGAGATCTAAGCAACGTCGAGTGATTCAAAGGAATTTGCCAAACCTCTCTATAAGGCTACCCGCCAAACCACGCAATTTGGCAGCGGGCGCTAGCGGGAGATAACGTTTATAAGCTTAGCGCATACGCAAGAAGGGGGCCGACGTCAACGTGCAGGGAGGGTTCTACGGCACCGCGCTCCAGCTTGGGGTCACGACCAGGTCGTCCAGCGGCTGCTCGAGAAGGGGGCCAACGTCAATGCTCAGAGGAGTATATGTAGTGCGCGGTACAGGCAGTAAAGGTCGGGTCCGGCTGGGCAAATTTGGTGGGGGGCGGCTCGTGCGCAGGCTAAGCGTACTATGCCTAAAAGCGTAACTGTCTACACCACGTGAGCTCTCGCGCTAATCTACAACGCGTAACTGTCTATACCACGTGAGCTCTCACGCTAATCTACAGTGTCAGGGAATGCTTACGTAATTAGATGATTAGGTAATAAATAAGGAGGCTGGGAGCTGCACTTAAGGGGGAGCATACGGAGTCCTAGATATATCATACAATCAATCAATTAATAGAATATATATGCTTTATTAATTTGTTAAAACCTGACAGGTTATAAGCCCGGAAGCCACCTTATCGACTACCTAATTGTAAGACTGCCGGTCTCATAGGGTTTCTAGTAGGGAATCAACACAGGTTATAGTACGATACACTGGTGTCACATGGGTGATCACGGGATGCAAAGACAGGTCTCTAGAATGACAGTGATATTCAAGGAACTACTCGCTACCTTTTCTATTTCTAGGAATGTCATTCTTTAAGTATGGCCAGCGTCAGCCGGCCGGAGAAACCGCACTCCGTAGCGTTCTAACATGTGCAGCGGCTTGAACTATACGCTGTACGTTCTAGCGCCTGACATAGTCTGATTTCCAGCCTTGCAAATAAGTTCGCGTTCTAGTTCTAGTGCTTGCAATAAGTATTGCAGTTCTAGGTCTAAGTTCTAGTCTGGTTCTAGTTGATATATTTGAGTTCTTTTGCAGGAAGAAGAGTGTGGATGAGCTTTAGATAATGTAATAGCTCGGTTAATATAAAATAAGGTCGCCGGCTAGGAGCAAGCGGACTCAATGAATTAGTAGCTTATATAATAAGAATTTAAAGCTAAAAAAGGAAGAAGGAGGATGTAGTAGTCTACAAGCAGGTTTATATAGTCCCTTACAGGTTACATGTCGCTTACAGCCTGTCTGTTAGCTAACTGCTTATACGAACTGCCTGTTACAGACCGCTAACCAGGCAACGGTCCGCAACGGCCCGGGCAGGGGCCCAAAGCTGCCCTTACAGATAGGGGTTTACGGGCGGTTAGCTATAGCCCGTTAGCACTCGGTTTACGGACGGCTTGTAAGTGATATGTGACCTGTAAGGGGCATATAAACCCGCCTGTAAACCAGTGTCTCCTTCTTCTTCTTCCTTCAGCTTTAGATTCTTGTATTATAGGACTACTAATAGCATCAGCTTCACCCATTCGCAGCGTCCTAGTGCTGTAGAGGGCTAGGGTGGGTGTGCCGTCGCAGTGCACGATCGTCAGGGCGATAGGAGGGTCAACGTGCGCTCAATGAGGTGCTCAGCAGAAGGGATGGGACCCAAAACCACACAACAAGTAGCCAACACAAGAAACAACTGCACTCTGTGTCCGTAAAGTCCTATAAACCCGTAAATTCCATGCGGGTGTCTGTAAAGCTCAGCCCATATCTGTAAAACCGTCCGTAAAACTGCCCAAACCTGCCGTGGGCAGCTTCGTACGTCCGTCGCGCGTCCCTTGCTGATCCTTTTCTGATGATAATCCTTCCCGGATGATGATCCTCACAATGTCCTCCGAACCAGCTATATACATCAAGGTGCCCCGGCATGGGAACAACAATTGCCCAGATCAGCTGACTCAACCCAACTCAACCTTGTGACGGTTCGTCCCAGACACAGCTGAAACGCTGACGTCACGGGGGTTATCGCACTAGTGTTTGAGGTTGGAGATATATGCGATGCGCAGCACCATCTGTATTCTAGTTTCTCTCCTTATCTATTGTCCTAAGAATTGAGAGTACTGTCTTGATATTGCCTGTCTTGAGTGCCTCCGTCACAAACCTCGCCTAAACCATGTGATTTTATAGGGGACCATGGAACCCCACCACAGTGCCACTTATTAACTGAGTTTGTAACACTTCCCTTACAAACTGCCTATACAAACTGCTTATTTGTAAACCTATAACAGTCTGTAAACAGCTATAGCCGGGCTGTAACACTTATTACTAAGCCTTTAAGGAACTTAAAAACCATTTAGCTTCTACCTTAATGCTTGCTTATTTCGACTTGTTATAGCTATTACAAATAGAAACAGATGCATCTAATAGAGTTGTTAGTAGCACCTTGTCCTAGTAAGAACTTAACAATAAGTAGCACCTTGTCCTAGTAAGAACTTAACAATAAGTAGCACCTAGTAGCTTTCTTCTTAAAGACTATAGCTAACACCAAACTTAACTATTCTATTTACAATAAAGAAATACTAGCAATTATCTTTAGTTTCTAGGATTAAAGGGTTAAACTAAAAGGAACTAATTAGACTGTAAAAGTGTTTTTAGACTATAAAGCCTTAAAATACTTTATAATAACTAAAGCCTTAATAGCATACTAGGCTTATTAGGTTGAAGTGCTATCCTAATACAACTTTTAAATTATATACAAACTAAAGGCCTTAAACTATATAGACGCTTTAACTTATAAGGAATAAGATACAAACAAGCTAGTACTAGCTAAAACGTCTTTATAGATATAAGTACTACTAAAACTAGAACAACTTAACTTGCAAATCCAATTAAAACTTACAAATGCATTTGTAAGTGCTATAAGACTAGCTATAAAATTAAACTTAATAAAAGTCTTACTACAAGCAAGCTAGATTGCTAAGTTACTTAAAGGTTTTTAGGAAAGAGCTCTAGCAATTACAGTTAACAACAACTTTAACTGTAATAGCTCAGTTAATATAGAGTAGGATTGCTAGCTAGGAGCAAGCGGACTTAATGAATTAGTAGCTTGTATAACAAGAATTTAAAGCTAAAAAGAGAAGAAGAGAAGAAGAGAGTGAGCATTGCATTTAAAGTCTAATATATACGTCCATACAGATTAATGTCAGTTTGAAAGTGCTAAGTGCCAAACTGCTTATACTAATAGTCCGTCAAACTGCCTACTAACTTATAGTTTAAAGCCGTAACAGTCTGTAAAGTTTATCTGTTAGCTAACTACTTGTTTGTAGACCTATAACAGTTTGTAAGCAGCTATGTTAGGGCTATAATATTACCCCCCCTTTCAGAAAAGCTTGCCCTTAAGCTTTAAGAGCGTTCTTGTTGCAGTATCTAATAGGTTTGTTGTTGCTGTACTAGCAATCAATTTATTCGTTTAGATATTTTAGAGGCCCTAGTTGTTCTAGATAGTTGTTATAAAACTCCTAGAGCTTTTATAAGCATTCTATAAAGTTCCAAGTAGGGTACCAAGTAGGATTTGAATTGTAGCCTGTCTATTTCACCTAGTAGTATAAGGCCTTTTATAAAAGCTTGCTTGCTAGGATTTCTTCAACCTCTTATTTGTTGTTGCTGTTAACTTGTATTAGGAGTAATAGGTTATTCTTTTATTTAAGAAGTAGGTCACTTAATGCCTTTTATAGCTTGTCTAGTAAGAAGATGGGGTGCACCCAAATTGTTTTTAGTAGGTCTACTTCGTACAAGTTCCCCACTTTTTTTAGGATTTTATATAAACTTGCTATTTAGTAGTCTAGCTTGCAGCTAGGCCGTTCTGTCTTCTAGTTTTTAGTAGTAACCCACATTAAGTCCCTAACATTAAAATCCAGCTTTCTTTAGTACTTATTAGCTTATATTTTTATTGCTTTTTAAGCCTTTTAGATGTTTTTTTAAGCGATCTTTTAGGCTTGTTTTAAGCGCTTAGCATATTATTATACTTCCTTTTAAAACAACTTTTCTTAAACGGTTTGTAGGTTTATAAGCTTATCCTAATTAAAGCTTGTATATAGCAAGTATCTTATTTCCAACTCTATTAGTATGAATCTTATAGAGTTATAAAGTAGTATAGTACTTGCATAGTCTATTATTAGCAGCAAATTAAACTAATTGTCTTAAAAATAGTTAATAAAAGGTTATAGCTGCTAGTTAAAATATTAGTTTGCAATTTCTATTTGTTTGTTTGTTTGCAAGTAGCATACTATTAAGAGCTTAAGCTTGATTCTTAGAATACTAGTAAATTCCTTTTAAAATGCTAATATAAACTATAACTTACAGTCTAAAACTATTATTAGTAGCAGTTTGTAAATAAGATAAACTTACTAGATATACAATTAAGCTGTTTCTTTTGCATTTATAGTCTTCTAGTAGGAGATAGATATTGTATGCTTTTTAAAGCAGTTTATAAATAGTAAGGTAGTATTATAACCCTTTTTATCTTTAAGTAGTTTGTAGAAATCTACTAATATGTATTGTTAAAGTTAGTTAGCAATTAAGAGTAGCTTTAATAGGCTTAGTGTCTTATTATATAAGATTGTTAATTTTTAATAGTTATTGCAGTTTTATACATACTAGTTGATGTTTGCAGTTATTGTAGTAGGGTTCTATAGTCCCTTATAAAATCATATGATTTAAGCGAGGTTGAGTTGGATTGGGTCAGCTAATCTAAGCAATTGTTGTTCCTATACTAGGCACCTTAATGTATATAGCTAGTTTGGAGGACATTGTAAGGATTATCATCTAGAAAAAGGATTATTAGACGGAGGATTAGTGAGAAACCTACAGACGGACCTACAAAGCTGCTTACAGCAGGTTTAGGCAGTTTTACAGACAGTTTTATAGATATAGACTAAGCTTTACGGACACCCGCATGGAATTTGCAGGTTTATAAGACTTTACGGACATAGAGTGTAGTTGTTTCTTGTGTTAGCTACTTATTATGTGGTTTTAAGTCCTATTCCTTCTACTAAGCACCTTATTGAAAGCACGCTAACCCACCTATCACCCTAACAATTGTGCACTGCGACGGCACACCCACCTTAGCCCTCTATATTATCTCAAGCTAGTAGTAACAGTCTAAAAGAAGCTTATAAGTCTTAGTCCTTTTAGGATAAGTTGTAAAGAGTTATATGTAAGCCTCCTTAATTAATTGCGTTTGTATATTATTGTCTGCTATAACAACTAGTTGGTCTTAGTGCTTAAAAAGCTTGTTTGTTAAGGCTTATAAGTTGTTAACTGCAGTTATTGCAGCTTTATCCTAGTAGTCTTAAAGGGAGGTTGCTGTACAGTTTGCTTAAAGTAGTTTGTTAATAAAGTTTAAGTCTAATATCTTAATAGTATATATCCTTACATCTAATCTGTCTTCAACTAGTTTGGCTTATATTTAAAGGTCTAATTGCTTTAGTTTTAATAGTACTTGTATACAAATAGCAATCTTTATAGCTATTTAGTTGTTTAAGTCTTATTCCCTTCTTATAAGAGCGTTTATACGGTTTGTAGTTCCTAGCTTATATATAATCTAAAAGTTAAATTAGGATAACACTTCAACTTATTATGCTTATTAGGCTGTAAGTGCCTTAGTAGTTATAAAGTATTTTAAGGCCTTATAGTTAAATACAATTTAAATGGTATTTAAGGTCCTTATAAGGTGTATATACTAATATAAGAGACTTAAAACTATTACTAGTATTTCTTTATTGTAGATTAAGTAGTTGAGTTCTACATTAATTATTGTTTTTAAGTAGTAAGTGTAAGAGTATGTTATATAACTAACTAGCAATCAACCTCTTTACCTAGTTATAAGGGATAACACAATATGCCTTGCAACTACCAGCTTATTTCTAGTAACTATAACGTGTATTTATATTTTAACGTATTCTATTATTTTAAAAGCTAGAGAGTAATCTCTTATTACTCCCTAATTAAGCTCTAATAAACTTTTAAACCTCATACTTGTCCTCTTATAGTAACAGTAAACCTTAACTAGTAATACTTTAAATACTAGCTTTATAATTCTACTCTCTGCTTCTTTGCTAGCTAATATATTATTATAGTTTAATAATAGACTTAAAGGGCTTTAAGAAGCCTTTAAGGAGAGTCTAATAGTAGTACTATATAGCATCTTAATATAGGACTAGCTACAACACCTACTACTATTACGCCTACTATTAGTTAGGGTGACATTAGTCTTAAACTAATACACCTATTAGAATAAAGGAATAAGGATATATAATACTGCTTTAAGGCCTTAAAGGAGCAAGAAAAGCTTTTTAACAATATATTAGAGATATACTAGCACTTTTATAGCAATAACCTTAATAAGTATCCTTTAAATATTTGCTAATACGCTAAGAATTAAGGTATAAGGCGCTCTCATTTGAAACGCCCTTAAAGCCTTAAAGAGTATGAAGATTATAATAATAAGCTTCTATCTCATTTGCACTTAAAATCTAGCTACTTGCTGCTAGCAACTAAGTAAGCCTCTTAACGTTTTAAAGTAGTCGAACTTGATCCTTATTATAAGAAATCCTAGAAGGAACTTTATAACTTTATATAAGTCTGCAAATAAGCATTCAACTACAACTTACTAGCATACCCTACTCAACAAGATAAAGTCGCTTAGGCAGCTATGTATTTGCATAGAAACTTAGCTATTAAGTAGGATAAGCATAAGAAAAGGGGAGGATCTTTAGATATTAAGTTTACAGATTTTGTGGCCTTTTTAAATGACACCCTACTTGATCTAGTTAATTGCTAATAAAGCTTTACAGTTTAATACGAAAACGCCAAGCAGCTCCTTTATTAAATTGTATGTTAATTTGTAATATACCTTAAGATATTAGAAGAATAATTAGAGCTGTATATTAAAGAATAAAAGGCAAACTACTTGCTTGCTAAGATACTTCTAGTAATACGCTAGCGCCTTATTAAAAGGGGATACACTTAAACCTAGTCCTCCTAAGCTGACCTTGTTAGAGTTATTATTATACTTAAGCATAATACTTCTAGTAAGAAGAAGGATCGTTCTAATAAGCCCTTAATCAAACAGTAAAGGACAAACCATTTAGGGCCTAACTGATCTTAGTCCTCTTAGAAGACTCTTACTTAAAGTAAAACTAGCAAATTATTAGGAAAAGACAAGCGAACCACTTTTAATATAACAGTTTATCTTATATATGCAACAACTACTATATCAAACTGCCTTTAAAACTGCTAACTGCCTTTAAAACTGCTAACTGCCTTTAAAACTGCTAACTACATTAAGCGTTATTTATAGTTGTACTATCACAAAATATAGCTTGTATATATAAATAGTTATCTTCTCTCTTTTTATCCTTTTCTTCTCTTTTTAGCTTAGTATCTTTAATAAGTGCAATCTATAAAGCTCTCTTTATCCTTTATTAAATAGTATTTTGTACGTGCTATTATATTATATTAAGCTTACTTTTACTCTGCCTAAGAAGGCCTTTATAATATCCCACCCTCTTTCTATGCTATTTACTTAGTGTTTAACGTCTTTAACTGCTTAGTTGTAAAGCTTTAAAGAGAGTTAAGAAGATCCTTCAATTTCAACTGCAAGCGCAGTCTTATATAGGTGGTTAAGGATACAACCCCATTTGAATCTATCAAATAATGCTTTTAAAGGGAGCTTGAAACGCTCTGTCAACTTACACCTTTAATGCAAGCCAAACGCAAGCTAATGCGCAAATAGACCCCCTACTTGATTTAGACGATAATAATGTCTTAGACGGAGCAGACGTCGCTTAGTTGAAAGAGCAAATACATATACTAACTTAAGCTTATAAAGATGATTAGGAGACTTTAAGATAGGTCTTAAAGCAACTTGCTATACTAGCTGTAGTACAAGCAGCCTAGCTAAACACCTACCTAGTCCGTTCTATTAAGTGGGATGATACCTCTACTACTAGATCTCAAAGATATTCGAAGAAACTGCCTGACCTAGTCCCTCTATCTAATAGAGCTAATTCTACCTTTAAGAGCTAGAAGCTTTAAATGCAAGGCAAATTTCAAGTGAATGCTAATTACTACAAAGACAAGGAGGCTAAAATGCTTTACTTCTTTAATTGTACTACTAGCAACACCTAAAAGCATGTCTAGCCCTAATATGAGGATAAGTCTCTAGTGCGTTTCACCTGCATTTAGGAGATATTTAAGCACTTAGAATCCATCTACTTCAACCCAAATAAGTTGTAGGATGCTAAATACAATTACAATCGCCTTACTATAAGGACTAGCTAGACATTTATAGAATTTCAAATACAATTCTTACACCTTGCAGGTAAAGCGTAAATTCCTACTAAAAGCTTACAATTAAACTTATTTGATAGGCTTACAGCCTAGCTTTAAAAGAAGCTTACAGTTCAACTTTAAACCTTAAATATATTTATAGAGCTATTAGCTAGCTGCTTGTCTTTAAATATAGAATTAAGGAGGATTACAGCATAAAAGGAACAGCAAAAACGCTTTTAAGATAAGCTATTAGCCTTAGCTGTTTTAGCATTTATAGGAGTAAGTTCGTCCCCCCTTAATTTAGCGCTATACACTTAAATTACATCTAAAGCCCCTTGCAATTTAAAACCACACTAAAAGACACTTGCTCTTACCCTTCTTAAAGCTGCAGTCACATACTACAACTACTACAAACTAAGGCACTTTGCTGCGTCTTATCTTAAACCTTAAAAGACCAACCTTAAGGAGATAGAAGTAGACGCAGACAAAGACGTTGCTAAGTTGGAGTTAGAAAAAGAAGAACCTTAAGAGAAGACTCTGTCTTAAAGTGTAACACTAATTTGCACATAATTAATTTAAGTTAGTTGATAGGTAGAAGGCACTTTACTATCTTATATACAATATTGTATAATAGATATAAAATTAATTTATATGCTCTTACTAACATTAAAGCAAATAGATTCGCTTTTATTAATACTACATGTACTATTAACACAGCTAAGTTCTTAAACATTAAAGCAATTCTACTTAAAGAGCTTATTGCTATAAAAGGGTTTAATAGCAAGTAGGGGCACGTAGTAACCTACATTCTTACCTTATACCTCTTTATTAATAGACACTAACAAACTAATATCCCTTTCTGCATTTTAAACCTTAAGAATCATAATATTATCCTTAAATTAAAATGGATGGACTACTTTAACGTCTAATTAGACCCTTATAAAAGGACGCTTGTCTAGCCTAACAATAAGAGCAGACAATCTCCCCCCTCATTCTAAAAGGAAGTTAAGATTTAAAGATAAGCCTTAATGCTTAAAGGTGTAAATAGAGCGTACTAGTAAGACGTAGAAGCGTGCGACCAAGCTTTATTGTAAGAGGATGCTTAACGTAGTAGTAGAGCACGTAGGCTGCTAGTAATTAAGATCCTTACCTAATAAGACAAAGTCCTTAAAATAGTTGAAATTGGGAAACCCAAGTACACCTACAAGTAGGATTTGCAGGACCGCCTTTAAAGAATGGATTAGGAACTTAAGGGGTCTACTACTATTATTAATAACTATAGTTATTAGGGGCCTTAAGCCTCCTATTCCCAAACGTCCCTAACACTCCTAGCTATTAATATCAAAGAGATTAGCTCTATAGGGTTCTACTATAACATGTATAAGAAAGAGAATGAGGTCTTTGTAACTAGTTTGTATGAAATTGACTGTTTAATTAAGGAAGCTCTTGTAAGGGGACGTATAGTGTTAAGCGTAGTGGGATAAAGAGTAGCTAGTAATTGTGTATAGTATATTCACTAATCCTTAAGGAACCCCTTTTCCAAAGAAGCTTCTTAAAGTATTTAACTAGCTAGCTGACTCAGCGCGGCTATAGTGCAACTGAATCGCGTACTTAAGGCATGCTCAGGCAACCGCCCTTATAGCTCTTTAAGATAAAGACGAAGAGATAAGGGAAGAGATTTTAAGACAATTCCTAGCTGCATACAAGGACTATATTGATATGCCCTTTAAAGTGGCTTCTAACTAGCTGCCCCTATATTGTTTGTACGACTATAAGATCTAGCTGGAAGCAGACAACAACTTAGGCTTTCACCTACTTTACAAACAAACCGCTAAGGAGCTACTAGTAACAAAGCAGTATCTAATAGAGAATTTAAGGAAGGGATTCATTGACTACAACTAAGCCCTATTTGCATCCCCTATCTTATTTGTCAAGAAGGCTAATAGTAGCTTACGCTTTTACATTAACTACTAGAAGCTAAATGCTATTACCTGTAAGGATTAATATCCTCTCTTATTAATCGATAAGACTCTAACCCGCTTTAACAAAGCAAAAATCTTTATGAAACTAGATATTTGCTAAGCGTTCTACTAGATACAAATAGACTTAGCTTTAAAAGAACTTACAACCTTTTAGACTTGTATTACGGACCGGCGTCGTCCTTTACGGGCTAGCGTTGTGTCTTACCAGACCGACCTAGGCCTCTTATAGTCCGTTAAGACCTAACAACAGACTACGCCTATTTGGGCCTGTCATATAACCCGTTTTCCTTTATATATATATTGCTCTGCGCATTATAGATTAGCTTTAATCATCATCCTTACTTACTAATACATTATATACACATTTCAAGTACTAGCTATAGCATTTTAATAGCAATACTCTTAAAGATAGATCTAAGTGTA
>Ga0335072_10011366_pt1 | contig 12752 bp, 8 predicted proteins | sample Lox_Sample_21_FD_206725 | JGI IMG/M metagenome (GOLD analysis project Ga0335072, IMG submission 206725) | Soil microbial communities from Loxahatchee National Wildlife Refuge, Florida, United States - Lox_Sample_2.1 | ecosystem: Environmental > Terrestrial > Soil > Wetlands | place: USA: Florida...
ACTGGTCGCCGCTGCAGCTTCCTCGAAGGTTCTGCCAATTCCGCTAACCAGACTTTCAATGCTCATTGCCATGGGATCGCTCGGGACAGGCGGAGGGCCCGTTTGTTCCAAAGAACTAGCATTGACTGACGTCTCATTCTCCAACTCATCCATCGCTTGCTGCTCTATAATTAGTGGAGTAGATGCACCTGTTGATGGTCCCGTATGTCCTCGCGATGATCCATTAACCTCTGCAACAGGATCCATAACACCCTGAGGGATAGGGTGCCGTTCACCAGAACGTTCCAACTTTTGCGCTCTGCAGTATTCCGATGCCATTGTATAGCTGTTGTTGCAACGATACAGCGCCTCTTTTGCCAGTTCCTCAGCAACACCAGAATCAAGAAGTTTCATCAGGTTCTCTGCGTTCGGTTTCCATGGTTTCCGATTCATTTTAGTTGAAACTTGGGCCTTGTCTTCACGCTTATATGCACCTGCCTCGTGATCTGCCACAGCTATCACTCGAATGATATCAATCAGGCGGTTTGGAATCTGGTTAATTGCCTTCTCCACAAGCTCGGATTCCCACAATCGACGGACGGTTGGCAATACTGCCATTCTTAACTCTACTACAAACTGGGACGCCGAGAAGTGGAAATACTCGCTCCTTGATCTATCTCGTTCAGAACGAGTAGTCATAGCAGCCGTCTGTGGAGCTTCGACTATATTCTTGCCTGTGACTAGCAAAAGATAGAGATCTAGGATATGCTTCGCTCCTACTAGAGAGAGACCATGCTTGAGGTCAAGCTTCAGGATTTCTGCAACGTTATTTTTCTTATTTTCCTCGTCCAGTCTTGAAGAATATTGCATGATGTCGTTCGTAAAAACATCGAGCAAATGGTTAAGAGTAACAAAGCCACCACGCTCCTTGAATGCATGCAGAACGGCGGTAATGACCTCAAAGGGCCGTTCATGTTGACGAGGACCAACAAGGACGTCTCTCAAAATTGTTATCATGATTGTCCAGGAATTGTAGGTTTCAATTGAGCCTTCGGTGTCCGACGTTGAGAGAAACATCAGGTCAATGCTTTCGGCAATTGCTTCTGGGATGGAACCGTTGCTCAGCCGCAGTAAAGGCTCGTGCGAGCGCTTAGTGACAGAAACTCTCCCCAGTGCTTGAAAGAAGACGGAAATCTTAAAAGGGAGTTTGGAGAGAAGGTAGCGCAAAGTTTTAAAGTTCTTGAATCGCGGAGAATCTCGCTCTTTCTTTGAAATTGTTTGGGCTTCTTGGCCTGAGCTGCTCGGCTTCTCACCTGGTTGGGTTGGAGCAGTATTTGACGTTGTTTGGTCTTCTACGTTGACAGTGTCAACGGCGACAGTTTCTATTCCGGTTGTTGCATCGGTGATAATGGTTCGAGTCTCGCCCATCATGAAATCTTCAACAGGATCACTCTCGAAAGATCGGTAACTGTCTGTAACTACGGCTTTCTTCCAGTGTGCAGGTACCAAACCTCCCAGAAGTGGGCCAAGACTCTTGATAAATTGTACGTAGTAGTCAGTGAGGTTCACCTGAGTAAATAAAGGAACTGGTGACCGATGATTGTTATAGCCCTGCGGCTGTAGGCATTTATCCAATGCTGCTGTATGGGAATGGAGGCTCACAAGAGCTTTTACCAAATGGGTGCCATTTGCAATTCGATCAACAATCTCATGATCATCGAAATCGATAGCCTCCCCAGTAACGAAGGGTGCAAAGTAGGCTTTACCAGACTTGCGTTGCGTATACTGTGCGAAAGGGGTAAGAATGTCAGCCGCAGCCTGCGCTCTCTTCAAAAGCGAAGGTAAGACGAGGTGAGGCTTCTGTTCCGCGAGTAAAGCAATTACTGTGTGGAGGATGCGACTGGCTTTATCGCTTCCGAAGTCGTATGGTAAGCTTGGCAACTCAGCTAAGTCGAGCACGTACTCGTTGCCACCATTCTCCATGAAGGCTATCCGAACAGCTGAATTGCTGAACATGGCGGATAGGAAGGTGGCGACTACGTAAACATACGGAGCCGGATTATTGACCACCGCTTTCTCCACATTTGGCGGGGTTTCTTCTAATGATGTCGTCTCATTACTAACATCACTCATTTCAACGTCCATGTCACCGCTCGTGGCCTTTCCTTTACCCTTTTCTTGTACCAACGTGTCGGATGAGGCTGATCGAAAGCTCTCGTCCGCAACTACGGTCTGGCCACTTGCATTTGTGGTCCATAGTTTAGCATCAGCAGAGTCTGTCGACACCATAGTCTTACACAAATGAGCAACTCGAGCTACCATGTCAAGAGTTGCATTCATGATAGCGGTCTTCAACTGCGGGTGATGACGAACAAGCTCATCGAAAGTAGCGCCAAGGTTTGACGCAAGGTTTTGGTCGGTCTCCAAACATTGCACATGTTTCGGGCTTTCAAAAACCTCGAAAAAGCTCTGAAGGGCGTTAGATGCCTGAAACATTCTCATGCCGGAAGAGTTTAGACAGATAGCTCCAAATGCTGCAGGGATAATAGATAAAGCTTCAGCAGACGGGATAATGCCTTGAGCTAAAGGCCCTTCTCGGGGAGCTTCAAGCATCTCCACAGTTGGGGGATGTGGAGCAGTATCATCTGTGACCGAGGTCGAAATGATGCTTTCATCATCGGTATGTGCCGGTGAACTAACATCATTGGCCGTGTCACTCTGTGTTTGGGACTCCTTTGGTTCCTCTGGCATCCTTATTTCCTTCCCAGTAATGGCCTCTAGGAATTCCCGGCTCAGGCCAGCTTCTGCTATGACAGCAAAGCTTGTGGGCTCATTATTAATGAAATCGTTGAGTATCCTAACTGCATTAGTCCAGACTGTTGATCCAAAGCAGCTGGCATGACCTATGATCTCTCGAAGGCTAGCTAGAAGGAGCGAAGAGTCGATCAAGTTTCTCAGCAGGCGATCAAAATTTCCTCCATACCCACCAGCTTGAGTCATCATGTGGTGTATAAACTTGAAAAGCCACTTGATTGATTGCTGTTGAAAGTAGGGGATGTCATAATCAATCGATTGAGATCGATACTCCGGTCGCATGCCTTGACCAGCCTTTGCTGCTTCAGAAGCCGACTTGACTTCGTAAACAATCAGGTCAGATATCGCAGGCAGTCCTTCTGCGTTCACAAGTATTTGGAAAGCATCCCGAACGTTGAATATGAAAGCGTCAAGGAAGTCGAGAATCATCGGGTAATTGCGTTCAGCGATGCTCGTTCGCATCTTCAACACATCGATGAGAATAGGAACAAGGCCAGCTGTGACCATGTCAGATCCCGCGCGAGGCAGTGTTGCTACATGTGATAGCAGCGAGAAGACTGCGCCTCTCCATTCATCCTTTTCAGTTACTTTATCGCCGGTCTCATCAATCGCCATTTCGGCCACAGCCTTTCTAACGATGTATAGGAGAACACCATGGTTGATGTTGGTGTTGAGCGCTATACATATATCTTGAAACTTGGTTTGATAAACTGCCAGAGCGTCAAGACCAGCCAGGGCAATGGTTTGAAGAGGTCGGGGAATGTCAGCCTGACCTTCAGCTGGCGGATGGATCATGTCTGCCAGCTGATAGATTAGTTGAAGACGTCGAGGCTCATCACTATCTTGTTTCAGAACCTTCTCCAGAAATGTTGCTTCCGTGTGAATGTAGGCAAGATTCGTAATGGAGAGGATGCGAACAGCTAGCAGTTGACGACGGGCCTCAACTGTGGACGTCAATGCCTTAGCAACACGTAGTTTTGTTAGAAGCTCATATTTTGACTCGGTGGGTAGGTCAGGTATGTATTCCTTCAATAACTCATGGATAGGCGTCGATATAACCTTAGAGCTAGGGATTTCTACAACCTTTGGTTTGGAGCTTTGGGTCTCTTCTGTTGGGACCACAGGTGCTCGAGCAACCGGACTTGACGAATCATCCGTATTGGAGAGCCTGCTTGATCGCTGGCTGTGTTGATGTCCGAGTGTCGAGGTTCGTCTGATGGGGGTTGGTGTAGGAGGTACAGACGGCGAGGAGTTAATTGCGGCATGCAATGAAGTTGAGGGTTCCTGCTCTCCGGAAGGCTGGTTCTCGTAATATGTGACTCTAACGTCTCCCCAATCATCCCAAAGAGACGCGTGCGAAGTATTTTGCATTGTGGCCACCGGCATCTTATGACCATTTGGGCTACTACTAGATAGAGGCCCACCACGAGCGATTGACACTAGTTCATTGGCGTAGGCTGTTGAAATCGAGGTCTTGGTTGAAGCTGAACCACTGAAATACGCCTTGTCTTTCCCCTTCGTGCTCGACGTCGCAGGTGTCGCCGGCGCAACAGGCTCAGCGTTGATAGTCGTTCTTACGAAAGGCTGAGCCAGTTGTTGGACCCTGTCGAGGTTGATGTTGTAGTGGATTGCAAGAAGGGCTGTATTATGTTGCCGATATGGAGCTGACAAGCGTTTGAAAGAAGCCTGGTATCGTTGTGCCAGTTGGGTTCCTATCTGAAGGGTTGAAGCAATCAAGGACAGCGAGGTGCTATTCAGGAGATCACTCAGGAGTGGACTGCTGGCGTATATTGTCCGATTTCCGCAGTTCTCCAGCAACAATCTTGAGAAGTTCAGAATAGATTCTATGACTTGCCGGTCTCCATCATCGTTATATCCAAGCTCTTTGAGGCTGCGAGAATGTTCAATGTCTCGTTCCAGAAGCTCGCAGGTAAAGTCTCTAGTTTGTGGTCCGTCTTGAAGGCCGTAGAGTTTGCAGAAATCTTCTAGGACAGTATCGAATCGATTCAATAGAGGGATCCAGTGGTAAAGGTCGTCTCTCGGAAATGGCCATCGTGATGGGAACTTTTCGAGTTGTTGTGGGAGTAGAGGCAAAGGCGTTGACGAGGCAGCCTGAACAAACTCTTTTATGAATGGTGACTATGTATCATTATTAGCTTTGTTACATCCAGGAGTCAACAGTAAAAGTTCACCAGAGTCTCCTCATGCTTTGGCAAAGGAGTCTTCAGTATCTTCACCATGGTGTCAATGGTGGTTGCGTCAGAGCCGCTATGTTAGGTAGGCACCCCCTCCACTACCTCCACGGATCCGAGTTGTCGACAGCTTCGCTGAGCCAGAAAGGAGCGTCCCTTAGATGGACGACTCCGGTAGAACTGAGATCTTGCTCGTCGTCTGATCGAAAGACTTAGATACAGGGTTGGGTAAACCTGGTGGTGTTGGGCGCGTCTAAGGCTTTATCCGTAGATTAGTATGGAGACGGAGAATACTTACAAGCTCAGAAAAGAGCGAACGGCGTATGCCTTCTTTAAGGGAGTGACGCGAAGTGAAAATGGAGGTTGATGGTGGCGGTGGGTGGTTTGAGAGGATTCAACCAAGTGTAAACGCTGAGATCTCCGCAGAGTGTCACGAAAAGAAGACTGTGCAGGCCGTCTTTCTTTACCCAACGGAAGAACTCAGCTAACACTAGCTGACGAGTCGATAGAAGATATCACCAAGGGCTATATTGAAGGTGATCGAAGGAAGGTGTTGTGTAGAAGAAGTGGATGATGAAGAATGCTGCGAGGCAAGTTGAAGCTCACAGAGCCGCTTAGATAACTTTTGGAGACCCGGCGCACAATCGCTTCGGTACAATTCGACGTCACAGCCCCCATGGAAACTTTTTAAGTGAGAACATCAAACTTACGAGACAATTTTATTCAGTAATCCGAAACGTCAATCTAATCATACTTTCCAAAGTTATGCTCAAATTTCTGTACTGGATCTCCCTCTAACCAAAATGTACATAACATGCTAATAATGCTCAGCTGACCGTGACACGAACCTTTTCGGAAGGCTTCCATGTTTATCGGAGCTGTTTTTCATGCACAGATTTTCCATTTCGACTTGTCTGTATACTTCTAGCGAACTAATTTCATTAAGAAGCGCTTGAAAATACGTAAGGTAGAAAGGCGCGTTATGCGTGGACTCTTTATAAGCATTTGTATGCAATAAGATTCGTAATGTCATTCTTCAGCAAGCATCATTCCTAGCGCCAAGATTGTCGATTGCTCAAAGCGTCAGGCCTGCCAGCAAGGTACCAGCGAACCTACAGTGACGTTCAGACTCATTGTATCACGTCATATAGAACCAAAGGGCACTTTCGCAGTGACGGCTCTTTGAACTGTCCTAGGACGCTAAAACTTGAGACATGGGAGCAGCACGCTCCAATACATCCAAGCATAATCTATCGTAGTCTCATTTCAATGTAAATACGTGAACATATCAAATATATACAAAATCGGAACTTCTTATAAAAGCGCACCCTTAAGGTAACTCAGTAACTGTTGCCTCACTCCCATATAGCTGCGCGGGAACAGGCCTACTATCAGACTCAGGTAAAGCGTCTGGATTTCCAGGACTGTAGTAACCATTCAGACCCACATTGGGATCTTGTTTCGGTGTATAGATCTCTGACATTCCTCCGACTTGAACAGGAGGACTTGACCCACTATATCCGGGAGTGTCGAAATAGCCAGGCATGTTGGCGGCAGCAGCAGCGTCAGCTTCAGCAGCTGCACATCTCCTTCTCCGTATGATGATAAACGTAAGCCCAGCAATTACAGCCAATCCTATGAGTACAGCTGCAACAGCAATCCCAGCTATTGCACCTGCGCTGAGCCCTGACGAAGAATTTTGTGAAGCAGTGACGGTCCCAGTTGCTGATACAGCGCCAACAGTCCCCGTTACTGTGGAAGACGAAGTGGATACCGATGAAGATGTCGAAGGGGATGTCGAGGATGTCGAGGAGGATGTCGAGGAGGATGTCGAGGAGGATGTCGAGGAGGAAGAAGAGAAGATGCTAGTGGAGCTGGGTGTGGCCGACGACGTTCCCGGAAAATCGTTGAGTGGGATGGCTTGGAATGTTATGTCTGTTGGATTTTGACAGCTGACAGTATTATTTGGGTATGCGCAGCAGGACCAGAGCTCCGTATTAGCGTTATAGACGATGTCAGCAGTAGCACCATCCGCTGTGAAAAAGTCAGCATGTTATCCTCTTAATTCCCATTAGTACTGCCTTTCCAACGTCCACAATAACTTCCCGCGGGTGGGGAATCAGGATATGTTACTAACTGCAATGTTTCTGGCAAACTGGATCATTGTATGTCGGATCCGTACATCCGCCAAGATAGTAACCGGAAGTATTGGCTATTGGCTTTGAAAAGTGACATATTGAGTCCGCTCCACACTGATCACCAATTACACAACATAACTGGGCGCCCGAGTCGATGCTTGAAGCGTTGCCGCAGACCGTTTCGGTGCTCGAGCAGTCGAAAATTCCATTGTCTCTAACGCAATAGCAATTGGATGCTACGAGCGAAACGAACGGTAAAATTAGAAGGACGAGAGATAAAATCGTAGAGCACGCTAGTCGAGCCATGGCTCCTACCCGTGGTCAATACGGAGTACAAGCTGGATGAAGGAAAAGCGACGAGAGAAGTCGCGACAGTGGAGGGTTGAAGGGGATAGGGAGAAAATAGTCACCTTCCACATAGTTTCGGATTTATGGTGCGATCCATTGGATAGAAGTAGAAGTAAACTTCTAGCCCTGTGGCTCACCTACCTATAAATGCCCTGTTCTTGCATACTGTCAAGCTGAGAGACCACTTTTCTAATAAACACTACGCATGGGTAGTTCGGTTGGAATTACAAGGATATGTTCGCGTTCGGCTCCATGAAACTCACTGATTGGTATTTTTACGACCCCTGGTCGTTAAGTGGTGGAAGACGAGCTGCGCGGCTGATTTATGGAAAGAGGCGAAGCGATCTCTTTAACACTCTACAACCACAGACCTATCTGGCCTATGGTACTACTCGAATCCTAAATCTTGATTCGACTACTCTCCTACATAGCATCAGAACAATACTCAACACACTGATCCGCTTGAGAGAAAACGTAAAAGATGATAATTGATCGATATGACTTCGGTCAAGCTATATGTGGAATCTTGGTTCGCTTCACGAAGACCGGCTTAGTGAGTGTCTTTGGTTCCATAATTAGACTCACTTCCTCTATATATACTCCACTCGCCTTTCCCATCCAAGTTACGTCAAATCTCATACAGAACGTCAAGAGACCATTCATAGCAATGGGTTTTCCAGACAATGAAAATGGATATCACCGTATCAATGCATGCATTCTTCGCCAGCCATGCTAAGTGAAATCAAAATAGCACCAGTCGAATCGAGTACGCCAGATAGAGAGTTCCAGGGAATGAAGGGCAGAGGGAAATGTACAAGTCGGACATTGGTCCTGGTAGATGACAATAATCAGTCGAGTGCCTTTCGTAAATCGGTCCACTTCCTCATAAGGGTTTCATGCTGAGCATTGACCTTCGGAATTTCATTAGCATGGAGTTCTAAATCAGCTCCATTGTATCTGACTGCACATACCTCAGCATATTCCATCTTCGTTGCCACCAAAATCTGTTCCATATCGCTCATCTCCTCCTCCAGTCTAGTGTTCTCCTCGTGCACCTCCTGGTTCCTTTTCATCAATCTATCCATCTCCATTTTGAGACGTTCCTCAACTTCGCCAGGCTGTTTCTCGACCACTAGTCGAAGTTCCCGTACCTGACCTTTCAGACTTTCGTTTTCGTCTTTCAACTCTTCATTCTCCACTTTGGTTCTCACAAGCTCGGTAGCCAATGCTGCATGTTCCGTATCATGCTCCTCGACTCGTTTCTCGAGCCTGTGAACCTTCTGAGATAGAGAGATGTTAGTTGACTTCAAATGTTCCAGTTCGGCTTCTCTAGCAGCCTCTGCCCTTGTCTTCTCCTCCCACTCTGCAGTGTAGCTTTTTAGCAGTTCTGGAGTGATCTTTACAGCACATGCATCTTGAACTAGCATGTCAGCACGATATACCTCTTTGTCTATACTCGCCGCTGAACTTCCGAAGAATCCAGACTCCAAGATGGATCCTACCGATGGAGCCTGGTCGATATAAACATCAAATAGTCTATCCTTCAAGAAGGTTGTCAAAGAGACCATATCACTCATTGCAAGTAACGTTGCTGCATTCTTCTGCATGAGTACTATCCCAAACTTCAAAATAGCTTCCAAGCCCTCACTAAGGATTAGGTCGTAGATTCGTAGGACAAGTTGCAGTGGGAAGCGGTACGCGAACAGAGTGAGAAACCATTGGGTGGCGTACAGATGTGGCGTAACTTGCCGCCGATGAAGATGGCAGTAGAGAGCAGGCTCAAAGTCTTCTAGCAACCGATCAAACTGGTATAAATGCATATGTAGACCGGGCATATCTTGTATAAATAGATCTCGCAGGTGATATTGATTCATCAGTCGGACTAGCAGACAGAAAGCTTCCTCTTCGGGCATCTAAACCGGGTTAACATTAATAGTATGGATGAACACTGACACTTACATTGAATAGCAAAGGCATAGCAAGAAAGTTCATCCCTTGAGCGTATCCAACGCCTTCGTCGAAGAGGGCATATGCCTTACAAACGCCGAAGAGGCCTTCTTGCAAGCCAGCACTGGCTGCGAATTTGGAAAAACTTGTCCTCGCACCAAGATCTCGCTTTATAGCTTTCTCAAGCTTCAGTAGCGATGCTGCATCATCTCTGGCTTTTCTTTTTTTCTCAGCTAGTGCTGCAGCCTGCGCCTTTGCAATGCTTTCAGGATCCTTATCATGGGATGGTGATGGCGATCGTAATCCGTTCGTTGCTGTGGTAGCAAGGGTAGAATGATCGGAATGCACAGACGACGCTGATGAAGTAGGAGCATCCTTCTCCTTGCCATTGGCGTTAACGGATCCGTTACTTGTGACAACGCTTGAACCTGTAGCTCCGCTGGAAGCACTCATGCGATCTTTATCTTTATCGGTGCCACGGGCTACGAGTTCTCCATAAACACTCTCCAGTTCGTCATTCTTGCTTTGTGCAAGAACTTGCCAAACTACTCCTCGAATAGCACTTGGGATACCACTTGCAATTGCTTTGCTCAGCTCTTCTGCACTAGTCCTTGCTACGGCGGCAGGGCCTTCATAGACAACTGACTGCCAAAGGTCCCAGTCTACAGGAGCAGCGAGATCTCCTATGATCGAAGGTCCAGTGGGGATACCCGCTGTTGTTCCTGAAGCCAGTGAATTGTCAACAGCCAATGGATTTGGACCAGTTGGGTTTGACGATGTTGGAGAGTGGTCTTCAACACTTGTTGGGCTTGCAACACCAAGACCGAGACTTAAACTTCTGCCAATCAAACCTGCAATTGCACCACTAGGGTGGTCCTCATCGCCTAGCGATGTTATTCCAGCCTCCTCTCGCATTCTCAAGAGCTTAAATCTATCCCTCAGACTGTACCGACCGGGATGTCTTAAGCCATTATTGTCAGACTCGTTGCCCTCTTCCAGCTTGCTGAGCATCATCTCTGGATTACTGCTTAGCGTAGCAATTGACGAAGCTGTGTTCCTCTTGTCGGTGGAAATTGATGTTGGAGGTAGAGGAGGTGACGTGATCGAATCTTTCGCCGATGAGGTGTTTCGAGACAGCCATGAGAAAGGGCTTGTCAGTTTTCTACTAGGTGCTGCAGGAGCGGGGAGCTTTGAAGTTACTGGTGCAGATGGTGGAGGCGACCATGGTACAGAAGGAAGTGCACCAGATAACCCCATGAATGAAGATGTCATGGACGACTTAGATGGCAATGGATGCTTCTTTTCGGGGTCTGCTATAGATGTTTATTATTAGCTTTCGGATCACAACGGCCTGACTGTTAAAAACTCGTCAATAATATCATACCTTTCGAAACAGGCACTGTATGTGGGTCAACGTCTTCTTCTAGATTGACATTATCCAGGGATGTTGTAGAAAGTCGATGTGAGGTAAGAAGTGGTGATTTTGGCTGGCTCGTATCTTGGTTGTCATGTGCTCCATCCCCAGTCGTACGTAGAGGTAAAGGTGGAGCATTCGACGTGCGGGCTTGATCGATGTCTTTTGTGGATGAAGGCCGGCGTTTTATATTCGTGAGGGACCTTGTTGAAGTGGTGGGAGATGCTGAATGGTCTTCGTCAGGCGGATTGGAGTCATTGGCACCTTCAAACGTATCCTATCAAGCATCTCAGATTAGCAGACGATCTCAGATGATTGAAAAGCAGAAACTGTGTTTATTTCTTCATGAAGTTTCAGGACGGGACTCACATTCTCCCTACTCGAATTCTCAGGATTTGAGGATCTTCTCTCTTCTGCGTGCCCTGCCCCTGCGCTATCGCCTCCTTCGTGGTCCGCCATTGTGTGTTTTGCTAAATATCGATCGTCTAAGCAAAGGTATTGTCGAGTCTGTAGCAGATTGGAGCCATAAATAAATGTTGCCCTAAAGAGTGGGCATGCGATCAGTGGAGGTGACAGGAAGCCGCGCGCAGGTCAGGTATACGGTTATTCGATGAGTAGTTCAATGGACGAGTTATATGAGGATACGGGCAGAAAAGTTATTCAACGGCTCCTCTGCTCTTTCCTCAGAGTGAAAGCACGAGTCCGTGTGATTTCGACAGGTCTATCGCTAAGCTCGTGACAAAGGACACGCTGCTCTTCGTCTCATTCGATTTCAGGAAGAGCCGGTTGAAGAATTAGAAATTGGCAATTATGTTGCTTAGTGGAATGATTAAGGAAGAAAGAGAGTGAATATTGTGATTACGGCAACTAATTTCTATCATGTCTGCTGTGAATGACCGTTTTAGAAGCCACAGTCGAGGCGGCCAAACTTTTTGGGTCGCGCCTCTTCAACCTGAAACAAAGTTTCATCCGGCCCGAATTTAGCGTATGCAAAATCGTTGCAAAAGCTTGGCATTACTCACCCGGCCACAGCACCACCCAAATTTCATGCTAACACTTGTGCAAACTATTTATAATTTATAGAACATCTTAATAAGGTAATTAAAAGGTACTAATACAACAAAATTATAACTTTTACTAAGTAGATGATAGAAACAAGCTAGGTAGGAAATGTAAAGGAAGAGGCCGCAGGCTTGTTTAAGCGAAAATCGCAGCCTTAGACAACTCAAAAATTATGGTAGTAGATGGTTTTTTGAGGCATTATACATGTAAATATACTAAAAATTTTAAGGAAAATTTGATTTCTACGTTTTAGATGATATAAGTAATAGTATATACAAGTGTTAGCATGAAATATACAATTTGGGTGGTGCTGCGAATGGGTGAGTAATGCCAAGCTTTTGCAACGATTTTGCATACGCTAAATCCTCCAATTGTCTGCTGTCATGTGATCCTAGACTTATTTACGAAATGTTAGGGACTAACTTAACATCTGGAGTAGCCATGTTTTATTTTGGGTAACGGATTTGAATGCAGTTAATCAATCTATTGCATATCACTCCCTGCCACATTCAAGGCATATTTTCACCAAGAAAACTTGCTATGATGTCAAGTTTTATGGGCAGAGCACATGAACATGAGGATTATTGAATGTATTGATTCTAGGTTACCTCATAGAAGAGGGACCAGCCCATAGACTTATAGTGGTGCCCCGCCCCCTCGGCAAGGATTGGGGGTAAGCCAGCTATCAAACAACCCCTTGACAGGGTTATATCGTGACATATGACTTTTCCGACATCAGTCTGTAAGCTGCAAGAAGATTCTTGTACTAGCGTACCGTTCAACAGTGTGTCTTGTCCTTAGCCTGACCTGAGTAAGTTGGCTACGGGCATAACCACTCCATACCCTCAGTAACTTGAG
>Ga0335072_10011367_pt1 | contig 12751 bp, 11 predicted proteins | sample Lox_Sample_21_FD_206725 | JGI IMG/M metagenome (GOLD analysis project Ga0335072, IMG submission 206725) | Soil microbial communities from Loxahatchee National Wildlife Refuge, Florida, United States - Lox_Sample_2.1 | ecosystem: Environmental > Terrestrial > Soil > Wetlands | place: USA...
ACCCACGCGAAAGGATGGAATGGTCCCACGTTTTGCTCGACGGAGAATCGTCAATCTCGAGACCTTCAATAGATCTGCAAGCTCCTCTGCGGTCATTGCGTGATGAATCGCTTTAATGCGGGAGGCCAGAGACATCAGCTGATAACCGCTTCGTTCGCCCAAATTCTTATTTTCCATTCTTCCCTCCGAAAATCTGGTTCACCTTCTCACGTACAGCTTCATTTCGTGCTGGCTTCAAATACCGCATTGTGCTTTCCATATCAGAGTGCCCGAGCCACTGCTGTACCGTTCGCAGATCGACGCCGGCCCAAAGACAGCGAGTGGCAAAAGTCGCCCGGAATTTGTGCAGCCAGAAATTATCTTTGTCGAGTTTGGCACGCTCTGCGACAGCCTTGAGGTCGTCCAGAAAATTCAGCTTGGGATTGCAACCGGCAGTAGGAAACACGAGATCGCAACCCTTTTTGGCTTTCCTCTTGCATGCCGCCAGACTCTCGGCCAGATTCGACGGAATCGGAATTTCGCGTTCCTTGTAAGCTTTCGGAGTCCACCCGCGGTCAGGTTTGTGGCTAACACGCACTGTCGCGTGTTTGAAATTGATGTCTGACCAGTACGAGTGCATGACCTCCTGTTCTCGCATCCCAGTCATCAGGAAAAACTCAAACCACAGTCGCTCCTCGTCATCGCAGGCTTTGAAGAGGGTATCTAGCTCTTCTTGGTCATAGATCTCCGGTTCCTCTTCTGTGTAGCGCGGCCAGTCGTTCTTTCCGACGAGTCCACGGATCCCGTTGGCCTTCAGAAAGCTCATGAGATTTTCAAACTTGTTGTAAACGCTCCGTGGAGACTGCTTTTTATGCTCCCGCAGAAAAGCACTGAACTTGAGGAGATCCTTGCGCTCGATGTCCTTGAGAAATAGTTTCGGGCAGGACTCGGTGAAGTAGTTCAACGAAGTGGTGTATGCGGCTAGGGTCTTGGGCTTCTTCGAGAGCTCGGTTTCCTCCAGAAACTCAGCGACTGCGGTCGCGATCGACCGGTGGCCGTTCTCCCCGTTGTCTGGCACGACCGAGACGCCGTTATTTACGGCGTTCAGTTCGGCTTCTTTACGCTGTCGGCGCGCAGTGGCATCGCTAGGATCTTTGCCCACGGAAAGACGCACCCGCCGGCCGTTCTCTCGCCATTCGAGATAATAGGCGCCCTCTGGGTGGCGTTCTGGTTGTCCGTTGACGATGACAAAATCCGGCTTGACGCGCCCATTGCCCGATAGGACGACAGGGCAATAGCGCATGCCATTACTGGTTTTGACGCGTTTGGTGAGGTTTACTTCTTTGGACTGGGTATTGGCCACGGGTGACACCCCCGATTCAACTCGGAATCAGTCTAGGTATCACCAGCTTGCAAGTGCCAGATAACTAAGGTAATGGCGGAGAGGGAGGGATTCGAACCCTCGGTACAGGTGTTAGCCCGTACAACGGTTTAGCAAACCGCCGCATTCGGCCACTCTGCCACCTCTCCAGTCTTTTCTCGTGAGCGAAGAACGCGGAACTACCTGCGATATTACACCACCCGTGTGGGAACCGGCCACACTACCGGTTCGCTGGACAGAGTTTTCGGGATTTGTTCGGTACCGGACCTTCCCATCGTTTCCTCATCGAAAACTCGCGGCCCGCGCAAAGCCGTGGCCCGCCGTTGGCACATAGCGAGCCCAGTGATTTATACTCTATGTTTGCCTTAACACCGTCGCAGCAATCAGGAGCAGCTATTTTTCATGCCTAAGCGTACGTTCCAGCCCAACCGGCGCAAGCGATCGAAGAAGCACGGATTTCGCTCGCGCATGAAGACCCAGGGCGGCCAGAAAGTTTTGTCCCGCCGCCGAGCGAAGGGGCGCAAGCGGGTCTCGGTGAAACCTGGTTTCCGCGAGTAGTTTCCCTGTGGCGCAGTGAATCCGCGCACCCGCGATATGAAGAGCGAGTTTGAGGCACCGTGAACGCCAGTGTGCCCGCAAGGTCGAACCAGAGTGTTGAACCACGCCGCGGCCGCGCCACGTACCCGCGCAGCTTTCGTTTGTTGCGGCACTCCGATTTCGAACGCGTGTACAAACAGGGGCGTCGGCACTTCTCTTCCAGCATGACAGTCTTTTATCTGGGGCGGAAAACGGCCGACCTCAATGCCGGCACTAAGAAAAAAGAGGATACTGCCGTCGGCCTTCGCGTCGGATTCACGGTTGGCCGCGCTCTCGGGGGAGCTGTCGACCGCAATCGCATGAAGCGGCGCTTGCGCGAGGCCGTGCGTCTCTTGCGACCAGTCCAAGCGCCGAACGCGGATGTCGTGATTAATCCGAAAAAATCGGTGCTCAAGGTGGAATTCGAGACTCTGCTGAACGAAGTTCAACGCGCGTTCGCGGTCATCGCAGAGAAGCTGCCGAACCGCGCGGAGAACACAACCGGCGATCCAAAAATTGCAGATAATCAAATCGCCGAACCGGAAGAATAACTGAGATGCGTCAGATCGCGCGGAACATCACGTTACAGGTTTTGCGAGGATACAAATGGGCCATCTCGCCACTGTTTCCCCCGGCCTGCAGATATGTGCCGACATGTTCGGAATACGCGATGGAAGCGGTCGAGCGCTTCGGGATATTTCGGGGGGGGCTGATGGCGCTATGGCGGCTGCTGCGCTGCCATCCTTTCGCTCGCGGCGGTTACGACCCTGTACTGCGAAATTCGATAAGCACTCATAGCGGACGACCCACGGCGCACGCGTGCCGCCACGGATTGTAAGGAACCATTCACTTGGCTGAATACCAAAATCCTCAACACGAGCCCGGCAATGAGAAGCGCCTGCTCCTGATCTTTCTGGTCACCTTTGTGGCCATGATCCTGTTTGAGCCGCTCTTAAAGAAATATTTCCCGCAGCCGCCGGCTCCGCAGCAGCATAGTCAGGCTGGAAATCAGCCCTCGCAGACTCCGCCCGCAGCCGCGGAAGCGGCCGTCCCGGTTGTCGCCGCTCCGACCGGAGCGACCAAACAAGCTTCGACCGAAACGGATACCGTTGTCGAGAACGACCTCTACCGCATCACGTTCACCAACAAGGGCGCGCAGGTCAAATCCTGGGTTCTGAAAAAATACAATAATGACGCCCAGAACGGCCCGCTTGATCTCGTCAACCCGCAAGCCGCAAAACTTTATGGATATCCTCTGTCACTCTGGACCTACGACGAAAGCTTGCGCAATCGGCTGAGTTCCGCTCTCTATGTTCCTTCCGTCGAAGGCACACAGACCTCGCCGACGACAGTGACCTTCGAATACGCCGACGGAGACCTCGCCGTCCGCAAGACGTTCCACTTCGACGAATCCTATGTCGTGGGAATCGAGACGGCAGTCACATACAAAGGAAGTCCCGTGCCTGCGCTTCCCGCCTGGCCTTCGGGCTTCGGCGATCAGACCAGCGCGCCGTTCTACATCAAAGCGACGATCGCGGATCAATTCAACAAAAACATCGACCGGCTTGCGATCAAGAAAGTCAGCGGGGGAGCCACGATCACGGGCCCATTCCACTGGGCCGGCCCCAACGATCAGTACTTCGCAGCGATCTTCATTCCCGACGATCCCGCAACCACGGCGATGGTGACGCTGCGCAACGCGCTGTCGATTCCGCGCGATCCAGAAAAGCCAGATTCTGAAAAGGTGAAGGTCGATGTGCTCGGCGCGGCGGTGGGCAATCTACACGGTGCAACAACCGAGCGTTTATTTGCCGGCCCGAAGGAACTGAACGTTCTGAAGCGCATTCCTGTACCCGGTCTCACCGGCGCCGACAACGATCTGACGGGCCTGGTCGACTTCGGATGGTGGGGAATTCTGGCAAAGCCGCTGTTCATCTGGCTGCGCTGGACGTATTACCACATGGTCCCCAACTGGGGATGGGCCATCGTCGTCCAGACCCTCATCATTACGCTGGCGCTGCTGCCGTTGCGCATCTCGCAGATGAAATCGATGCTGAAGATGCAGCGCGTTGCCCCTCAGATCAAACAGATTCAGGAGAAGTACAAAAAGTACAGCCTGCGCGACCCGCGCAAGGCGGCGATGAACGAAGAGATCAGCGCGCTCTACAAGAAAGAAGGCGTGAATCCCGCCGGTGGATGCCTGCCGCTGCTGATTCAGATGCCGTTTCTCTTCGCCTATTACCGCATGCTCGATACGGCCCTCGATCTGCGCCACGCCCACTGGCTCTGGATCCACGACCTATCGGCGGCTGATCCGCTCTACATATTGCCGATTCTGATGGTCATCAGCAGCTTGCTTACGCAGCGCATGACGCCTCAGGCCGGCATGGATCCCAGCCAGCAGCGCATGATGAACGTGATGATGCCGCTGTTCATGGGCTTCATCTTCTTCCGCCTCGCTGCCGGTCTGAACCTGTATTATGCGGTGGTCAATTTGATCAGCATCGCGCAGCAAGCGGTCATGAACCGCACCAAGCTGGGCAAGGAAATGCGCGAGATCATGGAGAAACGCGCCCGCAAGAAGGACAAGTAGCCATCAGCCTGGCGGTTGAAGCGTAATTGTTTTTGGCGAGGGTCACCGTGAGCGCAGTGGATGCGGGCGAAGCAGCCGTGGAGTCGAACGATCCCTTGCATCCGTAAAGCGCAAACCGGCGCGGCCAGGAATTTTTGAGGAGCGGCTTAGTTTGTGATGGAGACCTCTCGATGGGCTTGTGCCAGCATCGATGCGCTGGGATCCTCCGACGGCACTCAGAATGACAAAGTTGGATTTCCGAAGAAACAGAGTTAAATTCCATGCCCATACCCGACAAACTCGCTGCCGCCAACAAGATTAACGAATTCCTCCAGACTGTCGTCACCCACGGCGGACTTCGCCTGAAGTACCGCATCGTGGTCGATCCGCCGCTGCCCGAGAACCGCGACTGGGAGAAACCCGAAATTCTCGTCGACTTCGCCGGCCCGGACTCTTCGCTCCTGCTCGATCGCGGCGGAGAACTCCTGCGCGCCCTCGAACTCCTCGCCCTCGAGATGCTGCGCCTGCCTTCGGGCGAGCACGAGAAGGTTTCTTTCGATTGCCAGAATCATCGTTCCGTGCGCCTCCAGGAGTTGCGTATGGCGGCCAATGTCGCCGCCGAAAAAGTTCGCCAGACCGGATCTCCGTATCACTTCACTCCCATGTCTTCGCGGGAGCGTCGCATCGTTCACCTCGCCCTGCGCGACGAAGCCGATCTCTTCACCGAGAGCGAAGGCGACGGCATGCGCCGCCATCTGGTCGTCTATCCTAAGGATTACAAACCGGCAGGCAGGCCGGCGCCGAAGACGATTCTGTAAAATGGAGTCGGTAATATAATTCCGCGCAGGCAACCATTTACGATTCGGCCGGATTCCCCGTCCGGCAGGAGGTCTGCCATGAGAAAGTTCTGGCCTCAGCTTTCCTTCTTGGCATTAGTTGTTGCCGCAGCTATCACCTTGGCTTGCGGATCCTCGAACTCTCACATCTCTCCAAACTGCACTTCCATCACAGGCGCGGCGAATGCCTCGGAACTTCCGCAGTCCGTCGGTGTGTGTCCCGCAACTGCGGATGCCAGGGATTTTGCGGATGGGCAAGTTCAGTTCATCGCAACGGCTTACTACACAAATCAGCCGCCAGTGACGCCCCTGACCAATGCATCTTGGGGTGCGTGCTACCAAAATGCACCGACTGACGCGGTCACGATAACCCAGAAGGGCCTTGCTCAATGTGCGTCCGGCACATCAGGCACGTACAGCGTTTATGCCTCCGTAATGACAGCGTGCAACGCCATCACGGCCTGTGGCGGCGGATGCCAGGTCAGCGGCTACGCCCAGCTCACGTGCCCGTAATCGCGGGCTCGACGTCGGGAATTATGTCTGACTTGCTGCCGCCGATTTCTCACGTGCCCGTGATCGGGCACGGCAAAATCAGGAATACTCCGAGTGAATCGAGCGCAGGATGGCTCGTTTGTTCCACTTGTATCTCCTGGACCTCGTCGCTAGCCCGCGTAAACAAGAATATCGTGGCCGACAACGAGAAGATGTACCACCGATGCCGAACTTGATTCGTCCGGCAGGAGCGGACGACGCCAGTCGCGCCTTCCCACATTGCTGTTGGCAGACACACAATTCCTCGACTATAGCTGTGCCAAAGGAACTCGCCGTCCCACCTATTTGCAAGTGTGATTCGTGTTTGCCCTGATTCCACGAGCCGATAACATAAAGGGCGGCCGCAAGAGCCGCCCTGAAATGAACTGAGAATCAAGAACTCGTGACTTGGTACTAAGTACTAGTTCTGCTGCTATCGTCCCGCCCCAGCGGCAGCCGCTGCCGGCATCATACCCGCGATCTTCATGCCTTCGATCCGCGTCAACACGGCTTCCATGCTCGACCCACTATCCACGCATGCATCCACATACGGATGCCGGCTGCCGTCGGCGTGCAGAACCAGCACGCTGGTCTCCGCGTTCGCCTTCTTCACCATATAAGGAAGATGATGCCGGTCGTTGCGGCTCATACTCGATCCCAGCACCACCAGATCGAACAGGCTCTTTTTCAGAGCTTCTTCCGCGGCTTTCCTTCCGATGACCGGCTGCACGATGTGGCCTGCCTTTTCCATCGCCGCGGCCTGTTCCTTCAAAATCTCTTCGTTCCCCTCGCCGTAAAGAACCCTAAGTTTTGCCTTCGCCATGAGTCAGCCCTCGTTTTTGTCCGGTACGCAACACACTCGCACCTGCCCATGACGTTAGCAACCACCGCCTGCCCGGAAAACAGTACCGAAGGCCCACGACGAACGAGACTCTCAAGTCCCCTTGGCCTGGACTGTCAATCGGCCATTTTCCCACCAAATCGCTGCGGAAACGCGCAAAGGTCTTTGCCTGAAAGCCCCTACAGCGCTACACTTCTGTGCCGGAGGCTTTCCCCATGTCTGCCCCATTCTTCCGAAGAGCTATCGTCAGGAGAGCTGCCCTGATTTCGCTCCTGTGGACGCCGTGGCTCGCGGCCCAATCCGGCAATCCGCCGAGTTCTCAGACAACCTGTAATCTCGACGACGGGCGCCAGGTCTATGTACGCTACAACCCCATACCTACAAATAAAGAGAAGATTTCCAACGGCAAACCGATGACTCCCGGCGGCTCGCCCATGACTCTTTTCACGGAAGCACAGCTCACGCTTGGGACCTCCATCATTCCCATCGGCGCATACAGCGTCTACCCCATTCCCGCGCGCGATCATTGGACTCTGGTAGTGAACAAAAACGTCACCCCCGGTAGTTCCTACGATCAGAAGCAGGATGTGGCGCGCGCTCCTATGGAAACGGCGCAAGTGGCGCAGCCCTCCGACGCGCTCGAAGTCGCCTTCGCGCACGTGGGCCCGCGTTGCACGCTGCGCGTTTATATCGGGAAGGTTGCGTCGTTCGCTGACTTCACGGCGAAGTGAGCTCGGCGGCCTCGTCACGTCAACTTGCAATTCGTCGATGCAGGAGGATTGCGGCCACTGCATCCGAACCCTCTTAGAAATTTGTGATCAACTCGTCAATGATCGCGATCACATCCTGCAATTTCTGCTCTTCATTGCCCGCATTCCAAGCGCATTGCATCATTCGCGCGGCATTTACTCTCGCGGCACTTGACAGCGCGCTGCATACGAGCGATGAATAGATCTTCGTGAAAATTTCCAGCCGAAAGATTTCCACACAACCAAAAAAATTGTGCTAGTATGCCGGACTGATCCTGCTTTCAAACTTCGTCTTTATTTTTTGCAGCAGCGCGAGAGAAAACAGGCGCATTCCGCAGTAAAATTAACGGTTCCAGCTACTTCGATAATCGCGGTATCAGAACAGGTGCTCTCACCAGCCGCCAGAGCCCCGTGGTGAACAATTCATATTATGTCAGCTCCGAGCACAACACTTTCCCCGAATCCATGGGCGCGCATTCTCGACGCACTGGAAAAGAAAATCAACCGGCACTCTTACGACACCTGGCTGAAGCCCACTAGGTACAGCCACGCTAGCGGAGGCATTCTCTTCGTCCGAGTTCCCACGGTCGAGTTTCGCCACGCCGGCGACAAGTACGCCGACCTCATTCAGGAGGCCATCGACAATCTTGGACTGGGCTTCAACGATGTGAAGTTCGTCACGCCCGAGGACGATCCGGCTTCAACTACCGTGCGTCACGATGGCGGCTTGTCGGCCGCTGCCGCGTCCGCTCCTTCACAGGCTCGCTTCGATTGGGATGGCGCCGCGCAACTCAATCCCCGCTACACCTTCGACGCCTTCGTCATCGGCAGCGGCAATCAATTTGCCCACGCCGCCTGTCAGGCCGTCGCCGAGCGTCCATCCAAAGCCTACAATCCGCTCTTCCTCTACGGCGGCGTCGGCATGGGCAAGACGCATCTCATGCAGGCGATCGGACACGAGATCAAGCGCCGCCAGCCGCAGACAGCCATCTGCTACGTCTCCAGCGAGAAGTTCACCAATGACATGATTAACTCGCTGCGTTACGAGAAGATGACCAGCTTTCGCGATAAGTTCCGCAATGTTGACGTGCTGCTCATCGACGACATCCAGTTTCTCACCGGCAAAGAGCGTACCCAGGAGGAATTCTTCCACACGTTCAACGCGCTGCACGAATCGATGAAGCAGATCGTCATCGCCAGCGACCGTTCGCCCAAGGAACTTGCCGAAATCGAGGACCGGCTGCGTAGCCGCTTCGAGTGGGGCCTGATCGCCGACATTCAGCCGCCCGATCTTGAAACGAAGGTGGCGATCCTGCAGAAAAAGGCCGAGCAGGAAAAAGTCACGCTGCCCACCGATGTCGCGCTCTACGTCGCGTCGAACATTCGCTCCAATGTTCGCGAGCTCGAAGGCGCGCTCATCCGCCTGGTCGCGCACTCGTCCTTGATCGGCGCCGAGATCACTCTGCCCTACGCCCAGCAGGTCCTGAAAAATTTCATCGATTCGCAGGCGCGTAAGGTCACCATCGAATCGATCCAGAAAATGGTCGCCGAGCAGTTCGGGCTGCGCCTGGTCGAGATCAAGGCCAAAAACAATTCGCGGGCCATCGTCTATCCGCGACAAATCGCCATGTACTTGGCGAAGCAATTGACCGAAGCGTCGCTGCCCGAGATTGGACGCCAGTTTGGCGGCAAGCATCACACTACCGTCTTGCATTCGGTCGAGAAAATCGAAGAGCTGCGCAAGAACGATAAGGATTTGAACAGGCTGGTCAACAAGCTGACCGAACAATTGGGCGGATAATCCGGCATTCGCCCTGTTGTTGGACAGAAATTCACGGTTTCCTTTCTGGCCCTTGTGCATAGGATGTGGAAGCTGTGAAAGCCCTGGCGGAAACTGGAAGCGAGACGCAGTTTCACCCCTGGCACCGAAGAGTTTGCGACGGATTACTAACATGAAGGGCCGTCTCGAAAGCCAGTGACAACATGTGAGTTGCTTAAGTTTTCCACTTCTGCGCAGCGCCTACGGTTACTGCTGGTTTTATAGCTTTGGTATTTGATATAAGGTAGGGTTCAAAGTAGGCTGAAGTAGCAGGTTTTTGGGGGAGATGTATTCTATGCCGGTGGAAGCCGCCGTTGCCGCGGGAACCATGGAGATCACAGTCAGCAAGTCTGAACTGCTACGTGAGTTGACCGCCACGCAGGGAGTTGTGGAACGCAAGACCACGATTCCAATCCTGTCGAACTATTTGTTCGAGGCCGCCGGTGACCGTCTGTCGATCACGGCCACTGATCTCGATTTGAGCTTGCGCACTTCGTGCAATGCGAAAGTGAAAAAAGAAGGCTCGTGTACGATCCCGGCTCGCAAGCTGCACGATTATGTAAAGCTCCTCCCCGACGCCGATATCACCATCAAGTTGCTCGAGAATCACTGGGTCAGCATCCGCTGCGGCCGTTCCAACACGAAAATGGTAGGGATGGCAAAATCCAACTTTCCTACCTTGCCCCCGTTTCCCTCTGCAGGCAGTATCACCATTCCAGCCCAGGTTTTGCGCGGCCTGATCGCCCGCACCTCGTTCGCAATTTCGAATGAAGAGTCACGCTATACCCTCAATGGCGCACTCATGCTGCTCAAGCCCGAGTCGATCACCATGGTTGCGACCGACGGCCACCGTCTGGCTCACTGCGAACGCAACGGCGAGAAATTCGAGGGCGTTTCCGGCGAATTGAAAACCCTCGTCCCCAAAAAAGCGATGGATGAGCTGAAATCCCTGCTCGACTCTTCCGACACGGAGACCGTCGAATTCGCCAAAGATGAATCGACGTTGTTCTTCCGCATCGGTTCGCGCCTGCTCACTTCGCGCCAGCTCACCGGACAGTTCCCCAACTTCGAAGCCGTTTTGCCCAAAGACAATAGCAAGGTCGTTCCGCTTAACGCCGACGAATTGAATTCCGCGATCCTGCGCGTGGCGCAGTTTGCCGACGAACGCTCGCGCGCTGTGCGCCTCCGCTTGGAAAAAGGCGAAGTCAAAATTTCCGCGTCTTCCACCGAAGCAGGCGAGTCCGAGGATTCTGTCGAAGCCCCCTACAACGGCGATCCGCTGACCATCGGCTTCAACGCCGCATATCTGGTCGAATTCCTGAAAGCGGCAGGCACCAGCGAAGTGCGCCTGGAGTTAAAGGATCCCCAATCCGCCGGCCAGCTCCGCCCCGCCGAAGGCGACGACTACAAGTATCGTTACATCGTCATGCCGATGAGAATCTGAGGCCTTTCGGATTTTCGTGGTCAGGCGCGATGCCTCAAAAAGTTATGCCTGTCGGTTGGCCCTTACAATCTCTCCCATGGAACTGATCGTCTACTCATCCTTCTGGTGTCCGGATTGTCGCGAAGCCAAGCGCTTCCTCGAAAAGCACAGCATTCCGTATCGCGACATCGACATTGAGTCCACGCCCGGCGCCGCCGACGAAGTCGTCCGCAACACCGGCAAGCGCGCCATCCCCCAATTTGTCATCGACGGAGAATGGGTACAGCCCTATCGCCCCGGCAAAGGATTTCTCTACGACGAAATGGCTGCACGGCTCGGCGTCGCGCACAAGTAGACGCCGCGCACCCCGGCTAGGGCACACCGCTGGCTTCGGCCCTCACTCAGATTGCAGGCGAAGCCGGTCCCGCGCTCATCCCGCTATTCCGCCGCAGAGCTATGGTCGTGGACGATCTTCCATCCATCAGGAAACCTGCGAAACACGAGTGTGAACAATCCATGCGGCGTTTTGCCGTCGGGCATCGTCAAATGGTATTCGCCGCGTACGAACGCAGCATCCGTGCCCAGCGGCTCGACGCGCAGGTTCGCAAATGCCAGCTTGCCCATCTCATGGCCGCGGCTGGCGTAGGTGGCGCGATAATGGTCGAGCGCCTGCTGCCATCCACGATTCTCATGTCCACCTGAAAAGAAGGTCAGCTCTGGAGAATTCCAGTATCCAGCCATGAACGCTTCAAGATCGTGATGGTTCCAGGCGTTCACCTGTGCCTGCAGCACTGCCGTCACCACGGCGTCCGTCTTCGCACTATCGGAGGCCGCGCCGAGAGGTGCCATCTGAGCAACGACTGGCAAGCTGAGGGTCAAAAGAAATAAGAGCTTATACATGACTTTTCCCGAGCGTTATTTCTTGCGTCCCTGCGGTTCAAGCTTTTGCCCGGAGCTCAGTGTGCCTCATCCGTTTCGGGCGCGTTGTCCGGCGTATCAACTTTCTGTGCTGCGTGCAACACGACGGGCGGAGCCTGGAATTCCCCGGCATCCTTTCCCGCCATGGCCGCAGTCATGAAGTTCATCCAGATCGGCAGGGCCGCGTGCGCTCCGGTTTCTTTCGCGCCGAGAGATTTTTTCTCGTCATAGCCCACCCAGACCCCGCATGTCATGGTCGGAGAAAATCCCACGAACCATGCGTCCGTGAAATCGTTGGTCGTTCCCGTCTTGCCGGCCACCGGGAACGGCAGCCTCGACGCGGCAATGCCCGTCCCGTGCAGAACGACTTCGCGCAGCATCGACGTCATGACGCGCGCCGTGCGCTCGCTGATCACATCCTTGACTTCGGGAAAATCCTCTTCCATCACCCGTCCCTCATAATCCGTCACCCTCGTAATATAGCGCGGCGTAATCCGCACTCCGTCATTCGGAAACACGCTGTACGCCGCTGTCTGCTCCAGCAGCGTGATCTCGGCCGATCCCAGCGCTACCGGCAAATATGGCGGAAGCTTGGCCGTAATTCCGAAGCGCTCGGCGTAGTCGATGACAGTCTTGATCCCAACCTTATTTGCCAGCTTCAGCGCTGGAATATTCCGCGACTGCGCCAGCGCGCGCCGCAGTGTAATGATCCCCTCGAATTTGTCATCGTAGTTATGCGGCGAGTACGGTCCCGATGGCGTTTCGAAACTGACCGGCTCATCCAATATCGTGTCGTCGGGACTTCCGCCTTCGTCGACGACGGTCGTGTAAACGTACGGCTTGAACGACGATCCAACCTGGCGCAGCGCCTGTGTAGCGCGATCGAACTTCGAGTCGTTGAAGTCACGTCCGCCGACGAGTGCTTTGATGCCACCGGTCGTGTTGTCAATCGCAAGCAGCGCTCCCTGCGCTCCGGAATCCTGCTCCAGGCTGACTTTGGCCGCGCCGTTCCCTCCCAGCGACAGAATCTTCACGTAGCAGATATCGCCGGTCTTCAGGATGTTCGCCAGTTTCTGCCCGGTCCAGGCGACATCGCCTTGCCCGAGCGCAGCGGTGTAGCGCCCAA
>Ga0335072_10011368_pt1 | contig 12751 bp, 11 predicted proteins | sample Lox_Sample_21_FD_206725 | JGI IMG/M metagenome (GOLD analysis project Ga0335072, IMG submission 206725) | Soil microbial communities from Loxahatchee National Wildlife Refuge, Florida, United States - Lox_Sample_2.1 | ecosystem: Environmental > Terrestrial > Soil > Wetlands | place: USA...
GGTCCTTTCTCGAGCCGGCTGGCAAGCCGGCGCGCTTGGCCTCGTCGGCGCGCCGCAGGTCGAAGTCGTCGTCGGCGAGGAAGTGCACGCCACTGTTACCAAGGGTCTCGGGCTGGTAGGCCTTGGGCGTGAACGTGCGACCCGTCTTGCGGTCGACGGGCAAGGACGTATTGTCCCGCGCGACCTTCCGAGGCTCGAGGCGCCGGCAATCGTCTGCCTCCAGGCCGGTAACGTCAACACCGGCGCGAGCGACCCCTTCTTGGACCTGGTCGACTGGGCCCGTTCCCAGGGTGCCTGGGTACACGTTGACGGTGCCTTCGGCATGTGGGCGGCGGCGTGCCCGGAGCTCGCAAGCGAAGTCAGTGGCCTGCAGGGTGCGGATTCGTGGGCGACCGACTCTCACAAGTGGCTCAATACCACCTATGACTGCGGGGTGGCACTCGTGCGCGACGCGAGTGCCTTGCGGGCCGCAATGCAGGCCAATGCCTCCTACCTTCCCCCCGGCCCGGACAGGGACCCGATGTTCTTGACGCCCCAGTCCTCCCAACGGGCCCGCGGTACAGAGGTATGGGCGGTGCTCGCCTCGCTCGGGCGGGCCGGGATCGCGGAAATGGTGGCAACCCGCTGCGCGCTTGCGCGCACTTTTGCGTCTTGCCTTTCCGAGGCAGGTTTCGAGATCCTCAACGACGTGAAGCTCAATCAAGTGCTCGTTTCGTTTGGTAGCGCCAGCCGTACGGAGGCGGTGATCGCTGAGGTACAACGCGAGGGCACCTGCTGGTGCGGTGTGACGACTTGGCAAGGGCGGCGCGCGATGCGGGTGAGCGTGAGCAATTGGGCGACGACCGAGCAAGACGTGCGCAAGAGCGCCCATGCCGTGACGCGTGCCGCGACGTCGCTGGCTGGCAACTGATGGGCTCCTGAGAGCTTCGGGGGCGGTTGGGGAGACCTGGAGACCAGCGCGCGCATAACCGGGCCGATGGATGGGTACCGATTGATCATCGCCAGCCGGAGGCGAAAGCCTCACGACTTATAAGGAGTTACTGAAAGATGGCAGCGATCTTATTGTTGTTGCTCTTAGCGATTATCCTCTTCGGGCTCGGCTTTTCGATACACCTTCTATGGATCGCCGCGGCCGTGGTCCTCATCTTCTGGCTTGCCGGATTTGCGTTCCGCTCCGGTGCCGGGGGCGGTCGTCGCTGGTATTACTGGTAGGAGTTGTGCGGTAATACTTGCCGGGCGTGGCTGCAGCAAAAAACATAAGCCACGCCCGGTATTTCGCGTGGGCGCGGAGCACGCGTGCGACCTTGGGCCGCGGTTATACCGCCAGGATCTGCCCGGCGAAGTCGCCCTCCATGTCTGTGCAGGGCTCGAGGTCGGCGTCGTCGCCGGCGGTCCGGCGCACAGCGACGACGGCTATGTCGTCAGCAGGTTCGACGTCTCCGACGAGCTCCTGCATGACCCGGGCACAAACGAGTTCGGCCTCATTTACCTTGGCAGCGCGCAGGAGACGCGCAAAACCACTGTCGAGGCTCTCTCCTCGGCGTTCGACCAACCCGTCGGTGTAAAAGAGGAGTGTCTCGCCCGGGCCGACCGCAATAGTGCCCGACGTCCTCGCTACGCCCGAGGAGACGCCGAGCGGGGGCCCGGGGTCGACATCGACCAACGTGGCGCCGCTCGCGCCCATGAGGACGGGCGCGGGGTGCCCGGCTGAGGAGATGACGAAGGAGTCGTACGGCGGCCGCGTGCTCGCGCACACGATCGTCACGAGCGCGCCCGGTTCAAAATGCTCGAGCTTGCGGTCCGTCAGCGTGAGCACTTCGGACGGGGTCCCGCCGAGCAGGGCGTAGGCGCGCAGCGTGCTGCGGACCCTGCCCATGATCACGGCCCCACGGAGGCCATGGCCGGCCACGTCCCCGGTCACGACCCAGAGCTCCCCCTCGGGCAGCACGAAGACGTCGTACCAGTCCCCGCCGACAGCACTTTCGGCCGGGACGTAACGAGCCGCCAGGTCGAGGCCGGGGCATTCCGGCAATTCGGACGGCATGAGGCTGCGTTCCAGGAGCTCAGCCGCTGCCTTTTCGACCGTCAGCATCCGTATTTGGATCGCGCTCGCAATGTTCGTCGCAGCACGTTCCAGCAGCCGGGCATCGTCCGAGGTGAAGCGGCCTTTGGTGAAACTCCCGACATGGAGGACTCCCAGGAGGTCTCCATTGCTTATGAGAGGGACGCCGAGCATGGCCCGGATACCTTTTGCCGGCAGGATCGGGTTTACAACCCTTCCCATTTCGACGCTATCGAGGATCACCGGCGCCTTGTCGGCGGCAACTCGTCCGGCGAACCCTCGTCCTACGGGGACACGCACGCCCTGGCGGACCTCTTCCTCCAGCCCGGCGGCGGCCCGTGCTACGAGAGTCTTGCCGCTTTCGTCGAGCAGCAGCACTGCTGAGGTGTCCGCTCTCATCAATGCCCGCGCCCGCGAGGCCAGGTTTGTCAGCAGGTCGTCCAAGTCCCCTCCGCCCGCAGCAGAACTCGTCGCTGCGAACAGCTCAGCGAACTCGCCCTCGGAAGCTCGGCCCGTAAGGTTGTCCACCAAGAGCGGGAGCCTACAGCCCAAACCCTTCGCCCTGCACCGGCTGGTCGGCACCCCCTTGTTCACCTGGGCCCGCTTCCCGGTGACGGGTGACGGGTTTTTGGCCGCCGGGCCCGAGCGGCTCGCTCTGTCAGCCACGCCGGTACTCGTCCGAACCCGGTCGCAGGGCCATGCCGTGGCCCAACGAGTCGCACCGGGGCCGGAGCACCCCGCCATCGGGCGAAAGGGTGCCCTCAAAAAGGAGGTTTTCGACGCGATGGTGGTCGTGGAAGTACTCCACATGGCGGAGGTTGCCAAGGGAGGCGGCCACATGGGAGTGGAGGTTGGGGGCGCAGTGGGCCGAGACGTCGAGGTTGTGAGCCGCGGCAAGTGCGGCGACTTGGACGAACCCCGTGTAGCCGCAGCACCTGGTCACGTCCACTTGGATGCAGTCCACTGCGCCTGCGTCGATCATCTTGGCGAAGTACGAGGGGTCGTAGCCGTACTCACCCGCAGCGACGTCAGCCTCACACTGCTCCTTCACTTCACGAAGGCCGGCCAGGTCGTCGGACGAGACGGGCTCCTCGAACCAGGACACGCCATGCTCTTCGGTGAACCTTTTGCCCATCCTCAGCGCTTGCTTGCGACCGTACCCGCCATTGGCGTCGACAAAAAGCTCCGCACCGTCGCCGATCACCTTCCTCGCAAGAGCCACCCGCTCGAGGTCCCGGCCGGGTCTTGTTCCCCAAGACTCGCCGACCTTTAACTTCACCTTGTCCATCCCCCACTCCGTGACCCATTGCTCGAGTTGGGCGACAGTCGTTGCGTCGTCGTACGAAGTGAAGCCACCGCTGCCGTACAACGGGACCTCCCGGCGGCACCTACCAAAAAGTAGCGAAAGCGGCAGGCCCACCAAGCGCGCCTTCAGGTCCCAAAGAGCCGTATCGACCGCAGAGATGGCGCACGACACAAGCCCCGGCCGGCCCAGGTTGCGGCAACTGCGCGCCATCGCCTGCCACAATGCGGGTAGGTCCAGCACGGGCTTGCCCGCGACCTCTGCTGCAAGCTTTTCGTCGATAACCGCCTGAGCGCCGGGGCCGCTATAGGTCCATCCGGTGCCGATCTCACCGCCCGCGCGCACCTCTGCTACCACAACCGTGGTGAAGCGCCATTGAAGAGTGCCGTCGGCCTCAGGCTGGTCTGTCGGGACCTCGAAGACCTTCGTCCTCACCTCCTCGACGAGCGGCCCTTCCGACGCCATCGTCTTGCCCCCGGGTTGAGCCAACAGCACCTCAATGCGTTTACCCCACATCGGGGCACGTCAAGCGCACGCGGCGCGCCGAGGCCCTCCGCAATAGGGCGCTATAGCGCCTTGCGTGACCCCGACGCCCCCGACCGGCGCCTGGCGACCTCGAAACAGGCGACAGCGGCCGCCGCGGCAATGTTGAGCGAACCGAGCGCCAAGGCTTGCGGGATCTGTAAGAGCACGTCGCAGCGCTTGCGGGCAAGCCGGGAAATCCCGGCTCCCTCGGAGCCGAGCACGATCGCCACCGGCCCATCGAGGATGCTTGAGGACCAGAGATCCCCGCCGGCTCCGGGTTCCATGCCGGCCACCCATACCCCCGCCCTGGAGAGCTCGGAAAGGGCAGCCGGAGCGCCGGCCACCTGTGCGATCGGTACCAGCTCGACCGCCCCGGCCGCCGCTTTGACTGCGGCAGGCGTCAGTGCTGCAGAACGGTGCCGGCTTACGACGACCCCATGCGCGCCTGCACAAGCGGCAGTCCGCAGGACAGCGCCAAAGTTCCCGGGGTCGGTGACGCCGTCGAGCACGACGAGGAAAGCCGGTTCTCCGGTTGGGACCGCCCTGCGCAGCACGTCGTCGAGGTCGACCGCCACCACTGGCTCTGCCCAGGCGATGGCTCCCTGCGCAGCACCCGTCGCGGACATCTCCGCAATGTTCTCGTTGGTCCGCAGCTCGATACGGACGCCTCGGTCTCGCGCCAGCGCTATCACATCCGCCAGCGGGCCTTGCGGTGCTCTCGCCCTCGCTTCGGACAACCAGATCCTCCGGACGGGGCGCTTCCCGGCGGACAGCAACAGACGGACTGCCTGCAGCCCCTCAACCTGCTCCCCGCCCAGCTCTTCCGAGCGACGAGGTGAGGCCGCTCCCTGGCGGCGATCAGGCCTCACAAGCCCTCTAAAAGGGCGATCGCCATGCAGGCGATACCTTCACGGCGCCCGAGCGCGCCAAGGCCCTCCCCACGCTTGGCCTTGACCGAGACCGGGCAGCCGACAACGCTCGCAAGCTTGTCCTGCATTTGCTCCCTGAACCCCCCAAGGCGGGGAGCCTCTGCAATGACGGTGCAGTCAACGTTTACCGCCTTCCAACCCGAAGCGCTGACCCGGGCCCACGCGGCCGATAGCAATTGCATGCTGTCGGCTCCCGCCCAACGCTCTTCGGTGTCGGGGAACATCTTGCCGATGTCGCCGAGCACCGACGCTCCGAGAAGCGCGTCGGCCACTGCATGGCACACGACGTCCCCATCGCTGTGGCCATGCAGGCCGGGGCCGGGGATCTCGACGCCTGCAAGTACGAGCTTGCGAGCAGGGTCTTGCGAGAACGGGTGGATGTCGAAACCCTGCCCGATGCGGAAGCTCAAAGGCCGGCTCGGCCCGCTCGGTCAGCTCCACCGGCTCCACCCACTTCGCCCCGGCTCGAGCGGGCTGACGTCCTGAGCAGCGCCTCGGCCACCGCCAGGTCGGAGGGGGCGGTGATCTTGAGGTTGCCGGGCTCGCCGGGCACCTCCACCACCTGCCCACCCGCCGCTTCTACGAGGGAGGCGTCGTCGGTTGCCTCGGCTTCGCCGGCATGGGCCGACCGGAGGCTCGAGGCACGGAAGGCTTGAGGCGTTTGGGCCGCCACGAGCGTGCCGCGGGGCAGAGTGACCAGCCGGCCTTCGGCCACGCGCTGCTTGATCGTGTCGGTGACCGGTACGCACGGGACGGCTGCCTCGGCGCCCGCACTGACGGCTGCGATCACAGCTCTCCAGGTCGCATCGCTCGCCAGAGGTCGTGCGGCATCGTGGACCACGACGATGTCTACTTGCGCTGGGACTGCCGCCAGTCCAGCCCGGACCGAGCCGGCTCTTGTCGCCTCTCCAGCCACCACGCTGTCAGCCTTGCCCTGATGGCTGGCCACGAGCTCAGCCGGCACCACAAGGACTGCTCCGGCACAGCAACGCCCGGCCGCTTCCAAAGACCACTCGACGACCTCCCGGCCACCGAGACGGGCGAACTGCTTGTAGCTGCCAAAACGAGAGCCGCTGCCGGCGGCGACAACGACGGCCCAGGCCAGCGGCCCGCTAGGCACTAGGGGAGCGCTTCGTCGAGCTTTTTTTCGGCCTCGGCTTCGGAGACGCCGATAGCAAAGGTCAGCTCCGAAACAAGTATCTGGCGTGCCCGGTTGAGCATCCGCTTCTCGCCCGCCGACAAGCCCTTGTCCTTGTCGCGGTTGGAAAGGTTGCGGACCACCTCGGCCACTTGGTAGATGTCGCCCGACTTCAGCTTCTCGACGTGGTTTTTATAACGGCGGGACCAGTTGGTGGGCATCCGGACGTCCTTCTTGCGAAGGACGGCGAAAACCTCCTCGACCTCCTCGTCGTTTATCACTTCACGGATGCCGACGTCGGATGTCGAATCGACCGGGACTTTGAGCGTCAAGTCGCCGTAAGCGAGGCGCAGCACAAGGTATTCGCGTTGCTCGCCGAAATCGGCCCTGACCTCTCTCCTCTCAACGACCGCTGCTCCGTGGTGGGGATATACAACCTTGTCCCCGACGTCAAACGCCATGCATCTCCAATGCTGCTCGAGAGGTCTTTCCTGGATCCAGGGTAGGGCTTTTCGGAAGCTGTTACCAAACAGGGGGCCAAACGAGCGCTCAGCCGAGCCGGTCGAGGATGCTCGCCTCTGCGAGCCGCCCGAGGCCCTCCTTTACGAACCGCGCGCCTGTGACGTCGATGCCTTCGACGCTGTCGAGGTCGTCGATGCTCGCGTGCAGGATCTCCTGAAGACCCCCGTAACGGTCCACGATGTTGCGTACGACCTGGTCAGGCAGCCGTGGGATCTTAGACAAGAGCCTGTACCCGTAGGGCCGCAGAGCAGTGTCGAGGTCGGAGCCCGGTGCGCCGAGTTGGAGCACGCTGGCGACTTTGGAGAGGTCGACGAGGCTTTCGGTCGAGAGTTGGGTCAACGCGCTCAGCGCGTCGTGCACTTCCCAATCGGGGCCGGACGCCAGGTAATCGCGTACGACCTGGCGGCGCTCCTCTTCCACACCGGCAAGCGTCTCCTCCAGCTGGAGCCGGACGAGCCGGCTGTCGGTCCCGAGCTCGATGCTGTAACCCTCGACCTCTTCGGCAATGCGCCGCACCATTTCGGTGCGCTGCAGCACGGTGACGACGTCGCGCGTCGTGACCATGTCCTCGACCTCGAGCGCGGAGAGGGCATTTGTGACCACATCAAGGCGGCCCCTGTAACCGACGAGCGTCTCGAGGGCCTGGTTCGCTCTCGCAAGGAGCCGCTCGACCGGCACCAGCGGGCGCTGCTGCTCGCCGCGGTAGACCGTGATGACGGAACGGTCCTCGGAGACGGTTATGACCGGGACGTCGAGAGATCGAGCGACCCTTTCCGCTGTGCGGTGGCGGGTCCCGGTCTCGGTCGTTGCGACATTGGGGTTTGGGACGAGGTGGACGTTGGCCCGGGCGATCCGGCTCGAGTCGCGGGCGAGGATTATCGCGCCGTCCATCTTGGCGAGCTCCGATAGCCGTTGAGGGCTGAACTCGGAGTCGAGGAGAAACCCTCCCGAGCAGATCGAAAGCACTTCGGGGCCGTCGCCGACGACGATGAGCGCGCCCATGTTGGCCTGAAGGATGCGGTCCAGCCCCTCCCGCAGCTGCCTCCCTGGGGCAATGGAGCCGAGGGCCTCGATCATGGCTGCGCTCAGCCTCTCCGGCACCGGCTGATGCTAACCGATCAGGGCGTGGGCAATGTCACAAGACTGTTACGATCGCTCGGTCTGCCCGCGCCGGCGCCGCGGCGAAGCACCGAGGGCTTCTCCCCAAAAGCGAAGGTGAGCGCAACCGCGAGGCTCGGTGCGGTCACCACGTCGGCCGGCTCGCCCCGGGGCGCCGCCGCTCCCTGGCGGCCCAGGCCCTCGACACCGGGGACCAACGCAGTAGCGAAGCCCAGGCGCCTCGCCTCCGCCAACCTCTTGGCCATGCCGGGGGCCCTGCGTAGTTCGCCGCCGAGCCCGACCTCCCCGATGGCCACCAGGTCGGCGGGGACCGGGACGCCGAAACAAGACGAGGCGATAGCCAGGCAAATCGCCAAGTCAGCCGCAGGCTCCGCCGCGCGGGCGCCGCCAGCCACAGAGACGTACACGTCGCAGTCGCCCACGGGCACCCCGGCCCTGCGGTCCAGTACGGCGACCAGGAGGCCCACCCGGCCCGGGTCGACCCCGGCAACCGACCGGCGAGGGATCTGAGCTTTGCGGACGAGAGCTTGTACCTCGACCAGGACCGGCCGGTAGCCCTCGACCGGGACCGCGACGGCCGAGCCGGGCGAGCCGGCCAGCCGGTCGCCGAGGAACAGGGCGCTCGGGTCGGGGACGCCGGCGAGGCCCTTCTCGCTCATCTCGAACAGCCCGGTCTCGCCGGTCGGCCCGAACCGGTGCTTCACGGCACGGAGCGCACGGAGCGAGAGGTAGCGGTCCCCCTCGAAACTGAGCACGGTGTCAACAAGGTGCTCCAACGTGCGCGGCCCGGCCAGCGCGCCGTCCTTTGTCACGTGGCCTACCAGGACCAAGGCGGCGCCCGAGGAGCGCGCCATAGCCGTGAGCCTTGTGGCGCACTCGCGGACCTGGACGAGCGAGCCGGCCGGAAGCCCGAGGCCAGGGTCCTGGACTGCCTGGACCGAATCGACCACCACCACGTCGGGCGCAAGGTCGGCTACAGCGGCCTCGATCGCATCGAGCTCGCCGCTTGCCACGACGAATATCCCGGGCACGTCCGCCCCGAGCCGCGCTGCCCGCCGCCGGACCTGTTGAGCCGGCTCCTCGGCAGCGACCAGGAGGCAGCGCCTGCCCGGCGAAGTAGGCCCCGAAGACGACATCGACGCCAGGGCTTGGAGAAGGAGCGTCGATTTGCCGGTCCCAGGCTCTCCGCCCAGGAGGGTCGCAGAGCCGGGTAACAAGCCGCCCGAGAGCACCCGGTCCAGCTCGTCGAGGCCGGTGGGCATTGGCGCTCCGCCATTGATGTCCACCTCCGCCAGGGCGACCGGGACGCTCGACTGGCCCAAGCCCGGCCCGCCGGCCGCCACTGGCCCGCTCCTGCCCCCGGGGCCGTGAGCGCTCAGGTCGATGACCACCTCATGCAGCGTGTTCCACTCGCCGCAGGTGTTGCAGCGCCCGGCCCAGCGAGGCTGCGAGGACCCGCAGGCCTGGCACGTGTGGAGCGTACGCAGCTTGCTCATCGGGGCCGTAGGTTAGCCGGGGCCCTGTGACCGCTACGGAGGCCGCTCGGCCTGCCTGAGCCACCTGGGCCACCTGGGCCACCTGGGCCACCTGGGCCACCTGGGCCGCCCTGGCCGCCTCCCGGACGGGCCTTGGGGCGGCCTGCGCCGCGGCGCCGCCGCCGGAGGGCGACGACCGCAGTCGACAGGGCCAGGACCGTACCTGCCGCAATGGCGGCGGTCAGTAACCACACCGTGGCGGTATTGACCACTCGCGACGTTGCCTGGAGGGCCAGCTTGCGACCCAAGCTCGGCCGCCACTCGAGGAGGTTGCCGGTACGGGTGGGTGTGTCGGCCCGCCCGATAGCACCCGGGAGGGCAACCTGAAATGCGAAGGTGAGCTCGCGGGAGGGGTCGGGGCCGAGCAGCTGGGCAAGCTGGGAGGGGGGCAGGCCGAGGGGATAGCCAACGTCTTGTTGCAGGTGGGGGTCATCGAAGCACGAGAGCGAGCACGACAGGTCAACCGTCCCCGAAACCGCGAAGTGGTCGTCGAGGAAGCCGTGGCGCTCCGAAACCGACAAGCGGAACGGCCTCTCGCCCGGGGGGCCGTTGCCGGCGATATCGGCCACGAGGTCCGGCAGCTGCGACAGCCGTTGGAAGGGATGGCTGGCTGACACCACCGTGCTCCCACCGGGTAGCACGTCCGGACCGGTCACCGCCCAACCTGCTTGGCGAAGGTCCGCCAGGGGCAAGCCAGCCTTGAGGTCCTCGATCGCCGAGGCGGTGCCCTTGGGGAACGTCACGGTGACGCTCACCGAACCCCCGCCGGAGCGAAGTACGTCGACACGGACGTCGGCGACCGCTCCACACCCACTGAGCGAGGCGACGACTATCACCAAAACTGCGGCAAAGGCTGCCCTGCGCCCGTGCCGCAGTTTTGGCCTGCTAAGTGGCCGCCGCCAGGTCAGTCGCTGCTGCCCGCACCGGCGAGCTCTACCGGCGGCGGTTCGAAGTGCTCCATGGCCCGGAAGGTGACCTCGCCGTTTTCGGCATCGACGATGATCGTGTCCCCGGCGCGGAACTCCTTCCAGAGGATCTTCTCTGACAACGGGTCCTCCACGAACCGCTGGAGCGCTCTGCGCAGCGGCCTCGCACCCATTGCCGAGTCGTAACCCTTCTCGACTACGAGGTACTTGGCGGACCGGGTGAGCTCGACAGACAGACCCTGCGATTCGAGCTGCTCGCGGACCCGGCGCATGTACAGGTCGACGATCTCGGTGATCTCGTCCTTTGTGAGCTCGTGGAAGACGATCACTTCGTCGATCCGGTTGAGGAACTCGGGGCGGAAGTGCTGCTTCAAGGCGTCGTTGACCTTGGTCTTCATCTTCTCGTGCGTCACGGCCTCGTCAGCCTTGGCGAAGCCCACTGAAGCCTTGCGCAGGTCGGCCGTGCCCAGGTTGGAAGTCATGATGATGACCGTGTTCTTGAAGTCGACTGTGCGGCCCTGCGCATCGGTGAGCCGGCCGTCCTCCAGGATCTGGAGGAGGGCATTGAACACGTCGGGGTGCGCCTTTTCGATCTCGTCGAACAGGACGACCGAGAACGGCTTGCGCCGGACGGCCTCGGTCAACTGGCCGCCCTCTTCGTAGCCGACATAGCCCGGAGGCGAACCGACGAGGCGGCTGACCGTGTGCTTTTCCATGTACTCGGACATGTCCAGCTGGACGAGGGCTGACTCGTCGCCGAAGAGGAACTCGGCGAGCGCCTTGGCCGTCTCGGTCTTGCCTACGCCCGATGGGCCGAGGAAAATGAACGACCCGCTCGGGCGCTTGGGGTCCTTGAGGCCGGCACGCGTACGCCTGATCGCCTGGGACACCGCCTTCAGGGCGTCGTTTTGCCCGATGATCCGCTTGTGCAGCTCTTCCTCCATCCGCACCAGCTTGGACGTCTCCTCCTCCGTCAACTTGTAGACGGGGATACCGGTCCAGTTGGCGAGGACCTCAGCGATCACCTCTTCGTCCACCACGTCGAACAGGTCCACGCCCTCGGCGCGCCACTCCTGCTCCTTTGCGGCCTTGCGCTGGAGGAGCTCCTCCTCTTTCTCGCGCAGCTTCTTGGCCTGCTCGAAATTTTGCTTTTCGATAGCCAGTTCCTTGTCCTTGCGGGCTTTGGCTATCTCTTCCTCGATCGCCTTGTAGTCGGGCGGCGTCGACATGCGGCGGATGCGCAGCCGGCTACCCGCCTCGTCGATCAGGTCGATCGCCTTGTCGGGCAGGTACCTGTCGGCGATATAGCGGTCGGCGAGGTTGGCGGCGGTCACGACAGCCTGGTCGGTGATCGTGACGCCATGGTGCGCCTCGTAGCGGTCGCGCAGGCCCTTCAGGATCTCGATGGTGTGAGCCAGCGACGGCTCCTCCACCTTGATCGGCTGGAACCGCCGCTCGAGCGCCGCGTCCTTCTCGAGGTGCTTGCGGTACTCGTCGAGCGTCGTCGCGCCGATCGTCTGAAGCTCCCCACGAGCCAGCATCGGCTTGAGGATGGAAGCCGCGTCGATGGCGCCTTCCGCGGCGCCCGCGCCGACGAGGGTGTGCAGCTCGTCGATGAACAGGATGATGTCGCCCCGCGTCCGGATCTCCTTCAGCACCTTCTTGAGGCGCTCTTCGAAGTCACCGCGGTACCGGGACCCGGCAACGAGCGCACCGAGGTCAAGCGTGTAGAGCTGCTTGCCCCGCAACGTCTCGGGGACGTCCCCGGCGACGATCCGCTGCGACAGGCCCTCGACGATGGCCGTCTTGCCCACGCCCGGCTCGCCGATGAGCACGGGGTTGTTTTTGGTGCGCCGTGACAGCACCTGCATGACACGCTCGATCTCGCGCTCGCGCCCGATCACCGGGTCGAGCTTGCGCTCTCTCGCCAACTGGGTGAGGTTGCGGCCGAACTGGTCCAGGACGGGGCTCCCGGCCGGGACGTCCTGGCTGCTGGGGGCCGTGCCGGCGGGCGCCTTCTCCGGGCCGCTCGCCTGGTAGCCGGACAGCAGCTGGATGACCTGCTGGCGGACTCTCGAAAGGTCGGCGCCGAGGCTGACGAGCACCTGAGCCGCCACACCCTCGCCCTCTCGCACCAAACCGAGCAGCATGTGCTCGGTCCCGATGTAGTTGTGACCGAGCTGGAGAGCTTCGCGCAGCGACAGCTCGAGCACCTTCTTGGCTCGAGGCGTGAACGGCGGGGAGCCGGTGGTCGCGGTCCCGGCGGGGCCGATCGTCTCTTCCACTTTCTCGCGCACCGCTTCCAAGCTGATCCCGAGCGACTCGAGCGCCTTTGCCGCTACCCCTTCACCCTCGTGGATCAACCCGAGCAGGATGTGCTCGGTCCCTATGAAATTGTGGTTGAGCAGCCGCGCCTCTTCCTGGGCCAGCACCAGCACTCTTCGTGCTCGGTCGGTAAAGCGCTCAAACAACGCTCGCAGCCTCCTCAGCAGATCCCGTGCTCAGCACCGTGAGCGAGCAAGTACCGCCCTTGCCTGCGGTCCCTACCCAGCTCCCAATGCAAGCCATCAATACCCTTTCCATCGGGTTCTTGAGAACCCCAGTGTACCCGTAGCCTCCATCTTCAGAGGGCCAGCGCCACAGAGGCGTAGGTCCTCGGTACCACCATCGCTCGTCTTACCACTCGCCGGCT
>Ga0335072_10011369_pt1 | contig 12750 bp, 8 predicted proteins | sample Lox_Sample_21_FD_206725 | JGI IMG/M metagenome (GOLD analysis project Ga0335072, IMG submission 206725) | Soil microbial communities from Loxahatchee National Wildlife Refuge, Florida, United States - Lox_Sample_2.1 | ecosystem: Environmental > Terrestrial > Soil > Wetlands | place: USA: Florida...
GCCGCCTTGACGAAGTTCGGCCTGGCCCCGAGTACGTGCGTGATCGTTGCGCCCATTCGCCTTCGGAGTCTCCTTGCTGCGTCGCGCCCTGAGCCGGTCCCAGAGCGGTGTCTTCCGGGGCGGCCCCGGTACCCACGCGAGGGTTTTACGGGCTTGAGACTACGGTGCGCCGTGTCTCGCCGCTAATTGCCACTAATATCTGCCGGCGTGACAGTTACGCCGACACCGCGAGCGGTCGTGCTCGCCGCATCCGTGATGCTGCGGCACGTGACCGACGACCCTGTACGCGCGGTGACGCTCGCCTGGCGGGCGCTGCCCGCACCGTTGCGCGGCCTGGTCAGGCTGGCCGGCCCGTACGGGCTGGCCGCCGCGCTGTGGGGTGCGGGAGACCGCCGTGGCGCGCTCACCGCGCTTGAAGCGTCGCCGGCCAGGCTCGCCGCGTTCAGCCTCGCCGTGGACCAGCCTACTGTCGCCAGATCGGCGATCGCGCGGTTGTCTGAGCACAACGGCGCCCGGCCCCGGCTCGCCGCCCGCCTCGCCTACCGGGAGGGACGCCTCGCGGACGCGGTCGGGGAACTCGACGGCGCCGGCGGCTGGCGCGCCGCCCGTCTGCGCCGCTCGTACGCGGCCGAACTCAAGATGCTCGAGCCGGGCAGCCTGCGCCTGCCCCGGGCAAGCGCGGGAAGGCACCGCGCTCATACCGCAGGCGGTCCGGTTTCTGGACCGCCTGCTCCACCGCAACCGCAGGGCTCTAACCCCAGCCACAGCGCGGAGGGCGGCGCGGTTCCTGCGTCGTTCTCCCGTGGGGGGGATACGGGGGGGCAACCCACCGCCATGCCGGGGGGTGCAGGGGGGTCGTCCCCCCGCGGGCAGCGCAGCGCGAAAATTCTCCATGTTGTGACCGACGCGTTGCCGTCGACCAGCGCCGGCTACACCATCCGCACCCAGGAGATCGCTCTCGCGCAGCGCGCCGTGGGCATGGACCCGCACGTCAGCACCAGGATCGGCTTCCCCGTCACGGCCGGCGCCATCGACGGCAGGGAAACCGTCACCGTCGACGGGGTCCCGTACCACCGGCTGCTCCCGTGGATCATGCCGGGCCGGATGGACCGCCTCTACCAGACGCACCTGAGGCACGCGGCGCGGCTCGTCGAGCGGTTGCGGCCCGCGGTCCTGCACGCCGCGTCCAACTACGCGAACGCGGTGATCGCGCTCGCGCTCCGCGACTCCACCGGGCTCCCCGTCGTCTACGAAGTGCGCGGCTTCTGGGAGGACACCTGGCTGTCGCGGCACGCGGCGAACGCCGACCTGAAGCTGTCCGACCGCTACCTCCGCACCCGGGGGCTGGAGACGCACTGCATGACCGAGGCCGACCTCGTGGTGACCCTCGGGCACGCGATGCGCGACGAGATCGTCCAGCGCGGCGTCCCGGCGGGCAACGTCGTCATCGTGCCCAACGGCGTCAGCGAGGACTTCCTCCGCCCGCTACCCGATGGCACCGCCCTGCGGGCCAGCCTCGGCATCCGGCCGGGCGAGTACGCCGTCGGCCTGGTGTCCAGCCTGGTCGCGCACGAGGGCATCGGCACGCTGCTTGACGCCGTCAAGATCCTCAACGACCGCGGCGTGCCCGCCAGGGCGCTCATCGTCGGCGACGGGCCGGAACGCACCGCGCTCGAACGGCACGCCGCCGCCCTGGGCCTGAACGCGATCTTCACCGGCCGGGTCCCGAGCGGGCGGGTCCGCGACTACCACGCCGTCCTGGACGTGTTCGTGGTCCCCCGCACCCCGGACCGGGTCTGCCAGCTCGTCACGCCGCTCAAGCCCGTCGAGGCCATGGCCAGCGGCCTGCCCGTCGTCGTCAGCGCGGTCAGCGCGCTCAGCGAGATCGTGCACGACAGGCAGACCGGCCTGCTGTCACCGCCGCTCCACGCCGGAGAGCTCGCCGACCGTCTCCAGCAGCTCCTCGACAACCCCGACCTGCGGGCCAAGCTCGGCGCGAGCGCCAGGGACTGGGTGGCCCGCGACCGCACCTGGGCTCACAACGCCGCCCGCTACCGGGAGATTTACGGCCGTCTCGGCGTGATGTAACCCCGTCGCGGGTACGCACATGTCGCCTTCCACGGGACGACTGTGACGTGACACGCATGGACACCGATTGCCGGCGCGCGGGCGGGCGCGAGGCTAGGATAAAAGGTCATCGCTCCGAGGAGGTCCGTTCAGTGAACGTGGTGATCATAGGCCTGGGGTATGTCGGCCTGCCGCTGGCGCAGGAGGCGGTCCGGGTGGGCCTCGGCGTCACCGGCCTCGACATCAGGCAGGCGACGGTCGAGGGCCTGAACGCCGGGCGGTCCCACGTCGATGACCTGTCCGACAGCGATGTCGCCGCGATGGTGGCCGGCGGGTTCCGCGCCACGGCGGACGTGGCGGGTATCGCGTCGCTGCCGGACGTGACCGTGATCTGCGTGCCGACCCCGCTGTCGGAGTCCGACGGCCCCGACCTGGCCGCGGTCAAGGCGGCCACGGAGACCGCGGCGAAGCTGCTCAAGCCGGGCGCGCTGGTGGTGCTTGAGTCGACGACCTACCCGGGCACGACCGACGAGATCGTCCGCCCGATGCTGGAGAAGGCCAGCGGCCTGACGGTCGGGATCGATTTCCACCTGGCGTTCTCGCCGGAGCGGATCGACCCGGGCAACGGGCGCTACGGGATGCGCAACACCCCGAAGGTGGTCGGCGGGCTGACCCCGGCGTGCACCGAGGCGGCGGCGGCGTTCTACGGCCAGGTCTGCGACACGGTGGTCAGGGCGAAGTCGGCCCGGGAGGCCGAGATGGCCAAGCTGCTTGAGAACACCTACAGGCACGTCAACATCGCGCTGGTCAACGAGATGTCGGTCTTCTGCCACGAGCTCGGCATCGACCTGTGGGACGCGATCCGCTGCGCCGCGACCAAGCCGTTCGGGTTCCAGGCGTTCTACCCCGGTCCCGGTGTCGGCGGTCACTGCATCCCGATCGACCCGAACTACCTGTCGTACAAGGTCCGGGCGGAGCTGAAGCACCCGTTCCGGTTCGTCGAGCTGGCCCAGGAGATCAACTCGCGGATGCCCGGCTACGTGGTGGACCGGGCCGCGGAACTGCTCAACACCGACGCCAAGCCGATGAACGGCGCGAAGGTGCTGCTGCTGGGCGTGACCTACAAGAACGACATCGCCGACCAGCGCGAGTCCCCGGCCCGGCCGATCGCCCGCAAGCTGCTGCAGCGGGGGGCGGTGCTGAGCTACCACGACCCGTTCGTGGACAGCTGGCAGGTCGACGGCCGGGACATCCCGCGGGCGCAGACGCCAACCGAGGCCGCCGACCTGACGATCCTGCTCCAGGCGCACAGCGAATACGACCTGGACAGCATCGCCGCGAACGCCCACCTGCTGTTCGACACCCGTGGCAAGATTTCCGGAGACTCCGTCCACCCGCTCTAATGCAGCAGACTCCTAGGAGGCGGCAGGAATGCGCGTCGTCGTCTGCACGGTCGTGCATCACCCCGCCGACGCGCGCATCTTCTACCGCGAGATCCGGGCCCTCCTCGACGCCGGCCACGACGTCACGTACATCGCACCGTTCGGCGAGTCACCTGAGACCGTTCGGGATGAAGATCTGGGTCAAAGTCCAGGTCAGCGTGCCGGGGAACGGGCGCGCGGAACCCTGCGCCCGGTCACCATTCCCCGCGCGTCGGGCCGGCGCCGGCTGGCCGCGCTGCGCGCCGCGAAGGCGGCCATGGCCGAGCACGCGGCTGGCGCGGACCTGCTGCTTGTCCACGACCCGGAACTGCTGCTTGTCCTCCCGCGGAGGGGCGTGCGCCCGCCCACGGTGTGGGACGTGCACGAGGACACCGCGGCGGCGCTGACCACCAAGGCCTGGCTCCCCACGTGGCTGCGCCCGGTGGCCGCTGGCGGCGTGCTCTCGGCCGAGCACCTGGCCGAGCGCCGGCTGCACCTCATCTTGGCCGAGCACGGCTACAACGCCCGTTTCTCCGGCACCCACCCGGTCGTGCCGAACACCACCTACGTCCCGGAGACGGCGGCCCCGCCGTCCGGTCCCCGCCGCGTCGTGTACGTCGGCTGGCTGTCGCCGGACCGGGGCTCGGCCGAGATGGTGGAACTCGGCCGCCTGCTGAAGCCGCACGGCATCGCGGTGGAGCTCATCGGCCAGGCGGACCAGGCGGCGCGCGCGCACATCGAGGCCGGGGCGGACGCGGTCCGCTGGCACGGATTCGTACCGAACGCCGAGGCCCTGCGCCTGGTCGAAGGCGCCCTGGCGGGGCTGTCCCTGCTGCACGAGGAAGAAAACTTCCGCCACTCGATGCCCACCAAGGTGGCCGAGTACATGGCCCGCGGCGTCCCGGCGGTGACCACCCCGCTGCCGCTGGCCGTGGAACTGGTCGAGGCGGCCGACGGCGGCTTCGTCGTCCCCTTCAACGACCCTCAGGCGGCGGCGGACGCGATACTGAAGCTGGACGCCGACCCGGACCTCCGCGTGACCATGGGCCAGCGCGCCCACGGCTACGCGCTCCGCCACCTCGCCTGGCCGCCGCACGCGGCGGCCTTCGTCAGCCAGCTCGAAACCTGGGCCGCGGCCCGTTGAAGAGCCCGCAGGCCGTTTCTGCGGTACGGCCGTCAGGCTTTCCCCGGTCACCGGCAAGACCGCGACATCCGGGTCATGCTGATCCAGCGGACTCCTAGCTGGCGGGGGTATCGAACGCGCCGACGGCGAAGACCTGGCGCATCTTGGCGAGCTGATCGTCGATCTCGCTCTTCTGCCTGGTCAGCTCGTCGAGTTCCTTCTGCACCGCGGCCCGGCGCTTGTCGGCGTCCGCCTCGATGCCGGCCAGGATCTGCTTGCCGTCGTCCTTGGCCTGGGCGATGATCAGCTCGGCCTTGCGGTGCGCGTCGGCGATCTCCTTCTTGGCGTCGGCTTCGGCGTCCCGCCTGGCCTGTTCCGCCCGCGCGGTGGCCTCGGCGGCGCGCTTCTCGGCGTCGGCGGCCCGCCGCTCGGCCTCCTCGACAAGCTTGCGGGTGGCATCCCGCGCGTCGTCGAGCCGCTCCATCTCAAGCCGCTCGGCCTCCGCGCGGCGGTCGGCGAGTTCGATCTCAAGATCGGCCTCGGCCTGCGTGCGCAGCGCCTCGGACTGTTCGAGCAGGAACTGCTCACGGCGGCGGATCTCATCCGCCTCGCGGCGGGCGGCGCGGACGATATCGTCGCGCTCCCGCTCCGCGGCCGCCTTCGCCCTGGCCGCCTCGCGCTCGGTGTCGGCGCGGGCGCTAGCCCGCTCGAACTCGGCGGCAGTGCGCAGGCCGGCGGCGTAGGACTCCGCTTCCGCCCTGATCTTGTCCGCGTCGCGTTCGGCCTCGGCGGCGGCGGCCCCGGCATGCTCGGCGATCTGCCGCTGCGCGGCGAGCAGCAACTGCTCGATCCGCTCGCGGGCACTGGCGTCAGCGGCTGCGGAACGCGGATCCCCCGGGCCGTGACCAGTAACGGGATGCTGATCCGCGGCATCGGCGGGACCAGGAGGACCTGGACGCTGGCGCGAGTCGGCGGCCAGGGGATCGGCACCTGGCCGCTGGCGCGGACCAGCGCCCAGCGGCTCGGGACGGGTGCGCGGGCCGCCGGGGGGTTCACCGCCGAGCCGCTGACGCGGGTCGCCTGCCACAGGGCCAGGACCGGGGCGCGGGCTCCCCGGTTCCGCGGGACCAGCACCGGGACGAGGTCGCGATCGCGGGCCTGCGGGATCGGGGCCGGCACCGGGATACGAGCTCGCGGGACCGGGCCCCGGGCCGGGGCGCTGGCGTGGTCCCGCGCTCCGGGGGTCTGAGCCGGGGCGGAAACCGGGGCGCGGCGCGGCGGGCGACGGACCGCGGTCGGGGGACGGCACGTGACCGGGGCGCGGCCCGGGTCCGCGGCGCTGGTCGAAATCGGAGCGCGGGCCCGAGCCGGCTTGCGGACCGGGGCCCGCCGGGACGGTACGGGCACGACCCTGCATCCCTGCGGCGGGACCGCTTCCTGGCGCGCCGGGACCGCCGTCACCGGGACCGCCGTCACCGGGGACGGCGCCGTTGCGGGCCCGGCCGCTGCGGGCCTCGCCGTTCGCTCCCCAGCCGTTAAAGTCGAGGTCATCGGGATCAGGAGCGTCGGCCGGGCGCATGACGAAACCGGCCCGCGGCGGCGACCCGGGCTGGGTCGGGCGATCGTGACCGTGCGGCGGCATCGTGCTCCCTTCCCGACCAGATGATACCCGCGGTCACGGCAGGCCACCGGGCATGCGAGCGGAGGTTGGGCCACGCCGCGCGGTCCGCCCCGATAGGATCATGGCGTGAATCCGCGACTGGTCCTGCCGAGCCTGCGCCGTCTCGCCAGTGAGCACAAGCTGTTCACCGTGGCGCTCGCCGCGGGCGCCCTGCTGCGGCTTATCACCAGCATCGGCTACCCGGGCGCGCTGTGGTTCGCCGGGGACTCCTACGTGTACGTCGGTGCCGCGCTCCGCCCGGAGCCGAACCTGTCCAAGGTGACCGGGTACTCGTTCTTCCTGCGCCTGCTGCTGCCGTTCCACTCCTTCACCCTGGTGACCGGCGTGCAACACGTGATGGGCCTGCTCATCGCGGTGATGATCTACGTGCTGCTGCGGCGCAACGGGGTGTCCAAGACGTGGTCGGCCATCGCGACGCTGCCGCAGCTCCTCGACGGGTACATCATCGAGGACGAGCACCTGATCATGACCGAGACGGTCTTCACGTTCTGTCTCATGATCGCGATGCTGATGCTGCTGTGGCGGCCCCGTACCCGGTGGTGGACGGCCGCGGTCGCCGGCCTGCTCGTCGGCATTGCGGCCGTCGTCCGGACCGAGGGCGACATCATGCTCGCGGTGCTGCCGCTCTTCCTGCTGCTGCGCGGCTGGTCGTGGAAGACCCTGCGCGGCTGGGGCATCGCCATCGTGTTCACCGTCGGGACGCTGCTTCCCTACGGTGCCTACGCCGGCTGGTTCCAGGTGAATTACAGCAGCTACCACGCGCCGATCTACAGCACGACCGAGTCGATGGGCTTCTACCTCTGGGGCCGGGTGTCCTCGTTCGCGAACTGCGCGGTCATCAAGCCGACCGGGGACGAGGCCCTGGTCTGCCCCACCCAGCCGATCGTGGACCGCGACCCGCCGGGCAACTACATCTGGCACGCGCCGTACGTGCACCAGGACATCAATTCGCTCGGCGGCCCGGTCAGCCCAAAGGGCAACCAGGTGCTCACCGACTTCGCGATCAAGGCGATACTGGCGCAGCCACTCGACTACGTGAAGACGGTCGTCAAGGACGTCATGCTGTCGTTCGGCTTCCCGCGGATCGGCTACCCGGGTTCTGGCACGACGTACTACTACAACTTCCACCTGCACTTCACCGGCACGGACCCGGCCACCGGCAAGCCGATATCGCTGCTACCGCCCGCGAACCACGCCTGGATCTCGCCCCTGGTCGTGCCGAAGGACTCCGCGTACGACGACTGGCTGAATTACGGTCACCAGGCGCCTGGCGTGGTGCACAAGATCTTCGCCGCGCCGATCGCGCTCTACCAGCGGGTGGTGTTCACCTACGGACCGCTGCTCGCGGTCATCTTCCTGGTCGGCCTGGGCGGCCTGTTCGAGGTGACGGCCCGCCGCCGGGGCACGGGCATCCGGTCCGTGCTGTCGGCCCAGACGCTGCTGTCGCTGCGGCTGCACTGGCGGCCGCGCGGCACGACGATGCTGCCCTGGGTCACCGCGGTCGCGCTGCTTGTCTTCCCGATCGCGATCGCTGACTTCGACTACCGGTACCTGATCCCCGTCATCCCGTTCGCGGCCCTGGCGGCCGGCCTCGCGTTCGCACCCCGCCGCGCCAACCCGGCGAAGCCGAAGGTCCCTGCGGCCCCCGCGGACGTCGAGTCCACCGTCCCCGACGAGGTGTCCTAGGAGTCCGCGGCAGGCCGGCTTGCCGGCCCGCCGCCGTCGACCCGGCCCTCGCCCGCACCCGCCGCGCGGGATAACAGTAAGAAGCGCGTCAGCGCCAGCGCCGCGCGTGCGGACGCGGCTGGCGCGGCCAGGCGGCGCACGAACCGTTCGGATGACCCGTTTCCGTGGTCTTCTGCCCTGGCCGTTTGCTTGACCTAGGGCCGGGGGCCGGCGACGGGGGAGGCCTGCTTGACCGTGCGGATGACCGGCGAGGTCTCTACGCGCTCCACGCCGGGCAGGGCGCCGACCCGTGCGGTCAGGAACTCATACAGCGACGCCTCGTCGCGGCAGACGACGCAGGCCGCCAGGTTGGCCGGGCCGGTGGTGGCGGTGGCGTAGGCGACCTCGGGGTACTTCGCCAGCGCGGCGCCCACGTCCGCCAGGTGCGAGGGCGGCACCGACATCCACAGCCAGGCCGAAGACCGGAAGCCGAACGTCGGCATGTCGAGTTCCAGGTCGAAGTACACGAGCCCGAGCTCGCGCAGCTGGTCCATCCGCCGCCGCACGGTCGTCTCCGACCAGCCCGTCGCGGCGGCGAGGTCCGCGTACGGGGTTCTGCCGTCGACCTCAAGGGCCGACAGGAGAGCGGCGTCCAGGTCGCTCGCCTCGGCCTGCTCTTGCGGGCCCGCCGGGCTGTGATAGCCCGGGCCGCGCACGGGGTCGCGCAGCGGCGCTACCCGCTCGGGGGGCAGGACGTCGATGAACCCGAGCGCGTCCGGGCCGCCGGTGAACACGTGCAGCCGGGAGTAGGCGGTCACCTCGACGATCCGGCCCGACCGCGGCAGCCGGGCGAGCAGCGACTCGGAGCCCTCGGAGCCGTCTCCGCGCAGTGAGCACAGCACCTCGGTGTCGCCGGACAGCAGCTGCACCCATGCCGTGTCATGCCGCCGGGCCAGGGCCGCGGCGATCGTTTCTCCGGACCCGGGCACGCAGCGCAGCCGCAGGAACCAGCTCGCATACCCCGACTTGGGGTACCTCAGGCCGACGACACGCAGCACGCCCGCCGACCGCAGGCGCCGGTACCGGCGCGCCACCGTCTGGTCGGACACGCCGAGGACCTCGGCGATCGCGCTGAACGACGCGCGCCCGTCGACCCCGAGGCACTGCGCCAGCTGCCGGTCGAGATCGTCGACCGTGATGCTTTCCACCATCACAAGCCTAGCCAATGTCGAGAACCGGCGCATTAGCCGGATCTGGTTACCAGAACTAACCGGGTTGCCGCCATCCTATGTCGGGACGGCGACGGTGCCATGAACCGGCGAGTTGCACGAAGAAGGCACCCGAACTGTCCCCTGGCCTGGCTGCCGTTCGTCAGCCAGGCAGAGACGAACTTTCCACGGGGAGGAAATCCTGATGCGCAAGTGGTGGCCACTGGTGGCGATCTGCGCCGGGGCCTGCATGCTGCTGGTTGACGTGACGATCGTCAACGTGGCGCTGCCCGACATGGCCAGGCAACTGCACACCACCTTCAGCGACCTGCAGTGGGTCATCGACCTTTACGCACTGGTGCTCGGCGCGCTGGTGCTGACCGTCGGGTCAGTGGCGGACCGGTTCGGCCGCCGCAGGCTCTACCTGATGGGGCTCGTGCTTTTCGCCGTGGCCTCGCTCACCTGCGGCCTGGCGCCGAACGTCGCCCTGCTGATCGCCGCGCGCGGCGTCCAGGGGCTGGGTGCCGCGGCCATGTTCGCCACGACGATGGCGCTGATCAGCAACACCTACACCGGACGCGAGCGCGGTATGGCGTTCGGCATCTGGGGAGCGGTGAACGGTGCCGCCTCCGCGGTAGGGCCGATCATCGGGGGCCTGCTCACCGCCAACTTCGGCTGGCGGTGGATCTTCCTGGTCAACCTGCCGGTGAGCGTGGTCGCGGTCGCGCTGACGCTGCGGGTCGTCACCGAATCCCGTGACCCGAACCCCAGGCGGGTGGACCTGCCAGGCATGGTGTCCTTCACGGTCGCCGCCGCCGCGCTCACCTACGCGCTCATCAGGGGCGCGTGGTCGTCAACGGAAACGATCGCCCTGGTCGCCGTCGCGGCCGCCGGCCTCGCCGCGTTCATCGTGGCCGAGCGCCGCAGCGCGGCCCCGATGCTCGACCTCCGGCTGCTGCGCAACCCGACCTTCACCGCCATGCTCCTCGCCGGGGCCCTGCTGTCCGCGGCCGCCTGGGCGGGCATGACCTACCAGTCGCTGTGGTTCCAGTCGGTCCTGGGCCTGAGCGCGATCAAGGCCGGCTTGGTCATCCTGCCGTGTGCGGCCTCGGCGTTCCTGGTGTCCGGGCAGGTCGGCCGGTTCCTGCACCGGACGTCACCCCGGTGGATGGTCGGCACCGGGCTGTCCGTGATCGCCGTCGGCGCGCTCGCCCAGGCCGTACTGCACGAGAACTCAAGCTGGCCCGTGGTCATACCCGGGCTGGTGCTTGTGGGGATCGGTGCGGGCCTCGCGATGGCGTCGCTGACCTCGACCGCGATGGCCGCCGTCCCCTGGCAGCAGGCAGGCATGGCAGGCGGCGCGCTGAGCGCCTTCCGCCAGCTCGGCTACGCGCTCGGTATCGCCGTCCTTGGCGAGGTGTTCGACGCCGGACTCACGCACGGCGCGGGCACCAGCCTGTCGGCGGCGCTCAGCGGCGGCCAGGCCCAGGCGGTGCTTGCCCGCACCCCGGCCCTCGCACCCGTCGTCCACCGGGCCTTCGCCGACGGCCTCGACCTCGCCTACTTCGTGGCCGCGGGCTTCGGCTTCATCGCCGCCGTCGCCGTGTTCACCCTCGCCCGCCCGAAGCGCCAGACCCCCGAGGCGGCCGGCGCTCCCGCCGGAGAGCACGCGGCCGCAGCCGAGTCGGTCAAGGCATAGCGACCCAGGAACACCTTCTGGGCAGCGAAGCCGGCTGGGCCCGTTTCACCGGGCTCATCCGGCTTCCTGCGCCCGATCCCTGACCTGCGTCCGCGCCTCAAGCCGCGCCAGCGACCGATTTAAGAAACCGGTTACGGGTACCAGCTCATGCCATGTTTGTTCCTGACCGTGGCTCTGGCTTGCTGGTACGCGTATGGCAAAACTGTAATCGGTTATGCTTTACCGGGTTGAAGATGACCGTACACGGGTGCGGGTGCCAGCAGGCCCCTGGGGCCGGAGAGGGATGATCTGCGGATGCGGGTGACCGGGACGGTGCAGCGTGAGGCGTGGCTGCGCAAGGAGATCCCGCCGGTCGAACGGGTGGTTCCCGGCGTGTGGTCGGTGCCCGTGCCCATTCCGGACAACCCGCTGCGCTACGTGCTCAGCTACCTGATCGAGCACGCGTCCGGGTTCGTCCTCGTGGACCCGGGGTGGGATGCCCCGGCAAGCTGGCAGGCGCTGACGGACGGCCTCGCCGCGTGCTCGGTCCCGATGAGCGCGGTCACCGCCGTGCTCGTCACGCACATCCATCCGGACCACCACGGCCTGTCCAGCGCGGTACGGGAAGCGTCCGGCGCCTGGATCGGCATGCACGAGCGGGAAGACGACATGCTCGCCCGGTTCGCCGCCCCTGGCAGGCATACCGCGCTCGCCGCCTACCTGCGCTGGTGCGGCGCCCCTGACGAGCACATCACGCCGATGACGGACGGTGACCGTCGCGGTGCCGTCGCTGCGATGACCCGCTCGGCGATGGCCCGAGCCGACCGGCTCCTCGCCCACGGTGACCTGGTCGACGTGCCCGGACTGCGGCTGCGCGCGGTCTGGACGCCCGGCCATTCGCCCGGGCACCTGTGCTTCCATGACGAGACCCACGGGCTGCTCCTCACCGGCGACCACGTGCTGCCGCGCATCACGCCCAACATCTCCGCCTGGGACCTGGAATCCGAGCCGCTCACCCAGTACCTCGACTCGCTCGACGAACTGCGCGGCACCGCGCCGGGTGAGGTGCTGCCCGCCCACGAGTACCGGTTCGCCGGATTGGATGAACGCCTGGACGACCTGCGGGAGCATCACCTCGAGCGGCTGCGCGAGGCCGCCGGCATCGTGGGGTCCGGCCCCGCGCGGCACACCGCCTGGCAGGTCGCCAGGCAGGTGTCGTGGTCGCGTCCGTGGAGCCAGCTGTCCACCTTCCAGCATCAGGCGGCGCTCGGAGAAGTCGTCGCGCACCTGCGGCACCTGCGCTCGCTGCGGGCCGTCACGTGCGCGGCGGTCAGCGGAGTCGGTCTGTGGCAGCCGGCTTCCGGGCTGGCCTGAGCGGCACGACCACGGTCGGACGCGTCGGCAGTGAACGGCCGGGCGGGTGCCTGAGCCGGGGCTGCCGCGTCCAGCGGTGCGGGCGCCGCGCGGGCCGGCGGCAGTATCCTGTGTGCGGGTGAGCCGGCCGGGCGGTCGCGCCGGGCCGCACGGCCCGGTGAGGAAGGTCCGGGCTCCACAGGGCAGGGTGGTCGGTAACGCCGACCCGGGGTGACCCGCGGGACAGTGCCACAGAAAACAGACCGCCCCGCCGTTCTCCGAACGACGGGGTAAGGGTGAAACGGTGGTGTAAGAGACCACCAGCGCCGCAGGTGACTGAGGCGGCTTGGTAAACCCCACCCGGAGCAAGGTCAAGAGGGCCCGTGCCGGAAGACACGGACCTGCGCGAGCGCTCGAGGGCTGCCCGCCCGATGCTCGCGGGTAGACCGCACGAGACTGCCGGCAACGGCAGCCCTAGATGGATGACCGCCGCCTCGCATCCGCGAGGGCACAGAACCCGGCCTACAGGCCGGCTCACCCCCATGAAAGGCCCG
>Ga0335072_10011371_pt1 | contig 12750 bp, 7 predicted proteins | sample Lox_Sample_21_FD_206725 | JGI IMG/M metagenome (GOLD analysis project Ga0335072, IMG submission 206725) | Soil microbial communities from Loxahatchee National Wildlife Refuge, Florida, United States - Lox_Sample_2.1 | ecosystem: Environmental > Terrestrial > Soil > Wetlands | place: USA: Florida...
ACTCTGACCGGGCGGTGAGACACGTCCGCCTTGACGTGATCCCCGACGGCGGCCTGGCCAGGCTGCGCCTTTACGGCGAGCTGACCTCTGACGCCGTCGCGGAAGCGACGGCCCGCTGGCTCTCGACCGCCTCCGGCTGAACTGGCATGGTGAATTTGGGCAGCGAAGTCGGCAGCAGCAGCAGGGCGCCGGCGACCTCGCCCGCCGCGGAGATCCACAGGGTAGTCCGCAGGCCGAGATAGGTTCCCAGCACGCCGCCGATCAGGGCACCTACCGGGCGGATACCGTAATTGACCGCCTGGAAGGCGCCGCTTACGCGGGAGCGCATCTCATCGGGGATGACCGCGGCGAAGATCGCGCCAATGCTGATGTCGAGCACCATGACACCGAAGCCGATCACGAACTCAGAAGCGGCCAGCATCAGCAGGATCGTCCAGCGCGGCCCCGTGGCTGCCGGGATAAGCGCGGCGGGTGCCGTGAACAGCAGGCACCCGAGCGCGTACGCACGGCCGATGCCAATCCGCTCCGCCAGGCGGCCGGCTATGGCCGCGCCCGCGACGCCGCCGACCGCTCCGATGCCGAGCACCAGTCCGAGCACACCGGGCTTGACGTGCAGGTCCTTGGTCGCGAACAGGACGAGCAGGGCGGCGAGAAAGAAATTGAAGAAGTTGATGACGGAGACGGAGACAAGCGAGGAACGGACGATTGGTGAGGTCGCGACATACTTGGCGCCGGCCGTGAGCGAACCCTTGCCCTGGGAAGCAGGCGGTTCCGCCACGCGGATCCTGGCCAGGAAGAACGCCGAGCCGAGATAGGAAAGGGCGTCGGCGATGACGGCACCAGGCGCGGTCAGCAACTGGACGAGGACGCCGCCCGCGCTCGGGCCGCCCATGAAAGAGAAGGCGCGGCTGCCGTAGATAAGCGAGTTGCCGCTGACGTACTGATCGTCGGGAACTATGGCGACGAAGAGGGAAGGGTTGCTCACCGTGAAGAAGACGCTGAACGTCCCGACGGCGAACGCGACGGCGTAGAGCTGGTACAGCGTGAGCAGGCCGGCGGCGTAGCTAGCCGGGATGGAGGCGAGCAGGATCGCGCGGGCAACGTCGGCGACGATCATCGTGGCACGCCGGTGGCCCCGCCTGTCCACCCAGGCACCGGCGTGCAGGCCGAAGAGCAGGTTGGGCAGCCAGACCAGGGCGGTCAGGACGCCCATTTGCCCGGCGCTCGCGTGCAAGGCAAGCACGCCGACGAAGGGAAGGGCGATCGAGGAGACCTGATCGCCGAACATGGAGATGGTTTGCGCGCTCCAGTACCTGCGGAACGCCTTCTCCTTCAGCAGGGCCGGGATGTTCACGTGCGGTCTCCGGCCTGGTGCGGTGGATGCTTGTCGATCGGGAAGGCCAGTTCTATGTACTGCACCAGCCGGGAGCCAGGCGGGCGCAGCTCCGGGCTGGTCAGCCGGTCGACGTAGACGTCGAGCAGTTCCTGAACCTGGCCGGTGAGCGTTGTCAGCTCGTCTGGCGTCAGGTACATCATGACGTCGCTCTGCGTAGAGGCTTGCTGCCACGCGGGCCCTTCCGCTGACCGCAGCTCCAGCCATTTCATGAGGTTGGCGAAGTACCGTTCGGCGACCAGGGACCTGAACAGCTCAGACGCTACGGCGAGTTCAGGGTTGTCGGTTACCTCTGGCACGTTCGTGAACATGGCTGCCGCCCGCCAGGGGCGCTCGCGGCCGTGGCCGCCTCCTGCCTCTTCGACCAGGCCGTACTTGCTGAGCTGGCGGAGGTGGAACGAGGTACTCGCCGAGCTTTCGCCGAGCAGTTCCCCTGCCTTCGTGGCGGTCAGCGGGCCTTCGGTGCGGAGCAGCCCGAGCAGGGCGAGCCTGATCGGGTGCGCGAGCGCGCGCAGCGCCCTCGGGTCGGTGAGCTTGCTGACCGAGCGGGCGGGCGGCTGCGAAGGTGTGCCTGCGGGTGACATGCATCCAAAGATAGCTTTGCATCGCTATCTTTGCAAAGACTTCTTTGGTTTTGCCAATAAGCACCAACGACTCAGTCGCCTTGCGTTGTATCGTACTGCGTAGTATCGTCGGGCGTAGTAATGAACGGTGCGGTGCAAAGGGGTGCGGGTTGGAGTTCACCGAACCGGTGGTGCTCGTGCTGACCAGTCTCGCGGACGGGCCGAAGCACGGATATGCGCTGGCGAAGGACATCGAGTGGTTCTCTGGTGTCAAGCTCGGACCAGGGACCTTGTACGGTGCGCTGAGCCGGCTTGAGGAACGCGGCTGGATCGAGGCTCTGCCCGCGCTGGACCGCCGCAGGCCTTACCGGATCACGGCAGCCGGGGCCGAGTCGCTAGCCAGGCACCTGGAGACCGCGCAGCGGATCGCCGCTACCGGGCTGCGGCGGCTTGAACTCGGGCCGGTGTCGTGAGCGAGGCCTCCGCAGGGTCTGCGCCCTGGCCAGCGGCGCTGCTGGCCGTTTACCCGCGCAGGTGGCGCGAGCGGTACGGGGACGAGGTCGGGCAGTTGGTCACGGACCTGCGTGCCAGCGGCCGCGCGTCCTTTCCCATGGCCGTTGACATGCTGTGCGGCGCGGTAGCTGCTTGGCTGGCAGACGGGAGAATCGAGATGACCGAGCGCTCGAGGGACGCCCTGATTTCCGTGCTGTGGAACTGGGTCGCGTTCGCGGCTGTCGCCGCCTGGTTCGGGCACGACCTTGGCATCTATCCGACCCGTTCGGTCGCGCAGGAGCTGGCTGTGTCCCATCCGCTCGTGCCTGACGCCTTTCACGTGCTGTTCGCGGCGGGCGCGGTCGGGGTCACCGCTACGGCGATCGCGGCGGTCGTATTCGCCGTTGACGCCGCCCGATTCGCGCTTCAGGCGAAGAACAGGCGCACGTTCGCGTTGATGGCGGTGCCTGTCGTGACTGCGGCCCTCTGGATCGGCGGGGCGAAGATCCTGCCCGCCGGCAATCGCGTGGTCGGCATGGCGTTCGCGGTGAGCTGGCTGCTGCTCGGCGTCGCCGGGATCGCGGTATCAACGCAGGCGGTCGTGAGCGTGATCAAGGCCACGGAGTTCGGTGAGCGAACCTGGCGGGCCGGCGGAGCAGCGGCCGCGGCCGTAGTGGCGACGATGGTGGTCGCGACCGGTGCGACCATAATCTGGGGCATAGCCGTCCGCGCGACCCTCGCCCATCCAGGTGACGCCACCGGGTGGATCGTGGTGACGGCGGTGATGGCCGTGACGACAGCGCGGGCTCTGGCCGCGTTGGTGCGCGGCCGGCGTGAGCCGGTCTCGCAGCCGGCGGTTGTGTAGCACGAGCAGGTCTTCCCCTGCGACGCGCGGGCACCTTACTCGGTAGCGTGTAGCTAGCGGCGGCCGATTCCCGGTGAGCTAGGGAGCCCCCATGAACCCTTTGTTTGCGTCGCTCATTCGCGTGGCTGCGGCAGCCCGCCAGGGCGTCGGCTGGCTGGTCGAGTTTATGGCCGTTATCGTGGCCGTCTTCGTGCTGTACATCGGCATCGACATCTGGGCGACGCTCGGTGCCGCCGATCCTGACCAGCGGCAGATCGGCTACCAGATGTTCCGCCCGCCCTCGTCATCCGAGTTCTCCAGCTTCGAGGCCAGGGGCTGAGCTATGACGCCATTAGCGCCGTGCTCAACCGTGACGGGGTTCCGACGCCGATGGGTCGATCGATCTGGCAGAAGCCATACGTCGATCGACTGCTGCATACTCGCCGTGCCCGCGAGTTGGTGCGCGGTGATGTCTCCGGCTGAGCCCAAATGAGAGGCGCCGCCAAGCTTTGAGATGGGAGGCAACGGCGACGTGCCTGAGCGGCTCTTCAAAGCCCCAGAGGTGCTTGCTGGCCCGTGATCGGTGGATTTCGGCGTCGAGCGTAGGAGCCTCCGGAGCGGCCTGCGGCCGGGCACGCTTAAACGCGTTTAATTGATGATGGCCGTCGAGTATACCATTAAGGTCAAGATATCCTTGACCTGGACTTATTGCAAAACTAATCCTATCTGCTACGCAAAGTTAGCGTTGACTTTCCTTGGCCACAGTTAGAGCGTTGGGTTTCGGTGTCCAGTTTGATCAAAAAACTGAACGCAGGTTTGCACGCTCATGGGTCGGTTGGCGAGTCGGTTGGGTTATCGGGAGTGAACGTGCAGAAGTCTGGCCGGGCCTTGGTCAGCCTTGCGGGCGTAGCGGTTGTTCTTTCTGGTGTAGCTGCCTTGCCGGTGGCAAGTGAATCGCCGGCTCGGGCTTCGTCCTCGATCGTTGCGCTACGAAGTGCCGCCAACCAGCCACTCGTCGCCGACGATTCAGCTGATGCCTCGAAACTGGCCGTCTCGACGGGGCAGCCCGTTGAAATATTGGCCGATCGCACGGATTTCGCTCAGACCTTTGCCGAGCCGAGCGGCGGTTATGAGGAGAGCGAGTCCTTGGTGCCTGAACGGGTGCAACAGGCAGATGGCTCTTGGGTGCCCATAAATACGACGCTGTCTGTCCTGTCGGATGGGCAGATTGCACCCGGTGCTATCACGGCGGGATTGAACCTGTCAGATGGCGGCTCAGGCCCGCTGTTCACGTTGTCGCATGGCAGCCAGACGCTGGCCGTGTCCTGGCCGTACGGGTCGCTGCCGACACCCACCTTGTCCGGCGCGACGGCGATCTATGCCGATGTCCTGCCGGGTGTTAACTTGCTGGTCTCGGCCACGCCGACAGGCGTGTCAGATGTCGTTGAAGTGACGGACGCTGCCGCTGCTGCCAATCCGGATCTTGCGACACTCACCTTCCCGGTGAGCGGCAATGGGCTGACGGTCTCGGCCGACAGCCTGGGGAACCTCAGCGCCGTCGACGCATCCGGCGACGCTGTGTTCACCGCCGCCGCCCCGCAGATGTGGGACTCAGCCGGTCAGACTGCTGCGGCAGCGCCTGCAGGTGACGCTGGTCAAGCTGCGACGCCGACGGTTCCGGCCGCGGCCACTGGTCCGATAGCCGGTGACGCGCAAGCAGTAATGGCGGTGACGGCCAGCGCCGGAACGATGTCGCTGACGCCGGTCGCGAGCGTCCTGGCGGGCAGTTCGGTGGTGTACCCGGTCTTCATCGACCCAACGTGGAACAGCGGCCAGTCCAACTCCAACCCTTCATGGTCGGATGTTTACGAAACGCTCGACAGTAGCGGTGACGTGACCGGATACGGGCATACCTGGGAGCCGAATAATTCAAACGGAGGTATCACGTCTGGCGTGACCTGTGACCCGTCCACTCAGGACAATGGCGATTGCGTGACGCAACACCGAGAACAATGATAATAACACCCCATCGACGACCTCCACCACGTGGGCGAATCAGCCAGCGCCGGGAGTCTGGGAAGACAGCAATTCTGAGGCTCACGGCTATCAGTCGAGCTGTCCGTCACAAGACATCAACCTGCAGGCCGGGCATGCCGCGATGGCTGCTGCCAGCGGCAATTGGCCATGGCTGACGCTCCGGCTTTCAGGCTCCTCGACCGATGAGAGCAGCCTAAATCAGTGGTCGTGGAAGAACTTCCAGGCCAGTGGCGCTAACGGGATGGTGCTCTACTTTGCATGGAGTAATGCGCCGGACACGCCGACACAGTACGGCACGCGAGACACCTTTAACGCTCAGACCGGTCAACTGTCCAGCTACGACTGCCAGGCAGATAACAGCGCGACGCCCGATTACGTCGATGTGCAGGCGCCAACGTGGCAGGCCAAGATTAGAGACCCAGAGGGCTCGGGTGGCCCAAACATCGATGGCGAGTTCAATTGGGTCAACGTGACGACAGGCTCGTCGCAGGGGACAATTGCCGACACCGGGCTCTCGCCGGGATCAACGTTCACAAAGTCTCGGACGGGGACGGCGGGCGACGAATACAAGTGGCAAGCCTTTGGCGCTACCGAATCAGGTACCGACGGCAATCCGGACTCGAGCCTTGATCAATATCCGATACTCGACGGCATTGCCACGTTCCCGTGGTGCTATTTCACGATAGATACGGGCAATCCTGAAGCGCCGGTCATCACCACTAATTGGAATGCTTCCGATCCGCCGGGCACGGAAGCTCAATTCACGTTCACGGAACCAAGTACCTACACCACCGCCTACACGTCCGGGCCGCTGGCCGGTCAGAACGATGTGGTTGGCTATCTCTACGGGCTCAACAATTCTGATCCATCGATCTATGTGCCCGCTTCCTCAATGGGTGGTTCGGCGACGGTAGATATCACGGACTATACCGAGGCAGACCTCACTGTGTACGTCCAGGCAGTCGGGGCCAGCGGCAACCCGAGTACCTATGGCGGCGACAGCGGGTTTGCGGGCATCTCTGAGTACACAATTGAGCCGGCACCGGTTAATCTAGCCCCGGTTGGCTGGTGGCGGCTGAATGGCAATGGCCAGGTCGACTCCTCAATGGAGAACCCGTCGGAGGACCTGGCACTGCTCGGCAATGCTGGCTTCGGCTGCAACGGTACTGCCAATCCGCCGGGGTATACGTGCTCGCTGAGTCTCTCCGGCTCAGCCGATCATGCGGCCACTCAGGCCGTGGTCGGCAATAACGGCAGCTTCTCGGTGTCCGCCTGGGTGAGCCCGGCGGGCTGTGAGCAGACGTATTGCGCTGTGCTGTCGCAGGGCGCCGGTTCGGTGAGTGCCTTCACCATGGGTTACCAGGCCAGCGGCTCAGCGGGCTCGTCGGCTTCCTCGCCCGTCGATTGCCCCTGCTGGCTGTTCTCCATGCCCAAGTCAGACACGGCTGGTGATGAGTACACGCCGAGTGACGCCGGAAGTGGCTGGTACGTCGCAGCCGTTCCGGCGAGTTCGGCGACTAACAATTGGACGCAACTGACCGGCGTGTTCTATGCCGAGCACGGCCAGCTGCAGTTGTACGTCAATGGCGGCGACGTCGGGACCCTCGGAGGTAGCGCCGGTGACGGCAACCCGGCGGCCACCGCATCGGCGTCTCCGTGGGGCCAGCCGGGTACGGGAAGCTTCCGCATCGGTGCCGACTGGACCAACGCGGGCGGGGTCGCCGACTACTTCGATGGTTCGATCTCCGACGTGTGCGCCTTTTACGGCCCACTCAGTCAGGCCAACGTACAGACGCTGTATAGCGGCGATCAGAACACCACTGACGGCTGTTCGGCGGTCATCAAACCGTCGTGAGCAGCCGCCAGGTTGGTGGCTGGGAAGCCCGAGAATGCGTTCTCAGTAAAGGACGATCATGAGCGGCAGAGGGATACGTCAGCGAGCGCTTCGGGCCATGATTGCGGTGGTGGTGCCAGTGAGTGTGCTGGCCGCAGCCGAGGTTGGTGCAAGTAGCCCTGCGTCGGCAGCGGTGCCAGGTCATTGGCCGCTCAGTTCGGTGTCCATTCCGCCGTTGCCAGGAACGGCTGCCGCGGCGGCCTTGCGAGCCCGGCATCACCTGGGACCGCCGCCTGCCACGCCGACCGTGCCGGGCTATCACCAGGCTGCCCGACCGGCTGCGGTGGATCGGGATCGCCCGGCACCGCCACCGCGACCGGCTGTCTGGCCCGCTGCCAGGGTAGCCGCTGCTACGGTGCCGAGCAGCGCTGCGTCGCAGCGTCATGGCCAATCGGCCGTGAAGTGGCGTCAGGTCGGCCACGAACCGGCCTGGATCGCTGCTGCGGCCGGCGGGCATGTCTCCCGGGTCGCGGTCGCTCTGTCGACGCATCAGCAGGCCACGAAGGTTGGTGCCTCGGGACTGCTCATCACGGTGCGCCGCGCCGATAGTAGCGTGACCGCCGGTTCGGTCAGGCTGAAGCTCAACTACGCCGGTTTCGCCAAGGCCTACGGTGGCGGGTACGGCTCGCGGCTCGCCCTGTTTGCCATGCCGGCCTGCGCGCTGTCGACGCCCTTGGTGCGTCACTGCCGGAGCATGGCGCCGGTGCAAGCGGTCAATGACTGGCGAGACCGGAGCGTCAGCGCCGTGGTCACGGCGGCAGCCTCCGGCAAACCAGCCGTGGTGTATGCCCTGTCGACAACGACCTCGGGCGGGACAGGTGACTATAAAGCGACGTCGCTCGCCCCGTCGTCGCTGTGGCAGGTCGGCTTGCAGACCGGGGACTTCTCGTGGTCGTATCCGATGCGCGTGCCCCCGGCGATCGGCGGCAGCGCGCCGTCGCTGTCGCTGTCCTATGCTTCGGGCGCCACGGATGGGGAAACTGCTCAGGACAACTCACAGCCCGGCCAGATTGGCGAGGGCTTTTCGCTCAGCGGCAGCGTCGGCTTCATCGAACGCCGCTACGTCTCCTGTGGCGACCTGATCACTGGCACGGTTAGCGGCTCGCCGAACAACACCAATCAGACGTACGCAACTGGCGATGAGTGCTGGGACGGCGAAAATGCCTACCTGTCGCTCGATGGTGTCTCGACGGAACTGGTGACCGATGGGACGAACTGGCGGCTGGAAGGCGACACCGGCGCCAGCGTGCAGTTCCTGAGCGGCGCCAGCAACGGTGCCTACCAGGGGCAGTACTGGGAGATTATCCAGCCGGACGGCACGCAATACTATTTCGGGCTCGGCGAGCTGCCCGGTTACCAGAGCGGCAATACCCAGACGAACTCGGTGTGGATGATGCCGGTCTTCGGCCTGGGTCAGCACGATCCCTGCCACAACGCGTCGTACGCCTCGTCGTACTGCGCCAACATGCCCTGGCGCTGGAACCTCGACTTGGTCGTTGACCCGAACGGCAACGCCACCAGCTACTACTACAACACCGAGACCAACTACTACGCGACCGACTCGTACTTCGACACCAATAACGGCCAGTCCTACTACGGCACTGCCGTGCAATACGATTCCGGCGGCACGCTCAGCGACATCTATTACGGCATGCAGGACACGTCGTCGTCCAGCCCGGACAGCGGCGGCAACGTCTACGCCCACAAGGCGTTTAATATCCATTTCACCTACGTCGACCGCTGTTCGCTGTATGGCACGGATGACACCTACAACACCGACTACAGCGATACGGCCACGGCGACTACCTGCAACCAGAACGAAACCGAGACCAGCGGTGACTGGCCCGACACCCCTTGGGATCTGACCTGCTCCTCGGCCTCGAACTGCACCGGTGCGGGACACGACGCACCGGCGTTCTTCGACACGCAGATGCTGGCCACCATCACGACGAATGTCGAGCAAGGCTTTAACAACCCGGAAGCGGTTGATACCTGGACGCTGGGCTACTACTGGAAGAGCGCCGACGTCAACGCGGATCTTGTCCTTGCGGCGATCATCCACGCCGGAGACGTCGGCAGCGGTAGCATCACGCTGCCTGCGGTCAGCTTGGGCTGGACCCAGATGGATAACCGGGTCTCGTACGGCGAAGATTACCCGACGATGTACCGGTACCGGTTGACCTCGATCAACTCTGAGACCGACGCCGAGACTGACATCACCTACAACGCGAAGTCCTGCTCGTCCACCGAGCAGACTGATCCGTCCTCCAATACCTTGCCGTGTTTCCCGCAGTACTGGTCAGCTGGCGACTTCGGCGGAGCCCCGACTGTCCTGTGGTTCTACAAATACACCGTCGCTTCGGTCGTCGTGAACGATGAACTTGGCGGCGAGCCAGCCATGCCGACGTACTATACGTACTGCAATAACGCCGCTTGTACCAGCCCGAATACGGGCGCGGCCTGGCACTACGATACTGATGTCGATCTCGTCCCGACTAAAGACAAGTCGTGGGCTGAATGGCGTGGCTACCAATACGTGCAGGTGGTGACCGGGGCCAGCGGCGATACGCGGTCAGAGACCGACTACACCTTCCTGCGTGGCATGTCCGGCGATTCCACTCCGCAATCTGGCGGCGGCTTCACCTATCCGACCGTCACGGTCGCGCCATCACGTACCACCGGTTCGTTCAGTTCGGTGACTGACGCCAACGCGCTTAATGGCGTCCAGCTGGAGAAGATCACCTACGACGGTCTGAACACGGCGGGCTACGTATCTGACGACATCGATTGGCCGTGGCTGTCGCCGCCGACCGTGACCTCGGCCACCGAGCCGTGGGGACAGCCATTGACCGGCGAACTGACCGGCACGGCCGAGACTGATGACTACTACCCGCTGTCGGGTGGCGGTACGCGGCATACGCAGACGACGAACACCTATGACAACAGCACCGGACTGGTGACCGAGGCCAATGACATGGGCGACTTCAACGTGCCGTCGCAGGAGCATTGCACCGCCTATACCTATCCGTCGCCAGCCTCGCCCGCCACAGCCAACCTGCTGAATTACCCGACTGAAGTGCGCACCACGGCCTGCGGCGTCACCGGCTCGCCGGTGGTGTCGGATACCAAGTACTACTACGACGGCCAAGCGTGGGGCACCGCCCCCATTTCGGGCAACGTCACTGAGACTGACGTCTACTCGTCCGGTGACACCACCACCTCAGGCAATCACTGGATCAAGCAGTCCCAGGACGGCTATGACTCCTATGGTCGGCTGGTTAGTTCTGAGAATGCTGGTGGCTTCACCACGACGACTGCCTACTCGTCATCGTTCGGCACCGGCTATGCCATGACCAGCACGACGGTGCACAGCCCCCTGACTGGATCGAGCGGCGAGAACACCACCACCACGGTCAATCCCGAGTGGGGAACTCCGGCCACAGTGACCGACCCGGACAATGAGCGCACCGATTACGCCTACGACGCGCTCGGCCGGGTGACGGCGGTGTGGCTGCCTGGGCAAGCTGCCGCGACACCGAGCCAAGATAACGTCGCTGACGCCAACTATGCCTATAGCTACAGCATCTCCCCGACCAAGGCCACCGCACCATACGTGGAGACGACGCGGCTCCTCACGGGCAACGACATCGCCAACAATTCCTACGAGGTCTTCGATTCCTTGCTGCGTGTCCGCCAGGTCCAGACACAGGCCGACGGCGCGTCGGGCGGTAGTGAAGTGACCGATACCTACTACGACTCCCGCGGTAACACCGTCGCGACGGCCGGACCGTATAACGCCGGTACCAATGCGTCCGGCAGCGTGTGGAATGCCACTCTGCCGCAGATCCCGGACGTCACCCAGAACACCTACGACGGCGATAACCGTGAGATAGAAACGCAGTTGTCTGACGACGGCACCGTCAAGTGGGACACCACCTGGACCTACAGCGGGGCAGACGAGGTGACTGAGGTGCCCCCGGCCGGTGGCACGATCACGGCCACCTACACCGACGCGCTCGGCCGGACGACCGAGATCGATCAGTATCACTCCAAGACGGCGCCTTCCGGTCCGTATGACGCCACTGACTACACCTATGATCCGGTGACGAGGCAATTGCACTCGGTCACTGACGCTGGCGGCAATAGCTGGGACTACAGCTATGACATCCTCGGGCGCCAGTTGACCGCCACGACCCCGGACGCCGGTACCACCACGAATAAATACAACGACCTCGGCCAACTCACCTCGGTGACGGACTCGGCGGGCAACGTCGTGTCCTATACTTACGATGCCGCTGGCCGCAAGACCGCCGAGTATGCCTCGAGCCCGTCCGGGCAGACGTCTGCCAATGAACTGGCGGCCTGGACCTACGATCAGTCGACGATCACCAATGGCACCAAGAAGGCCTACGGCTTGCCCTACGCCGAGACGTCCTATGTCGGGGGCACCAGCGGCGGGATCTACACCAAGACCATCGGCAGCTACAATCAGCTCGACAACCCGACCTCCACGACGTACACCATTCCGTCCAGCTCCCTAACCGGTGCGCTGGCCGGCACGTACACGCTCACCAGCAGCTACAACCTTGCTGATGACAGTCCCAACAGCATCGGCTACCCGGCCGCTGGCCAGCTGCTCGCCGAGACGCTGAATTACGTGTATGACAACTATGGCAACCCCTACAGCGCCTGGAGCAGAGTGTCCGACTACGTCACTGGCGCCTTTTACCAATACGACAACCAACCCGTCGAATTCGATCTTGGGACGGGGACGAGTCCCGCAGATCTGTGGAGCAAGGAGCTGTACTACTACGACCCGGCGACGTTGCAGTTGTCAGAGGCCGCCACCCAGGTCGCGACGCAGCAAGGGAATAACCCGCCGGTCTGGACTGCGGAATCGGATGTCACCTATGGCTATGACAACTCAGGGAATCTGACCTCGGCAACCGACGCCACCAATGGCTACAGCCAGTGCTACACCTACGACTACCTGGCTCGTCTGACCGCCGCCTGGACACAGACGTCCAGCAACTGCCCGTCCTCGGCGCCGGGTGCCTCGAGTCTCGGCGGACCGTCGCCCTACGAACAGACGCTCACCTACAACACCCTTGACTCCAACAACGTGACCACCGGGAACATCACCGGCACCACTTTGATCACGGGATCAGGGTCGACGGCCACCACCACGACAACCAGCTACCAGTACCCGGCCGCTGGTAGTTCACAGCCGCACGCCGCCACGCAAGTCTCGACCTCTATTAATGGCGGGACTGCGACGAACGCAACGCAGACCTGGACAAGCCCGGGCCAGCTGGCTGGCTCGACGGGCGGTGCAACCACGACGTCGTACAACTGGAACGGCACAGGCGCGGCGCCGGATGAGCTGTTCTCGGCCGTGACCGCGGGCACCACCAGCCGCTACCGGTACGACGCTGACGGCAATTTGCTGGTCGTCCAAGATGGGTCGACCTCGACCCTGTATCTTCCGGGCGAAGAAGTAGTGGCCAGCGGTAGTACGGTGACCGCG
>Ga0335072_10011372_pt1 | contig 12749 bp, 13 predicted proteins | sample Lox_Sample_21_FD_206725 | JGI IMG/M metagenome (GOLD analysis project Ga0335072, IMG submission 206725) | Soil microbial communities from Loxahatchee National Wildlife Refuge, Florida, United States - Lox_Sample_2.1 | ecosystem: Environmental > Terrestrial > Soil > Wetlands | place: USA...
TCATGACCCGCGAGCCGCCACCCTGCATCTGGTTCAGGAACACCATGAACAGCAGGAAGATGATCAGGAACGGCAGATAGCTGAAGATCAGCGTCCAGAACCCGCTGCTCTTGGGCACTTTTACGTTGTAAGCGCTTGGCGGCAGCTTGCCGCTCTGGACTTCCTTCTGCAGCGTGTTGGCGAGCTGCGTGCCCTGGCTGCCGACCCAGGACGCTTCCCAGTTCTGGCCGGCGTCTGCGCCGCTCTTAACCGTGAGCTGGATGGTCTGGTCGACGTCGGTCAGCGTGACCGACTTCACGTTGCCCGAATTGATCGCTGCGATCGCCTGCGAGGTGTTGACGGCCTTGTACTCAGGTCCGGTATTCACCAGCTTGTACAGGATCACAAGGATGATGGCGACAAAGAGGATGGCGAGCACCCAGCCGCGGAAAATGCGCTTCAGATCCATCGATGAACGGCCCACAGGTCCGGCCGGTCCCTCCTGACGAGCCTCGTGCCTCGCCGTCCCGGCGGGGCTGCCTTGTTATCCAGCGCGGATGCGCGGCGGTTTCTTCCCGCGCCTGGCACAGGAATACTCGACGGTACACCGCGCCAGCCATGGCCGACACGCGGCAGGCCGCACAGGGGCAATGGCGGCCGTGTTATGCCTCTTACCCACGTTAACGAAATTCATCGCCGACTAGGTTCCCGCCCGCTGGGCGGCGTTTACGGTCAGCCTGCTGGCGGCCGGTAGACGTGCTCGGCAAGAGTGCCGATGAAGGGCAGATTACGGTACTTCTCGGCGTAATCGAGCCCGTAGCCGACGACGAATGCGTCTTCGATGTCGAATCCGGTGTAGGCCACGTCCACGTTCATTCTGGCGGCCGTCGGCTTGCGCAGCAGCACGCACACTTCCACCGAAGCCGGCTCACGGGACCGAAGGTTGCCGATCAGCCAGGACAGCGTCAGGCCGGAATCGATGATGTCCTCCACGACCAGGACGTGGCGACCGCTGATGTCGGTGTCCAGGTCCTTCAGGATCCGCACGACGCCAGAGGATTTCGTGCCCGATCCGTAGGAGGAGATTGCCATCCAGTCCATCTGAGCCGGCAAGTGCATGGCGCGGGCCAGATCCGCCATCACCATCACGGCGCCCTTGAGCACTCCGACGAGCAGCAGTTCGCGATCAGCATAATCGGCGTCGATTCGGGCGGCGAGTTCGCGGACGCGCTGCTGCAACTGCTCTTGCGTAATCAGGACCTCTTTGAGGTCAGGCCCCATGTCATTCGCGTCCACCTGCATCCTCCGATCGCGCCACGGTGCTGCCGGGGCCGGCCACCCCCGGACCCCCGGTGCCGGTGAAGAGCAGCTTCCCATACTTACGCTGGCACCTGATGCCGCCTGGCAGGTCGGTCCAGCGCTGCCCGTGCCATCCGGTGACCAGTTCGTCCAGGCTGCTGACGTGGCGCTGAGACAGTGCGCCTGCCGGGCAGCCGGCTGCAAGCGCGGCGCTGCGCAGCAACCGGAGCCGGATCGCCGTGGGCAGTCCAGCGAGCGCATCGGCAGGCCATCCGCCCGCCTGGGCCTCCGTCAGGCCACCGAGCTGGGCGGCCTCGGCCGCTGCCAGCCCGTCAAGCACGTCGGCGTCGGCCCGCAGCAGGGTCGCGGTTCTGGCCAGGGCTTCTGCCACACCCGGGCCGAGTGCTTCCTCCAGGGCGGGCATCAGGCGCCTGACACGCGTCCGCGTGAACGCCGGATCACTGTTCTGCGGGTCATCCCACACCGGCAGGTCCTGGGCCGCGCACGCGGCCCTGGTCTGGGAGCGCCGGAGGCCGAGCAGCGGACGCCGGTAACGTCCGGCGACCGGCGCCATGCCTGCCAGTGAACGCGGTCCGGAGCCGCGTCCGAGACCTAGCAGGACCGTTTCGGCCTGGTCGTCAAGCGTGTGCCCGAGCATCAGCCACGAACCCGTGCGCTCGGCTGCCTCATCGAGTGCGGCGTAGCGGGCCGACCGTGCGGCCGCCTCCGGGCCCGGGTAGCTGCCCGCGTCCTCCGGCTTGGCCACCCGGGCAGCGACCGACAGCACCGGGCTGAGCCCGAGGTCATCAAGCGCAGCGGTGACCCGTCTGGCCTGCTCGGCCGAGCCGGGCTGCAGGCCGTGATCAACGGTAATGGCGCCGGCCAGCAGCCCTGCCTTCGGCGCCTCGAACGCGACCGCGGCAGCAAGCGCCAGCGAATCCGCCCCGCCCGAGCAGGCCGTAAGCACGACAGCTCCTGGCTCGAGGTCAGCCAGGCTAGCCCGGACCGCGTGCCTGACGGCCGCTACTGCCGGATGCGGGCCCACCGGGATCCCTCAGTCGGCTGTGCCTGAGTCCGCTGCGCTCGCGGTCTGGCTGCCGCCATCGACGCGGGCCAGCCACGCCTGCGGAGTCTGCAGTTCGTCCCTGGTCGGCAAGGTGTCCGGCGAGGTCCATACCTTGTTAAAGGTTGCCATTCCAGCCTCATCGACCACCGTCTTGACGAACCGAGCGCCCTGCTCGTACTGCTTCATCTTCAAGTCGATACCAAGCACGCGCCGGATGGCCTGTTCCATCCGGCCAGCCGATCCGCGGCGTGCGCTGAACTTTGCCCTGATCTCGGCGACTGACGGAACCACCGCGGGTCCCACCGCGTCCATGACGTAGTCGCCATGGCCCTCGACCAGCGTCATCACGCTCGTCATCCGGTCCAGGATTGCCCGCTGCCGCGGGCTTTGGATCGCCTCGATCAGGCTCTCTCCGTCGCCGCCCCGCACTGCGCCGGCCACGGCGTCAGCTGCGGCCCGCAGCCGTGCCAGGATCGACGCGGGGTCGAGCTCGGAAGCGAGCAGAAAATCTGACATCTGCTCCTGCACGTACGGACGCAGCCACGGCACCGAAGTGAACTGGGTGCGGTGCGTCTCCTCATGCAGGCAGACCCACCGCCGGAAATCGTGCGGATTGACGCTGAGCTCCTGCTCGACCATCACGATATTCGGGGCCACCAAAGTCAGCCGCCCGGCTGGAACCTCGGTGCCGGCGGCGTCCGGGTCCGGCGGCAGGAACAGCTCATACTGACCGAGAACCCGGCTGGCCAGGTAAGCCAGGATGAGACCGGCCTGCATCCCGGTGACACGCGAGCCGACCGCGGTGATCACCGAGCCAGCCTGCGGTGCGGCGCCGCTCTCCGCCATCCGCTGCACTAGCGGGTCGAGGACGACACGGAAGCCGTCGACGTTCGCCCGGATCCAGCCCGGCCGGTCGACCACCGCCACCCTGCCGTCGTCCGCCGCGCCTGCCATTCCGGTCAGCTCATGGACCGGCTCGGCGACCACTGCGGCCAGCTGCCGGAGCTCGGCCACGACCTTCCTGGCCTCGGCCATGCTGACCTGCGGGCCCGGCCTGACCCAGCGAACCCCGGTCGCGGTAGCGACCTGCCAGTCGATCATCTGAGTGCTGCTCACCCCTCCACCGTACGTGGCGCCGGGCCTATTCCGCCCCGCTGGGCTGCTAGTGCCACCCGATGCGGGCGCCAGCTAACCGCTACTGGGCTAGCGACAACCGCAGCCCGCCAGCGTGCTCGCGAGGCCCACCATCGTTGTGGCGGCAGTGCCAATGCTGCCGGCCGGAACCTCGTCGGCCATCACCGCGAATGCGAGCAACTGCCCGTTTCTCGCGTAGACAGTTCCGGCGAGCGCTGCAACCGTGGTCAGGTTGCCTGTCTTGGCCCGCACTACTCCGAAGCCAGCCCGGCCGCCGAGACCGAAGACGCTGGCGCCACGCATCAGCGTGCCGGAGAAACCCTCGACCGGCAAGCCGGTCAGCACCGACCGCAGTTGCGGGTGGCTAGCCGCGAGCGCGACCAGCTTGATCAGCACTGCTGGCGAGATCCTGTCGGCTGGTGACAGGCCGCTGCCGTCAGACAGGCTGAGTTCGCCAGTGACACCAAGGCCGCGCAGCACCGCAGTCACCGCGGCGGCAGCCCCGCTGAACGATGCTGTCCGGCCGGTGGCAATTGCGACATGACGAGCCAGGTTCTCCGCGATGACGTTGTTGCTCTCCTCAAGCATCCACTGGACTATCTCAGTCAGCGGCGGGGACTCCACGCTGGCAACTCTGCTGGCATGAGCAGGCGCAGTCAGCTGCGCGGGAGCGCCGCGTACCGTGATGCCATCGGCGGCGAGGAAGCCGGCAAACGAGGTGGCGGCGAGCGCGGCCGGATTGGCCGATCTGGGACCTGTTGATGCTTCGTTGTCAGCCGGGGCCCCGGTGCGCGTAACCCGGCCCTGGTCGGCCTCAAGCGGGGTGATCACGGACACGTTGCCGGTCGTGACATAGCTGTGCGGCCAGCTCGGGGCGAGCCCCGGACCGGTATACAGCGAGACGTCATAACCGAGCCGGACACTGCGCCGGCCGCGTGCTCGCAACGCGGCCGCCGTCTGCCTGGCCAGCTCGGCGAGGGTAGCTGGCTGCGGATAATCCGACGCAGGCACTGAGCCAGCCGCAAGTGTCGGGTCGCCGCCGCCGACCAGCACGATCGATGAGGAGCCGGGGCTTGCCACGACGGTCGTCCTGAAGCGCGCGGACGATCCGAGCACCTGAAGCGCAGCGATCGCCGTCGCCAGTTTGTTGGTCGAGGCTGGAGCGAAGCCCGTTGCCGGATTGCGCGCGTAGAGCACCTTCCCCGTCGCGAGGTCGGTGACCAGCACCCCTAGTTGAGAGCCCAACTCCGGCGAACTCACCAGCGGGCCGACGGCGCGGGCTACGCCGGCCGCTGTCGCTCCGGCGCCGCGGCTGGCCACGCCAGTCGCGGGGCCGAGAACCTGGTCCGCCCCGGCCAGCCGGCCGGCCGAGATGTGCGGGAACTGCCACAGCGCGAGACGGCCTGGAAGGAGCCTGCTGACTGTGACGCCAGCGGCGATCGTGAATGCGCACAACACCGCGAGCGCTGCCGCTGCAGCGCTCCTCGGCGGACGCAACGATGGGCCGCTTCGCACGATGTGCTGTCCCCCGCGTTAGGTTCGGGCGTGCGTGATGTGCTACCCCCGGTAGGGACTGGCGTAGCTCTACCGGGTAGACATCAGCCAGGCAGTCCGAGTTCTTATCAAGATGCCGGGGGTGCAAGCGTGGAGTTTGAAGTAATCATCGAGATCCCTAAGGGGCAGCGCAACAAGTACGAGATGGACCACAAGACAGGTCGTATCAGGCTAGACCGGATGTTGTTTACCTCGACACGCTATCCGGCAGATTACGGTTTCATTGAGGACACACTTGCTGATGACGGGGACCCGCTTGACGCGCTCGTGCTCCTCGAGGAACCCACGTTTCCCGGTTGCCAGATCCGCTGTCGCGCCATCGGCATGTTCCGGATGCGCGATGAGAAGGGCGCTGACGACAAGGTGCTCTGCGTGCCGGCGACAGACCCCCGGATGGCTCACTTGCGGGACATCACCGATGTCCCCGACTTTGACCAGCTGGAGATTCAGCACTTCTTTGAGGTGTACAAGGCGCTTGAGCCCGGCAAGGAAGTGGAGCCTTTCACCTGGGTAGGCGTCGAGGCGGCCGAGGCCGAGATAATTGCGTGCCGGCACCGGCTTGCCAGCAGTTCCGACCAGCAGCACCACGCGACCCCCGGGTGAGCGAACCGGGGATGGGCACCACATTGTTGTCGGCCCGGCTGTTGTCGGCCCGGCTGTTGTCGGCCCGGAGGAGGGGTCATGGCTCACACTGATGACGTACTCGGTGAGACGCCGCTGTTTGAGGCGCTCAGTGAGGAAGACTCGACCGCGCTGCGATCGGGCATCATCGACGTCCAGCTGGACCGTGGTGAGCGGTTGTTCTCCGAGGGCGACGACGGCGACAAGCTGTACATCATTCTGACCGGCAAGATCAAACTAACTAAAGCAGCGCCGGACGGGCGGGAGAACCTGCTCAGCGTCCACGGGCCGGGCGAGATGTTCGGCGAGCTGTCGCTCTTCGACCCGATCCCGCGAACGTCCAGTGCTACCGCGGTGACGAGCGCGCGGCTGGCCGGCCTGGCTCACGACGATATGCGGGCCTGGCTCAGTACCCGGCCCGAGGTCGCCATGCACATGCTGCAGGCACTGGCCCAGCGGTTGCGCCGGATCAACGACGTCAAGGCCGACCTCGTCTTTACCGACGTGCCCGGCCGGGTGGCGAAGGCTCTGCTCGACCTCGCCGAGCGGTTCGGCGTGCAGACGCCAGAGGGCGTGCAGGTCAACCACGACCTCACCCAGGAGGAGCTCGCTCAGCTCGTCGGCGCGTCAAGAGAGACCGTCAACAAGGCGCTTGCCGACTTCACCGCTCGCGGCTGGATTCAGCTGGCAGCCAAGTCTGTCCTGGTCACCGACACCGACCGGCTACGCAAGCGAGCCCGGTGATCACACCGAGACCACCGGAGCCATCGCGAGCGGGCCGCGGCGAGTCAGCTCACCAGTTCACACCGGCGGGCAGCTCGCCATGGTCGTGGAGATAACGCAGTTGGGCCCGGACCGAGGACTGGGCGAACGGCCACAGCGCACGATCCACTGCGGCGTACACCCGCGGCACGATCTCGGCCGGCGTCCGGTCGCCTGCCGCCAGCGCGGCCCGGACCTCATCGAGCCGCTCATCCCGGTGCGTCAGGTAGAAATCCAGCACGCCCGCCGGATTAGCGAGCAACGGACCGTGCCCGGGCAGCAGCGCCGACAGGCCAGTCTCCTCGGTCAGCGCGCGCAGCCGCCGCAGTGAGTCCAGGTAGTCGCCGAGGCTGCCATCATCCGCGATGACCGCGGTACCCCGGCCGAGCACGGTGTCGCCAGTGAGGACGACGTTGTCCGCCGGCAGGTGCAGGCACACTGAGTCATCGGTGTGCCCTGGAGTCTCAATGACGCGCAGCTCGCAGCCGCTGCCGTCGAGTACGTCGCCGGCGGTCAGGCCCTCGGTGCCGAGGCGCTGCGACGGATCGACTGCTCGCACGGACGCGCCGGTCAGCGCCGCCAGCCGCGGAGCACCAGCCGAGTGATCGATGTGCCGGTGGGTGAGCACGATGCCGGCCACGCGCTGGCCCCGCTCCGCCACGACCGCACAGATCCGCTGCAGGTGACCCTCGTCGTCCGGGCCAGGATCGACCACGATGACCGCGGCGGAACCCGGCTCGGCGACAAGCCACGTGTTCGTTCCGTCCAGGGTCATCAGCGACGGGTTCGGCGCCAGCAGGCACCGCACCCGCTCGGTGCCCGAGCCGTCGATTCCGGCTCCGGCCTGCATCGGCGCTGGAGTTGTCATGCTGATCCGCCTGTCCCGATCGCATAATCGCTGAGGCCAGGCACGGTCAGCCAGACCGCGCCCTCACGCAGCTGCACCGCCGGGATGATGGGCGCGACCTGCCTCGGCCCGGTCAGCACCGTGTCCAGGTCGCCGCATTCAGCCAGCTCGGACAGCGTCACTGCGGTTGGCGGGAACAGCCTGATCTCACCCCGTTTCCCAGCCGATAGCGCGTCGCCCGGCGGCAACCATGCCACCTCGGCGGCCTCGCCGCCGACGTCTCTGGTGCGCTGTCCGGCGGGCAGCGCCGCGGCGAAGAACCGGGTGTCGAATCTGCGCGGTTCGATGACCGGGGTTATCCACCGCGACCACGGGCGCAGTAGGTCTGCACGAAGCACAAGTCCGCGGCGAGCGAGCAGTTCGGCGAGCGATACCGAGTGGTCGAGCAGCGCCTGCCGGTCAGCCTCCCACTCGTCGCTCGTGGTGTCGGCCACGACAGAGTCCGCTGACTCACCGGCCAGCAGGACGCCTGACTCCTCGAACGTCTCCCTGACCGCGGCGCAGACCAGCGCCCTGGCCATCGCTGGCGGCGCGTCGAAAACCCGGCCCCACTCGGTGGCATCCGGCCCCGCCCAGGCAACTTGCTCGTCGCTGTCCCGGGGGTCGACGGAGCCGCCGGGAAACACGTACGCTCCCGGCGCGAACGCCATCGTGCGCTTGCGCCGCAGCATGTAGACCTCAAGCCCGGTCGTGCGCTGCCGCAGCAGCATCACGGTCGCCGCATCACGCGGGACAGCCGGGGGCTGGTTGCCGTCCAAGATTTCCCGCGCAGTCTCGGCGAGCTCTCCCGGCAGCCGGATGGAGGCAGCCTGCGCTGAATCTTCCGCCACGTATGCCTCCTGCCCGGCGGGCCTAATCCCCGGCTTCGACGATGAGCTCGATCTCCACCGGGGCATCCAGCGGCAGTGCCGCGGTTCCCACCGCGCTGCGGGCATGCCTGCCCGCCTCGCCGAAGACCTCCAGCAGCAGCTCGCTGGCGCCGTTCACCACCTGCGGCTGCCCGGTGAAGTCTGGCGAGCTTGCCACGAAGCCGGTCAGCTTGACGATCCGCTTGATCGATGACAGGCCGCCGGCCACTGACGCCGCCGCGGCAAGCGCATTGAGCGCACACGTCCGCGCCAGCGCGGCGGCCTCAGCGGCGCCGACTTCCGCTCCGACCTTGCCGGCCGACACTAGCTGGCCGTCCACCATCGGCAGCTGCCCGGCCGTGTAGATCATCGAACCCGACCGGACCGCGGGCACGTACGCCGCCAGCGGCGCGACCACCGGCGGCAAGGTAAGCCCGAGCGCTGCCAGCCTCTCCTGCGGCCTAGATCCGGCCGGTACAGCCGAGCCGCTATCGGTCGAGCTCGGCTCGGTCATTCCTTGACCCGCTTGAGGTAGGCAACGAGCTGTTCCGGGTTCGGGCCAGGCACGACCGCGACGAGCTCCCAGCCGTCGTCGCCCCAGCCGTCCAGTATCTGCTTGGTTGCGTGCACCAGCAGCGGCACGGTCGCATACTCCCATTTGGCCATAGCCGAACCTTACAGGGGAGCCATCAGGCGCTGTCTACGTCGGCCGGCAGCCCGGACTACTCCTGCGAAGCTGTGCCTGCCGCCCCGGACTCGCCCGCATCCGACGCAGGACTGGTAGCGGAAGCAGTGCTGGCAGCGGACTGGTCGCCGTCGTGGTGACCGTCCCGGCTCGCCGGGTGGTGGACCGTCCCGATGTCGCCCTTCTCCTCCGGCGACAGCTCGGGAATCGCCGGCACGTCAGGGATATTGAGCGGCACGTCGGCAGGGTTCGCGATGGCCGCCGGGCCGGCCGCCTTCTCGATGGCCTCGCCAAGTGTGCCTGCGGCGATAGCCGTGTCGCCAAAGTCGGCCATCGACTCCGAGCTGGTCGCTTCGCTGGGGCTTCCGCTGGCCGGGGTGAACTTGTCGAAGAATCGCAACAGCTCGACCGGGATTGGCATGACCAGCGTGCTATTGCGTTCGCCGGCCACCTCGACCACCGTCTGCAGCAGCCGGAGCTGCAGCGCGGCCGGGTCTCGCGCCATCACGTTTGCGGCAGCTGCGAGCCGCTTAGACGCCTGGAATTCACCATCGGCGGTGATAATCCTGGCCCGCCGTTCCCGCTCGGCTTCGGCTTGGCGTGACATCGACCGCTTCATGCCCTCGGGGAGCGACACGTCCTTGATCTCGACGCTCTCCACCTTGACGCCCCACGGAATCTCGGTGCCTTCGTCGATGATCGCGGCCAGCCGCCGGTTGACCGTATCGCGCTCGGCAAGCAACTCGTCCATCTCGGACTGACCGATGATCGACCGCAGCGACGTCTGGGCACGCTGCGAAATCGCGTTCTGGTAGTTGAACACGTTGATCGAAGCCTTGATGGGGTCGACCACCCTGAAGTACACGACAGCGTCGACGCGGACGCTCACGTTATCCCTGGTGATGCCCTCCTGCGCAGGCACTCCCATCGCGATGATCTGCTTATTGACCTTGACCAGCTTGTCGCCGATCGGCCGGATCAGCGTCAGGCCCGGTCCGCGTACTCCCGGGAGCACCTTCCCGAATCTGAAGATGATCCCGTCCTCGTACTGCTGGACGGTCTTGATCGACTTGGCCGTGAGAATCGCCCCGACTACGACGACAATTGCGATGATGGCGAACAGCGCTTCCATCGGCCGGACACCTTCTTCCCCTGTGCCCGCAAGCAGCGGGCTCTTGCGACCCAGCCTAGTAACTTTCTCGCCAGGACCAAGGGCCTGGACATACCGGGCTTTCATCGCCTGACGCACGAGTCAGGATTCCGCCGGCCGCCTGCGCCACCTGCTCCGCTCGCACGGATAACCTCTCCAATCGTGGCTACGCGTGACACCGACTGGGATGGCGTGCGACTGCACGTTGTCACCGGCAAAGGCGGCACCGGCAAAACCACCGTGGCTGGCGCGCTCGCCCTTGCGCTTGCCGCCGACGGCCGCCGGGTGCTGCTGATGGAGGTCGAAGGCCGCCAGGGCATAGCACAGCTGTTCGACGTGCCACCCCTTCCGTACGCGGAACGGCGGATCGCCGTCGGGCCGGGGACGGACGCGCACCCGGGCGGCGATGTGTTCGCGCTGGTAGCCGACCCGGAATCGGCCCTGATCGAGTACCTGCAGATGTTCTACGGCCTCCGGCATGCCGGAACCGCGCTCGCCAAGCTCGGGGTGATGGATTTCGCCACCACCATTGCGCCCGGCCTGCGCGACGTGCTGCTCACTGGCAAAGCCGCGGAGGCAGTCAGGCGCAAGGACGGCAGCCGGGGGCGTACCTACGACGCAGTCGTGATGGACGCACCGCCCACCGGGCGGATCGGCCGCTTCCTCAACGTCAGTGCCGAGGTCTCGGATCTGGCCCGGGTAGGCCCGATCCGTGGTCATGCGGACACCGTGCAGCAGGTCATCCGCTCGCCTGAGACCGTCGTGCACTTCGTCACACTGCTGGAGGAGATGCCAGTGCAGGAAACCCTGGACGGCATCGCTGAGCTGCGGGCGCTCGGCGGCATCAGGCCTGGCGCTGTCATCGTGAACATGACCAGGCCGCTCGCGCTCCCGCCGCGCCAGCTTCAGGCTGCTGCCGCAGGCAAGCTCGATCAGGCCCAGCTGGCGATCGGGCTGAAGTCCGCTGGCCTGGACGACAGCCATGGCCTGGCCGGCGCACTCGCCGCCGAACTGGCTGAGCAGGCCAGAACCACGCTCGGCCAGGAGGAGCAGCAACAACGACTGAATACCACGGACCAGCCCTGCTACCGGCTGCCGTGGGTAAGCAGCGGCATCGACCTGGCGGGGCTGTACCGGCTGGCCGGGGCGCTGCGCGAGCAGAAGGCCGCATGATGACCGGACGGCCGTCACCTCATCTGGACGTCGACCGGCTGATCGATGACCGGCGGACCCGGATCGTTGTCTGCTGCGGCTCGGGCGGCGTCGGGAAGACGACCATAGCGGCTGCCATCGGGCTGCGAGCCGCTGAGCACGGCAGGCACGTCGTGGTGCTCACCGTGGATCCAGCCCGCAGGCTCGCCCAGTCGATGGGACTGACGTCGCTGGATAACACCCCGCGCCTGGTGCGCGGCGTCAAAGCGGGCACCCGCAAGGCCGGGAACGACGCCGAGGCGGCTGGCAGCCTGCACGCCATGATGCTGGATATGAAGCGAACCTTTGACGAGATTGTCGAGGCTCACGCAGATCCTGACCGCGCTGCACAGATCCTCGCGAACCCGTTCTACCAGTCGCTGTCATCCAGCTTCGCCGGCACGCAGGAGTACATGGCCATGGAGAAGCTCGGCCAGCTCCGCCGCGCCGACGAATGGGACCTCATCGTGGTGGACACTCCGCCCAGCCGGTCCGCCCTGGATTTCCTGGACGCTCCGCAGCGCCTCGCCCGGTTCCTCGACGGGAAGCTGCTGCGGCTGCTGACTGCTCCCGCCAAGGTCGGTGGCAGGGCTTACCTTCGCGCGCTCAATGCCGGATTCGGCGTCGTGACCGGAGTGCTGACGAAGATTCTCGGCACCCAGGTGCTCAGGGATGTCCAGACGTTCGTCAGCGCGCTGGACACGATGTTCGGCGGCTTCCGGGAGCGGGCTGATTACACCTATCAGCTACTGCGCGCGCCCGGCACGGCGTTCCTGGTGGTGGCTGCTCCGGAGGAGGACGCGTTGCGCGAGGCGTCGTACTTCGTCGAGCGGCTGGATACCGAGCGCATGCCGCTGGCCGGGCTGATACTCAATCGCGTCCAGCAGGTACCGGCGGCCCACCTGTCCGCGGCCAGGAGCCTGGCCGCCGCTGAGGTTCTGCAGGCCGGACTGCCCGCCGATACGGCTAGGCGCCATGCTGGCGCCAACGATGACGCGCCAGCACGGCAGCTGACGATCGCTGCGTTGCAACTGCATGCTGACCGGATGACTCAGGCAGCGGCTGAGCGCAGGATCGCTGGTGGCTTCACCGCCGCGCACCCGCTGGTTCCGGTCACCGAAATCCCGGCCCAGGCTGAGGACGTCCACGACCTCGAAGGCCTGCGCCGCATCGGTGAGTCTTTTGACGCTAACTAGCCAGTCAACCCGGCTCTGACGGCCTGTCTGGGCCGCGGCCGGGCGTTCAGCTCGTTCCCGGCCTGAAAGTCTTAGCTTGCGACGAGCTCATCCCCGGTGCGCTCGTAGTGGTTGCGCGCGTGCTCCAGCAGATCGCGCCAGGACGTGACGTCCGGCCGGCGGCGCAGTAGCGCACGGCGCTCACGCTCGGTCATCCCGCCCCAGACGCCGAACTCAATCCGGTTGTCCAAGGCGTCGGCCAGGCACTCTGTCCTGACCGGGCAGCCGCGGCAGATCAGCTTGGCCCGGTTCTGCGCCGCGCCCTGGACGAAGAGTTCGTCCGGGTCAGTTCCCTTGCACGCGGCACGCGCAGTCCAG
>Ga0335072_10011373_pt1 | contig 12749 bp, 7 predicted proteins | sample Lox_Sample_21_FD_206725 | JGI IMG/M metagenome (GOLD analysis project Ga0335072, IMG submission 206725) | Soil microbial communities from Loxahatchee National Wildlife Refuge, Florida, United States - Lox_Sample_2.1 | ecosystem: Environmental > Terrestrial > Soil > Wetlands | place: USA: Florida...
CAACAGGCGGAATTCGATCCGCTCAAGCTAACTCAGGTCGATTTCTCGTGAATCCCGCGTCGTCCCATTGCGAAGGCACAGCAGGTGGAGATTCCGTGAGGATACCGATCGAAAGCGGATTACGCACCAGCACTGAAGCTGACGTCGGCCTGCCTGCGCGAACACTGTCCAAGCATGAACCTCTGCAGTGACGGATATACGTTGCTCTCTCTACCAATAACTGCTCGCGACCACGTTGGCAGGCCCCGGGAACCCATCCGTTATGGACGTGTGCAGAACAAGCTCCAGATTCCTGTTTTGCCAGCCTTTCGGCGCGGCTCTTGTAAACGTCTCAATGGCCCCCGCGTTGGTGAGGAAGGCGGCGGCCGCCTGAGTTCCTGCTTCTCCGATGCCGGCGACCGTGATGAGTACCTGCCCACTTTTCGAGTCCAGGATTCGCGAAACCAGCGCATAGTCTTCGGGAGAACCCGCAGGGGCGCTCCACGCCTGACGCGCGTCGACGCGGTCGATGATGCGATGGTCATAAGCAAAGACAAACCTGAGATTGTTCGTCATCTTGAGCGTCCAGGAGTTATTGAACCCGCCAATCAGAATGGTCGGGTTCTGCTGGAGATCGCCAAAAACTATATCGCCGCCGTAGCGCATCTCGAACTTCTCATGAAGGCCTGCTAGCAGGGAGGTGACGCTGGTACTTGCCGCCAGATCCCCGATGGTTACGTATGTATCCTGGACGGGAACAAGATCGCTGGCATCGAGTGTCTCTCCGGGTTGCAGCGGCACGAAGAATTCCCGCCCCATTTTTTCCAGCTGGTTGAGATCGCGCTCTTCCCGATGTTTCTGCAGAAAGGAGGGTGAGAGGGTGTAGACCGCGTTGCTTCCGATATAGACGAGCGGCGGAGTTGCGCTGTTGAGAACAGGCGACCAGAACTGGGCCAGCGCACTTTGCGAGCCAGGCTGACGGTAGCGAGCGACGGCCAGGGCAATCAGAGGCACACAGATGACAGCGGCCAGCCAGGGCCATCTTCTCCGCCAGAAAGGGTTGTTCGGGGCGGGCATCGCCGCGGGCAAGGGACTCCAGGTAGCCAACGCCGGCGGGGGGATAGTATTCACGCACTGATCGGGACCCTGCACCTGGGGGGGCTCGACCGGCGAGGCGGAGGGTGCTGGAAATTCGAAGGAAGCTCGATAGGACCCGTGAGGAATATCGATGCGGACAGGCGCCGCACTTCCCTCGCCCTGGTAGTAGAGAGCAATTCGTTTTCTGACGTCGGCGGCACGGATACGGACGACGGGATCTTCCGCAGTATCGTAATCGGGACGTCGGCCGAAGACCTCGACGCCAATCACGCGCTCACGCAGTGTCTGTTCTTCCTGGGAGAGCGACTGCTCGACCACATAACGGAGCAAATCCTGACACTGGCGACTGGTGCGGAAGGGAGCGCTCCGAACCATCTCCTGCAATATTTTGCAAATGGCAGACTTCGACGCCTCTGAAGTGGGTTCCTGTGTCAAGAACGCATCTGGAGACTTCTGCAAATTCCACCCGCGCCAATCGGAAGCATCCGAACAAGGTGATTCGAAATCATTCTACCAGTCTCCGCGGGCAGCAGCAGGCGTGGCCAGTGCGGCGGCCTCAGGACCTGGTTGTCCCGGCAGGGGGTGGTTACAACCTCGTTACGCTGTTTGCTATGTTGTTGAACATACTTGCCTTACCCCTACCACGGGGAAACATACCGTAGCGCACCTTGCCAGGCGTTATGTGAAGAGTCTCTCGTTTCATCTGTTCGACCATGCGCCCCGGATGCTCCGGGGAAGATGGACAGCGCGGATCGATGTGGAGGCACGATGAACACGAATTTCTTAGGCTCCCAGGGGGGTTGGGGTCGGGCGGCCACTCTTTCGGTTTTTCTTATTCTGGCAATGTGCGTCACCCGTGCCGTGGCTCAAAACCGAAACGCTGGCGAGATCAGAGGGACCGTCACCGACAACACGGGCGCCGCCATACGAGGTGCGAACGTGATAGTGACCGACACCCAGACCGGCGTGAGCACGACGAGCACCACGAATGCCGGCGGCGTCTACGATATTCCCTCGCTGACGCCAGGGATGTACACGGTGAAGTTCACGGACGCTTCGTTCAAGACACTGGTGAAGAACAACATTCTGCTGCAGGTGACCTCGATTACGGTGAACGGGGCTCTGCAGCCCGGGCTGGTTTCTCAGCAGGTCGTGGTCAACTCGAGCGCGGCCGCTCCGTTGCAAACGGACTCGTCGGCCCAGAACCTGACCTTAGACCAGAAGACCGTAACAGGAGTGCCCAACGTGGGGGCAACGGTTCTGAATCTGACCGCGCTGATTCCGGGAGTGAATGGCGGAGGCGGCCAGGAGACCAATGGGGACGCGATTGGAGTGAACGGAGCCGAATCGTTTCAGGACAATATTCTGACAAACGGCGGGACGGCCACGTTAATCGGCAGTCAAAACGAAGGTGGCTCCATCGAGCCGACGGACTTCATCTCCGAAGTGAGTTTCGATTCGCATACCTTCAGCGCCGCGTCGGGTAACGGTGCCTATATGTTCAACATCATCACCAAAAGCGGGACCAACCACTTCCATGGTTCGGTGTTCGACTATCAGCAGAACAGCGCTCTGTCTGCCAGGAATTATTTTTCGATCGGTGTGCCGCCGTCCTCCTCGGATCAGTATGGAGGCACGATTGGAGGACCGATCCTCCGCAACAAGCTGTTCTTCTTCTTCGGCTTTGATCGTCTCACCTCCACGGGCCTCTCCACGGGCTACTTCACCACACCTACCGCGGCGGAAAGGGCCGGAAACTTTGCCGGTTTTTCCACGATCTACAATCCGAATACCACCACATATACGACAAATCCGGTTACCGGCCAAACCACCGTAACTCGGCAACCGTTTGCAAACAACGCTATTCCGCAGGCCGATCTCAGCTCCCAGGCTCTGAAAATCCAGAGTTTCCTGCCGGCTCCCAACCTTCCCGGAACTTCCAACAACTACTACTATTCGGTCGACAACTACGACACCCAGAATTACTACAACGGCAAAATCGACTGGAATCCAAATGACAGGCACCACATCAATGGATCCATAGCGTACAGTACAACGAATTACCCCTCCATCGCGCCGACTGCCCCTGTCGGGGAATACACAGAATTTGGCGCAGACGACGCCAGTCAGATTTCCGATACGTGGACGCTCTCTCCCACCAAAGTCAATGAGGCCCGTTTCTCCCTGGTGCGCTTCGTGGGCCGATGGGTTGGCGGCGACTACGACAAAGGATATCCGCAGCAAATCGGAATTCCCAACCCCACCTCGAACGTCTTTCCGGGAATCAGCATCCAGGGACCAATCTCGACGAGCATCGGCCCTGGGCTGGACGCAATTCTCGCCGAAGACTCCTTTGTGCCCTCGGACGTATTCACGTGGGTGAAGGGAAAACACATTTTCGAATTCGGCGGCGAATACGACAACCATGAGGTAAACATCAACTTCGGCGGCTACTCCGATGGTAATTACGGATTCTCCGGAATTGCCACTCGTGATCCGTCCGGAGCGCCAAACGCCAGCAACGGCGTCGGCTACGCCGATTTCCTGCTCGGCGATGTCTCCAACTGGAACGTATCCATATCGCCGGAAACCGGCTCTCGCCTCAAATCGGCCCAGTTCTTCGTGCAGGACAACTACAAAGTCACTCCGCGTCTCACTTTGAATCTGGGCATGCGCTATGAAATTCAGCCTGGATGGAAAGAGGCAAAAAACAGAATCGGAAACTTCGATCCGAATCTGCTGAATCCTGCCACTGGTACTCTCGGCGCATTATGGTTCGCGCCGAACGATGGCCGCACATCGGTGGAAGCGACGCAGTATGGCCTGTTCAATCCGCGTGTCGGATTCGCGTGGTCGCCACAGGACAAGTGGGTGGTCCGTAGCGGATTCGGACTCTACAGCGAACTATACGGTTATAACACCTATGCGGGGGATGCAGGGCTCGGTTACACAGCTCAGAATTCTGAAAGCTCGACCGACCAGATTACCCCCGTATTTAGTCTGGCGCAGGGACCGCCTGCTCCGATTTACCCGACCAACGCGACGCGCACGCCGCAGCTCTTCAACAACACCGGAATCTCGTATATTCCTTATCACACGCCGGTGCCCTATATGGAGGAGTGGCAGGTGGATGTTCAGCATGAACTGCCGGATAACATTGTTGGCGATATCGCCTATGTGGGCTCTCATGGTGTAAATATTGCGCTGGCTTCGGACGCGGATCAGGTTCCCGCCAATCTGATCTACCATGCGGCTTCGGGTGCCAACATGCAGCAATATCGACCGTATCCGCAGTATCAGGGCATTAGCACGACCAGCGGCGATGGCGTCTCGAACTATGACGCCGTGCAGCTTACCGGACAAAAGCGGTATGCGAGCGGACTACAGCTCGCGACCACGTTCACTTACTCGCATACGCTCGACGACGGAACCGGGAGCGGTTACGGCGGACCCAATGGCATCCGGGCGGCCAATCTGTGGCAGAACGGCTACGACCCGCTGAGCAGCTATGGCAATTCTTTGCTGGATGAGCCCTTTACCTGGAACGGCGATGTCGTCTATGAGTTGCCAGTCGGTCAGGGGCGGCGCTGGCTCAATCGCGGAGGCGCTCTGAATGCCATTCTCGGGGGATGGGTGGGTTCGGGTCTGTGGCAAGTCCACTCTGGCGAGCCATTCACCCCATATATAGGAGGAGCGAACCTGGATGGATCCCTGGCAGGGACCTGGTTTCCGAACCGCATCGGGAGCGGCAAGTTAGCGAATCCGACCCTTCAGGAATGGTTCAACCCCGCGGCTTTCACAACTCCAGCAGTCGGGACGTATGGCAATTCGGGAAGAAATATCCTGTTTGGGCCTTCCTGGAGACAGCTGGACCTGAGCGTGGAGAAGCAGTGGGCGATCAGGAAAGTGGACCAGGCCGCCAATGTGGAGGTCCGGATCGATGCCGAGGATGCTCTGAACAATCCGAACTTTGCCAACCCCAACACGGCCCTGGATACGTCTGCTGTCGGAACCATTACAGGTGCCAACACGAGCCGAAACCTCCAGTTCAGTGCCAAATTCCATTTTTAGCCCTGAAAGCTGATCGAAATCCGTAAGACGGAACCTTGCACCGAGATGCGCTGCACAGATTGCCGGCGCAGTTCTACTTCGGGTTCCGTCGCCGGGATCGCCAAAACAGTTCATGCTGCGTTGGGCGACAAAGGCCTTGTCAGGACACCGTCGCGTCGCCAGTCGAGCCAGACGTTATCGTGCCATGAGGAGTTGATGAAGCTGAAGGGTGTTGCCGTTCTGGTTATCGCGTTGATGCCGGTTGGCACTATGGCGGCGCATGCCGGGCTGAATCGTGAATTTCCCATTCGTTCATTTGTACGAGACGCGCACGGAGTTACGTTCACCTCGCCGGGTGGAGCGCTGCGCATCGATGTGTGTTCAGATCGTGTCATCCACGTGATCGTCAGTCCAACACAGTCGATTCCTGAGAACGTCGTTCCGGTGGTTACGGAAGACTGGAAACCGGTGAAGTTTTCCGTGCGCGAACATGCCGGCTTCGTGCGTATCGATACCAGGTCGGTGCGAGTCGAAGTGGCGAAAAGCACGGGCGCGATCACATTCCTGAATTCCTCCGGGAAAGTGCTGCTGGCCGAGCCGCATTCCGGGGCCAGGCGGTTCGAACCGGAAACGATTCTCGGCGTCCGAACCTGGAAGGTCGACCAGAGCTTTGTGTCTCCCGCCGATGAGGCGCTCTATGGGCTGGGACAGCACCAAACAGGCTGGTTCGACATGCGTGGGATCCCGGTGAAGCTGGAGCAGGAGAACACCAATATATCGGTGCCCTTTCTCCTCTCTACCCGCGGTTACGGGCTGCTGTGGGATAACGCGTCGGTGACCGCATACGACCCGGCAGAGGAGCCGATCCGAATCGATCCGAGCATGGGGAAGGGCCATTTCCGTACCAGCACCGCAGGCTATTACGGATTCCTGCTGAACAGCGACGGCACGCAGCAGCTGACGCTGGCGATTAACGGGCGCTCGGTCATCGATCTGCACAACATCTGGTCGCCGTATTCGGCGGGCGCGCGTGTGCGCCTGCAAGCTGATACGGACTACACGGTGGTGGCCCAGGGAGGCAAGAAGGGTGTCAGCCTGTTCCTGCGGCCGCCGTCGAATACGACCGAGTTTCTGTCGCTGGCGGGGAAGGCGATCAACTACTACTTCTTCTATGGCGGAGACCCGAGCGAAGCGATAGCTCTGTTCCGGCAGGCGACCGGCGAAGCCCCTCTCTTTCCGCGGTGGGCTTATGGGTTTTGGCAGTGCCGCGAACGCTATTCCAGCCAGCAGCAGATATTGTCGGTGGCAGCTGAGTTCAGGCGGCGCCATATTCCAGTGGATGCCATCGTTCAGGATTGGCATTATTGGGGGAAATATGGCTGGAATGCGCTGCGCTTCGATGAAAGCGACTACCCGGATCCCGCTGCCATGATCCATGCGTTGCACCAGGAGAATCTGCACTTCGTCATCTCGGTGTGGCCTAAATTCGGTACCGACACGGCGGTCGACCAGGAACTGCGGAAACAAGTGGACATGATTCCGGGCGTCGACGGAGCACCGGAGCAGTGGCTGGATGCGTTCAACCCGGAGGCGCGGAAGCTGTTCTGGCAGGCTCTGGACGCCGGGCTGTTCAGGGACGGAGTGGATGGGTGGTGGCTGGACGCCAGCGAGCCGGAAGGCGACCCGCTGCGCAACGTGCGGACCTATCCTGGTCCGGGGCAGTTGTTCCAGAATGCGTATCCGCTGTATGAGACGACCGCTGTCTATCGGGGACAGCGGCATACGACGGAGAAAAAGCGAGTCGTAATCCTCACAAGGTCGGCTTTCGCTGGCCAACAGCGAAACGCCGCGGCCTCCTGGTCGGGGGACGTAGGCGGAAACTGGCAGACGCTGAAACGGCAGATTCCCGCGGGACTGAACTTTGGCATGTCGGGATTGCCCTACTGGACCACCGATATCGGCGGTTTCTTCCGGCCGAAGAACCAATACACGTCGCCCGAGTATCACGAGCTGCTGATCCGGTGGTTTGAGTTCGGCACGTTTTGCCCCATATTCCGAATCCACGGTTACCAGTCGCAGACCGAGATGTGGAATTTCGGACCTCAGGTCTATGACATTCTGCGGCAATATGACGATTTGCGTTATCGTTTGCTGCCTTATATCTACTCGGAAGCGTGGAGTGTCACGCATCAGGGCCAGACAATGATGCGCGCGTTGCCGCTGGAATACCCGCAGGACCGCAGGACGTGGCACGTGGCCGACGAATTTCTGTTTGGACCATCGCTGCTGATCAGTCCGGTAGTCGAGCCTGGAGCGACGATGTGGCCCGTGTATCTGCCGGAAGGTTCCGACTGGTACGACTTCTGGACCGGCCAACGCACGCAGGGAGGCGAGACGGTGACCGCCAATGCGCCGATTGGTCGGATGCCGATCTATGTGAAGGCTGGTTCGATTGTTCCCTTCGGGCCGCTGGTGCAATCGGCCGAAGCCACCGAAGATCCCATCGATCTCCGAATCTACGGGGGCAGCAGCGGGAGCTTCACCCTCTATGAGGATGCCTGCGATGGTTATGGCTATGAGGATGGACAGTACAGCACAATTCCCATCCACTGGAATGATCGGCAGCACAAGCTGAGGATCGGCAGCCGGACCGGCAGTTTCCCGGGAATGCTGCAGCAGCATACCTTCCGGATCTTCTACGTGGCGAGCGGCCATGCTGCGGGCATTGCCGAAGCAACGAAGCCGGACGCAACCGTGCATTACTCGGGCAGCCGCATCGTCGTGCGGTTGTCCCGGCGTCCGCCGGAAAATCTTGCCACTGTGGGATAGATGGTGCTCTGAAGATGCGGCCCGTGCTGAGGCATACATATTACGATGAGCCGCTTCCAGGCGTCGCCGCGGGATACTCACCTTCATTCAACCAGGAAGGCAGGTCAAATCGAACGATGTGCCGATTGAGAACAGCAGCAGAAAAGAACGAGTCCTGTGCGCAAGCCCCGAGTAAAAGAATGCTTTCACAGAGGATCGCCGCAACTTTATGCCTCTCCGCCGGACTCGGCATCCCGGTTGCGGCTGCCGCGGCGCGGGTTCAGACCACGTTCTATGTGTCTCCGCAGGGAAGCGATGCCAACCCCGGTACGTTAGCGAAGCCACTCAGGACGCTGCAAGCTGCGCAGGCGGCCGTCCGGGCGATCAACGGCAACATGACGGGCGACATCGTTGTATACCTTCGTGGCGGCGTCTATCCGATCACGCAACCTCTCGTCTTTGACCCTCGCGATTCCGGGACAGATGGGCACGCGGTTCTCTACAGTGCCTACCGGGACGAGAGGGCCGTGATCAGCGGCGGCGAACCGCTCACCGGGTGGAAGCTCTACAAGGGAAACATCTATGAGGCTACGCTGGAGCGACCGAATAAGCTGCGGCAGCTGTACGTGAACGGTAAGCGCGCGGTTATGGCGCGAGGCAGGTTGTTCGCATACAGCGCGGCGATCCAGGGGTATGGAAAGTACACCATCACCGGGCATGAGCCGTGGGCGCTGAGCCCCGGAAGCGAATACTCCGGCTTTACGTTTCCGAAAGCGGATCTGGGCGTCTACAAAAATCCCGAGGACGTTGAGCTGTGCACCAAGGCAGGCTTCGGCTTTCACACCGTCAGCCTGCGCAATATTCAGGATGTCGGTACTAAGCGGGTAGCCATACTGCAGGAGCCGATCGGCGCCATTGCGCAATCCGTTCCTCAGTTTGGCGAAGCCTTCATCAGCGACTTGCCGAAGCTCGATGCGGTTTCCGAGCTCTACTTTCAGAACGCGCTGGAACTGCTGCATTCGCCGGGACAGTTCTACTTCGACCGGCCAGGCCAGAGGCTCTACTACGCCAAACGGGCCGATGAGGACATGAGTCGAGCCACGGTGATCGTGCCGGTGTCTCCCCAACTGCTCATTATCAAAGGGGAGTCGACTACGCATCGCGTTTCGAACATCGGATTCAAAGGCATTACTTTCGCCTATAACCACTATCCACTGATGAAGGCGGGAGATTCGCGAGGAGACACGACGATACAGTCCATCGCCATGTTTACCAAATACGTGAAAGGGGGAGACTGGGGCAAAGTCCTGTACCGCAACACTTCGATCCAGACTGCGGCCATCGAAGTGGAGAATGCCGACAAAATCGATTTCACGCGCGACGTTTTCGAGCACCTGGGCGGCGTGGGAGTGTCGCTGGGAAACGACGTCGACGATTCGGAAATTGCCGGAAGCACATTCCGGGATATCGGGAGCGCGGCCATTAACGTGGGAACGCCAAAAGACGTCTACGCCGACGACGGAGATTTCCCCCCAGGCGTGGAAGGCGTGCCCACCAACGATGCGGTCAGGAATAACTGTGTCAGGAATGTTGCCGTGTCCACTCTTCAGACGCCGGCGATGACCCTGTTTTATTCACGCGGTCTCGATGTCGCCCACAACGACGTCTTCGATGCGCCGTATACCGGGATCAGTCTGGGCTGGGGGTGGACTCAGTTCACGCGGATCACCCGCCCCCACGATTACAGCAAAGCCGCAGCCGACAATCGGATCGAGTACAACCGCATCGACGATGTGCTGCAGAAGATGCATGACGGAGGAGGAATCTATATTCTTGGCGAGCAGCCGGGCTCAAAGGTGGTCGGTAACTATATCGGAAAAGTGGGCGGGTTTTCCTCCGGCTCCGCCATTTACCTGGATCAGGGCAGCCGGTTTCTTACCGTCAGTCACAACTACAGTACTGATCCATCTGGATGGTTTTTTGTATGGGGCAAACCCGCGGAGGTCTACAACATTCGTGCATCCGGCAACTTCAGCACGGTGGTTCACGGGAATGAGGGAGCGAATCTGCACGACTCTCCGCATTTCCACAACGCCAGAGTTATTACCGCTGAGCGGGCCGCGGAGGACAACCGTGCGGGAATTGTCGGTCCGAACGCGGGTGAGTGCCGGCCCGACTGATGACGAACTGAACGCGTGGATCCCGAAGTAATCCGTTGGAAGCATTGCGGCCGCACAACATAGCAGGACCGGCACCATGGTCGCGCAGGTGCTCCTTAAGACTGATTTCTCGAGATGCCTTCAACCGACGGAAAATCCTTCCTCTGGATTGAGTCATGATCTGTGCTGCACTTCGCCGATTAGACTTCCTGAAAAGCATGATTGCCCTATCCTGCCTGGGTGCGGGACTCGCGCTCCTGCCCGCTTCCCTTTCCGCGCAGGAAAAGTCCATTCCCGAGGAGATTGAATGGACTTGGGAGGTTCGCCCCATGCATCTCGATCCGGCCCTGCCAAATGTCCTCCTGATTGGTGATTCCCTCACCCGGAATATGTTCCCCGAGGTCAATCAGGACCTTCAGGGCATCGCGAATGTCTATCTTTTTGCCGCCTCCACTTCCGTGGGCGATCCTCGACTCACCTGCCAGATTGCGGACTTTGTGAAGATGGAGCGCGTTCGATTTCGCGTCGTGCACTTCAATAATGGCATGCACGGGTGGAAATATACCGAGGCGCAGTTTCGTGCCGCCTTCCCTGCTTATCTCCACGAAGTGGAGAAGCTCGTCCCCAGCCGCAGCGACCTGATATGGGCGACGATTACCCCCGTATTGCCGACCGCATCCGGTGGTGCAACGAACGCCCGTATCGACGCCCGCAATGCGATCGCCCTCCCCTTCGTGCGCGCCGCTGGCATCCGAGTCGATCACCAGCACGCCCTCATGCTGAAGCATCAGGATATGCACAAGGATCCCGTCCATTTCAACAACAAGGGATCCGACATTGAGGGCGATCAGGCCGCGGCCATGATTCAGCAGGCTTTGAAAAGCTGATTCCGCCACTGCGCCTGCTGAGAGATCGTGCAGCGCCTCAGTTACCTCGACCGCCTGGCGGAGGAGATTGGGCGCGCGAATATGGCTCCGAGCGGAGGCCAGAACTGGTCTCATAAACCCCAATTCCGGATGTGGCTGGTATGAGACCCGCCATCGAAGCGGGTCTCATGATGCTGACGAAAGCCTTCGGCCTATTTATGAGACCAGTTCTAGGCTACTAAGAGTGATCTGATTGCCTGCAGCTAAGGCTTGGCAAACGTGCTCCACGAACGATAAATCGCCTTGGCGCTTGTCGATACAGCCCACGCTGTTTTCAAGTCATCACAGGATAGCGTCTGTGCATGCCAACGGCAATGGAGGCCGCTCGTATGCGCGCAAGGACAAGGCGCCCTCGTATAGTGATGCCGCACCCATCATGGAATGATAGCTACGCCTCGGGACACTTGCCCTGGGACACTGGGCAACCAGAGGCTCTGCTCGTCGAGCGCTGTTTCACCATCATGGATCGCATCCTCCAGGGATTGCGGGGCCTCATCGGGATGCCGGCCGATCAACTTGCGGGGCCGCCTGAAACCGGAACATCATAGCCTGGAAATTCTGCAGCAGGGCATCGTGCAGCCTCCGTGCAATGCGCGTATCTTCAATCGTGCGCGCCTCTAAAGCCATGGCCGCGGCTTGCTTTTGTCTACGCATATCGTGCGCGAAAACGACAGCCTGGTTGCGCGGCTCCCTGAAGCGCGCAACGCCCATCAGGACGGGCACGCGGGTGCCATCTTTGCGGAAAAACTCCTTCTCGAATGGCAACAGGCGCCCCGCCCTTTTAACTTTCTCAACTCGCAGCTTGTCGGCGGCGTGCCACTCCGGCGGCGTCAGGTCCGTCCAGCGCAGGCGGCCCGAAACGAGATCCGCCCGCTCGTATCCAAGCATGCGAAGATATGCGTCGTTGGACTCGATGATCGCGCCTCCGAGATCGACGATGTAAATCCCGACAATGTTGGCATCCACCAGGCGCCGGATCTTCCCTTCTCGTTCCCGAAGTTCGCCATAGTGTCGCGAGTTTTCAAGGGCGCTCGCCGCCAACGAAGACATCAGATTTACGACTGTGATCCGCGCAGGCGTGAAGACACCAGTGGCCAGATGGCTTTCAGGCAGGAGGACGCCGATAAGTGTGGCTCGATTGACCAGTGGCAGGCAAAGAATCGACCCGGACTTATGCTGACAGACATAAGGATCGGCGGCATATCTTGCCCGGGAGGCGGCATCGTCGATAACTACGATCTCACGGTTACGCTGGACGTGTTGCTTCAGCAAAGTCAGCGCTCTGTTCCTGGCAGCCGGCCGTAAATCGCCGGGCAACGCTTTATGCGTTTCATTATGGACGCCAGTCCCGCATCAGTCTCTGGTAGCGCGGATCGTTTTTGAGCTGATCGAAGACCGGCCATTGAACGATGCCCTGCAGTCCTCCGTATCTCGTTTTCCCGGCTTCTTCCAGGACATCGATAGCCCGGCTTCGCTCTCCCAGGCCGATGAGAATAACAGCCGGATAAATTGGTGAACTCGCATCGCGGCTAACCAGACCGTTCAGATGCATCAGGAGTTTCCTTGCATCCGCGGCTCGTCCGGTTCGTGCGAACACGTATCCCGCTTCGGCAATGGTTCGGGGGTTATTCGAATCGAGTTCCAGCCCTCTGCGAGCTTCCGCGAGGGCGTCAGAGCTATGTCCCTCTGCCAGCTCGATCCATGAAAGTGTCGCGTGAGGCTGGCCGAG
>Ga0335072_10011374_pt1 | contig 12748 bp, 5 predicted proteins | sample Lox_Sample_21_FD_206725 | JGI IMG/M metagenome (GOLD analysis project Ga0335072, IMG submission 206725) | Soil microbial communities from Loxahatchee National Wildlife Refuge, Florida, United States - Lox_Sample_2.1 | ecosystem: Environmental > Terrestrial > Soil > Wetlands | place: USA: Florida...
TACCCAGGTGATCCCGAGGCCGGTAATGACCATCCAATGCCATCGACTCCACGGGAGACGATCCAGCCGGTTGGGGATATCGGTTTGCACGGATTGAGTCTTCCACCGAATGCCGGCATTCTCGCATTCGAAGGTCCCGACGCGTATTCGATGGTCGGCGGGCTCGGCGTGCGCGTTACGCAGCTCGCGGACGCGCTCGGCGCTGCGGGCATCCGAACCGGGCTTTATTTCGTCGGTGCACCCGAAGCGCTGGCGAGCGAAGCACGTTCTGAGAACGTGCGCCTGCGGCGTTGGTGTCAGGCGATCTCGCGCCATCACCCCGGGGGTGTCTACGACGGCGAGCGCGAGAAAGCCCGCGACTATGCGACGAGCGTCCCGCCGGCGGTTTGTGCGGAGATCGTCGCGCCGGCGCGCAATCGCGGTGAACGCACGCTGATTTTCGGCGAAGACTGGCAAATCGCGCCCGCCATCATTCAACTCGACGCCGACCTGCGCCGGTGGGGCCTGCGTGAGGTCGTGACGCTGCTCTGGAATGCGAACAACACCTACGGCTTCGAGACGGTCGATTGGAAGAAGCTGGCGGCCGCTGCGCGCATTACCGCCGTGAGCAAGTACATGAAGTTCGAGCTCGCGCAGCGCAACGTCGAATCGCTCGTGATCCCGAACGGAATCCCCGCCGATCTACCGGACGCATACGACGCCTCAGCCGTGCGCAAATTGCGCAGCGCGATCTCGTCCGAACGCGTGCTCTTGAAAGTTGGTCGCTTCGACCCGGACAAGCGCTGGCTTCAGGCGATCGACGCGCTCGCCGATATGCGTGCCGGCGGGCGCGATATCGTGTTGATCGTGCGGGGCGGGAAAGAACCGTACCGTTCGGCCGTCTTCGAGCGTGCGCATGTGCGCGGGCTCCGGGTAGCGCGGATCGCGGCGGGTGGCGGCACGGCGAAGGAACTCCTGCGCGAGCTGCGCGGCGCCCGGGGCGACGTCATCGAGGTCACCAGTTTCTTGCCGGAGGCGACGCTCTACACGCTCTACGGCGCCGTCGACGCCGTGCTCGCCAATAGCGGGCGCGAACCGTTCGGACTCGTCGGTCTCGAGGTCATGGCATCGCGCGGAATCGCGGTCTGCGGCTCGACCGGAGAAGACTACGCGCGGCCTTTCGATAACGCGCTCGTCTGCGACACGGACGATCCGCGCGAGCTCGTCTCATATCTCGAAATGCTGTTCACGGATTCCGAATTGAGCGAACGGATACGCAAAAGCGCGCGCGCTACGGCCCAACGATATACCTGGCCGTCCGTCCTGGGGGTGCTCTCGGCGAAGCTCGCCTTCTAGTGATTCACCAAGTCTTCGATGCGCTCGCTGATCGTCGCAACGTAATGCGTCGCAGATTCTTGCGAGGCGCCTTCGGCGAAGACCTTGAAGGCCGGATCTGTTGCATCGGGGAGGACCAGGACCCAACCGTCGTCGTGCTCGATCCGTAATCCGTCCAGGAGCTGAATATGACCGTTGCGCTGCTCGTCGATGAGCGAGCGCATGATGCGACCCTTGTGCTCCCAGGGACAACTGACGGTGCGCGTCGCCATGTGCCAATGCGGCAGCTCCGCGACGAGCTCGCTGAGCTTGCGATTCGAGGCTGCGAGCAGCTCTAGGAATTTCGCAAACGCGTACATCGCGTCGAACGCCGAGTGCATTTCGGGGAAGACTGCCTCGTCGTTCGGACCCCCGGCAAACACGATCCGGGCGCCGGAATCGGCTGCGAGTGTCATCAACGCCCGGCGGTCACTCTTGGTTCGCACGACCGTCGCTCCGTGATGCGCGCACACGGCTTCCACCGCCTTGGGCGCCGTGACCGGGACTGCGATCTTTGCGTTCGGATAGTTGCGGACGACGAGCGAGGTCAAAAGGACGAGAAGTTGCGAGCCGTCGATGATCGCACCGCGGTCGTCAACCAGCATGAACGTCTCGGCGTCCGGGCCGATCAATACTCCGAGATCGGCCCGCAACGACGTCACGACCCGGGCAAGCCGCTCGGCTTTGTCTTTGGCGCCGTCGGCGCCTGAGGGCTGCTCCTCGTCGAAATAGGCGTTCATCGCCGTCGCATCGACGCCCAACTTGTTGAGCAGGCGCGGGAACGCCAGCGTTGCGCTGCCACCGGCGTAATCGACGACGATGCGGAAGCGGCGGTCGCGCAAATGCTGGGGCGAAAGAGCCTTCAAGAACGCGCTTTCGTAGCGTTCCAGCGTTCGCGCGGGGAAGCTCGGAGTCCCGACATCGGTGACGGGCATGCGCCGGAAATCCTCGCGGAAGAAGAGATTTTCGATTTTGCGCTCGGTCGCCTTGTCGATGTTGATGCCGTTTTCGTCCAGGAACTCGAAGAGAACGGATTGTGCGTCGTGCGGTGCGATGCGAACGTGAACGCCGGCTTCGCCGACTTCGCACGTGGCGAAGCGCGCCAGCGGAAGCGGAAACGAGCTCAGCTCGACGACGTTGACGCCGGTGCTCATGAGACCGGCAATGAGCGAACGGCACATGAGCCCGCTGACCGGGTGCCCATCGCGGCTGACGGCGACCGTTTCGCCGGGATTCAGATACGAGCCGAACGCTTCACCGAGTTTGGCCGCGTATTCGGGCGTGATCTCGAGGTTCGCAAGACCGCTGACGCCGATCCCTCCGAAGAGCGACCCCGGCCATTTCGCGCCGTACACGAGCGACATCGAAACGATCGATCCCGAGCTGATCGCCTTGTTCGGCCAGATCTTGAGCATCGGACGGATGCGCGCGCTGTTGCCGACCGTGCAATGGCTGCCGATGACCGCACCTTCGCCGACGATGACGTGATTCTTGAGGATGACGTGATCGGCAATGGTGCAGTCGGTCAAGCTCGCGTCGGCGCCGACGTATGCTCCCTCCCATACGATTCCGCGCAAGATTTTTGCGCGGTCGCCGATGATGGAGCGGTCGCCGACCGTCGCGGGGCCTTCCAGCGACGCACCCTCGCCGATCTGTACGTCGTCGCCGATCTGCAGGGGCCCCCGCAAACGCGCACTGGGATGGATGCGGCAACGCTCGCCCGTCCAGACGCCGGCTTCGATCTCGATACCGGCGTGCTGCGTCTTGACGCGAGCGGTGAGTGCGTCGTAGTTCGACTGCTGGTACTGTTGCAGATTCCCGACGTCGGTCCAGTAACCGTCGATGATAAAGCTGCCGAGACGCCGGCCCTCGTGAAGCATCGGAGGGAAAATTTCACGCGAGAAATCGTAAGCGCGTCCGCCCTCCATGCGATCCAGAACGTCGGGGCGCAAGACGTAAATGCCGGTATTGATCGTGTCGGAGAAGACTTCACCCCACGACGGCTTTTCCAGGAAACGGACGATCCGGCCGTCTTCGTCGGTGAAGACGACACCGAATTCGAGCGGATTGGTAACCCGAACCAGCCCGATCGTCGCATCGTTGCCTTGCGCGTGATGACGTTCGATGAGGGCGCGCAGATCGCAGTCGGTCAGAACGTCCCCCGAGATCACGAGGAAATCTTCGGTCAGCCATTCTTGCGCGAGTTTTACGGCTCCGGCGGTGCCGAGCGGCGTGTCCTCGACGACGTACGCGATCGAAACGCCGAAATCCGAGCCGTCGCCGAAATAGCTCTCGATCTCATCCGCAAGATAATGGACGGTGGCGACGAGCTCGGTTATCCCGGCGTCACGCAGCAGCTCGATGATGTGCTGCATGACCGGCTTGTTCGCGATCGGAACGAGTGGTTTCGGTGACCGTGACGTGAGCGGACGAAGACGCGAGCCTTCTCCGCCTGCCATGACGACGGCTTTCACTTAGGATTGCCTCGCGACGGAAACGTCCTGCATCAGGCGTCGAAAGCGCGCATCGACTGCCAACGCCTCGACTGCAATGTCGAGCCGGCGCCGCCAATTCGGCACTTCGTCGAACGTGCCGGGGGTGTTGACGGGTTCGCGTTGCAGTACGACGTCCTCCAATTGAACGAGAAGCAAGCGAGCCTCCGAACAGCCGAGTAGCTTATAAGCGCCGAGGACGAGTTCGAAGAGAAGCTCGTCGGATGCAGCATCCTGCGCATTTGCAAGACTTCTCGACTGATCCATACCCATAAAATGACCGTCCACCAGAGCGTCGAGCAAAAACCGTCGAGCCGCGGCACGTTCGTCCGATGCGGCGCTCACGGCGGCGTCGTCCGCGTAGAATCCGAGCTCGGCGCGCTCGCGCAGATCGACTCCGGTCCAGAATCCGGCGAGCGGTGCCACGTCGTGCGTTCCCGTACTTGCCACGGCGCACGGATCGTAGGCGTTCGGCGCGCGAAAGCGCCCGTCGCGCTCGCGCTCGAAATAAAGCAGCCGGCAGCCGAAGATGTTCGCGGCGCGAAGACGTTCGCGAAATCCGTCCGGCACCGTGCCGAGATCCTCTCCCACGATCATGCAGCGATGACGGTGACTTTCCAGCGCGAGAACGCCGAGCATCTCGTCGAGACGGTAGTTGACGTAGGTTCCATCGGCGGCCGGGCGGCCCACCGGCGTGCAGAAGAGCCGCATCAAGCCCATCACGTGATCGATGCGTAGGGCTCCGGCATGACGCATGTTGGCGCGCAGCAGCGCGATGAAGGGGGCGTACGCGCGCGCGCGCAGCGTCTGCGGATCGAGCGGGGTAAATCCCCAACTTTGGCCGAGCGGGTTCATGGGATCGGGCGGGGCTCCGACCGAGGCCCCCATGCAATACGCATCGCGGTCGGCCCAAACTTCCGCGCTGTTCGCATCGACGCCGACGGCCATGTCGCGATAGAGGCCGATCTCCAAATTCGTGGTCTCCACCGCCGCGGCCAGCTGCCGGTCGGCAAGCCATTGGAGGAAGACGTGAAAATCGACGCCGTTCGCGTGCTCGCGCGCGAATTGCTCGACGGCGCGCGATTGTGGATTCTGAAACTGCCGGGGCCACTGCATCCAACCGTAGATGCCGTCGTCGTTGCGCCGCAGCGCGTCCATCAGCGTCTCATACGAAGCGAGCGAACGGAGCCCCTCACCGCCTTCGAGGCGAAACCTTTCAAAATCGCCGCTGCCTTGGAACGTCGCGTAAAGGCCGCGCAGCGCGTGCAGCTTCGCATCGGCGACCCCGGTATAATCGACGAGTGCGCTTGCACGCAGCACCTCGACGACGGCCGGGTCGATCGAATCCCGCCGAAGCGTGCTTTTGCCGAGCGATTCGGCCGCGCCCTCCACGTCGATATAGAGCGCATTGAGATGCAATCGGCTCGCCGGGGAGTAGGGACTCGGTGACGCCGGGTTCGCAAGCGTCAGCTCGTGCAACGGATTGACCGCCACTGCGGCCGCGCCTGCGTCCGATGCAATCCGAAGCACAGCGCGCAAGTCGCTGAAGTCGCCGATTCCCCAATTCCGCCGCGAGCGCAGCGAGTAGAGTTGAAGCGAGACGCCCCACAGTTTGCGCTCCGCGAACGTCGAGGGAATGTAGGCTGCTTTGGGCGCGGCGATGATCTGCGATGTCCTGCCGTTCACGTCGAGGCGGTGATAGCCGAGCTGCAGGCCGCGTTCGAAAACGACGGCATCGGCTCCCGAGCCGGTCATCGTATCGCCCGATTCGAGCGTCAGCGTCCACCGCAACGGGCGGCGCGAGCGATAGCGGATCGGCTGCGGAGCGCTCGCGTCGACCACGTAAACCGGGTCGAGAGCCGGCCGTCGCTGGCGGCGTCGCAGAAACCGTGCCGCATCGGCGTCGTCGTTGACGTCGTATCCCATCGCGTGCAGGAGAGCTCGCAGCGTGCTGTGCGGAACCTCGTGGTCGTTTCCGTAAAAATCGGTGTAGCTGCTTTGGATGCCGAGCAGCCCAGCGAGCTCGCGAAGCATCTCGTCAAACGGGTTGCGCGCACAAGAGAGCCAAACTCCGCGACGTCAGCCGGTACGCAGACGCCGCCGAAAAGAGCGTCCCCGGAGCGTTTGCGGCCCCGGTCGTATCGAGGACCAGGCTCCAGCGCGCGAACGACCCGGCTTGTGGAAGCACGAAATCGAGGTCTTCGTCGCCGGCGTTCATCAGCATCAGAAACGTACTGTCGAATTCGGGGTATCCCGACGCCCCGATGTAGCGCTCGCCGGTCTCACCGCCGAACAACGCGCCGAGCGCGCGGCGCGATCCGTCGTGCCAATCGTCCGTCTGCATCTCACCCGAGTCGGGACGAATCCACGTTATGTCTTTGAGACCCTCGTTGTCGGTGACTGCGCCGCGGAAAAAGCGTCTGCGACGAAAGACGGGATGCGCGCGACGCAACGCGATCAACCGCCGCACGAATTCGATGAGTCGCTCGCCGCCGGCGCCGATATCGTTCCAGGCCAGCCAGCCGATGTCGTTATCCTGGCAGTACGCGTTGTTGTTTCCGAGCTGCGTGTTTCCGAACTCGTCGCCCGCCAAGAGCATCGGCGTTCCTTCTGAAAGGAGCAGCATGGCGAGCATATTCCGTTTCTGACGTTCGCGCAGCGTGCGGATCGCCGCGTCCTCGGTCGGACCCTCGGCGCCGCAGTTCCAACTGTCGTTGCCTTCGGAGCCGTCCGCATTGTCCGATAAGTTCGCTTCGTTGTGCTTTCGATCGTAGCTGACGAGGTCTTGCAGTGTAAACCCGTCGTGCGCGGTCACGTAATTGATGCTTGCGCGCGGCTGGCGCCCGTTGCTGTCGAAGATGTCGCTCGACCCCGTCAGGCGTGAGGCAAGCTCGGGAATCAGCCCGTCCGCCCCTTTCCAAAACCTGCGCGTCGTGGAGCGGTACTTGTCGTTCCATTCGGACCAGCCCGGTGGAAAATGCCCGAGCTGATAGCCGTTGGGCCCGAGATCCCACGGCTCGGCGATCAGCTTGACGCGCGACAGCACGGGGTCTTGCAGCAAAGCGTTCATGAAGCCGCTCGACCACCAGTCGAATTCTTCGTCGCGGCGCACGATGGCAGGCGCGAGATCGAATCGAAATCCGTCGACGTGCATCTCTTCGACCCAGTAGCGAAGCGAATCGGTCACGAGCTGCATCACCCGAGGGTGCTTCAAGCGAAGGGTGTTCCCGCAGCCGGTGTAGTCGACGTAGTAGCGCAGATCGTCGCCCAGCCGGTAATACGCGACGTTGTCGATGCCGCGAAACGAGAGCGTCGGGCCGAGATGATTTCCTTCGGCGGTGTGATTGTAGACCACGTCCAAAAGGACTTCGATGCCGACTTCGTGCAGGCGCTTGACCATCGTCTTGAATTCGGCGAGTAAAGCCCCCGACAAATACCGCGGCTCGGGAGCAAAGAAACCGATCGTGTTGTAGCCCCAATAATTGTGCAGGCCGTTTTCGACCAAAACGCGATCGTCGACGAAGGCTTGAACCGGTAGAAGCTCGACCGCCGTAATGCCGAGCTTCGAGAGGTATTCGATGTTTGCGGGCGAGGCGAGCGCGAGAAAGCTGCCGCGCAGCTCGGGCGCAATCTGCGAGTTTTTCATCGAATAGCCACGGACGTGCAGCTCGTAGATGACCGTGCTCGTCCACGGCGACTGCAGGAGGCGGTCGTCGCCCCAACTGAAGGCCGTGTCGACGACGATGCACTTGGGAATCGCTGCGGCATTGTCTCGCCGGTCGAATGAAAGATCGGCGCGCGGCGCTCCGATGCGGTAGCCGAAGTTCGCGTCCGTCCACCGCAGGTTACCGCTCAGCTGCTTCGCATAAGGATCGATGAGCAGCTTGTGATGATTGAAGCGGTGACCCCGCGCGGGTTCATACGGCCCGTAGACACGGTAGCCGTAAAGCGTTCCCGGCACCGCCTCCGGCAAATATCCGTGCCAAACTTGATCGGTGTACTCGGGCAGTACGACGCGGCGAAGCTCGCGCGTTCCGCGCGCGTCGAAAATGCATAGCTCCACCTTTTCGGCATGCTCGGAAAACAGCGCAAAATTGACGCCGCTCCCGTCCCACGTTGCGCCGAGCGGATAATGACGCCCGGGAAGCACGGTCGCGCGAGTCTGCCGCTGCATGGCTACCTGAATTCCGGTGTCAGAACGAGCACGCCGAGCGGCGGAAGCCTCAGCGTCGCGGAGTGCGTTCGCCCGTGTGCGGCAATCTCGTCGACTGCGACCGTGCCCAGATTGCCGGCATTCGAGCCTCCGTAGATCTCCGCGTCCGTGTTGAGCACTTCGCGCAGGCGCGCGCAGGCAGGGACTCCGATGCGATAGTCCTCGCGAACGATCGGCGTGAAATTGCAGACGCAGACGACGAAGTCGTCCGGCCTCGCGCCGCGGCGCAGATAGGATATGACGCTGCCCTCGACGTCGCCCGCGAGCCATTCGAAGCCTTCGCTTTGGGCGTCGCGTTCGTAGAGCGCCGGCGTTCGCGTATACAGACGATTGAGATCGCGAACGAGCTGCGAGATTCCGGCATGCGCAGGATCCGCGAGCAGGTGCCAGTCGAGCGAAGCGTCGTGGTTCCACTCGGCTTCTTGCGCGAACTCGCCGCCCATGAACAGCAGCTTCTTGCCGGGATGCGTGAACATGTAGCCGTACAGCAATCGAACGTTTGCGAACCGCTGCCAACGGTCGCCGGGCATCTTGCCGAGGATCGAGCCTTTGCCGTGCACGACCTCGTCGTGCGAAAGCGGCAAAACGTAGTTTTCGCTGAAGGCGTAGATCAGCGAGAAAGTCAGCTGATCGTGGTGGAATTTCCGGTGAACCGGGTCATGTGCGATGTAGGCGAGCGTATCGTGCATCCACCCCATGTTCCATTTGAATCCGAAACCGAGGCCGCCCAAATAGGTGGGAGCCGAGACCTGGGGCCAGGCCGTCGATTCCTCCGCGATGGTGGTGCACGACGGGTGGCGCTCGTATGCGAGTTCGTTCAGGCGCCGCAGAAAGGCGATCGCTTCGAGATTCTCGCGCCCGCCGAAACGGTTCGGAACCCACTCGCCGCTTTTGCGGCTGTAGTCGAGATACAGCATCGAGGCGACCGCGTCGACGCGCAGGCCGTCGACGCCGTACGTCCCGAGCCAAAACAGCGCGCTGGCCAGAAGATAATTTGCGACTTCGTTGCGCCCGAAGTTGTAAATGAATGTATTCCAATCGGGATGGAAACCTTGACGCGGGTCGGCGTGCTCGTACAGGTGCGTTCCGTCAAAACGGGCTAGGCCATGTGCATCGTTCGGAAAATGTCCGGCGACCCAATCGACGAGCACGCCGAGCTCGAGCTCGTGTGCGCGTTCGACGAAATAGCGGAAGTCTTCCGGCGAACCGAATCTACTGGTGACGGCAAACATTCCGAGCGGCTGATATCCCCACGAGCCGTCGAACGGATGCTCCGTTATCGGCAAGAGCTCGAGATGCGTAAAGCCCATGTCCCGCACGTAAGGCAGAAGTTGATCGGCGAGCTCGCGATACGTGAGGAAACGATTGCCTTCCTCAGGGCGGCGCTTCCACGAGCCGAGGTGAACTTCGTAGATCGAGATGGGAGAAGAGCGGTCCCCAGGGGGATGCCGGTCGTGGCGCGACTCGAGATCGAGATCGGTAACGACGGACGCGGTCGCGGGACGCAGCTCCGATGAAAAGGCGAACGGATCGGCTTTGAAAGGGATGAGCGCACCGTCCGGTCCCCAAATCGCAAACTTGTAACGCTGACCTTCGCGCGCCCCCTCGACGAAGCACTGCCAAACCCCGCATTCGTGAACGACGTCCATGGGATTGCGGCCGGTATCCCATTCGTTGAAGTCGCCGATAACGCTGATAGCGCGTGCGCTTGGTGCCCAAACCGCGAACGCTACGCCGTCGAGGCCGCCTTCACGAATGCGATGTGCGCCGAGCTTGCGGTAGAGATCGTAATGCCTGCCCTCGGCGATGAGATAGGCGTCGAGCTCGCTGATGAGACGGTAGGAGATCAACCACGTTCCCTTGCTTCGGCGCGTTGCAGCATAACCGCGGCGTTGATGAAGGTCGCATGCGAGAAGGCTTGCGGAAAGTTACCCACCATGGCTCGCAGCCGCACGTCGTACTCTTCCGCAAGGAGCCCGACGTCGTTCGAGATTGCTACGACGCGCTCGATCAACCTGCGCGCATCGTCGAGGCGCCCCGCCAAGGTGTAGCATTGGACGAGCCACATGTTGCACGCCAGAAAGGCGCCTTCGGTCGGCGTGAGGTTACCGGAAGGATCGCGCTCGACATGACGCGAGTCGCGCATGATGAACCCCTCGATCATCAGCTCGCGCTCGAGAGTCGCGATCGTCTCGGCCACGCGCGGATCGGTCGCAGGCAGAAAACCGACGACCGGAATGAGCAAGACGCTCGCATCGAGTGATTGCGAGCCATAGCTCTGCACGAAGGCCTTCCGTTGCGGACTGTAGCCGCGGTCGCAAACCTGAGCGTGAATCTCGTCGCGTACCTTCTTCCAGCGTTCCAGAGGGCCGTCGTAGCCTTGTTCGATTGCGCGCACCGCGCGATCGAGCGCGACCCACGCCATCAGCCGCGAGCTGGTGTAGTATTCCGGCCGTTCGCGATATTCCCAAATTCCGGAATCGGGGAGCGTCCAAACGCTGCAGACGTGCTCGACGAGCCGGCTGAGCATCGCCCAGGCTTCCGTATCGATCCCGATACCGGCACGCTCGTGGGCCGTGAAAATTGCTTGCATCAGGTGGCCGTAGATGCCGAGCTGAAACTGCACGTGCGCGGCGTTGCCGATTCGCACGGGTCGCGAATTCTCGAATCCGCGCAGCCAGGATGCCTCGTACTCCGGCAAGTAGCGGTCGCCGCCGACCGAGTACATGATCTGAAGCCGTCCGGGCTCGCCGCCCAACATGCGCAACAGCCAGTCGCGCCAGGCGAGCGCCTCGTCGCGGAAGCCGCAATGGACCAGGGCTTCGAGCGAGAACGCGGAGTCGCGAACCCAAGCGAAGCGATAATCCCAATTGAGATCGCCGCCGACGCTTTCCGGAAGCGACGTCGTCGGCGCCGCGACACTGCCGCCCGTCGGCTCGTACATTAGCGCCTTGAGGACGATGAGCGAGCGGACGATCTCGTCGCGATAGCGTCCCGCGGATGTTGCGTCGCGCGTCCAATCGTTCCACGCCGTTTGCGTGTTGCGCTCGAGATCGAACGGATCGACTGCCTCGGGCGGAGGGAGATGCGATGGAAACCATTGCAGCACGAGCGCGGCTTTTTGACCGGCCCCGACGATGAAGCGCGCGCGTACGTCGGGAACCACGATTTCGAGATCGACCGAACCTCGCAACGCAAGCGCATCCGGCCCGATCATCATCGTGATCGCATCGCCGAGCTGGCGCGTCCAGGGAGGAAGCGATCCGAATGCAAAGCGGCATGCGACGAGCGACTCCATCTCGACGGAGCCGTCGATGCCTTCCACGATGCGCACGATGGTTGGATTTTCGATGCGACGCGGCATGAAATCGACGACCTTCACGCTGCCGCCTTCGCAGTGCAGGATCGTTTCGAGTACGAGCGTGTCGCCGCGATAGCTGCGCTGCGTGGATAGAACCTTGGCCGTCGGCTCGAGTTTCCAGCATCCGTTGCCGCTGTCGCCTACGATCGACGCGAAGACGCTATCCGAATCGAAACGGGGGACGCATAGCCATTCTATGGTTCCTTGCCGAGAGACGAGAGCAGCCGTATGTAAGTCGCCGATGAGCGCAAAATCTTCGATGAGTCTCGGCATGATGCCATAGACTCTTTCCCCGGAATTGCAGCTTGCAAGCTTGGGCAAGGTTGCAGAACTTGCGCCCACGGGTAAGACCCTCGCGTGGGAGTCGCAGTCATCCCTCGTCTTTCCCTCCGGGAACCGATCGTCATTCAAAACGTCGAGCCCGAATTGAATGGCGGACGGTATCCGGTAAAACGCGAGCTGGGCGATTGGCTCGCCGTCGGTGCGGATATTTTTCGCGACGGCCATGACGTGCTTGCCGCGTGCGTGCTCTACCGTATGCCGCAGTCCGAAGAGTGGCTCGAGTCGCCGTTGCGGCTCGAAGGTAACGATCGGTGGCGGGGTGCCTTCCCGCTCGAGCGCATCGGCCGTTGGCACTACACGTTCGAGAGCTGGACCGATCGCTTTGGATCGTGGCTTGCGGATACGCGAAAAAAGCGCGATGCCGGCCAGAACGTCGATCTCGAGCTGCGTGAAGGACGTCTTCTCGTCGAGTCCGCGCTGGAACGCGTCCACGCCGCAAACGATCGCGCGCTGCTTGCACGAGCTTTGCGCGAGGCCGGATTCGAGATGCTGTTTTCCTCGGAGCTTGCGACGATCATGCATCGCCATCCCGATCGCTCACGAGCCGCGCGGTATGAAAAGGAGCTCGGCGTCACGGTCGATCGCGTCCGGGCACGCTTTGCTGCCTGGTACGAGCTCTTTCCGCGCTCGCAGTCGCCGCACGCCGGCGTCCACGGAACTTTTGCGGACGTCGAGCGGCGCGTGCCCGAGATCGCGGCCTTGGGATTCGACGTTCTTTACGTTCCGCCGATTCACCCGATCGGGCGTACGCACCGCAAGGGCCGAAACAACGCTCCCGCCGGCGCCGAAGGCGAGGTCGGCTCGCCGTGGGCCATCGGCGCGCGCGAAGGCGGACATACGGCGATCCACCCGCTGCTCGGGACGCTCGACGATTTCAAGCGTTTGGTGGCAACCCTGCGCGCGAACGGGATGGAACCGGCGCTCGACTACGCCCTGCAATGTTCTCCCGACCATCCATGGATCCGGGAACATCCTCAGTGGTTTTCC
>Ga0335072_10011376_pt1 | contig 12748 bp, 8 predicted proteins | sample Lox_Sample_21_FD_206725 | JGI IMG/M metagenome (GOLD analysis project Ga0335072, IMG submission 206725) | Soil microbial communities from Loxahatchee National Wildlife Refuge, Florida, United States - Lox_Sample_2.1 | ecosystem: Environmental > Terrestrial > Soil > Wetlands | place: USA: Florida...
ATCGTCTGCGACCGCCGCATCGACAGCATGCGGGCGGCCCGGCTCGGCCGGAACTGCAGCTCGTCCATGGCGACGAGCACCCGGGTCCTGGTGACGTCCCGGACGCTGGGATGCCCGTTCAGCACCCTGGAGACCGTCTGATGCGAGACCCCGGCGAGCCGCGCGACATCGCGAATGCTGGCCGGCCGCGACCTGGCGCCGGTCCTCCTGTGTTGACTCATCGCCTCCCGCTGCACACCACGAGCATGGCATATCGGACAGGGCGGTGGTCAGTCCTAACAGCGTGGCGAGGAAGCCGGCGATCTCACCGAACAGCGCGTCGCTGTCGCTGCCCGTGGCGAAGCGAAGCGAGTGGTCGCCCGGCTGCTCGAAGTACCGTGCCCCCGCGATCCGCGAGGCCAGGTAGCGGCCGTGGAAGGGCAGCGTGATGCGGTCGCTGAGGCGCTGGATCACCAGCGTCGGCACGTGAATCGACGGCAGCGCGGCGCGGACGTCGATCTCGCGGATCATCGCGGTCATGCGCAGGAAGGCGCCGGGGGTGACCGCCAGGCGCTCGAACCGCGCGAACAGCTCCCGGGCGTGCGGGTCGGCGGCCTGGCTCGGGAGGTACCACTCGATGCTGTCGCCCCGGCCCCAGTGGTGCGCCGCGATGTCACGCAAGGACTCGTACATCTCGACCGGCGCCTCGCCGCACGGATAGTCGGGGGCGGGGAACCAGCGGGCGGCCGCCGAGCCGAGGATCAGGGCGGTGACCTGCTCCGGGTGGGTCGCGGTGAACAGGATGCTCATCGGCGCGCCCTCCGAGTAGCCGAACAGCACGGCCCTTGCTGACCCGGCGGCGCGCATCACGACGCGCACGTCGGCCATGCGCTCCTGGAGCGACAGGTCACCGACCGCGCGGTCCGACAGGCCGGTGTCGCGCTTGTCGAACAGGATCAGCCGGCCCAGCGTCGCCAGGCGCTGGAAGAACCCGGCGCTGTCCGCGCCTTCCCACAGCAGGTCGAGGTGGCTCATCAGGCCGGGGACGAATACGATGTCATGGTCGCCCTGGCCGAGGACCTGGTAGGCGATGTGCACGCCGTCGTCGGTCAGCGCGTAGCGGGTCTGCGGAACGGGGAACGGCTGGCCGCGCTGCCCGGCGCCGCGGTGGCCGGCATCGTGCTCGCCCACTGCGAGGCGATCCAGTGCGGCGCGATCGAGGGCGGGGTCCTGGCGGAGGATGCCGGTGTGCAGGTCGCGGAGCGCCGGGCCAGGCTCGATGGCCAGTTCGCCGGACAGGATCGCGCGCAGGTCACGGTAGGCGCGCAGCGCGTCGGCCTGCCGGCCGGCCCGGTACAAGGCGAGCATCCGCAGCGACCAGAGCCGTTCGCGCAGTGGGTGGGCCGCGGTCAGCGTCTCGAGTTCCACGATCGCGTCGCCGAACTTTCCGCATTCCAGCAGCGCCTCGGCCCGCGCCTCGAGCGCGGCGAGCCGCAGTTCCTCGAGGCGGCCGGCCTCGGTCCTGGCCGACGGCGCGTCGATGCCCGCCAGGGCCGGCCCGCGCCACAGCCGCAGCGCCTCGTCGAGACGGTGCAGGGCCGTGGCCGGATCGCCGGCGGCCATGGCGGCGGCCGCCGCGGCCGTCAGCTCGGTGAAGCGGCAGGAGTCGAGTTCCGCCGGGGTGACACGCAGCAGGTACCCAGGCGGCCGGGTGCTGAGCCGGTCCGCGCCCGGCGAATCCGCCGCCGATCGCAGCACCTTGCGCAACTCGGACATGCGCACCTGGAGGCTGGCCAGCGCCCGGTCAGCGGGCTGCAGCGGCCACAGCTCGTCGAGCAGCTGCTCGGCCGCGACGACGTGATTGGCGTGCACGATCAGCGTCGCCAGGACGGCCTGGGCGCGGGCGCCGCTCAGCTTGAGCGGCCGTCCGCTGACGGTCACCTCAACCGGGCCGAGGATGCTGAACTCCATGGTAAGTACACCGTAAGTCGCTGGTTAGCGGCCCGGAAGCCGCATCGGCCACTATCCGGCCATGTCCCATGACGCAACTGACACCACCGTCGCGCCGGCCTACGACGCGGCCGAGGTGTACGCCCTTGGCGCCGACACGGATGAGACCGCCCGGCTGCGGCGCCAGTCGGAGGAACTGCAACCGGAAGCCCGCGCCCTGCTCGGCCGGCTTCGCGAGTTCGGCCTGCGGCCCGGTCAGAGCGCGATCGACCTCGGTTGCGGGCCGCGAGGCGTACTCGATCTCCTGGCGGAGACGGTCGGCCCGGACGGCCGGGTCGTCGGGCTCGACGCCGACCCGGCGCACGTGGCGGCGGCGCGGCAGTACGCGTTCAGCCATGGATTGGCGAATGTCGAGGTGGTGGCCGACGACGCGCGGCACACCGGCCTTCCCGCGGAATCCTTCGACCTGGTGCACACCCGAACGCTGCTCGTGACCATCCCCGAGCCCGCGGAAGTGGTCGCTGAGATGGTCAGGCTGGCCAGGCCGGGTGGCCTGGTGGCGAGCGAGGAGGCGGATGCCGAGTTCAGCATCTGCTACCCGCCGCTGCCCGAATGGGACCGGCTCTGGTCACTGTTCCGGGTCAGCTTTCCCAGGGCAGGAGCGGACCTGCGCCTCGGGCGCAGGCTGACCGAGCTGTTCCGCGAGGCGGGACTGACCGACGTCGGGGCGACCGTGCACGCAAGCTGCTACCCGGCGGGTCATTCGCGGCGAACCGTGATCCCCGATCTGGTGCGCAGCCTGCATCCGGTGATTCTCAGCCTCGGCCTGGCCGGTGAGCGTGAGCTCGCGGACGTGGACGCGGCGGTCCGCGCGCATCTCGCCGACCCGCGGACGCTGATCATGCCGCATTTGCTGGTGACCGCCTGGGGCCGCAAGCCCTGATGCTGGTTTCGGGCCAGCGGGGCGCTTATGCGGCCAGTTCGGCGTAGCGGCCCTGGTCGGCCAGCAGGCTGGCGTGGTCACCGGACTCGATGATGCGGCCGTGGTCGAGCACGACGATCTGGTCGGCGTTCCGGACGGTGGACAGCCGGTGCGCGATCGTGATGGTCGTCCGGCCCCGGGCCAGTGTGTCGAAGGCCTGCTGCACCGCCCGCTCGGTTTCGGTATCCAGGGCGCTGGTGGCTTCGTCGAGGACGAGCACCCGCGGATCGCGCAGCAGGGTCCTGGCTATGGCGATGCGCTGCTTTTCACCGCCCGAGAAGCGGTGTCCGCGGGAGCCAACCATGGTGTCGTAGCCGTCGGGCAGGCTGGCGATCAGGTCATGAATCTGCGCCGCGCGAGCGGCGTCCTCGATCTCGGCGTCGGTGGCACTCGGCTTGGCGTAGCGCAGGTTCTCCCGCACGGTGGTGTGCAGGAGGTAGGTCTCCTGGCTGACCACGCCGACGATGGCGGCCAGATCGGCCAGCCGCATGTCGCGGATGTCGGTGCCGTCGATGCGGATGCTGCCGCGGGTCGGGTCGTAGAGCCGCGCGACCAGCGAGCCGAGGGTGGTCTTGCCGGATCCGGTCTCGCCGACCAGGGCGAGCGTGCTGCCGGCCGGGATGTCCAGGTCAATGCCGGCCAGGGCGGGCCGGTCGGCGCCTGGGTAGGTGAAACTGACACCTTCGAAGCGGACGTGCCCGGTGACGCGGGCTGGGTCGACGCTGACCGGGTGCGCTGGCTCGTCGACCTCGACGGGCAGGTCGAGGTACTCGAAGATCCGCGCGAAGAGGGCCAGCGAGCTGACCACGGAGACGCTGGTGCTGAGCAGGCCGGTGATCGGCCGGAACAGGGCATTCTGCAGGGTGGTGAAGGCGATCAGGGTGCCAATGCTGACGGTTCCGGCGGAGACGGGCAGGCCAGCGGCGAGGTAAATGACGGCCGGGACCGCGGCGAAGATGATGCTGAGCGAGGCCATCCGCCAGCGCCCGGCGAGCTGGGAGCGGAGCTCCAGGTCGATCAAACGGGCCGAAGAGTCGGCGAACCGCCGGATCAGGCTCGGTCCGGTCCCCATCGTCTTCGCCAGCTGGATGCCGTTGACGGAAAGCCCTTCCTCGATCGTCACGTTGAGGTCGGCGAGCTCCCTCTGCTGCTGGGTGGTGATGGCCCGGCGCATCCTGGCGACCTTGCGGGTCAGGAAGATGGCGGGCGGCATGACCACGAGCGAGATGAGCGACAGCCGCCAGGACAAGACGGCCATGGCGACGGCGGTCGCGACGACGGTGGTGAGGTTGGACGCGATGGAGGTGGCGGTCGAGGTCACGACGGACTCCATGCCGCCGATGTCGTTCTGGATGCGCGATTGCACCTCGCCGGTGCGGGTGCGGGTGAAGAAGGCGATCGACTGCCGCTGTAGATGGGTGAAGACGCTGGTGCGCAGCTCGTGCATGACGTGCTGGCCGACCTTTGTGCTGATCCAGGTCTGGATGACGCCGAACGCCGAGGTGACGGCGGCGACCGCGACCATTGCCGCTACGAGCCAGGCCAGCAGGCGCAGGTTCCTGTCCGGCAGGGCGGTGTCGATCACCGCGCGGAGCAGGAACGGCGAGGCCAGCCCGACCAGGGACGAGGCCGCGATGATGGCGGTGACGATGGCCAGCTGCCATCGGTAGGGGCGGAACAGCAGGCCGATGCGGCGCAGCGACACCTCGCGTGCCTGCGCCTTTTCCGCGGCGGTAACGGTGGCCGGGCCGCGGCCCCGGCGGGAAGTATCCCGGTTCATCTGGGGTGCTGCCAAGAGCTTCTGCCTTTCGTAGTTTCTGGACCCATTCGTGAGGTTACCTCAATATGAGGGTATAGCACAAAAACCTGGTACTATATTCCCGTGACCTCCGAGCGCGACGAAGCGGCCCAGCCCGCGCTCCAGCCCGTCGACCCGGCCAGCGATGAGTCGCTGTCGGAGGCGCTCGGGGCCGTCGCCAGGCAGCTTCGCGAGAGGTCGGCCGAGACGCTGACGCCATGGGACATCACCCCGGCCCACCTGCGCGCGTTGCGCGTGCTGAACAGGCACGGGACGATGCGGCTGTCCACGATCTCCGATCGCCTGCAGATCGCGCCCCGGACAGCAACCGAGGTCGTGGACGCCCTCCAGGCCAGGGACCTGGTCCGGCGGCTCGCCGACCCGGGCGACCGGCGCGCGACCCTGGTCGAGGTGACCGAGCACGGCGCCGGTGTCCTGGCCGAGATCCGCGCCACGCGGGGGCCCGAAGCAGGGCGCGTCTTCGCCCGCCTCAGTCCGGCCGACCGCGCCGAACTGGCCCGCATCCTCGGCAAGCTCCGGGATTAGGCCCAGGCAGGCGCCATCCGGCGCGAGCGTGCAGTCGGATGACCGAAGCCGGCGGCAGAGCCATCGCCATACGTTGGACGGCGATAAGCGACCCACGAAAGGCCGGTCCAGATGCCTGACAAACCTCATCCCGTCGTCTTCATCCACGGTCTCTGGCTGCACAAGAGTTCATGGGGGCCCTGGGAGTCCCTGTTCGAGCGGTCCGGGTACCGCGTTCTCTCCCCCGGCTGGCCGGGAGAGCCAGAGACCGTAGAGCTCGCCAGGGCCAATCCCGACTCGGTCGCCGACAAGGGAATCGACGACGTTGTAGAGCACTTCGCCTCGATCATCGCCGGCCTGGATAGCAGCCCCGTGCTGGTCGGTCATTCGTTCGGCGGGATGATCGCCGAGAAGCTGCTCGGACAGGACAGGGCCGCGGCCGCCATCGCGATCGACGCGGCGCAGATCAAGGGCGTTCTGCCGCTTCCGTTGTCCTCGCTCCGGTCGACGCTGCCTGTCTTCAAGAATCCCGAGAACAGGCACCGGGCCGTCATGCTCACCGCCGAGCAGTTCCGCTACAGCTTCGGGAACGCCCTGACCGACGAGGAGTCGGCCGGACTCTGGGAAGAGTGGGTGGTGCCCTCGCCTGGCAAGCCGCTCTTCGAAGCGGCAGCGGCCAACTTCTCGCTCCACTCGCCCGCCAAGGTGGACACGAGGAACGCGGAGCGCGGGCCGCTGCTGCTCATCATGGGCGGTCAGGATCACACCGTTCCCGAAGCGATCACCAAGTCGACCCTGAAGCAGTACCGCTACTCGCCGGCCGTGACCGAACTGCTGGAATTCGAGGACCGCGGGCATTCACTGACGATCGACTCCGGCTCGGGCGACGTCGCCAAGGCCTGCCTGTCCTGGCTCCGCGAAAAGGGCTTCTGACCAGCCTTCCCTGAGCAGGCCCTACGACCCGGCGGCCGGGCCGGCGTCGACGGTGGCCAGCACCGACGGCAGCTGGATGCGGGAGGTGATGCCCAGCTTCGGGAAGATCCGGTAGAGGTGGGAGCCGACGGTCCGGTGCGAGAGGTACAGCCGCTCGGCTATCTCCCGGTTGGACAGCCCCTCGGCGGCGAGCTGCGCGATCTGGAGTTCCTGCGGGGACAGGCATGTCCGCTGCGGCATGCGGGGTTCCTCGCCGGCCTCGCCGGTGGCGCGCAGTTCCCTCCGGGCGCGCTCAGCCCAGGGAAGCAGGCCATGCGCCGCGCAGATCTGCCGTGCGGTCCGCAACGGTCCCCGCGCTTGCGCGACCCGGTACCTGCGGCGCAGCCACGAACCGTACTCGAGCAGCAGCCGCGCGCGGTAGGCGGGCCAGCGCGCCAGGTTCGCCGCAAGGGCACGGCGGAACTCCGCCTCGGCGGCATCGTCCTCGGCCAGGAAAGGCGCCCCGTAGAGCAGGGCGACGCGGGTCCACGGGGCCACGCTGTCCAGTTCCCCCGGCCGGAACGCCGCAGCGATCTCGCGGGCTTCCGCCACCCGCCCCGTGTGCATGGCGGCCTCCGCGAGGTCGCCGAGCGCCCAGGTGCTCTGCACCGCCTGATAGGACGGGTCAGCACGGTCGAAGACCCGGCGCAGCTGATCGAACGCCTCGTCGTAGCGGCCGGCGGCGATCGCCGTGACCCCGCGCGCGAACTGGATGCCGCAGAGCACCGCGCTGATCCGAGCGGGAAGCACGAGCGCCTCCGCATGCTGCGCCAGCCGCTCCGCGTCCGCATCGTCCCCGCGCATGCCCGCGATCATCGCCTGTCCGGTCATGGCCGCCGCCTGCCACATCGGCTGGCGTGTCTCGATGGCGAGGCGGACGGCCTCGTCGGCCGCTGGCACGGCCGCCTGCCAGTCCGCGAGCGCGATCGCGGTCCACGTCTGCTGGGTGGCCATCCTGGGCAGCGCGGTGAGCTTCCCCACCCTCCGCGCGCCGTCCACGACCGCGCGCTGCACCGCGACGATTGCCGGGTCCGCGCCGACGAGGTGGACGGACATCGCCAGCTCAGCCGCCGCCGCATCGAGCTGATCCGGGCGCAGGCCGGCGATGCGCCGCGTGATCAAGTCCCCGTAACGGGCGGGATCGACAAAGCCGCCGGCAGCCAGCAGGCGCGGGTCGTCCGGCGGGACGGGCAGCCGCGCCATGATGGCGATCAGGTAATCCCGCGTCGCGGGCCCGGGGTCGGCGGACCAGACGCGGACCGCCGCGGCCAGCACCAGCCGGAAAGCCAGGTCGGCCTGTCCGGCGTCGATCATCTCGCCGGCGAGATCAGCCAGGATCCTGACCCGCAGCGGGTCACCGGGAACGCCGGGGCTTAGCGTCTCGCGGATAAGGGTCAGCCGGGCGAGGCGGGACGGCGCGCTGGACAGTGGTTCGGCGCTCCCGGCCAGTTCCCCGGCCTGCTCAGGCCGTCCAAGTTCGAGGGCGAGTTCCGCGGCGCGCAGCAGGCGCTCCGCGCGGCGCTCCCGGTCGGCTCGCGGAGTCAGGCTCGCAGCTTGCTCCCACGCCGCGACGCTGGCAGCGCCCGCACCGCGCCGGGCAGCCGACTCAGCCGCCCGTTCGAGCTGGGCAGCGACGGCCTCGTCAGGAACGGGCGCCGCGGCCGCCAGGTGCCAGGCCCGCCGCTCCGGCTGGGCGTCAAGGACCCGGGCGAACGCGGCGTGGGCCCGGCGGCGCAGGTCGGCGTCGGCGGACTGGTAGACCGCCGAGCGCATCAGCGGGTGCTCGAACGTCACCTTCGCCTGTGACACCACGAGCACTCCGGCGTCCACCGCGGGACGCAGCGGGTCGGCGCCCGAGCCGGGGACTGCGATCGTCGCGGCCGCGGCGATCTCCGCGAAGTCGTCACTGTCGGCCGCCGCCGCGACGACCACCGCCGGTCGCGCCGACGGGCTGAGCCCGGCGACACGGGCCGTGAAGCTGCGCTCGAGGCGGGCGGTGAGCGGAACGCGGACCTCGGCGCCAGGCTGGCAGGCACTCGCCGTCAGCGGGAGTTCGACCAGCGCGAGCGGGTTACCCTCCGCGTGCTCGAGCACCCACCCGCGCCATCGCTCGTCAAGGTCCGGGTGCCGGAGGCGGACCAGCCGCTCCGCCTGCGCGTGGCGCAGCGGGCGCAGCGTTCTGGCTGGCACGCCGGCCTCAGTGAGCGGGTCTTCGAAGCCGGGACGCGTCGCACCGACCAGCGCGATCGGCTCGGACGCGATCCGGCGGGCGACGAACCCGAGAACCTGTGCGGTGGCATCGTCGATCCAGTGCAGGTCGTCGACGGTCACGAGCAGGCCGCCGCCGGCCGCCGCATCGGCGAGCAGTTCCAGCGTGGCGATGGCGATCACGAACACCTGAAGAGCTGGCCCGTCGGCGCAGCCGAACGCGGCAAGCAGCGCCTTGCGCTGCGGTGGCGGCAGCAGTCCGAAGCGGCCGGTCAGCGGATAGAGCAGCTGATGCAGTCCGGCGAACGGCACGCGCGCCTCGGACTGAACCCCGGTCGCCCGCAGTACGGTGCGGCCATCGCCGGCGGCCACGCCCGACGCCGCGTGCAGCAGCGCTGACTTCCCCATGCCCGCCTCTCCGACGAGCAGCAGGCCCGATCCGCCAGCGCCGCGGAGCATCGCGAGGATCGCCGACATCTCTTCGTCGCGGCCAATCAGGTCCGACGGCCCAGAATCGACTGTCACTGCGCCTCCGCCGACGGGGATGCTCTGGGCGGAAGTTGAACGAACTGTGTAGACCGATCGTTCCTTCCACCTATATGATGACCTTAGCAGCGGCCTGATCACAAGGCCTTCCGGGTAAACGAGGTGCGTCCGTGAGACGTCCGGTCAGCGGCGCCGTCCGGCGGCGGCGGGCAGACGTGCTCGCCCGGCGACGCCAGCAGCAGGCCCGCTCGGCGAGAGAGCGGATCCTCACCACCGCCGACCGGCTCTTCTACGGAAACGGCATCCAGGCGATCGGCGTGCAGCGGCTCATCGAGGAGTCGCAGGTAACCAGGGTGACCTTCTACCGGCATTTCCCGTCCAAGGACGACCTGGTCCTGGCCTACCTCGAGCAGCGCAAATGGCAGGCACGCGCCGCGGTGCAGGCGATCATCGACAGCCACCCTGGCGACCCGCGAGGCGCCCTGCACGCGTGGGCGGTCGCGTTCACCGAGGACGGCATGATCGACGAGTACCGCGGCTGCACGTTCGTCAACGCGGCCGCCGAGTACGGGCCGCCGGACCACCCCGTCCGCGTGATGGCCATCGAGCAGCGGCGGTGGGTCAACGCGACGACGGAGACCCTGCTGCGCGAGGCCGGGCACCCCGATCCCGCCGCGGCGACACGGGTACTGACAGCGCTGCGCACCGGATACGTGTACTCACTCGGGCTGGAAGAAGACACCGGCTGGGCGGAACAGTTCCTGGCGGCGTTCGACCGCGTCATCGGCGAGCGGTGAGCCGGGGAGCCACCCCGCGCCCGTTCGGGATGAAGATTTTGAATTTCGACCCGGTGAGACGGGCTACCAGGTCGGGACCAGGCCGCCGTCGATGCGGATGTCGGCGCCGGTGACATTGGCGGTGACGTCGCTCGCCAGCAGCAGCACCAGGTCGGCGACCTCCTCAGGGCGGCTGAACCGCCCGGTGACCATCTGGCTGGCGGCGCCGCTCGCGACGTCCTCGGGGCGGGCGCCGGTCGCCTGCCCGACCGTAGCGGCGACCCCGCTCGCGCCCAGCCACAGGTCGGTGGCGACCGGGCCGGGACTCACCGTGTTGACCCTGACCCCCTTGGGTCCGACCTCCTTCGACAGCGCCTTGGAGAAGCTGGCCAAGGCGGCCTTCGCGGCACTGTAGTCCATGACCGCGGGATCGGAGAGCACGGAGTTCACCGAGCAGACGTTCACGATCGCGCCCCGGCCGGCGGCCAGCATCGCGGGCAGCGCGGCGCGGCTGGCGCGGACCGCCGCCATCAGGTTGAGGTTGAGCGTCGCGAGCCACTCCTCGTCGGTGATGGCGAGGAATCCCGAGGTCCTGGATGGCGCACCGCCGACGTTGTTCACCAGGATGTCGATCCGCGAGCCCGCCAGCGCGACCAGATCCGCGGGCCCGCCGGGCGCGGCGAGGTCGAGCTCGCTGATCGTGACCGAGCCTTCGGCGGCGAGCTTGCCGAGTTCGGCCGAGGAGTGCAGCGCTCCCGCGACCACGTGGGCGCCGCTGGCGGCCAGGGCGCGCGTGATGGCCAGGCCGATGCCCCGGCTCGCGCCGGTCACCACGGCGGCCTGCCCGGTGAGGTCCACGTTCATCATGGTTTCTCCTTCCGGTCCCGGGGTCGAGGATAACGAGGACCAGGGCGCGGCGACTTCAGTCACCTGACCTAAGCGCGTTTCCGCGGAAACGCGTGCGAGCGGATGGGTCAGCGCACCCGGCGCAGCGCGTCGCGGTCGAACGCGGCGACGGACGGGTAGCCGTCAACGGCCATGAGCAGGTCGAGTTCGGCGAGCATGCAGCGCAGCACGTGCTCGATCCCGGCCTGGCCGCCGACCGCGAGGCCATACGCGTACGGCCGTCCGATAGCCACCGCTCGCGCGCCGAGCGCGAGCGCGGTCGCGACATCGGCCCCGCTGCGCACGCCGGAATCGAAGATCACCGGTGCGCCCCCGGCGGCGTCGACGACACCGGGCAGGCAGTCCAGGGCCGGCAGGCCGCCGTTCGCCTGGCGGCCGCCGTGATTCGAGCACCACAGGCCGTCGATTCCCGCGTCGATCGCGCGGCGCGCGTCCTCCGGCGCGCAGATGCCCTTGAGCAGGAGCGGCAGCGAGGTCAGGGACCGGAGCCAGGGCAGGTCATCCCAGGACAGCCGCTGATTGCCGAATAGCAGCGTCCACTGGCCGGTGGCCGCCTGCGGATCCTCTTCCGGGGGCACGGCGAGGCGGCTGCGGAAGACAGGGTCGCTGAAGTAGTTGGCCAGGCACAACCCCTTCAGCTGCGGGAAGCTCGCTAGTGTCAGGTCGCGCGGCCGCCAGCCCAGTGTCAGGGTGTCCAGCGTGACCGCGATGCCCGAGAACCCGGCGGCCTCGGCCCGGCGCACCAGGCTTTCGCACAGCTCCCGGTCGGCGGGCGGGTAAAGCTGGAACCACCCTGGAGTATCGCCCAACTCTGCCGTCACGGCTTCCATCGGATCCTGTGACAGCGTGGAGGCGACCATCGGGACGCCCATGGCAGCCGCGGCACGCGCGGATGCCAGGTCCCCATGCCCGTCGGCGGCGCACAGCCCGATCACTCCCACGGGCGCCAGCAGCAGCGGCGTAGCCAGGCGCCGCCCGAACAGCTCCACCGACAAGTCCCGCTCCGCCGCGGCGGCGAGCATCCGCGGCATCAGCCCCCAGCCGTCAAAGGCTCGCACGTTCGCGCGCTGGGTTCGTTCGTCCCCCGCGCCGCCGGCGACGTACGACCACATCTGCGGCGACATGCACTCCTCGGCTTGGCGTTCCAGCTCCGCGTACGACATCGGCAACGCCGGGCGCTTGCCGCTCAGCCCGTCGAGATAGATACCGAACTGCCAGTCACCGTAGTTAGCCACCCACCGATTCAAGCGCACCTGGCGCGCTCACGGTGTCATACGCCGCCAACCTGCCTGTCCTGGCCGGCCCATTCCCGCTGGCGGAGGACGAACTTCTGGATCTTGCCAGTGGATGTCTTGGGCAGCGGCCCGAACGTGATCGAGTCCGGGCACTTGTAGTGGGCCAGCCGGTCGCGGCAGAACGCGATGATCTCCTCTGGCGTGGCCGCGGCGCCCTCGTTGAGAGTGACGAACGCCTTGGGCCGCTCCCCCCAGTGCGGGTGCGGGATCCCGACGACCGCGCACTCCAGCACGGCGGGATGGGCGCAGATCGCCTGCTCGACTTCGATGCTGGAGATGTTCTCGCCGCCGGAGATGATGATGTCCTTGCCGCGGTCGCGTAGCTCGATGTTGCCGTCGGGATGCCACACCGCGAGGTCCCCCGAATGGAACCAGCCGCCGGCGAACGCCTTTCCGGTGGCCGCCTCGTCGTCGAAGTAGCCGCTCATGACGTTGTTCCCGCGCATGACCACCTCGCCCATGGTCGTCCCGTCCCGCGGCACGTCGTTCATCTGCTCGTCGATGACCCGGACCAGGTCAGAGGTGGGATAGGCCTGTCCCTGGCGTGCCAGGTACCTCGCGCGCTGCTCGATGGGGAGCTCACGCCAGGCGTCCTGCTCCGGGCAGACGGTGACCGGGCCGTAGGTCTCGGTCAGGCCGTACACGTGCACGACGCGGAAGTTCAGCTCGCTCATCCGGGCGAACAACGTCGGCGAGGGCGGCGCCGCCGCCACCATCGCGGTCACCGGCCGGTCCAGTGGATGAGCCCGCGGATGGTTCAGCACCATCAGCTGAACGGTGGGCGCCCCGTTGTAGTGCGTCACGCCCTCACCGTCGATCAGCTCCCACACCAGGCCGGGGTCCACCGCCCGCATGGTCACGTGGCGCGCCG
>Ga0335072_10011377_pt1 | contig 12748 bp, 10 predicted proteins | sample Lox_Sample_21_FD_206725 | JGI IMG/M metagenome (GOLD analysis project Ga0335072, IMG submission 206725) | Soil microbial communities from Loxahatchee National Wildlife Refuge, Florida, United States - Lox_Sample_2.1 | ecosystem: Environmental > Terrestrial > Soil > Wetlands | place: USA...
CGAAACCGGGTATTAGACCTTCAGGAAGGAGGCCTCATGGACGCTTTTACAGAAACGCTCTTGGCGAAGGTTGACCAACTCGCCGCCCTAGCCGATCAGCTCCCAGCGGGCGAACTGCGCCAGCAACTCGTGGACCAGATCGCAGCCCTGAACGTTGCCATTACCCAGCACGCTGAGGGTTAACCCATAACACCACAAAGCCGCACGGGAAACCGTGCCGGCTTTGGCAGCTCGAATCGGCGGCTAAAAGAAAAACTTTCCGTGCCAGATTCGGAGGCTAGGGATTCGGCTTCGTGGTCGCCCGATTACCCAAGCGAAAGACAAGGCCGAGCCCCGTTCCAATGACTCCGTATAGCAGGAAGTTTCCCCCGAACTCGTACACTCCGATAAGAATCTTTGCGGTGAGCGTCGATGGGTCTGAAAGACCGACGATTGAAGCGGGCCAAAGCGTCAGAAGGAGTCCCGGATTCAGGGATCGAGTGGATGCTAGGAGCGCCAGCACCAGCGCCACGACGATTCCGATGCACCCGGAGACTAAGAACCAAGCTTTGAGCCCTCGTAATCTGATCGCCATATTCCCCCCTCACTGATTCGGCGACTGTTCTTGGTGCAGTTGCTGCATAAGAACGTCCGGCGACCGTGTTACAGGGCCGGAGTTGATGCCCGCATCGCCGAGTATTTGCTGCGCCCATGACGCACAATCACAGACGCGTCCACCGTGGTCGCCGATCGAATATGGCGGCGGATTCTGCTGGCTCTGACTGATCGCATCTTGCATCACTTGTGCCTGCATTCCAGTAACAGGTATATGAACCATATCAAGTAATTGCCCTCCAACCTGTGGCTTAATTTCTCCTGGAACCACGACATTTCCAGGATTGTGGGCGAAGATTTGCCATGAGAACTGTCTATCACTGCGCGGGTTTTGGCCGAACAGTGTTCCGCCATGGAGCCCTAAGGCTATGTGGTTAAATGGATTCGCAAACGTATTGTGGTACTCTCCAACGTCGAACGTTGCATTCTGCTGGTAAGAAGCGCTCGTGTTGTTAGTGTTTCCATTGGTTGTCCCGGTGAGGGAAACCGTCTCCGCATCGCCGCCGATGCTGACGTTTGTGACGCTGCCCTCGACCCAGTAACCGCCAGTCTTGGCGCACTCACCAGAACTGCTGTGTTGATCAATACCGCCCTTCTCAACCCCAGTCCCAGAACTATTCAGGTAAGCGCAGTCCAGCCCAAATGGGTCAGTAAAGCTGAGGGGGTTGTTAAGAACGTAAGCGTAGCGATTGAGGGTCTGAGGACTTCTGATGTCAACCGCCATCATGCCCGCAGGGTCAGGTTGCATGAAACGGCCCATCGTACTGGCGTAGTGGCGATGGATGAAGTAATCCAGGCCGGATTCGGAGTCGCGTTCTTTGCCAGTACAACGGGATCTGACACGATTTTCCCGCCCCAACCTGCGCAACCCTAGTGCATTCGTGGAGTTAGACCACGTGATGCCCGGATGCAGTGCAGGATTTTGGGGCGCGACCCCCTGATGCGGTTTTTCGAGGTTGACCATGCACGAGGCCAGCGCGGGATCGGCGCAGCACAGCGGGAACGGAGAGAGGATTTCTTCTTTAGCCGTCGTTGTGAAGGGCGCAAACACTGACGAACATTGTAGGTCAGCGAGTGAAGGAAAGCAGCTTAAAAAGCCTACTCCTCGTGGTCTTCGTCAGGATCACGATCAAGCGCCGTGAGCAGTTCCGTAATCTCTGCATTGGTAGGCTGCTGCGGCGGCGGCGCGTTGTCTTTCTCGATGAACGCCGTGGGATGAGTCGCCGCGTACACCTGTTGCAGCGCGCGGATCGCCACGTGCGTGTAAATCTGCGTGGTCTTGATGTCCTCGTGGCCGAGGATCTGCTGGATGTAACGGATATCGGCTCCGTTCTCGTGCATGTGCGTCGCCATGCAGTGGCGCAGTAAGTGACAGGCTCCCACCTTGCCGATCTTCGCGGCCACGATGTGAACGCGCACTGTCCAGGTCAGATGGTCGCGGCTGAACGGTTCGCCTTCGGCAGTGAGGAACACCGTGAGGTCATCCGGTTCTAGCGCAAGCTGTGGCCGTGCTTCCGCGATGTATTTTTTCAGCCATGCTGTCGCGCGTTCTCCAATCGGCACGTAGCGGTCTTTCTTACCTTTGCCCTGGCGCACCACGATCAGCCCACGGTCGAGTTGCAGATCGAACAGTTTCAGATTCACTATCTCCAAACGGCGCAGCCCGGTTGCGTAGATCACTTCCAGAATGGCGCGATCGCGCAAGCCCAGCGGATCGGCGAGATTCGGCTGCAACATCACCTGCTCGATCTCCGGCACCGAGAGGATGTTCTTGGGCAGCGTGCGCCCCAGGCGCGGCAGGTCGATCTCCGATGCCGGGTTATGCAGGATGTGGTTCTGCCGCGTCATCCAGCGAAACCACACGCGCAAAGGCACCAGCCGCGCGTGCTGGCTGCGGAAGGTCAGCGGCTCACCATCCTTTTTGCGGTAGAAGAACAAGTAGCGCTGATAGCGTTCGAGCACGGGCCGCGTGATCTCGGTGGGTTCGCGCAAGCCGTGCTCGTAAGCCCACCGGATAAAGAAGCCGATGTGAACGAGACGGTTCTTCACCGTGTGCTCGGAGTAGCCGCGCACTTGCAGAGAGTTCAAGTGCTCCTGCATGAGAGTTTCGAGCGGCGTCTGCGGCTCCGGGTCTGGTTTGCGTTTTTGAGTGATGCGGGCCATCACTTCACCGCCGCGCGTGCGTGACCGTTCGCGCCGTTGCTCTTGCCTGCAACTACGATGGCGTCAGGCAGGCTTTCGTGGGCCTCGGCTACCCTAGATATGTGTTTCCCACTTTTTTCGGAAAAATCGTTTCCCGCCCGCGTCAACACTGGCGGTTTCGGACCGTAACCACCCCGTGCTACCCCCGTGACCTGGCCGTGACTCGACGGTGTCACCCCCGCCTCTAAGTGTGACACCCCCTCCGTAAAGCGTGACCGGTTCGCACCGTAACTCAACCCTGGCAGCACGGGTCTGCCGCGCTCGTCCATCTCGAAGTTGAGCGCATAGACGAAGCTCTGCCCCGGCGCGCCGCGATGCAGCGCCAGATATTCCAGGTCCTCCAGACGCGAGAGATGTTTCTTCAGCTGCGAGTCTCCCCATCCGGTGAAGCGCCGTACCGTGGCGCGCGTGAAACGGTAATCCAGCCGCTCGATCTCCAGCCGCTTGCATTCCTCGCTCACCATTTTGTCGATCAGCAAGAGCAAGCGCCGCGTCTGCGGTTGCACGTCATCGAGTGAGCGCACCAGCACGTGATTGGTTAGCTCCCATGCGAGCTTCACATCGGCTTCGGTGGCCTCGATGTATTCCAGTGCCTCGCCGTCTTCGCTGCTGGTTTTGATCTCGCGCTGGTGCTGGTGCAAGAGAGTGACGGCCTGGATCAGCGTTAAGAACTTCATGTGATCGCGCCGCGTCCTGGTCATGGCGTCGGGGAAGCTGTGATCTTTCAGGTGCTCGATCACCACCTGGATCGGGCGCAAGAGGCGCTGCGCGCTGCGATGCAGCCGGATGATTTTGTTTTGCCGCATCCGCGCTTTCAGTCCCGCGAGCGTCTGCGCTTCGCGCTGCTTCTGGTGGATGGCGCGCGTCTGCTCCCGGTCCTCATTCACCGTGAGCACGATGCAGCGATTCACCAACTCCTCGTCCACGTCGTGCGCCGTCGTGGTGAGGAAGATCATCACCGGGCCTTCGACTTCGTAATCGTGCGTCACCAGTTTGCCGCTCACCGGGTCTTTGCCGGTTGAAGCGATCTTGATCCGGCCTTCCGACTGCAACAGCTTCAGCGGATAGCTGGCGGCTTCCGCGCCCTGCTGCTCTGCGATAGCGAGGATTTTGTGCTTGAGATTTTTCTGGCCCATGTAGAAGAGCGCCTGCCCGGTCATCGCCGTGTAGCTCTCGCGTTGTTCTTCCGGCATAAAGTCGAGCACCGCTTCCATCAACGAACTCTTGCCCGCAGAGGACGAGGACTGCACCACGATGGCCAGCGGCTTCGGCAACAGACGCGACACGGCGGCGAGATAACTTACTTTCTTGTTCGTCTCTTCACCCACTGCGCCGCATCTCTCGAAGTCGGCGAGCACTCGATCCAGCAGGCGCGGATCGCGCAGCAGTTCCATTGCGGCTGATTCTTCCTCTGCCGTCATGAGGGATTCTTCTTCGGTCGGCGCAAGCGTTTTTCTGATCTGCTCACGCTGCAAGTCGGCAAGCACGGTCCACAACTGGCCCACTTCACGATGGATCGTCTCTTCCTTGGTCGCCAGTTCATACGCTGCCTGCTTGATGAACGCCGCGCGCCGCAGAAAGCTCTCCATGTCGAACGTGTCGCCGTGATAGCAGTAGTCGCCGCGCACGTTGCGGCCTGACACCTTCACGTTGACGTGCATCTTGCCCCGAGTCGTGCATTTCTCTAAGCCCAGCACGCGATACGTGCGCGCGCCGATGGTGACTACGATCTCGCCCTGCTCGATCTCCACCTGCGGCTGCGTGGGCGCGGCCAGCGGCATCGGTTTCGGCGCGACTTCTTCGCGCTGCACAGGTTCGGGATTGGCAGCTAATGAAAGAACACTCTCTCCCGGAGTCGAGGGAGTTGGAGTTTCGATTGCTATTTTTTCTTTAGCTGCGGGTTCTGGTTTTCTCTCTGGCGGCGGCACTGCTGCGGATGGTGTGGACGGCTCCTCTTTTTTCATCGGCTCTGGTTTTGGTTCCTCCTGTGATGCCTTTGTCGGCCTCATCACCGCTGTGCTTGGCCGTTTGCTCTTGCCCAGCCACGCCGCGCTGTTCAACAACACGCCCAGGGCTTTCGTTGCGGGCTGCGTCATGCAGGCGTATTGGTTTGCGTCCTGGCCTTTTGGAAACTGCACCCGGAAACACTCGATGCCCATCCCGATCAGTTCTTCCGCATGTTTCGCGGCGGCTTTCTCTCCCGCCTCGTCGCGGTCGTAGGCGATGTACACGCGCCTGGTGCCGTGCTTTTTGAAGGCGTCGCAGTGGTACTCGTTGAAGCCGTTTACGCCGTAGCTCGTCGTCACGTGGCGATAGCCCGCGCACCAGAACGTCAGCGCGTCGATCAGCGCTTCGCAGAGGATGATGTCTTTCGACGCGATCAGCGCCTCTTCGTTCCACACCCCGCGCCGTGGACCTGGCAGGTACAAGTGATATTCCGTTCCGGACCGCAGATGGTCGCGGATTTTTCGTCCGTACATCTGCACCACCTCGCCGTTGAGATTGAGGATCGGAATCACCAGCGATCCCACGAAGTGCTCGTGCCCGCTCTCGCGGAAGATGCCCAGCTCCTCCAGGCGTCCGCGCTGGCGCGCACCTTCGACGCGGTTCTTGTCCGGCAGATGGTAGTTGAGCGAGCGATTGGAAAAACCCAGCCGGAAGTGCTCGACCATCTCCGCTGATTTCAGGCCGCGCTTGATGAGATACTGCTGCGGCTCCGGCGACTGCTTCAGCATTCGGTGGTAGTAGTCCACCACGATGTTCAGCAGTTTTTGATCGTCCACGTTCGTCTGGAACAACGCCGGGAGTTTCGGCACGGTCGAGATTCTGGGCGGCGGTTCGGTTGTGCTGGCGGCGGAGGGAAGATAGTTCCGCTTCAGCAGTTCCACGGCGTGCGTAAAGCTGATGCCCTCGGCCCGCTTCACCCACTCGATTACGTCGCCGCCTTCGCCACATGCGCCTTTGCAGTGCCAGACATTCTTGACGGGATCGATGTTGAGGCTGGGATTTCGATCTTGGTGGAAGGGGCACAGCCCGATCAGTTCCTTGCCGCTGCGCCGTAGCTTGATGCCCCGCGCTTCCGCGAGGCGCTGGATTGAGACTTCCCGCTTGATGCGTTCCTTCAGTTCCGGGGGAACGTAGGGCATCGGCTCTCGGCTCCTTCCTCCCCGTTTTCCGGGCTTTCAGAAAAACCCTGTCAAGAGGATTTTGCTGTTTTTTATGGTGCCTGTAATCGTGATTCGTTATACAGTAATTTACTATGTCATGCAACATCGAATCCGCCTTGCCAACAGCAATCTGCCCTTACATTGGCTGCATGCCGAAGAAGACGAAACCGAAGTCTGCAAGCTCCGGGCAGGAAACGCTGGGCCAGCGCCTAGCTCGGATTCGGAAGGAACGGGGCTTCACTCAACAGCAGCTCGCGGAACGTACCGGCCTCATTCAGGTATTGATCTCAGACTACGAACACGGGAAGCTACGTCTTACTGCTGAGATGGCTGTGCGCTTTGCCGATGTTTTGGGAGTCAGTACAGATGATCTGCTGCGCGGCAAGAAGAGCGCTGCAAGCTCAAGACGACAGCCGAGTCTCAAACTCCTACGACGGTTGGAACAGATCGAGAACCTGCCTCGTTATCGACAGCGGGCTTTGCTGACCACGATTGATGGGTTCCTCGCAGCGGCAGCGCAAGAGAGGTAGCGCCCCCCATTTTTTCTTCTCATTTTTTCCTAGCTGGAAGCAACACAGGAGCGGAGAGGGAGGCGAGTCAAGGCCGCGCGTTCTGTGCGCGCCGCGTTAGCGGTCGGAGCGAAGCGCAGAGCCTTGACTGGCCTCCCGCGCTCCGTACACTCCCGGCGGAAAAAATGAGAGATTCACATCGCGATCTCGTGGCCGATGCTATGGGCCTGGTCGTGCTCTTGCACTTGGGCTGTCTGCTGCGCGGCTGGCTCGATCTTCAACGCCGCTGGCTCCTGCTCCTGTCCTGGCATTGCTGTGCGCTGCGACACGTCGCGGCTCAGATCGCGCGCGAGTTCGCTTTTGTCGTTGGTGTAGATTTCGGCGTCGTGTTGTCCGCGCGAGACCGACACGTAAGCCATGCGGCTGTTCACCAGTTGCTCGCCTAGCTCCGTGTCCACATGAACCAGCACGCGGTCGGCAGTCTGGCCCTGGCTGCTGTGGCTCGTCACCGCGTAACCGTGATCGACGTGCGGATGCTCGCGGATGTTGAACGCAACCTCGCGGCCTGAGTCCATGCGAAGTTGGACGTCGCCGGCGTCGTTGATCTTCTCGATGGTGCCTAGCTCACGGTTGGCAACGTGCATCTCCCGCGATGGCGCTGTGAACTGCACACGGTCGCCTTCGGAGAACGCGCGCTCAGTCTCGTGATACACCGTCACGCCTGCGAGTCGGCGCGGATCGTAAGTCTGATGTTCGCCGTTCTCGCGCTCGATGGTGACGCGATTTTCTTTCTGGTCCACGCTCTCGACGCGCGCATATTCACCTGGCTCGATGCCCAGCACTTTGCTGCCGCGCGTGTAGCGCACCACGTCGCCTTCCTCGTATTGTCCAGCCCACTGCCGATCTGCACCGGTCATCTCCTGGCGCGAGTCGAGCACGCGGAGTTTGTGTTCGTCCTGGCTCACGTCGCCGCGCTGCTGCATTTCTCGATGGATCAGCCCATTCAACTCGCGGCGCGATTCGTTGTCTGGCGAGATCACGAGCGTTCCTTGCGGCTCCCGCGCGTACTCGCGCGCGATTTCACTTAGCCGCTCGTCGCGGCCCACGATCTCATGCACACGGCCCTGGCGGTCGAGATTCTCAATCGCTCCGCGTACGTCACCGCGGGCAAGCTGTTCGACGGCTTCCTTGAGCGCCGGGTCTTTCTGCCGCACGATCTCGTCCAGCCGCGCGGTTTGCATTCCCGCTTCCTGCAACTGCTGATAGGGACGGCCCGCTTCGACGGCTTCATGCTGGCGCGTGTCGCCCACCAGCAACACGCGGTCCTCACCGTGCAAGCGATGCAAAAACTCGTTCATCTGTTTCGTGCTGGCGAGGCTCGATTCGTCCAGGATGTACAGGCGCTTTTCTCCTGGCTGTTCCTTGTGGCGAAGATGCCGCTGCAACGTCTCCGACTCGATGCCGGATTCTGCGAGCTTGTGCGCCGCGCGCGACGTGGGCGCAAGCCCGCGCACTTCGTAGCCTTCCTGCTCGGCGGATTCACGGACAGCAGCTAAAGAAGTAGTTTTCCCCGCCCCTGCCACACCCTCAAGGCCCGTGATCCGGTCCTGGCTCGACAGGATTTGCTCAACCGCTGCACGTTGGCTGGTGCTCAGGTGCGCGTGCTTCTCTTCGACCTCGCGCCACGTTTCGGAACTCACCAGCGGTTCGTGCTGGTTTTGTCCCTCACGCATGGCGGCGATGGTGTCCCGTTCGTAGCCAATCATTTCTCCCGTCGTGAACGCGCGGCCTGGGCTGCGGTTTTCTACTTCGATCAGTTCACCCGCTTGCACGCGATTTTCAAACTGCTGGCGCACTTCGGCGAAGCTGGCCTCACCCATCGAACGTTTCAGCGAGTCGCGCATGAGTTCGCGCTCATCGGTCACCGCGTGGCGCTCCAGATTTTTCTCCCGCGAGTAGGTCAGCGCCGATTCGATATGCTGCTGCGTCTGCTCCGGGCGTCGTTCTTCAACCTGGCGGGCCTGCGCCTCACGCATCACATGCCCCGGCTGCTGGCCGAACTGTGCCGCCATTTCCCGATGCCTCTGCTGCATCTCTTCGTGCGTGATCGAAGGCAGCTTGTCGTCGCGCGTTTGATGCGCGGCGATTTGTGCCGCGCCTGCGCCTCGCACGCCCTGCTCGGCGAGATGTTCCTGGATTTGCTGGCTGCGCGGACTCGATGCCTCCAGATATTCGCGGCTGTAACCCTTGATCTCGGGCTGTCCGCTTTTTCCTTGCTCGATCTCGTAGCCCTGATCTTTTAAGCGCAGCGCCAACTCCGAGCGATAGATCGCCGTCGCGTATTGCTGCGAGCGGTACAGCTCGCGCGGTTGCAGCGAGCGCGTCTCGCCGTTCTCGGTCTCCGTCAGATTGAAGAACACGACATGTGTATGCAGTTGCGGCGCCGCGTAGCCGTCCACGGGCCGCGCGCTGTCATGCTCGAAGCTGGCCGCAACCCATTTGCCCGTGGTCTCTGCCGGATGATTCCCGCCGATCCGCGCCTGAACGTATTTCTCCATTTCACCGAGCGCAACCTTCACGCTCTCCCGATGCGCCTCGCGCACGTGTTCGTCACCGCCAACAAGTGCGGTCAGCGATACGCTCTTTGGTGCGGAGAACGTGGCGTCCCAGCCTGCACGGTGTTCCATCGTGCTCACCGTTTCGCCGCGCTCGTTCGTGTATTCGCGCGCCGCCTGGTAGCGCACCAGTTGCTCGCCCGTCATCGGATGCTGGCCGTTCGCCAGTCGCGCGAAGTGCTCCTCCTGCACGTCACCGCGCAAGCCCCACTCCTCGGCCAGTTTGCCGTGCCACTCGCCGCGTATCCGGTCGCCTTCGCTGTAGTAATTCCCCTGCGCGTTGGCGAACTCTTCTTTGTGATACGCCTGCGCCTGTCCTGCACTGAGCGGCTTGGAGATGGTCAGCATACTTCTGCTTCCTGTGGTGTTGGTTTCGCCAGCACGCGCCAGAGATTTTTTGCGGATTGATGAAACATCCAGGATCGCTCTGGATCGGAGTCGGCTACTACGTCGAGTGCTTCAGCACATCGCACTACGGCCCACTCGAACACCCGATGCGAAGCTAACAATGCCAGTGCGTGCATCCCGCTCTGCGGCGGCGTATTTCCGTCCAGCACTTTTCGGTCGCGCAACCTTTGCAACGATTCCGGCCACTCCGGTTTTCCAAAGGGCACCGAAGACGGATGCACGATCTGATTGCGGATTTCGATCAGCGCCTCCAGGTCTTGCCGTAGCTCATCTGTTAACGGATACAGCTTCAGCACGTCTCGCAGGGGATCGACGCCTGCGAGTGTCTGGATGCTGGAGCTGTCGTTCAGTAAGTGCTGGTGCTCGATCAGAAACGCCTCAACACCCGCCATCAGGACCGGCAGACCGGCATAGACCCAGCGCGATGTTTTTGTGGGATCGTTCGCAACGGCTTTGGCTGATTCGTGGAACACTAGCTCCACAGCATGAAAGTACATCGTGGAGGCCGTGCCCCAACCCCCTCCCTGACGATTGCGAAGTCGCTCCTCGCGTTGTTTTCGCTCGCTCATTTTCACTCCTACTGGAAGTACGGTTCTTGTCCGGCGGCGATGTCTTTCTCCGGCTCACGCGGTCTGATTTCTTGCGCTGGTGGCGCGCTCGGTTTTGACGGCCGCTTTCCGATCTCGACCACGCGCGCTGTCGTCTCGCGCGGAATGAAACCGGGCTGCGCCTTCACCGGCGCGAGATACGGAAAGCTGAACGGCACTACCAGATTGTCCACCTTGAGCAGTGCGTGCAAACGCGGCAGGCCACTGATCTCCGATGCCAGCACCAACGGCTCGACGCGCCGCTCCGCGTGATAGCTCCTCGATCTCGCGCTGCGGAAAAACCGCCCGGTATTCACCGTCTCTTTCATCCGCTCCATTTCCACTTCGCCGATCGTTTCCGAGATCCACTTCGACGCGCGCGGCTCGCTCGTATGCAAAAAGATTTTCGTCGCGGGCTGGGACAGCATGGCTTCCGCTTCGTGACCGTAGCGCGTTTCCAGTTGACTGCGGCCCTGGAAGCCGATCACCACCGGATTTCCCGATTTGCGGTTCTCGGTCAGCGCCGTGTGCAACTGCGGCAGCTTTTGCAAACTCGCCAGCTCGTCCAGCACGAACCAAGCGTGACGCATCGCCGGATCGCCCTGGTTCATCAAACGCAGCACCAGCGTGTCCAGCCACAAGCTCATGAGCGGCAACAGCCGCTCGCGAAAGCGCGGAATCGAAGTCAGAAACAACCAGCCGCTTTTCTGTCGCGCCCACTCTTCCGTCGTCCAGCGCTGCTTCGTCTCGCTCTCCTTCGGCAAGAGTTTCAAACTGTCGGCCACCATGTTGAGCGCGCCCAGCACGCCGCCGCGCTGCGGGCCTGCGCCGCGATAGATGAACGCCGCCAGCTCCGTGCCTTTCAAGAGCCGGTCCAGTTCTTCCTCGTGGCTCATCCACCAAACCAGTTGCTCCGGCGTCGGCTTGAGCGTCAGCAAGTGCGCGAAGATTTTTCGCGGCCCTTCGATGAAAAAAGTGTTCTCATGCGGCTTGTCGGGAAACAGCGATGTTGCCAGCGTCAGCGCCTCGGCCTCGTGGATCACTTCATCGCACGGCGACCAGTAGGGACAGCGCACGTCCAGGGGATTCAGGATCAGATCGCCGCGCGCGGGATTAAAAAACTGCGGCGTGTATTCGAGCGCCGGATCGTACACGATGGCCGATTCATTGCGCGCGGCAATCTGCATCAGCACCCGCCGCTGCAGGATGCTTTTCCCCGTACCCGTGTCGCCCATGATCATCATGTGGCTCGACTCGAACGCGCGCGGAATCGAGAGCGTTTGTTTTCGCTTCGTGGTCGCAAAGCCGATGCCGCTCCCGCCGCTCCACTGGTTAAACTCCTTCACCGTGACCATCTGCGGGCCTTTCAACCGTCGCCCGTGTTCGAGCATCCTCACCCGCGCGCGGTCGCGCGGGATCGCCAGCACCAGCCCAAGCACGAAGATGCCCAGCGCGCCAAACCACGCGGGCCGGATCAGGTCGTCGGGCGACTGGCCCTCGTAAATCCACTCCGAGAGCATCCGGTTCATTTGGGCGCTGCCGTAATGCACCGTGTCCACCTTCAGCGCGACCGCTCCCGCCTGCCGCGCCTTCGGCGTGAGCGCAAACGGAGCGGGCGGCCAGCCCTGCATCGGACCCTGCACTACGTCGGCATCTACCGCCATGAGTTGCTTGCCGTGGCCGTCCACTTTCGCCAGCAACTTGTAGTCGCCGCGCGCCGTGGGGAACGACTTCGTGGTCAGATATTCGGTCCAGTACCACTGCTGCAACGGCGTCCACTTCTCCACGTTCCGGTACGTGAAGATTCCGATGCCCGCCACGACCGCAAGCAGGAAAGCCCCCAGACTCGACACCGGCCACTTCGTCGCCCAAGGCCGTGACTCTCCGCGACCCAACATCTGGCTCATCACCGACACCGCCCCCTACTTACTCTAGGAACCCGGAAACCAGAAAAACGATCAAACTATTTTCAGGATTTCTCTTCCGGCTGCCCTTCCGATTCTGCCGCCTGCGCCAGCCGTTCCCGCGCCTTCTTCAGCTTGTCCGAGTCGGCCCGGTCGATCAGCCGTTGCATCTCTTCCGCCGTCGGCTTCTCCCCGTTCGCCAGCTTGAAGAGCACATTCAGCAGGATCGCCCGCAACGCCACCAGCTCGGCCATGAGCGCGTGGCCAGTCCCGCCCGGATCGGCGGATTTCGACTCCTGGCCGTTCACGCTGGCCAGCAGAGTTTCCCGGCACCACTCGCTCAGGGTCAGCCCGCGCTCACTGGCCGCTGCCTCTAGCTGCGCGAACTCCTCCTCGCTCACCTTTGTGCCCAGAGTTTTGGTGCGGAGCGGCGGCTTCACCACGCGACACCGCCAAGGCGGGAAACGACCGACGACAAGGGGAGGAACTTCACAGTTCCTCTATGGTGAGCTATCGAGCCAAAGGAATCAACAAGTTCACCGCCGTTAACCTGCGGTTGCTCGGCAGCAACCGGCGCGAAGGATTTTTCTCTTAGCTGCTTCGTTTTCAGCAGGTTCACCGGCAGCAACCGCAGGTTGCTGCGCAGCACCCGTTCCGGGGTGACGTGTCACTCCCCTACTCCCGACGCCGTAGGCGGCGCGCTTTTGATCCTCACCCGGCAGGGCACCTTGGGCAGGCAGGTCACCCGAAACCCGGCTCCCA
>Ga0335072_10011378_pt1 | contig 12747 bp, 11 predicted proteins | sample Lox_Sample_21_FD_206725 | JGI IMG/M metagenome (GOLD analysis project Ga0335072, IMG submission 206725) | Soil microbial communities from Loxahatchee National Wildlife Refuge, Florida, United States - Lox_Sample_2.1 | ecosystem: Environmental > Terrestrial > Soil > Wetlands | place: USA...
GCGCATGCATGGTGCACGCGTGGAAGCGCATCCTTTCGACGACTACGGTCCGCAAAAGCAACGCGCCTACGAACTGGCGCGCAACGACTGGATATTGAACCTCGATGCGGACGAAATTCTTTCGCCCGGCACGCGCGCCATCATCGAGCGCGCGCTGGACGATCCCAAGCATGCGGGTTTCCGTCTGCCGCGGCGTGAGCGCATGTTCTGGACGGTGCAGCACCGCTGGAGCCATCGCAACGGCCATCTGCGGTTGTTCAACCGCAAGCACGGCGCGATGAACGATGTGGAAGTGCATTCGGCGGTAGAAGTGCGCGGCCCGACCAAAACGCTATGGGGCGCCGACTTTGTCAACAATGGCGATGGCGATATCGCCACGCGGGTGGAAAAAATCAACCGCTACAGCAGCGGCATGGTGGTGCACAAACTGCGGCGCGGCCAACAATTCACCGGCATTCGCATGGTGGTTTATCCGCCGCTGTTCTTTTTGCGACAGTTCGTGTTCAAACGCTATTTTCTAAGCGGCTGGGCGGGGTTTATCGCCAGCGTGCTGGGTGCTTACTACGTATTTCTGAAGTATGCCAAGTTGTACGAGGCGCGCAGGTCAACACGCTAGCCGTCGCTCAGTATCCGCACGAATTCATCCGCGATCACGCGCGTGCTGAAGTGGCGGTCCACGAAATCACGTGCGGCAATGCCCATCGGTTCGCGGACTTCCGATTCGCACATTTTCAAAATCGCGTTGCGCCACGCGGCGACATGGCCGGGCGGCAACAGCAAGCCGGAGACATTGGGGCAAAGCGTTTCAGGCACACCGCCGATGTTGCTGCCCAATACCGGCGCACAGGCCGCTTGCGCTTCCACCGATACGCGGCCAAACGTTTCCGTGGCAATGGAGGGAAAGGCGAGCATCGAGATGGCGCTGTAGTACGGATGCACATCGTCGATCCAGCCGAGCACATGATGACGATGGGCGAAAGAGCCCGCTTCGATGCGTTCGCCCAGCCATTGCGAATCCGGGCCATGGCCCAGCCACAGGCAATGCAAGCGCGACTCCTGACCCATCGCGCCGTCGAGCGCGTCCAGCAAGGTGAAGATGCCTTTGCTGTGGTGGATGCGGCCGAAGTAGCCGATCACGATCGCATCTTGCGGTATGCCCAGCTGATGCAGAATTTCGCTGCGGCGTTGCGGATCGGGTTTGCACAACGCCATGTTGACCGGGTTGTACAGCACGCGCACCAGCGAGGGTGGTACGCCGCGGTCGAGATAGGCCTGCCGCGCATGACTGGAAACGGCGAAGAACCGCTGCGCCAGACGCGGCACCAGATAGCCCGAAAGGCGTCCCATCGCCGGCGTGCGATGGCGGAACAGCGCGACCGGGATGCCCAGCATGCGGCTGAGGAGAATCAACGGCCAATATTCCTTGCCGAAGTTGCCGACCAACCAATCCGGGCGAAGCTCGCGCGCCGCTTTCAAGGTGGCACGATAACCGCGCAGATCGAACACGTTGCGAAACTTCGCCGGGTATAGACGCGCGCCCGAGGTGGCGAGGCTGTTGGCGATCAGACCGCCCGGATACACCACCGCGCTGACCTGATGGCCGGTCTCCACCATCGCTTGAGCGAGCGCCACGAAGTGCGTAGCGGCCCCGGTGTTTTCCGGGTTGGTGCCCACGAAGAGAAATTTCATGCGCGCTTGTTCTCGTAGTTGGTGAAGGCACGCATGGCGAACTGCGGCAGCACATGGTGACGCGCGATTTGCACGCGCGGTAGGCGCCAAAGATCGGTGCCGACGATCGCGCGTCCGCGCCGTGTGGTGGTGGCGGCCATATAACCGCAGGCACGCGTGACATCCGCGACGCGATCGTTCATGTCGCCGTACGGATAGCAAAACTGCGTGACGGGTGTGCCCAGCGCGTCTTCCAGATCGGCTTTGCTGCCGGCGATCTCGTCATAAAGCCGGTCGTCGTTGCATTGCGTGAGCCGCGGATGGTTGCGTGTGTGCGCGCCGATTTCCATGCCGCCGTCGCGCCAGGCGCGCATCTGCGCGGATGTCATCAGCGGTTTGCGGATGCCAAGTTTCTCGGCGTCCCAGTCGTTGTAGCGACCGATGCGGCCGCTCACGACGTAACACGTCGCCGTGAAACCGTACCGCTGCAACACCGGCAGTGCGGATTGGAGATTGTCCACATAGCCGTCGTCCAGCGTGATCACGGCGATGCGCCCTGGCTGCTCGCCGCGCAAGAAAGGCATCGCATCGGCCATCGACACGCCCGTATAGCCAAGCCGCTTCAGCAGCCACATCTGGCGCGCGAACGCACCGGGGCTCACATACAAGCTGCGCCAGCGGCGCAGGTCGCGCGGCGCCTGCGCAATATTGTGGTACATGAAAATCGGGCAGGCAGAGGCCTGCTGTCCGTCCATCGTGGTCACGCCGCACTCCTTAACGACCGCGCGTAAAATATTACGGCAATCGGTAATGCCCAATGGCGTAGGGGCTGGCGGAATGAGCGGTGGCGGGGCATGGCAAAGGGGCGCGCGAAAAAGGCCAGCCCGCTTATGTACCGGTCGAGGCTGACGTTAGCCTGTCGCGATCGGCCCCGCCGCGGTCAATAGATCGGCGGGTAGCCTTCGGGGCGGGTCTTGAATCGCTTGTGCACCCACAGATATTGCTCCGGCGCCTCGCGCACCATGTCCTCGATGCAGCGGTTGACGCGTTCGGTATCCGCCTCGATGTCGGTGCTGGGCAGCCCTTCCAGTGGCGCGCCCAGGCGCAAAACGTAACCCTGGCTTCCTGGCAGGCGCCGGTGGAAGAACGGAACGACCACCGCTTGCGACATGCGGGCCAGATGGTGCGTGGCCGTGATGGTAGCGGCCTTTACGCCGAAGAACGGCACGAACGCGTTGTCCTTGCTGCGCATGTCCTGATCGGGCGCGTACCAGAGCGTGCCGCCGCTGCGCAGGTACTTCACCGTGCCGCGGATATCGTCTTTGTCGAACATGGCACGCGCATAACCCAGGCGTGCGCGCAGCACCGTCCACTCGAACACGGGGTTGTCCATGCGCCGATACATGCCGGCAATGCGGATGCGTTGCGACACCAGTCGTGCGCAAAGCTCCAGATGCGAGAAATGGCCGCCGACCAGCAACACACCGCGACCTTCGGCATGCGCGGCCTGCAGATGCTCCAGCCCTTCGAACGACACCGGAATTTTTTCGATGGCGCGTTCGGAGCCCATCCATCCCAGCGCGAATTCGATCAGCATCATGCCGATGTCGCGCAGGTGGGCATCGACCAGGGCTGCTTGCGCCTTGCTATCGAGCTCCGGAAAACACAGCGCGATATTGATGGCGGCCACGTTGCGCCGGGGCGAGGGGAAGCGCTCGATGATCGCGCCCAGCATCCGGCCCACGGCCATCAGCACGCCGAAGGGAAGCATGGCGATGAGCTTCATGATGCCCACGCCGATCCAGGCCGGCCAAAGGCTTGGTGCGAGCAGGGCGCGGGTAAAGGTGGGGCGAGGCGTTCCGGGCATCCGACGCATTGTAGCGGTACGCATGCATGCCTACGCCCTCTGGGAAGGGGGAGTATGCATGCGGCGTCGCCCGTATACTTCCGCGTCCTGGACAGGAGTCTTCGTTGCGCTATCTCTACACGCTACTGATGTATCTGGCCACGCCGCTGATCGTGCTGCGCTTGCTGACGCGCGGCATGCGCTACGGCAACTACCATCAGCGCTGGCCGGAGCGCTTCGGCATTTTCAAGGCACCGGATTTGCGCGGCAGTATCTGGGTGCATGCCGTGTCCGTGGGCGAAGTGAACGCGGCCGAGCCGTTGATCAAGGCGTTGCGCCAGGATTATCCCGAGGCGCCGCTGGTGGTCACCACTGTCACGCCGACGGGCTCGGCGCGCGTGCAGCAGCTTTTCGGCGACAGCGTGTTTCACGTCTACCTGCCCTACGATTTGCCGTTTTCCGTGCATCGCTTTTTGAAGCAGGTGCGGCCGCGACTGGCGTTGATCGTGGAGACGGAGATTTGGCCGAATCTGTATTTCGGCTGTTATCGCCGCGGCATTCCGTTGATGATCGTCAATGCGCGCCTTTCCGGTCGTTCGCTGCGCGGCTACGCGCCGATGCGTGCATTGCTGCGTTCGGCGCTGCGCTGCGTGCGGCAGATTGCGGCGCAATCGCGCACCGATGCGGCGCGTTATCGATTGCTGGGCGCAGACCCGGCCCTGGTTACCGTGAGCGGCAATCTGAAGTTCGACATGCCAGTGCCGGAAGGTGCTCTGGAAGGCGGGGAAACGTTCCGTCAGCAATGGGGACGCCTGCGCCCGGTGTGGACGGCGGCCAGCACGCATGAAGGCGAAGAGCTCGCGGTACTGGAAGCGCATCTGGAGGTGCTCAAGCGCGTTCCCGACGCCTTGCTGTTGATCGCGCCGCGCCACCCCGAGCGCTTCCGGGTGGTGGAACATTCGGTACGCAGCCTGGGCTTCACCATGGCCATGCGCAGCACGGATCGTGTGCCGGGCGAATCGCATCAGGTGTTTTTGATCGACACGATGGGCGAGCTGATGCCGTTCTTCGCGGCGTCCGATCTGGCCTTTGTCGGCGGCAGCCTCGTGCCGATCGGCGGCCACAACGTGCTGGAGCCCGCCGCGTTGTCCAGGCCGGTGCTGGTTGGGCCGCACACGTTCAATTTCGAAGAAATCACGTTGGCGCTGATCCGCGGCGGCGGCGCCAAGCGGGTGCTGCAAAGCGACGGGCTGGGTGCCGAAGTGCTTCGTCTGCTGCAGGACGAAACACGATGCAGGCTGATGGGGCGGCAGGCGAGGGTGGTGTTCGACAGCGAGCGCGGCGCGGTGGGGCGCGTGATGGCGTTGATCGATCGCATGCTGCAGGAATGATGCGCATAAAAAAAGGCCGGGATGCCCCGGCCTTTTTGGTCGGCGACCGAGCGCCGAGACGTTACTGAAGCAACGAGTTCACGTACTGCAGATCGTCGTAACCGATGGTGCCGGCCGATTGCTTGAGCAATAGACGGTTGAGCACCAGCTGGTGACGTGCGGTCGAATAGGTGCTCTGCGCCTGCGTGAGCTGCTGAATCGAGTTCAGCACGTCCAGCATGATCTGGGTGCCCACCTGGAAACCTGCTTTGGTGGCGTCGACGGCTTTCTGCGCCGAATCCACGGCGGCCTTGCCCGATTCCACTTCGCTGATGCCGGCGAGTACCGAGTTGTAGTAGTTCAGCGTGTTCTGCACGGTCTGGCGGCGGGTCAGTTCCAGCGTATCCTGCGCTTCGTCGCGCTCATCGATGGATTGGCGCACTTTCGACTGCGTGGCGCCGCCTTCGAAGATCGGCACCGACAGCGAGATGCCGATGGTATTGCCGTAGCGGCCGTTGCCATTGGCACCCAGGGCGTTGTAGCTACCGTTTTCCAGCCAGGCGGTGGTCTTGGCGCGCGTGACGGTGCCGGTAATCGTCGGCAAGTGGTTGGCGCGAGCCGCGTTGATCGAATGCTCGGCGGCATCCACGGAAAGCTGCGCCGACGCCAGGGTGGGGTTGTTCTTGAGCGAGCTGTCCACCCACGATTGCGGATCGGCCGGCGACGGCGCGTTCATCGGCAGATCGTCGCGGAGCTTCTTCAAGTCGCCGACCGGCTGGCCGGTGATGACGCTCAGCGCCTGGCGATCGTTGGCCAGGGTGTTTTGGTACGTGACGGTGGTCGCCTTGGCGGCTTCGTAATACGACTTGGCCTGATAGACGTTGGTGATAGCGGAGATACCCACCTTGTACTGCTGCTCGGCCTGGTCGTAGGTGACGCGGTAGGCCTCTTCGTTGGCTTTGGCGTAGGCGACTTGTTCCTCGTCGTTCAACACCGTGAAGTAGGCCCCCGCCACGCGCACGAACAAATTCTGCGCGGCGGCTTCATAGGTTTTTTCCTGCGCATCGGCGGTGGAGTGCGCGGCCTGCAGGTTCGCGATATCGGACAGGTTGAGAATGGTCTGGCTCAGCGTGGCCGAAATCGAGCGCGTGCGCTCATGGCCGCCCAGATCCTCGCCGTTGGACTGGCCCAGGTTGCTGCCGCTGCCGGAGAGGCTCTGCTGATTGAGATCCATGCCGGCGCTGATCTGCGGCAGCAACAACGCGCGTGCCTGCGGCACGCCTTCATGCACCGCAAGGCGGGTGGCATCGGCCTGCGCCAGTACAGGGTCGTTTGCACGCGCCTGACGGTATGCATCCAGCAAATCCTCGCCATGGCTGGGCAGGGAAACTGCCGCCAGGGTCAGGGCAAGGGTCAGAAGCTTCAAGCGCATGATTCGCCTCGTAAGGTTCGGGGATCGGGGGTCAGAAAACAAAACTGCGCGGAGGTTCGGCATGCGCGAGATAGGGAAGATCCGTCTCGAGCAGGCTCTCTTCGCGATAACGGCCGTTGCCTTCGTGCGTGATCAGCATCACTTGCTGCACCGGCGACTCGCCGCGAACGGCAAGCAGACGGCCGCCCGGCTTGAGCCAGCCAAGGAAACGGTCGGGGATACGGTAAACGGCGCCGGTGACAACCACCGCGTCGAACGTGCCTTGCGCCTGCCATGCGTTGACGGCTTCACCGGTCAGCAGCTGCGCATGGGTGATGCCGGCCGCTTGCAGACGCTGGCCCGCGGCGGCGGTGAAATCGGCATGGATGTCCACGCTGGTGACATGCGCGGCGAGGTTGGCCAGGCAGGCGGTGAGAAAACCCGAGCCCGTGCCGATTTCCAGCACGTTGTCTTCAGGCTTCAGATCCAGCGCCTGCAGCACGCGGCCTTCCAGCACCGGTTTCATCATCACTTCGCCGTGGCCAAGCGGCAGACACAGATCGGCAAAGGCCAATTGGCGATGCGCGGGCGCGACGAAGTCTTCGCGGCGAACGTGGCGTAACACCTCCAGCACGCGACCGTCCAACACCTCCCAAGGGCGCACTTGGTTTTCAACCATGTTTTGACGCGCCTGATCGAAGTTCATCGCCATGGAAAACGAGCCTATAGAGAGCGAAAAAAGGTCAAAAAGGATAAGCGTTTAGACCCTGTTTCGACAATGGTTAGCGTGAGGTGGCGCCCGATTTGTACGAAGTGCCGGAAGTCATCGCGATGATCTGACGTAAGTCATGTAATAGCCTGTGTCCGCGGACACTTACGCGCTTTTTCGAGCGCGAAGAATCATGCTTGGATCGATACTCATCGGCAGCTGTGAAAGCGCCAATTCGGTACTCGCGCCGAGCACGGGATCCAGCCGTTCGATGCGCCCCAGCAACCACTCGCCTCGGCGGGCAAACGCCAGGCACCACCATGCCAGCCAGCGGGTCAGGCGGTGCCGGTCGACGGCATCGAGGGCGGCCAGAGCGGTCCGGATCGCAAACACCTGTCTGCGCGCTGTCCAGCCGCTCTCCAACCACCCCGAAAGTAGGCGTTGGGCCTTGCGATAGTGGGCGCTAAGCGCCAATTCGGGGGTGGTCGCGCACATCGGCCGAAATATTCGGTATCATTCAGGAAATAATTAAACCGACCCGTATAATAAATTGGGTTTTTTGATTTGTGAAGGTGCTCCCATGAACTCGATCCCGCTGACCAAGCCGCACGGGCCAGGCCGCCCTAAGGACATGGAAAAGCGCGCGGCCATTCTCGATGCCGCCAAGGCTCTGTTCATACGCAATGCCTTCGCCGGTACCAGCATGGATGCCATTGCCGCCGAGGCAGGCGTATCCAAGCTGACCGTCTATAGTCACTTTGGCGATAAGGACAACTTGTTCCGCGAAGTCATCCGCGCTCGCGTGCAGGACCTTCTTCCCGAAGAGACCTACCAGTTCGACCCCAGCGCCGACATCGGCGACATTCTCCATCGCATCGCGCAGATTCACGCCAACCTGGATTGCAACCCGGAAACCGTGGGCACGTTCCGCGCGATTCTCAGCGATTGCCGCCAGGGCAATCCCCGCTACGGCAAACTGATGTGGGAAGAAGGCCCGATGCGTTCGCGTGCCTTGCTGGAGCGCCTGATGCAGCAGGCTGTCGATGCCGGCAAGCTCGACATCGCCGACGTGCAGCGTGCCGCCATCCAGTTCATCTCGCTGATCAAGGGCGACATGATGATGCGCCACATGTTCGGTTGCACCGATTGCGCACAGACCTATGCCAGGGAAGTGGAAGAAAACGCCCGTGCAGGCGTGACCATGTTTCTGCGTGCCTACCGCCGTTAAGCGTTAGAACTGCCAGCAAAACTACTGCGCCGCCGCCATACGGGCGCGACCGGTACCCGGAATCCCCACATATATGCGTATGCGTCAGTAGGCGTCGGTTCCTGCGCGCCGCCCGCACCCCTTGGCGGCGGTTCGCTACGTTTTGCTAGCGGCCCTAAGACCACCTCACTCGTTTATCGCCCCGCTTCGTGTTCAAATAGCGGGGCCTGAAAAGGCTGTTTTGGAAGCGGGGGTGCCGGCGCAGTCGGCTGAGAGAGTCCCTTCGAACCTGATCCGGTTAGCACCGGTGTAGGGAGCTTCGTCGCATGGACCATCACCATGCGTTGGCGCCGTCGCTTCGATCCTGTGCGGAATCCGCACGAACGCCGCGCAACATGTGCGGATAGCTGAAGGACGAATGCCGATGAATGCCTTGCCCTCCGATCTCGTGCGCGCCGCGCAAGAACTCTCCGAAGCCGTGACCAAGCCCATTCCGGGTTCGCGCAAGATCCATGTGCAGGGCAGCCGCCCAGATCTGAACGTGCCGATGCGCGAGATTTGCCAGGCACAGACGCCGACCTTGTTCGGCGGTGAAGCCAATCCGCCCGTTACCGTCTACGACACCTCCGGCCCGTACACCGATCCGGATTACGCCGCCGATCTCGCGGCAGGTCTTCCCGCCTTGCGTGCAACGTGGATTGCCGAGCGCGGCGATGTGGAAGAACTCAAGGGCTTGAGCTCCGCGTTCGGCCGCGAGCGCGCCGCGGATGCGAAGCTCGATGCCGTGCGCTTCACGCATCTTCGCAAACCGTTGCGCGCGAAAGCTGGCGCGAATGTCACGCAAATGCACTATGCGCGCCGCGGCATCGTTACGCCGGAGATGGAATACATCGCCATTCGCGAAAATCAGCGCATCGAAGCGCTGAAAGAAAGCGCGCTGCGCAAGCAGCACGCGGGCGAATCGTTCGGTGCATCGCTGCCGAAACTGATTACGCCGGAATTCGTGCGCGACGAAGTGGCGCGAGGCCGCGCCATCATTCCCGCCAACATCAACCATCCGGAAAGCGAACCGATGATCATCGGCCGCAACTTCCTCACCAAGATCAACGCGAATATCGGCAATAGCGCCGTGTCGTCGGGTATCGCCGAAGAAGTGGAGAAATTGGTGTGGTCGATCCGCTGGGGCGGCGACACGGTGATGGATCTTTCCACCGGCAAGAACATTCATGAAACGCGCGAATGGATCATCCGCAACTCGCCCGTGCCGATCGGCACCGTGCCGATCTACCAGGCACTTGAAAAAGTTGGTGGCGTCGCCGAAGAACTCACCTGGGAATTGTTCCGCGACACGCTGATCGAACAAGCCGAACAAGGCGTGGATTACTTCACCATCCACGCCGGCGTGCTGCTGCGCTTCGTGCCGCTCACCGCCAAGCGCGTGACGGGCATCGTGTCGCGCGGCGGTTCCATCATGGCTAAATGGTGTCTCGCGCATCACAAGGAAAATTTCCTCTACACGCATTTTGAGGACATTTGCCAGATCATGAAGGCTTACGACGTGTCCTTCAGTCTTGGCGATGGTTTGCGCCCTGGCTCCATCGCGGATGCGAACGATGCCGCGCAATTCGGCGAGCTCGACACGCTGGGCGAACTCACGCAGATCGCCTGGAAGCACGACGTGCAGGTCATGATCGAAGGCCCCGGCCACGTGCCGATGCAATTGATCAAAGAAAACATGGAGCGTCAGCTGGAAAAGTGCCACGAGGCGCCGTTCTACACGCTGGGGCCGCTCACCACGGACATTGCACCGGGCTACGACCACATCACCAGTGCGATCGGCGCGGCGATGATCGGCTGGTTCGGTACCGCCATGCTTTGCTACGTTACTCCGAAAGAGCATCTGGGCCTGCCGAACAAGCAGGATGTGCGCGACGGCATCATCGCTTACAAAATCGCCGCGCACGCCGCTGATCTTGCGAAGGGTCATCCCGGTGCGCAGGTACGTGACAACGCATTGAGCAAGGCGCGTTTTGAATTTCGTTGGGACGATCAGTTCAACTTAGGTCTCGATCCCGAAAAGGCGCGCGAATTCCACGACGAAACCTTGCCGAAGGATGCGCACAAATCCGCACACTTCTGTTCCATGTGCGGACCGAAGTTCTGTTCGATGAAGATCACGCAGGATGTGCGCGATTACGCCGCCGAACACGGTGTCGACGACGGTGCCGCGCTGGAAGAAGGCATGGCCGAGAAAGCGGCACAATTCCGCGCGCAGGGCGCAGAGGTCTATCACAAAGCGTAATGAGTACGGCTTTGAGCAGCTGGCGCTTGCCAGTTGCTCAAAGATCGGAGCGGGAATGCTTCGAGCTCGGAAGGCAGAAGAAAAGAAATAGCGATCCGACCGCGAGTCCCCGCCACAGATCGACAAAGCCTGGGTTAACGCCCGCGGGCTGATGCGTCAACTGAAACACCGACAGCAAGAACAGTAACGCCAGAACAACCGGGCCAAGGCGCCGCCTTGTGCGTGGTGCCAAAGTCATGCGTATCGTCGATATCTTCATGACGGCATTTTCGGACCCCGATGCATAAAATGGCTATATCGGCTTTTCAAGGCGTCGTATAAATCACATAAAAAATAAGTCGGCTGCCGGCGGGCATCAGATTACCGATAAGACGAGCCATATGATGTCAGTCGCCGGACTTGCCTTCGACGCGTGCGTACTCCGCAGGTGTGCGTCCCACCAGCTTGCGAAAGTCGCGAATGAAATGCGCCTGATCGAAATAACCCAGCGCAAGCGCGAGTTCTGCCCAGTCAATCGGGGTGCCCGCTTGCAGCTGCGCGACGGCTTCATGCAACCGGTAGCGGCTGATCACCCATTTGGGGCCGATGCCGACGTATTGATGGAACAGCCGTTGCAACGCGCGTTTGGTCAGGCCGTTACGCTCGGCGAGGGTCTCGACCGATGTCAGGCAGCGATCCTCGACAATGCTGGCGACCATGGCGGTGACACGCGTTACGTTGGGGTCGTCAGGCGGCCGGTGGGTCAACAACAAGCGTTCGGCGGCGGCCACCATCGCCTCCATATCGTTGCTGGCGAAGATGTCCGATTCGTAGCGTGCGGCGTCATCTCCGAAAATGCGGCAGGGTTCGAGCGAGCGGTCCATCAGACCGGAAACCGGTTCGCGGAAAAACGGGAAAAATCCGCCTGCCTTGAACTTGATGCCGAACACACGGCCTTGACCTTCAAGCAAGCGCGTGAAGCGCCCGGAATGCACACCGTATATGCCTGTCCGTTCCGGTTCGACAACGAATTGCACGTTCGGATGGGGCAGTGTTTCCTGTTGCTGCGGCGGCAAACCGCGCAGATCCCACGCCACGTACCAGTAATGTTCAATCAGCGCCGCCAGGGCGGGTGAAGGTGCGCGACGGGCATGTTGAAACTCGCCCTGTTCCAGGCGTTGACGCAATACGCCGCGAGGCTTGTCTAGGCGGCTATCCATGGCGCGTTCGCCGCAGGCGGGGTACTGTCGCGTTTTTCCAATCGTCATGGCGGTACGTTGTACTAATGTCCTGACAGGAAAGCGAATAGGAGCATCGCACTATGCACGCAACCGGACCTTTCGACGTAAAACTCGCCCCGCAGCCGGCGGCCGCCGGTATCGAGCCGGCCCATCTGGGCCGGATGACCATCGACAAGCAGTTCCATGGCGACCTGCAGGCAGCCAGCCTCGGCGAAATGCTGTCCGCCATGGGGCAAGTGCAAGGTTCGGCAGGCTATGTGGCGATCGAGCGCGTGACCGGCACCTTACATGGCAGGCGCGGAAGCTTTGTGCTGCAGCACCACGGCGTCATGAATCGTGGTGTGCCGCAATTGTCGGTGACGGTCGTGCCCGATTCGGGCACGGAGGACTTGACGGGTCTGAGCGGCACGATGCAAATCCTGATCGAGCAAGGCAAACACTCCTACGCGTTCGAATACACGTTGCCGTGATCGCCGAGCTGCATCGATATGGTTGCCTCGGCGTTGGAGTGAGAACGTGTTGAGCCAACCGGTTGGACGTTCAACCAGCGACGCTTTTGTCTCGCTTATGTTCTCAATAGAGGCGCAACGTATAGCGATTGCCGCGTAAAGAAGAGACGGGTGTGCCGATGCTAATCAAGCATGTCGTCGCCTTCGCTGCCGCCGCTGCTGCTGCTGCTGCTGCCACTGCGAGGAATATCCGGAATGGTTCTTTTCCCAACGAAGCCTTGGGTATTTGTACGCATATAGCCATAGGAGTGGTATTTCACCGCACCATTATCCGTCCATGCTTCCTTCATGACCGCTCCGACGCCTTCATAGAAGGCTTTCAGCTGACTTTTGTTCCGTATGATGCTCCAGGTTCCCCGATCGAGCATGGCAAGAGGAAATTCTCCCGGCTCTGCAACAGAGAGAACCAATCCTTTTTGTTTGAACGTTTCCTTCTCGGAAAGGATCATGAAGTTCACATAGTTGACTTGAGCTCCGTGCTTAATAACGCTGTGATCGTTGATTG